>JACCDV010408823.1_pt1 | contig 14048 bp, 9 predicted proteins | sample 7446131 | NCBI WGS metagenome assembly JACCDV01 (sample SAMN15323448, study PRJNA562643) | freshwater metagenome | isolation source: river surface water | place: USA:Blue River Watershed | collected 2017-08-17 | reverse complement strand
CGACTGCCCGACTTCAGCAAATGCCGCTGCCAGGCCACAAACACCGCCATGCCCACAACCGCCAGCGCCAGCAGTGCCAAGGCCAGCGTGTGGTCATCGCTGCGCAACTGCACGAGGCCATTGAGCAGCATCAAGGTGGAAACACTGGCCAGCGCCAGCCCGATCCAGTCCAGCCCCGGGCTGTCCGCATCGGCCTGCACACCGCCCGGGGCCGACGTGGGCACGTAGCGGCGCGACAACCACAGCGCCACCATGGCCAACGGCACCACCATGAAAAAGATCGAGCGCCAGCCGAACACATCGACCAACACGCCGCCGATGCTGGGGCCAATGGCCGGGGCCAGCACCACGCCCATGCCAAACAAGCCACTGGCGCGGCCCTGCTCTTCGGACGCAAAAGCACGCAAGATGATGATGGCGGGAATGGGCTGCACCACACCCGCAGCCAGACCCTCGGCCACGCGCGCAGCCATGACCAGCGGAAAGTCGTTGGCCAAACCACCCACGACGCCACCACCCAGCAGCAGCCACATGCAGACTTCGTAGACCCGGCGGTAGCCGTAGCGCGACAGCAACCAGGGCGTGGTGAGCATGGACACCGTCATCGCGACCATGAAGCCCGAGGTGACCCACTGCACCCGGCTTTGGCCCAAGGTGAAGTGCTGGCTCATGTCGGGAATCGCCACGTTCATGATGGTGGACGACATGACCGCCGCCATGGAGCCCAGCATCACCGACAGCAACAACAACCAGCGGTGCCGCTCACCATAACGCTCCTTGAGCGCTTGCAGGCTGTGCGGGCCTTGGGCCTGGGTCATGTGCGCCCCGTCTGCAAGGGGTCTGGCGGTGCGTCTTGGGACTTGGCCACACAGGCCGCGCAAATGCAGGCCTTGTTGCGCGCCGCCTCGGGCACCTGTTTCAGCAAATCGGCGCTGAAGTCAACCAGCGTGCACCAGCAGGGCGCGGTCGCCTCAGCCCCGATTTTGGGCGTGGCCATGGCGCAGGCATTGGGCTGCCCGCACAAGGGACAGCGGCAAGGGTCAATGGCAAGCTGCGTCATGGCCGAACTCGCTCAGTCTTTGCCCTGGCGACGTCGCTGCGCATCACGCCACAGCCGAATGGCCAACACCACCAGAGGCCCGGTGTGCAAGAAGAAGTCAAAGATGTCGATGGGTTTGCTCAAAGTGCCGTCCAACAGCATGCGCCATTTTTCGGTCAAGTGCGGCTCGGGCACAAAGGGGGCCCCCGCCAAGTACAGGGCGATGCCAACCAACCACAACATCGGAATCCGGTCTATCCAGCGCATCACGCCCTCCTGAAAAAATGAACCATGTGGACGAATTGTCAAAGCGTCTTAAACCATTGTCAGTAGTACTGCCTGATGTAGCTATAAGCCTTCTCAAACAAATCTTCATCTGCATGAAGCTTGTATTTGAAAAGCGCTTTGCGCAACGCCTTCTTCACTTCACGTTCACCCGCCTGGGTGTTTTGCCAACCTGGGAAACGCACCAAGCGCACGATCTCGTCGATGTCGGTCACGACTCGTTCCACCATGATGGGTGTTTCGCTGGTTTTGACATCGTTGAACAAGTCGGTCAAAGCCGCCTTGCCGCGGTCCTCGTCCTCTTCGGGTGGGGTTTCTTTTTCTGCTTGCAGTGTTTCTTTGGCAATCTCTAAAAGTTGCTTCAAAAACTCAACGCTGTTGATCTGTCCTGATTCAAAGCGGTCTTTGAGCGCATCCAGTCGCTCTGACAAGCGTTTGAATTTTGGGTTGCCGCCATGGCCCCGCAAGCGCCGCTTGAGTTTGATCTCGATTTCTTTCGCCTTTTTCGGATCAGGGTTGGAGAGCACGGCCTCTAGCAAGTCGGCATCGAGCACCAAAGTGTCAAGGTCATCGCGAATAGCATCGACATGCACGTTTTGGTGGATCAGCTCAATCGTCTTAGCGCCCAAAGAATGCCAAATCAATTTACCTTGACCGCTGGATGGTTGCACCGACTGGTACACCTGTGACAACCACTTGTAGTCCTTCTCAAACGGGCTCAGCACACTGTCGGGAGATAGGGCCTCCCAAATGCGTGAGAGCACGCTGTACTCAGCTGCAAAGTTATCACGCACCGTGTTGTTGGGCAGACACTCTTGCGCGGCAATCAAGCCTTCATAGCCTTGCTGGTTGCGGTCCACACCTGCAAAGAAGGCCAAGCACTTTTGCATGGCCTCGGGCAGCTTGTCTTTTAGCTCTTGAATATTGCTCACCACCTGTTTGACGCTTTGGTCGTCAAACTCCAGTGCGGCAGCCACATCATCAAAAATGCCCAAGTAGTCCACGATCAAACCGTGGGTCTTTTGGTCCGAATAAGTACGGTTCACGCGGCAGATGGCTTGCAGCAGCGTGTGATCGCGCAGTGGCTTGTCCAAATACATGGCTTGCAAAATCGGCGCATCAAAGCCCGTCAGCAACTTGGCCGTGACGATGATCAGCTTCAGCGGATCAGCTGGGTCGCGAAAACGGTCAAGCAACCGCTCTTCTTCTTCGCGGCTGCGGTCATAGGCTTTGTACTCGGGGTGCTCTTTTTTGTCGGCAGCTTGCACCGACATCACGATGTCGCTGGCCTCCGGTGGCAGCAGTTTGTCCAGCTCGGCCTTAAACAGCATGCAAGACTGGCGGTCAAATGTGACGATTTGCCCTTTAAACCCGTTGGGCTCTACCTTGGACTGAAAGTGCTCCACGATGTCTTCGCACACGCGGCGAACGCGCTCGGGTGTCTTCACCAGCACAGCCATCTTGGCTGCTGTCTTGGCCAAGTTGTCTTTGTCCAAATCGGACAAGTCACCTGTCAACTCTTTGTAGGCTTCGTCAATCGCAGCCTTGTCAATGTGCAAGTCCACCAAGCGTGGCTCGAAGTGCAGCTTGAGCGTGGCTCCATCGCGAATAGATTCTTCAAAGCCATAGCGGCTCATGTAGCCTTTTTCGTCTTCTTCCGCGCCAAACGCGTAAAACGTATTGCGGTCAGCACGGTTGATGGGCGTGCCCGTCAGGCCAAACAAAAACGCATTGGGCAGTGCCTCGCGCATCTTGCGGCCCAAATCCCCCTCTTGGGTGCGGTGGGCTTCATCCACCAGCGCAATGATGTTGGATCGGTCATTCAGCGCACCACCGGCCTCACCAAACTTGAAGATGGTGGTGATGATGATCTTGCGCACATCCTGAGCAAGTAGCTGTTGCAGCTTTTCGCGGCTGTCGGCTTTTTCTAGGTTGGGAATATCCGCCCCTGTAAAAGTGCCGGTGATTTGTGTGTCCAAATCCACTCGGTCCACCACGATCAGCACCGTGGGGTTTTTCAGCCCAGGGTGCATGCGCAGTTTTTGCGCGGCAAACACCATCAGCAGCGATTTGCCTGAGCCTTGAAAGTGCCAGATCAAACCCTTCTTGGGGTAGCCGGCCAACACGCGGTCCACCAGCTTGTTGGCAGCTTCGTATTGCTGGTAACGGCTGATGACCTTGATGCGGCGCTTTTTCTTGTCGGTGGCAAACAGGGTAAAGCTGCTCAGAATATCCAGCACCACATACGGGCGCAGCATGCTCTCGGCCGATAGCTTGAGCGTTTTGAGTGGGTGGTGCACAGCATCGCCATCGTCCAAGTGCCAAGGGCCCCAGTCTTTGACGGGCAAACCAATCGAGCCATACCGAAAGTCTTTGCCCTCGGTGGCCACCGAGAACACATTGCACACAAACAGCTCGGGCACATACTTCTCGTAGTCGGCATGCACTTGCAAAGCACCGTCTACCCAGCTAATGCACTTCTTCACAGGCGTTTTGGCCTCAATTAGCACCAGCGGTAAGCCGTTGACCAGCAGCACCAGATCAGCGCGGCGTTCGGTGGGACCAGCACGGTAGGTGTACTGCTGGCTAACGATGTACTGGTTCTGCGTCTGGTCATCCAGGTCGATTAGCCGCACCGGAACATGCTCGTTGTTCGGGCCGAAGGGCATCGAGCGCTCACCACGCATCCAGGCGGTCATCTCCTCGTTGGCGCGGATCAGGCCATCCGAGCGAACTGACAGCACGATGGCGCGGAGCTTGTAGAGCACTTCATCAGCGCGGTCGGGCTGAGCGTCAATCTCCGGGTTCAGTCGAATCAGTGCATCGCGCAGCCAGGGCTCGACCAGCACTTCCTGAATCTGGCGCGGAACCTCAGTCGGGGCGGCGTATCGCCAGCCGATACCTTTGGGGCTAGAGCCATAGCTGGCTTGAGGTTCTTGGGCGGTGTTGGCCGGGACAGCCTTGATTGGGCCAGCAAGCAGATCGCGGACGTAGGCTTCAACAGTGTTGGATTCAGTGAAGCTCACTATTAGTTCTCCCCAAGTGATTTTTTCAGAAGGGCGCGCTTCATAGCGGCCGACACGCGTTCGCGTTCTTCAAGCGCTTTTCTAGTCAAGTCCGTTTGGCGTAGCAATTGATCGACATCGAACTGCTGTTTTTCACTCAGGACAACCATTGGCCCCGACAGGAATTTTTCTTGCGAAATGTTTTTCGCCTCTGTGCCTGAACAGAGTGCTTCAATGTATGACCGGAACTTGGGCAACTTAGTCCAAGCCAACACGAATCTTTTCGGTGGCGCATCACCCTCTAAATTGAGCCGCCATGTCTTGTCGCTGAGCATTAAGTTGCTCGGGGTACTCTCCACAATGCAAGTTCGCGCGACACCTTGCGGCTGAGCGTTTGCTCGGGTCACAAGAAAATCGCCAGGCTGTACAGTCGCATCGACTACGAAATCATCGGAATCTAATAGGGCCTTATTCTCGTCAGGGCAATACCCTTGGGAACCGACTGCACTAACTTTGAGAACACCGAACTCGTTGGGCTCTGCCGGCAGCGAGGATGCTTTGGGGCTTTTGCCTGCTTCGATGCGCTTGACGATGCTCTTCATAGTCGTCATTTTCCAATCCCCCTCGTTTCCGAGAATTGATTGAATGGCGGACCGCTCTAGATTCCCAAGACTCGAACGAGTGGATTGAATTTGATATATGTACTCGTCTGAAGATGCGAGCAGAAAAGCAATGTTTTCCTGCTCTTCTGGCGGGGGGAGCAAAAACTCATAACTGGCCAAACTCGTCCAGTTTGTGCGGGGGCTCAAGGAACCAGCTGATGTGCCCACAGCATGATCAAAAAAGGCATCGGTCTGGCAAACGAATGGCAGCAACTCCGGCAGCAAAACCTGCGCATCCTTGGTCTCCAGCACGTAGATGTCCCCGGAACACACACCGGAGAAATCCGCCACAGCCACCTTGCGCTGGTAAGCCCGTCGCTTACCGAACAGCACCTGGCCAGGTTGAAACACGCTGGTGAAGGTCACGCCCTCAGCGACACTGCCCCAACGGCGGATGCGCAAGTCACCTGGTTCGAGATGTTCCAGGCCGACGTAGCGCTCAATGCCATCGGCCAGCGGATCTTGGCTGCGGGCTTTCGAGAGACGCACCACCTCGCCGAATTTCACCCGACGCCAGCCCGGCTTCAATGTCTTGTTGGTCATCATTCTTGTTTCATAAAGGGCATTGCATACCCTAGATACTCTGTTTGTGGTGTGCGACTGCCTCGCCAGTGGTTTGCACCGACAGGACGTTCACGCTGTTCAGCGTATGTAAGCACCAATCGCCTCTTAGCTCGGGAGACCCCGACAAAATAAGTGCAGCGGTTTTCATCCTGATTGCCAAAGAAACATTCATTTTCAACGGCCATGATGATGACTGAATCAAACTCAAGGCCCTTGCTCTTATGAATGGTCAGAATTCGCACGGTTTGGTCGTCTGAAAATCGTTCAAGGGCTTTGGGCAGGTCAGGCTCCAGCTTTAGCAATTCTTCTATCCTCGTCTTGGTTTCACGGACTACGTCATTCAGTCGGGCTCTCTGCTCATAGTCAGGGGAAAGCGAGACCATTGTTTCAATACTGACCGTATTCAAAAAGTCCAGAACAAACCCCCACCAGCCAGAGTAAGTATCCGCGACCATCCCCACAACCGCAGTTTCCTTACGATGTCGCTTGATGAGCCGATCCAGGTCTTTACGAGCCGACGACTGAACCTCATCGTCTGCAAACGGGATCAGCTGATTCACGAGCCGAATCCATGCTTTCGGCTGACGCTCCCCATAAAGACAGGACAGATAGTCCACGATCAAGCGTGCTGCAGGCTCAACGGTGATGTCCTGCATCTGTTGCTCGTTGCGAAAGGGTATGCCGCGTGCCTCCAAGGCCGTCATGAGATGTTGGGAGTACAGATCCAGTTGATTGCGGATCAGAACAGCAATTTCTGCAGGTGGCAGGTGCTCGGTCTTAATCCAGACTTCAATCATGTGCGCGAGGGAATCGGCCTCCTTACGGCTGTCATCAAAGCGCCACACGAAGACCTCGCCCTCATCGCCTGAAAGCTGTTCTTCTGGCATGGCTGAAACAGGGTCAAGTCTGCGAACAATCTCATTTTGTAGTCTCAGCAACCGCGGCTTAGAGCGAAAGTTGCGGTACATGTTGAGTGGAGTGGCAGAAAAATCGCTGACAAACGTTTGGAAGATGCCGTCCATGGCACCCGCCCAGCCCATGATTTTCTGCTTGGTATCCCCTACGGCAGTCAAGCGAATGTTCGTTCCTTGAAATGCAAGCCTAAGCAGCTCGTATTGCTTGTCAGTGCAGTCCTGGAACTCATCAAGAAAAACGTCGGTGTAGGTTTGACGAATGGCGTTGCGCGCCATGACGGAGCTCTGCAATATCGATATGGCTAGCGGAACCAGATCAGCGAACTCGATTTCCTTGCGCAAAGAGCCCGTTCTCCTGTCTACGATTTTGTAATCTGCATCAAGTGCGTCACTGCCCATCAAAACTGGGCGAAAGCGGTCAATGATGCGCTTCGCGAATGCATGGAACGTATGACTGTCAAAGCGAGCAGCAAGCTCTGCACCGCAGCGTCGCCTAACTCGTTCCCTAAGATTGCTGCTGGCATCAACCTTGAACGAAATAGCCAGAATCCGTTTGGGATAGCGGCAGGTGCCTGTACGAAGAAGAAAATCAGCACGCTGCGCAAGCATTTCTGTTTTTCCAGCACCTGGTCCTGCTGTCAGCGCAAGACTGCGTTCTCGCTCCCTAGCCGCAAGGAGGGCGTTGGGTTCAAGCGTCAGCCCATCGGCCGGCTTCCAGGTGTCGACTGCTATCACTCAGGCAACTCCGCGAGCTTGGCGATGACGGCATCCGCAAGTCTGCGGAAAGATGCAGGCATATCAGCTAGCAACTGTTCATCAGTTAGCTGCGCTAGGGCATCAATATGGGCTGCGGGTTTGCTACCGAGTTTGAAACGCTGATGGTAGGTGCTAAATAGCTCCTGCTCGCCTTCGCTGTACTGACTTGCATCGTGGTGGTTTTTTCCAAGGACGGCCTTGATAGTGGCTGCATCTGGCTGATCCCTTTCGACACCATATGCTTCTGGAAAGGCCTGCAACATCGTGAAGTCCAGATCCAAGGGCTGGGAGAAGTAGATTCCACGACTTTCCAGTGCGGGGAAAACGCCGCTCCTCTCATCACCAAAATAGCAGTGCGTTCGAACAGGAGTCTCTTTGGTGTTCCATTGCGGCAGATCCCAGTTAGGCAGCACTTTTGCAGGTTCAAATTTTTCCAGTTGGTCGTTGACGACCTTTATTCGCCCCCAGCCTGCAGCATAGCGCGCCACATCTAGATCAAGGAGTGTCAGATATGGAATTTGCAAAGCCGACAACAGACGCCAGAAGTGATTGACATGGCGACCACCAAGTGGCGCGATCGTGACGGCTGACTCGTCAACTGGCGCTCCTCTTGCCTTGAGAAAGCGTGGCAATACGATTTCTTCACTATCACCCTCTCCAAGAATGACGAGCCGTGAGAAATAAATCTCTGGAAAAGCCTGCACAGCCTCACGAACAAACTTGTGGGCTTCATCAGCAGCATCTGGCAGCTGAATGTGCGTGATACGCGTTGCCCGCTCTTCGCTCAGCCGTAGATAACGGATGTGTTCTGGATCAACGCGGCGCAACATCGACGGAGCATGGGTCGCAATCAGTGCTTGTGCGTCACCTTCGCCAGTCATCTTGTTGAGTGCATTGACGATCCGTCCAAGGTAATGGGGCGACAGGCTGTTTTCTGGCTCTTCGACAGCCACGATCGTAAACACGGGTGGGCGCAGCTTATCTACGTCAAAGGTTTTATCTTTTTCAGACAGGACATCGCGGCCGATAACTTGAGTGGACAGCACAAGAGACAGGTACAGCATCGACTTTTGGCCGTCGCTCAGTCTCGAGAAATCGACCAGCTGCTCATCATGGCCTGGCGTAAATGAGACCGACATGTGCCGCAGCAAGGCATCGATTTCAGACGCAACAAATGTGAGCTTGGGGTCGGAAAAGAAGCTCCCTTTATGCAAAGCACTCCATGAAGTTTTCAAGCTTGTGCTGAACGCGTTGATGGATGGGTTGGCGATCAAGCTATCACTGATTTGATCCGTCAGCCCCTTGATAACAGATCGCTCTGCATCCCAGTTCACCGCACGCAACATCCGACCAAGCAAAGCATTGGAGCCGTATGCAATGTGATCAGCAGGGTCACGGCGCGCAGGCAGATAGTGGACGTGAATATGATTCCTATCTGCCCTAGGCACGGTAGCCTTAACCAAAGGCGTTCCGTCAGCATTGTGTTCAGTCACATACTCAAAGCATTCTTCTATGTCACCATCTTGTCCCATTGTGGCTGTCAGGCGAAAACGCACACGGGGTATTCCATTGACTTCATCAAGGCGCATGTGCCCAAAATGCGGCGCTACCGTACTGTTATCGTCATCGTCATTAAGCTCCGGAAACAGAAGGTCGGCCTCGATCCATAGCTGCCGCTCAAGAGGTGAGGCATTCTCATCGAAAGGGACATGAAAGTCCGAGCGCAAGATTCTGCGCATTGACGGATCAAACGCAAACAGGCGGCACAGGGCTTGCAGCGCAGCGGTCTTGCCAGACCCATTGGGGCCAATGAGGTAGGTGATGTCGTCGAGTGTCAGCTCTGTTGGCAGCGCACCAAAAGATTGGAAATTACTCAGCCGCAGGGTTGCTAGTCTCACAATTTAGCCCTTACGATGGGTACGCCAAACAGAAGAATTGGTCATCCATGATCTGCTCCATTAGGGGCAATCAAGACAGTCACCTGGAGCTTCTTGGCCAACCTCTTGGCTTCGGCAGACATTTTGTTCGTCAGCAGGAGTACTGCTTTTGCGTTCGGGATTTCGCAATCAGCCAATTGCATCGCACGCAGAGTGGCCTGATATTTGATGCATTGAAAGATGCCTCTGAACACTTCAGATTCGGGCGCATTCCCAGCTTTCACCTCAATAGCTAAGCGGGTTTCACGATTAATCAATAGAGCATCGAGTCTGTCACCAGACTCTAAGTCGGCTTCAGTTTTACCCTTGGTGAATTTTCCAAAACGACTAAAAAACTCTGGATGTGTAGCCGCCCAATGTTTCAAAGCCTTGTGTTGCGAACTCTCTGGATAGGAGCCGGTCTTAGGATGCACCTCTGGCCTCTGGATAGGTGTATCAAGGGACTCCTCCTCTTGTAGCACTTGAACGGGGGGTAATTTCTTGACCTGCAGCGCCTTTGCCACCGCCGCCCAATGCCCGTAGTTCAGCACACTTTCAACGGCAGCTTCGGCCAATGCCTTGGCATCTCCCTTGGCAATATTGCTTCGGAGGCTGGGCAATAACAGTCGTTTGATGAAAGACGTGGCACCGTCTCCTGGAAGGCCAGTCGCGGCATTGACCACGATGGCGTTGAGCGGAGGGATATCCCAGCCCGTTTCATCTGCAAGCAAAATCAAGGCATCGCCAATTTTTCCGGCTGGTTTGCCATACAGCGTCATGCGGCGTTTGATGGGATCACCCATTCGGCTCTCAAGCTCTTCGGCCAACTGCTTGTATGTGATGGTGCGATGGTGCTGAGCTGCCCACAACAGTATCGGCAGTGCCTCACGAGCCATTTCATCAGTCCATTTATCACCGTTGGCCAGCAACTCACAGGCCGAATTTTTATACGATTTCACTTTGCCGCCCCTTTTTTTAACCTCTTTTTATTATCTTCCTAACCGATTCGATTAGCAGCATTTGGTATTCGCTAGTCGGCTAAAAATTACTTGTCGCTGAAACCATCTAGGTTTTCAAGCAACGCATCAATTTGCAACCAAAAAGTACGACCCTCGGTTTGCCATTGATCCCAAGCTGACTGCAGCGTTATGGCGTCGCCATTGCCGTCGGTCGCCGGTGTGGCGGCAATGCGCTTGACGTACATGGGGATAGATAGGTTGCCTGTGTTGGCCGCGATGTCTGCCAGCGTGGCCACTTTGGCAAAACCTGGCACATCAGTGAATTGCTTGAAGGCATTCAAGATGCTCTGCTGGTGTTCCAGCTTTAAAAAGCTTTGAGCGCGCTCGCGTGTAACTTCGGCCACGGCGTCGATGAAGATGACTTTGCCTTTGCGGGCCGCTGGTTTTTTGCGGTTGCAGATGACGATGCACGACTCCATGGGGGAGTTGTAAAACAGGTTGGGCCCTAAGCCAATGACAGCCTCGACCCAATCGTTCTCAACCATCTTGGCGCGCATCGTTTGTTCTTCGTTGCGGAATAGCACGCCATGCGGCCACAGTACGCCGCAGCGGCCTTTGGCCGAGAGGCTGGTGAGGATGTGCTGCTGGAACGCATAATCAGCGCGGCCTTGTGGTGGCGTGCCTAACGAGTTGCGTCCCCATTTGTCGCTACTCCAAGCATCACGGTCCCATTGTTTGATCGAGTACGGCGGGTTGGCCAAGATCACATCAAACTGTCGCAACCGGTCGCCTTCGATGTGTTTGGGGTCGGCCAAGGTGTCGCCACGGCCGATGTCAAAGTCCTCCACGCCGTGCAAGAACAAATTCATGCGGGCGATAGATGAAGTGATGAGGTTACGTTCTTGGCCGTAAAGCTTGAGCGTGCGGTATTCGCCGCCCGAGCGTTTGACTTCGTCTAGTGCCGAAATCAGCATGCCGCCTGTGCCGCAGGTGGGGTCATAGATGGACTCGCCAGCTTTGGGGGCCAGCAGCTGCGTCATTAAATGAACCACCGTGCGGTTGGTATAAAACTCTGCAGCCGTGTGTCCTGAGTCATCAGCAAATTTTTTGATCAGGTATTCGTAGGCATTGCCCAATTCGTCTTCGGGCACGCTGGCCACTGAAAGTGTTTGGGTCGAAAAATGCTCGATCAAATTTTTCAGGGTTTCGTCAGGCAGGCGCTCACGGTTGGTCCACGGCGCGTCGCCAAAAATGCCATCCAGCATATCGGGGTTGGCCGACTCGATGGCACGCATGGCTTTTTGAATGGCTGCGCCCACATTTTTGGAGGCTTGACGCACATCGCTCCAATGCGCGCCATCAGGAATTTGAAAGCGGTGGTTTTCTGCGAACTGGGCATAAGACAAGTCGCCACCAGAGCTTGCCAGGGCAACTTGGTACTCCTCTTGCCAAACGTCGGACACGCGCTTGTAAAACAGCAGCGGAAAGATGAACTGCTTGTAGTCGCCAGCGTCAATCAAGCCGCGCAGCAATACAGCCGCGCCCCAAAGGTAGCTTTCTAGTTGTTGTTGGGTAATGCGCGTCGTCATTTAAGCCAACCTCCCTCAATCATTACTTGTGTGAGGCGATCTTCTGCTTTCCGGCAGCGCATCAATGCATCTTTGAATGCTGCGATGGCTTCGGGCAACGGTGGAATGTCTTCTTGCAAAGGCGGCAAGACATACCGCGAGATATTGAGCGTCCAGTCTTCTGACTTGATGTCATCCAAGCTGACCACTTTGGCGCAGTCTTGTACGTCAGAAAAGCCTTTGTACCAAGCCAGGATTTCTGCAGCGTGTTCGGGTTCTAGGTAGTTTTGTGCACGGCCTTTGCGGAATAAACGCGATGCATCTGCAATGAGCACTTTCTTTTTGTGCTTGGCAGGTTTGCGTTTACGCAAAACCAAAATGCACGCAGCTAAGCCTGTGCCATAAAACAAGTTTGGAGCTAAGCCGATGACGGCTTCGACCAAGTCCATCTCTAGCAATTTCTGGCGAATGTCTCCTTCAGTGCCTTTGCGAAACAGTGCGCCTTGCGGCAGCACCACAGCCATGCGCCCAGACACATCAGCCATGGACTTGACCATGTGTTGGACCCAGGCAAAGTCTCCACTGGACGATGGCGGCAGGCCCGCAAAGTTACGGCCAAACGGGTCGCTCATCCAAACTTCTTCACCCCACTTTTCTAGAGAGAAGGGCGGATTGGCAATGACGCAATCAAAGGTGGCCAAGCTGTCGCCTTCAAAGAAGGCGGGGTTGCGCAAGGTGTCGCCACGTACGACTTGAAAGTCTTCAATGCCATGCAAGAACAAGTTCATCCGAGCAATCGCTGATGTGGTCAGGTTTTTCTCTTGGCCGAAGAGCTTGCCCCATAGGCGTTTGACGTCACCGTGTTTTTCTTTGACGTGTTGCACAGAAGCCAGCAACATGCCGCCCGTGCCGCAAGCAGGATCGTAAATGGTGTCGGCTTCTTGGGGGTCGAGGATGTCGATGATCAATCGCACCACACTTCGTGGGGTGTATAACTCGCCCGCTTTTTTATTGGTCGCGTCAGCGAATTTTTTGATCAGGTATTCATAGGCGTCACCCAGCAAATCTGAATTGACGTTGTTGTTGCCAAAAGGCAATTTTGAAAAGTGCTCGATAAGGTCTTTGAGCAGCGCGTCAGACAAGCGGTCTTTGTTCGACCACTGTGCATCGCCAAATACGCCGTATAGCGTTTCAGGATTAGCCTTCTCAATTTCGCGCATAGCACGTTGCAGTGCCGCACCTACGTTACTGGCTTTGCTGCGTACATCGTTCCAGTGGCAGTCTTCGGGTATTTGAAAGCGGTGCGACTCGGGAAACCAAGCCAATTGCTCGTCCCCTGTGTCATCCACGATTTCTTGGTATTCCTCGTCCCAAACGTCACAAATGCGTTTAAAAAACAACAACGGAAAAATGTAAGTCTTGAAGTCAGCAGCATCAACGGGGCCGCGCAAAATGTTGGCGGACTCCCACAGATGACTTTCAAGTTGATGCAAATCCATGAAAGACTCTCAATAATTTTTGCGTTTAAAGCACCTCACTCACTGCACCACACTTTGAGCACCGAGAGTCAGACTGCATGCCAAAGTCGTCCAAATCAAGACCCAGTCTATCAGGGCAAATGCAGTAAAGAACATGCCTTTGCCAATTTTTGGCTTGACAGCAAAAACGGCTCCCGAAGGAGCCGCTTCTTCAAGTGTCAGACCGCGTCCGACGCCAGCGTGTTCAGGCCGCCTTGACCTTCAGACGCCAAGCGTGCAGCAAAGGCTCGGTGTAACCGGAAGGTTGCGCCTTGCCTTTGAAGACCAGGTCGCAAGCCGCTTTGTAAGCCGCCGACTTGGCGAAGTTACCGGCCATGGGCTGGTAAGCCGCGTCGCCCGCGTTTTGCGCGTCCACCACAGCGGCCATTCGCTCCATGGTTTGCTTGACTTGCTTTTCGGTCACCACACCGTGCTGCATCCAGTTGGCCATGTGCTGGCTGCTGATGCGCAGCGTGGCGCGGTCTTCCATCAGGCCCACGCCGTTGATGTCGGGCACCTTGGAGCAACCCACGCCCTGGTCCACCCAACGCACCACATAACCCAAGATGCCTTGGGCGTTGTTGTCGAGTTCCTTTTGCTTGTCTTCGGCCGACCAGTTGGCGGCGTCTTTGGCCACCACGGGGAACTGCAGCAAGGCGTTGAGCGTGTCTTCGCGCAGTTGTTTCGGGTCTTGCTTGGCCACCGCCTTTTCCATCTGCTTTTGCAGGGCGGGCACGGCCACCTGGTGGTAGTGCATGGCGTGCAGCGTGGCGGCAGTCGGGCTGGGCACCCAGGCGGTGTTGGCACCGGCCAGGGGGTGACCGATCTTGGCCTTGAGCATGTCGGCCATCAGGTCGGGCATG
>JACCDV010927741.1_pt1 | contig 14051 bp, 12 predicted proteins | sample 7446131 | NCBI WGS metagenome assembly JACCDV01 (sample SAMN15323448, study PRJNA562643) | freshwater metagenome | isolation source: river surface water | place: USA:Blue River Watershed | collected 2017-08-17 | reverse complement strand
TGAGTAAAGCTTTTTATGGTTATCATAAAGCTGCGCATTGCTCATCAACCTATTTATAACTATTTATATCAATCCAAGTGCTTTTGATAAAATATTCAAACATAATTTATCGTGGAGCATTCTTCCCTGCTCCCAAAGCCTTTTCTTTCGGTTGATGCAGTGACTGGTTTTCTATCTTTTTGAAAACAAGATAGAAATTGTAGTTTTTATAGAAACTCAGTTATTAGAGAATAATTATAAAGCACTTAATACAATGTTCTATCAACAAGCTTACATCCCAACTCCAATCGCCCATCCCCCCCACCTCACATCCTTACATTACAACTTCCTCATCCTCAAAAGTAACCTTTTCCTTAATACAGCGCTCTCCCTTGCTTTGGAAAAAAGTGTTACAAAATATGGGTAAAATTTAGATACTCAAAATCTTTTGAGCAAGGAAGCAGAAACGCCCCTAACTCTTTAAGCACTCGAAAAGACATCAAACTAATGCCCACCCCCTTCAATTACAAGTGAATCCGAGGTGAAGAAGGCAGGGAATATTTGCTAAACTTCGTCAGAAAAGACAATTAGCTGCACCAGCATAAACATAAAACCATCTAAAGCCCCAGTTAAGGAGATTCGTTAAATACTGGCTCTGATTGAGTAAGCCAAAGTGCCAGTATTTGGGTTGAGTTAGATTTAACGACAGGCGAAAATGGAATCTCTCCTTGAAAGAAGAGTAGATAGTTGGAAGTTGGAGAGGGAACGAAAAAAATCAAATCGCATTACTTATAATTGGTATTGATCCCCTTTAACTTTATCTTTTTTAAATATATTCTTGCTACTAAAATTTATGATATTTCACCAATCTCATAAACTATCTTTCATAATAAAACAAAATCAAACAATCTTCACCCACAACAACCACGTCTCTCAGCTGCCCTGTAGAAGTTGCGATAGATGAATTGCTTTTCTTCATTTTAGAAATCGGAGAAGACGAACTTGGGTTCTTGGTCATAAGGGCTGACAAATCTAAACAAAAGGTGTCTGTCCCTTTGCTTCAATTAGTACCTTCCATGCTGCATATAAAATGTCAAGCTATAGTTGTATTATATATTTGCTTACCAGTTGTCGACAAATAGCTCAACAATTACTGTTTTTCCTTCTTATATCTTGATGGGACTGACTGCTATTTGTCCTTTATTAGTTTAGTGGGAAACAATTTAATCTTTTTCATTTTTGATATCGAATACAATGCGACTGTTGGATACAGTTAGATTTTGTGCTAGTACAATCACTACTTCAAGCTAAGACTTGGCAGTGATTTCATAGCGGCATTTGTTTTTTTACTAGAATTGAATCTACTTGCGCAGGATGATCATGGAGTTGAAGTTAACGGGTTCGTATCTAAACAAAGAGAAGATGCTTCTGAAAAGCTTATAATTCAGTAACACCACACTTTTGCTCTTTAGGACTGATGGCTCCGAGATCTTGTCTGCAAGTTGTAGGCTCATTTAAGCGTACTTGTTCTTACCTGCTTCTCTGTTCCAACTTTTATTCCATTCGCTCTCCTACTTCAAAGTCTATTCCACTCTTAAGAGCATGAGCCGATGAGACTTGTGGCTATTCTTGCACTTGTTATCTGGGAGCTCAACAGCATGCTCAATCCTTATAGGCTTATTAACGACAAATTCATTAGTTATTTTGTCATTTCTCATTCTCTTCATAGCATATAAATAGTTTAGCTTTAGCCTCTCTTTTGATTTTATCATTTTCTATAAGTTACCTTGGTACTTGGTAATGCCTTACCAAAGTTGGTCCTTTACATTACCTACCATATTGTCTTGAAATTTGTATTAAATTGGCAGCATACCTGACAACTACAAAATATATTTATTGGAGTGTATATTGGAGTAAATACTCTCATAACTGCCTGCCACCTTAGCATATGCCTTCTCAATCAACGACATGAAAGAATAACGTTTGTTGGCTATTCCACAGAAATAAGGATTCTTATCAGAAGAGCATGGTATCTTATCATCTATAATTACGTACTTCCACTTTTATTCAATAAATAGTTTGATAACATATATGCCGTACTCTAAGTTAGGAAGATGTACTTGCGAATGGGTGGAAGACTTGGGGATATATCCCCTTGAAAATATGCTGGAGATGCCCCTATTATATATCTCTTACAGTAGAGTCCGCCTTATCTTTGCTATAAACTACTTATGGGTTTAAAGATATCAACCAAAACAGAGACTTAGCCAGGGTTTCATCAGGACAAACTGAACCACAAGAATAAGTTGTTTCAAGGTTTTACTTAAAGAACTAATTCATACCAAGCTAATCACACCTAAGCCAGTCTACCTTTTATGAGGGTAAATGAAGGCTTATTGACTCAACTCCTGACTAATCTCCTGTAATTGGACCGAATTAATAGTCATCCCATTTTGCCTGTTTCTTTTTAATAAGCTTATCTTCAATTTAAAGACAACATTTGAGTGCGTTTCTGCCATTTTTAAATACTAATTTGGAAACAACCATGTTGGGCTTTATGAAAACCAGACTTTTTCCATCTTTGCGCCTCATCAATTCAACTATACTTTATATTGAATAAAGACCATTTTGCTCGCGAGGTAACTTTTCCATAATGATCTTGCACTCAACATCCTTCAGCTCAAACTATGACTATAGAAATTTAATCAGTTCTTTCTAAGTTAAGAAGTCAGGCTGGGAAGAGTATTGTGAAAGGATGGTTTATGGTGAGTGGTTAAGAATTTTTAGCTTGTGCCCCATGATTTCGAATATGTATAGAAGGTCTTACTGATCTTTGAATTTGATAGTTAAATAGCTTATCAGCTCGTTATGGGTAAAACTTCCTTTCTTTCTTTTGTCGATCTCTTGGAAGAGTGTCAGTAATTCTCCCCTTTTGGTGTTGAGCATCTTTTACAAGCGACTAAATTAGATAGAGTGGAATAAGATGGTGTTGTCATTGGTCCTGTACCTGAAAAGACCTTGGATGATCTTTTTCAGCGATTTATCTCCATCTCCAAATGATCTCATGAAGGAATCCTACCTTCTGATTTTCAAATGATTCTTCCTCTTATTCTTCTCCTAGAGTCTCTTTTTCTAGGCTTATTGATTCTATAAGAAATCAATTAGGTCTTGTAAGTTTATGAGTTGGTTCTTTTCAAGTCGGTTGAAAATGGAAGCAAGCTCCTTATTCTTCAGGCCTGGAAAGTGTTTATGGCAATATTTGATGAATTCTTCGTAATTAAGGAGCTATATTAAAGGTAAGGAACATTGGTGTGTTTCTTTTCCTTATTCTTATTTTATTTTCCTTCTTGTTTGTTCTCCTCCACCATTTCCAAAACTTTAGACAAGTCTATCTTTTGCATGATTTATCTTGCGATTTGACTAGTTTAATTTAAAGTTACTCTCCCGGACTAAACTCCTTCTTGATTCCGAATGCATCAAGGTACCCGTTATACTCCTCGTATGAGATTTCTCCTGAGAGGTCCTCGTCAATCAGATACTCCAGTCTTAGGAATTAGTCTTTCGATAGTTCTAACTATGGCAAGTATTACTAAGTCCTAGCATTGTCAATGTTTATCTGAACGCTATCTTTTGCACGGATTTGCTACACTTCTTATCTGCGAATCGAAAAAGCATCTATGGAGTAAATCCTAAGTTAAAAAGTCAATACTTCTTTATTTACAAAATTTAACTATCTTCATGGAAATGAGCTTATCGTTGGATATGTTGGTGAGGGAATCCACCTTCTTTTACAATGTAATAATTTAATTCTGCAGGGTAGCCAGCTTCACCTTTAGCTTTTTTACATTACGACTATAATCCTCCTTTGTCTTTTCTTTTCGATACTCACTCTCCACTTATGACATTTTAAATTTAACTTTATAATATCAAATAGGACCAATAAAAGACTGATGTTTTGTATTGTGGTGATCTACCTTATATTGCAATTGGCTGCAACTATATTTTTGTACTTTCAGCATGAAAATCAAGCCTTCTTTCACATTCATTTAGCCTTAACAGCTTTGGCTATGACCTTTTACGGACTGGCTCATTTTATCAATCCCGGCTTTATCAATACTTAAAGGAATCAGCTTAACTCTTTTAAGCCCGAACAAAGTAGTGATATTTAGATCAATCAGTAGAAAACTCAGAAGACTAATATTGATAAGAAGTTTTGCACAACCTGCAAAGAAGACCAACTCTTGAGAATGAAACATTGCTATGACTGTGGATTGTGCGTAGCTACATTTGATCATCACTGCTTTTGGCTTGGCAACTGCGTGGGAGAGAAGAATCGGCCTGCTTTCTATTTGTGCATTTGGTCAAATTTGATAGAGATTCTTAGTGGAGTTATAAACTTAATAAGATAGATGTATGAGCAAGGATCATGGTATCCTTATCAAATCGTCTTCATTTCCTTTGTTTTTATTGTTGGTTCGGGTATATTAATACTGGTAGTCTTGCATACTTACCTTATGCTGGCCAATCTAACCACCTGTAATCATAAATATATAAAGGGGAAGTCATCAGATGGCAAAAGGTTTACTATTTGCTCGATATAGAGAAAGGCTATGGGTCACCTTTCACAAGAGGCCTATTTGGCAATATTAGCGATTATTTCAAACCGAGCCTAATAAAAGAGTTCAAAGAGTGGAAGTTTAATCTTTAGACTCTTGAGCGCTTAAAGAAGCAACTTGAGAGTCAAAGTGCTAAATAAAGCAAATGATATCTTTACACTGTTAGTTCTCGAAGTCAATAATCATATTAAAATAGATGAGCACGCTCTATAAAGTCATTTCTCTTTTCATCCTCATCACATTAACAGTATCCATCTATGATATCACTCAATTTGGGGCTGTCCCCAACTCAGATTCAGTGAGTGACCAGTTCAAAACTCAAAGAGCAATACTCTCTGCTATTGCTGCAGCCAATAGTTCAACTGGATAGCGAGTAGTTCGCATCCCAAATAAAAAATTTTACTCTATGCCTATTAGAGTCAATTACGGCCACAACATCACCATTGAGATTGTAGGCAAATTGATCGCATCTAAAAATGTTCGTAACTGGCCAAGAGAAATATAGAATCCGACATACTACTAAGACTTCTTCTCATTTCACCACTGCACTCACATAACAATCAACGGAAGCGGCAAGGTAGACGGGCGAGGATATCATTGGTGGATGCTCCTATTCTTAAACGATAAGAAATTTTTGCCAGATGAGAATTCTAGACCACACATGTTTAGGTTTGTGGACTGTAACTTCACTACTATGCATGACTTACTGCTTAAGAATGCTGCCCAGTTCCATGTGAAGATGGATCAATGCCACGATGGGTTGTTTTACAATATCAACATCAAGGTCAATACAACTGCTCAAATCAACCTAGTCAAAAGGTTCTCCCTTGAAGGATCACTCATTATGTTCCCCTTCAATACTGATGGATTCGATCCTTCAGGAGCTCGCTTCCACTTCTACAACCTAACTGTTCAAAACTATGATGATGTTGTAGTGCCCAAACCTGAAGGAGCAAAAGATTGTACAAGAGACTTCCTTGTTTAAAACTCAACAGTCATCTTAGGAGTTGGTATGGCAGTTGGGAGTGTTCCTCCTGAGCTTGATTGTAACTGTGTCCGAAACATTACCTTTAGAAACGTAAAGATGGTGAGGCCCTTTAAAGGAATTTACGTTAAGACTAATCCTGGAGATGCTGGAACTGGATTGATTCAAGATATTTACTATCAAAATTTCACAATGGACAGACCTATCTGGTGGGCAATCTATATCGGTCCTCAGCAAATGAAAGAGCCAGATGGTGATGGTCCTGGCTGCATGCTCTATCCTTTTGATAAGAAAGGAACCTGCGCAACCCAACCTCGAGTAACTCTACGCAACATTACTCTATAGAATATAAAGATACATAAAAGCTTCCTCTATCCTTACACAATTAGATGCAATGTTACCAATCCTTGCACATAAATTAACTTTTATAACGTAGTCACTGATGAGTGGCAGCACGGGCAACCTGATACAGGCTATGTTTGTGAGTATGCTTCAGGAAAGATGAAAGGAACTTACCCTCCAATACATTGTTTGGACCAAGTGGGAGAGAGTGTTGAGATGGCAAAGAAACAAAGGACATTTTGGTCTGACGCATTCGAGCATACCTTGAACGGATTCAAGATAAGCAAAATGCTGTTGTTGGAGTTATAAAAAGCAGCATTGGAAGTCGGATATCATGAGTAGGATGACTAATTTGACTATGACCTGACTGCTGACAACATTTTAGACCTAGGAATGGATCTAATGTGATATTTTCTCACCATTAATCACCCATTATAATATTAATGAAGCTAACCATCTTCCTTATCTTAGCTATCTGTATTGTTAGATCCAGTTCCAACATCTGGGATAACATTTACTCGCAAACCAACGCAGATACCCCCATCATCGTATCATAATCACTCAACTTTTAATTCTAGCTGAGAGACAATTTCTAAGCAAAGATTGATTTTAACTCTGAGTTGGGAGTTGTAACAGCCTTTATCTACCTCAATCTGATATTCAAATTGTAGATAGTGAGAGCTCAGCTTGATTTAGCATCATTGGTAGTCACCATCACAAGACAAGGCAACCCAAAATGCGAACGCTATAATATTGCAGCTTTGAAAAATGTAAGCTTATAGCAAACTAAAATTAGCGGGGAACGACTTTTTTTACTCAATATATTTTTTAAGTTCATCAGCAAGAGTGGAAAATACAATATTTATAAGCTTTAGCCTTTCCTTTTTACTGTCCCAGAATCAGCAAAGCTCAAATAGCTGTAGGAAGAGATAAACAAACAAACTGATACAGAACTCGATATCGACTAAGATGATTTCATCCCCAACATTCCTCTATTCCTTCACGTCAATAGCGCCAATGGCAACATCGAGAAGATATTCACAGGCGATAAGCAAGAAAAAACAGTCCCATTTAGAACCAGCTCAGTTGTCAAATCCAAAGCCGTTTGTGAAGCCTAGGTGCATAGTATGGGCACAAGTGATTTAAAGTAATTATTCGAATTCGTGAAAGACCAACGTAACAAATGATACTTGTCAATATTCTATGAGGATATAACTTCTAAATAGATCAATCACTTTAATATTTCTGGAAGTTAAAATTAGACAGCTCAAAAAGATAATTGTAGCTTTTCGTTGAATCCTTCTCGAATCTACAAAGTTTCTTGTCAGTAAGAAGTCTTGATTTTAATCTATCGCATTTCTTTATTATCCCTTGCAATTGGTCAGCTGATACTATATTTGGTAAATTTTATTGAGATTTTTTAGGGTTTGCTAGCTTCTAAATCGTCTTGAGTGACAGCTTGGATGACTTTTTCTTGAAGAATTCTGCTGTCTGATTTAAACTATGTGATGCGAACTGCCTCTCCATTTGTATCTTATTGGCAATGGTTTCCTCAAAAGTCAAGGGAATATCAAAGAACTTCTTATAGTTGATATTTTTCTTCTGGGCCTTAAGGTCAAAGATGTGGAGATTGTCGATATGTTCGAATTTGAGTGTTGGGGTGTGCTTCATAATAGAAAATAATATTAGAATACAGGTTGAACCAATCAGTTAAGCACGCAGCTCTAGTATGTGGGAATCATGTATTTAATGTTGATGAAGGCGTCCTCGCCTCCCGTCTGCTCCAACAACTCCAAAGTCTACACGATGAGGTCTCCCAAGTTCAGTCTCTTCCTCTGGCTGTACTCGATCTTGTCCCCGATGCTTGTGTTGTTATTTCGGAAAATGTTGAAGATGGGCAGGATTTGGCGATAGTAGGGCACCAATGCTTCTCCAATCATTTCTCCGGAGAGGACAAGCTTTTGGATGATTTTGAGCATTGTTGCAATGATCTAAGGATCACGGGTATTGAGAGCAGCTAAATAGAACATTTGTTACTCTTGATGGGGATAATGAGCTGAGGGATTACGGGCAAGATCTTGTTGCCTCCTTTGTCAAGCAAATCATAGGTCCCTAAAATTGCAAAGGATCTATATGGGTCGAACTTCTCTCGAGCTCCGTCAAAGAAAATAGGCAAGTAATGATGGTAGTCAAGTGACTACACAGATACTTTCCAAACGAGCTTAGGCAAGGAATTTTGGTGGTCAACTCTAATGGGCATGTCTCCGCGGTCATAGTACCGACGGAACTCGGATTGAGGTACTTCTCTCTTTTGGAAAGCTCCTGACTTGGGGACTGGTTTTTGGAACTCGGGCTTTTTCTAGAGAGTACTTGAGCTTTTTCCACCAATGCCGTGATTTCTATTGTGTTTTGCAAGGGATCCCGAGAGGGTTAATTAGTGGACAGGCTCGTGCTTGGTTTCCTTGAGCCTGTCCTTGGGGATGTACTCCTTGGGGAAATCTCCAAAGGGACTGTGTGGGTTTTTGGGAGCGTAATCATTTTTCCATGGCTTGTAGGATTAGTTGTTTTGTTTGGAAAGGATTCCTTTGAGCTGATCCTCACCTACATGAGTCAGAGATTACACTGGATCTGGGAAGCGAGGTTGTCCCTTCTGAGGCTGTTGGCAATGGAGCTTTGCTGCAACTTAGGAAGCATCTTCAATAAGTTATAAAAATTAACTAATAAAATTAACACTCAATAAATATTCTATAACTGCACCATAGCCCCAACATACCAGTAGATAGTACTCATAACATCAATAGTAGATTTATAATTTTTTTTTATTATCACACAATAACAGTACAGGCTAAGAGTTTGTCGTAAACTTGGATTCAAATAACATTTCTCATTCCTCTTTTGATTTGATTTGTATAAAAATATGTTTATTGAAAGATAATCAGGAAGTAGGAACTACCTCATCATAGCCATGATAATCGCATTATCAGCAGCTGGGTGCTTTGGTTGTGCTGTTGGGTAAGGTACTAATGCAGGTGGAGTGTGCCAGCTATGCACCTCAATGATTTCACAGTGCACTACATGCAGCACTTATCTAGCTTGTAGTGCATGCAACACCAACTACTATCTATCCCCAGGCTTAACAAGTTGTCTCGCTTGCTCAGTCAGCATTAATAACTGTTTAAGCTGCACCTCCTCAAGCAACTGCACCGGATGCCTTACAGGCTATTATGCAACAAGCAGCACAACCTGCGTCCCTTGCGATTCTTCAACTACCAATTGTCAGTACTGTGCGGCCAACGGAACCTGTACTCAGTGTGTAGTCACCTATTACCTTTCTGGCTTAACTTGCTCTAGCTGCACTATGACGGGGTGCTTCAACTGCACGAGTCCTGCAGCCTGCGTCTCTTGCAATGTAGGGTACTATCTGAATGCAGCCTCTACATGCATACCTTGCCCTGATACCAACTGTGTGAACTGTTCGTCAGCCTCTGTATGCAACCAGTGCACAACTGAGTTCACCCTCAATGCTGCCAAATCAGGATGCATTTGCCAATCAGGGTGGGTGGTGACTGGATACTGCACAACTGTGTTAGGATGTACAACAGTTGCGAAAGTAAATAATGTGTCTACTTGTTTGTTCTGTGATAGTGTCAATAATTTTATTATTTCTGGAACAACGTGTATCTGTAAGACAGGGTACAAGCTGAGCAATAAGCAGTGCGTCGTTTATTGTGGGGATGGACTCACAGTGTCGCCTTAGACATGCGATGATGGGAACACTGCTAGTGGAGATGGGTGTTCATCAAGTTGTCAGCTATAAACCAACTACAAGTGCAGCTATGATAACAGTAGTGTCTACAAATGTGTCCTAACAGCAAGCTTCACTGTAAAGCTACTATATATCTAAAAGACAGATGCCTAAAATAGTTGTACCTATTATTTATCTATCTCTCCTTCGACTCCCAACTTTTAAAAGGTTAACCTGACTAACTACTTGACCTTTCGAATAACTCAAACCAACAAATACACTCAAAACTCAATCGCATACAGTGATGGCATAATTTCAATAGGGGTGAGTTTTACCTAGGATATATAAAACATGATGGCTTATTTGGATTTGACCTTTGACCCCACGTACTTCAACACCACCAACTTCACCACTCAGTTTGTTTCAAGCGGGACGAACAACCCATTGATTGTGAGCAACTATCCAGCACACCTGAAGTACTTTAAGATAGGGTGCTATGTGATGCTTGGGGTGGCAGTGGTGATCCTCATCTTTTCGGTCGCCTACTAGAAGATGATAGCTATTGAGACTATCAATATCCTTCAACTCATCTTCTTTACTCGACTGCTCTATGTCCAAAATGACCTGATTGTTTCAGAGCAGATTTTTAATCTGCGCTACATAATGGGATATAATGATATTAGTAGCAGTTGGAAGCAGACACATTAAACTCCTATCACCTATCGCCGTCTCCTCTTTAACACAGATTTTATTCTCAACTTTCAGACTGGTCTCCTTCTCATGTTCCTCTCCATCATCATTGTTATCATCATGCAAGTCTATAAGAGAAAAACCCTAGGGACACTAAGATCAAACGGTCGAAGTGACTAGTATAGGCTATTATAGCAAAAGGTTTCCGAGAAATAAAGATTCGTCTATGAGAGGATCATCCTTTTGGTTGCATGCATCACTCTCTTTAGCTGTATTGCTGCAGTGAGGCTACAATCTCGCATTCTCAACACTTAGCAGCACTACACATATTTCTTTCTCAACATTTCCACAATGATGTTCTCAGTACTCTACATCTTCTCCATACTAACTCATTAGGTCCTCAATGTCGGCAAAACTCATACCTGGGTTGCTCCTTTCTGCAGCTACTCTCCCTACTATATCGGCTACTACCTATGCTACATCTTAATCATCACTCCTATACTCGTTAGTGGGGAAGAGTTTGTTGGCCTCCAGGCCATCTTCGTAGTGAGTGGAGTTGTATTGATTAATACTGTCATCATGGCAATATGGAGGCCTTATAAACAACCTTTTCACAATTTATCTAATCTGCTCAACAATGCAGTTCTCTTAGCTGTACTCGGCATTACGGCTACGATCACCATAACATAGAGGAATTAAAATTTATCGTTAATCTTTGCTTCTGTACTCTTAGGCCTATTTTTGGCTATATAATGCCTTGCAATTGTAAGGCTTTGCCTTGCTTGCAAACCCATACCAAAGTAAACACAGAGGTTGAATCGAAACAGTAACTAATAGGACTAAGCAACAAGGGAGTTCCAGATGGCTTAGAAAGAGATGATGAATAATAACAAGCACTCGAAATCAAGGCATCCAATTTCCAAGGCCCAACTATAACAGGATCAACTCTTACGACTGAAGAACCGCTTAAAGATGGAGTACCAGTAGAGAAATGCAGATTAGACCTATGAGTTATGATCAAATAGCATAGTATAATTATAGATCAATATATAAGAATCTGGTGGGTAAGTCCATGGAGAAATAAGCCATACGTGAATTCATCATATCAGCTGCGGAACATTTGCCCTCTATTGTGTCAGTTTGGGGGATGCTCCTCTATGCTCTCGTTGCATACTTCGTCTCCTTTTGCTGTATGAAATGCTTAGGAACCTATGCTGATTAAAATTTCAATCTAGAAAAAGCTATGCGGGAGCAAATCGTAATTGAGAGGAAGAAAAGATAGGAGAGGTAAAAATTAGCCAAGCAGGTTTAAAGGCAGCTATCAGAGCGATAATCTAACTAATAGCAAAAATGTGATCAACAACAAGGATAAGTAAAAAATAAAACGAATTGATAATAAGTATCATTTTAATGATGTCAATTGGATCTATCTCACAAAACATTTAAATTCTTCTACTTTTTGAATTAATCCATATTATTGAGAATCGAGATATCAATACAACTGCTATTGTGAACACCAGGAGATCAATGAATCCATGTTCCCTTTTAACTGGGTAAACTCCAAGGGACCAGTATGAAATTGTAAAAACTGCTTTACTGTGGCCTTGCTATCCCAGTATTGAGTACCTATCGCCAATATGATAATCCGATGTTAATTGTATATGAATATAATAATAAACTTGTAGCTATTATTTTTACCATCATTATTGTTTCGGCGTATTCCCCAATCGCCTTATTTTAACTTAAATACCTATTGGATTACTAACGGCTCCTGATTTCATTTGTTAATCTTATTCATTAGTAATCAACAACTTCTCTATTCATCATGTCGCGCAATAAGGAGAATCTTATGCTCCTCCTTATTGGTTGGTTAAATTACATATATTTCGTGTTCCTTGGTAACAATAGCTAAAATAAAGCATTGAAATTCATAAAAGATATACAAAGAACTATTTTCCCCCCATAAGAAAAATCTAAAGCATGGGCTCATCTATTTTCTTCCCTATTTCTTGATTGGTATCAAATTCTAACTATTAATAAGAAAACATCTTGCAAAAAGCTTGTTTTAACGCTAAATATTTTTATTTAAGCGTATCATTAATTAGTTGTCTAATAATAATTACTTAACAAGATGAGTATTAACTAAAACCTTGCTGGCTCCGACTTAGAATAGAAGAGGGTTTATGGTTTCATGGATAAAACTACAAACACCTTCTATGCCTTCGATTCCTATCAACAATACCATTGCTTTTTGGAATGGCTGGAACAGCAACAAACTTAAAGTTAAGCAGGTTCTCCCTCTTCGGAAATCCCCAATGATGAATTTCTACTCGAAGAGTAGAGAAGGGCGACCGAAGACATCATGAACATCTTCACTTAGCCTTGCTTTCAATACTAAAACACAGTTTAGGACTCCCAAATGATGGAGATTGATTTCTGAATGAATAAATTGAGTCACTTATCTGAAATGATATTTTATGCATTTTTTTCATCATCAGTCTAATATCATGGCTTGATCTTCGCCTAGATTGTCGTAAAACAATAGTCCTACTTCTCTATTATTTTATTCCATTTTTTTATTGCAAACAATACATATTAATCCATGATATTCATACACATCACATCTTAACTAACAAACGATAACCATTAATTTTAAAAGCTGCTTTAACAAGCAATAAGAAATAATGATCTTTTCAGAAAAAATATTAAACACCATCAAACTATCCAAGTCATCAGCTCCATCTCCATCTTCGGCTTACATATAATAATAGTGTAGTAGAGATAGTTATAAAACTTAATCATTTTATCAAATCTGCATTTGTTGCTAAATTCAATAAATATTACTTATATATGGTTAGTAATCACATTTAGATCAAACAATAAGTAATAAATTTCTACAAATTGATGAAGCAATCAACATAGACTATCACTGTCCACCAGATATAAAAATTTATCCGAAGGAACTCACTTATCTTTGCTACAATTTGAAATTCAAATGAAGCAGTTGGTAAAAAATTTAACCTTTGCTCAGCCCTCTCAGCGAGTCAGACTTGCAAATACTTCGGAAGGTCACTCTCTTTGTCATGAATAATGCTTATTTAATAGAATTCGTTAATTTTGTCTGTTAGATATTGCGAATTTGAGCCTATTTGCTTGAATTTTGAGAAGACTGTGACTTTTTCGAATTCATAGAATAAAAATTTAACTCAGGCTCATTATGATAGGGTTGACTTTGAATGCTTGGCTCCTTAATTTGCTTCTTTTGCACCTTAGAGTATTGAATTTTCAACTGTTAGAGAGTGCTGGCTTAGTTGAGGTGAGTCAATAGAGGATTAATACTTTGAATGCGGTATTGGAAGCTCTGACTATAGCTTTATAGCATTTTACGGCTAGTCTTGATCTTGGTGGCCAAATCTTATATCACCTTCATTTGAGAAGTCCCCTGACTAATCTCGATCTTGTGGTCTATCATCAACTAGTCTTTGCGTGCATTCTTCTTTTTAGTCTTTGGAGGTTTAGGAGGCTGTTGGGTGATAGTTACTCCATTCTGAGTGAGGGCTAGCCATTTCTTATAGTTTTATAACTTGGATGGCTCCCATTCAAGCATTTCAGCCTCCTTTACAGGAGTCTTAACCTAGAGGTTGATATCTTGGGCGAGTTCAGCGATCACTTATGCTTCGAAGGGCGGTAAAAC
>JACCDV010620153.1_pt1 | contig 14054 bp, 6 predicted proteins | sample 7446131 | NCBI WGS metagenome assembly JACCDV01 (sample SAMN15323448, study PRJNA562643) | freshwater metagenome | isolation source: river surface water | place: USA:Blue River Watershed | collected 2017-08-17 | reverse complement strand
TACCCAAATGAAATGCCGGCTGATATACTGCGCAGCATGGCGGTTTTTCGTAATCGCGATCACGCCTTCATTCGCTTGTTAGAAAAAGACTCGGCACAGCGAAAAATTGCGGTAAGCCTGCGATTGAGCGATAGCGAGCAAGGCTTTCAGTTAAGCGTGATTGATGAGGCTGGCAACACCGGCACGGCGTTTTGCCTAGCTGAAAAACAGCCGGCCGATAACCCTGCGCAAGCCCAGCAAAGCTTGCGTGACAATTTGGCCAAATTGGGCAACACCGATTTTGTCGCAAAAACCATCGAGTTGGCGATTAGCCAAGCTTGGTTTGTGCCGGCTTCCCTAGTAAATGGCTTGCGCCGCGATGCCATAGCCCAATTGCAGCAAGCGCGTGATACAGCGTACCAACGCCCGCCACGCCGAGCGGCCGCAGAGCCGGCTGCGCTCTACCCAGAAGACACCTTGAGTTATTTGGCCAATGTTTACAATAAACAGGCTAGGGCGTTTTATGAAAAGCACGGAGTAAAGATGATAGCGGCGGCCTACGAGGCCAACCAAGAATTAGACGAAGTGCCTTTGATGATCACCAAGCATTGCTTGCGCTTTAGTCATGGCTTGTGCCCGAAAGAAGCTAAAGGGGTCATTGGCGTGCAAGGCACGGTAACGGCCGAGCCCATGACCTTAATCAGTGGCAAAGACCGCTATACCCTCAAGTTTGATTGCAAGCCGTGTGAGATGCATGTCATGGGAAAAATGCGCAAATCGGTGCTGCAATTGCCGCAACCCCAAGCCGTGCATTTCATGCCCAGGCGCGCTTAAGCTTTTTTCACGAATTCCGATTTTAGCTTCATGGCACCTATGCCATCGATTTTGCAATCGATGTCGTGGTCGCCGTCAACCAAACGGATGTTTTTGACTTTGGTGCCGACTTTTACCACCAAGGACGAGCCCTTTACTTTTAAATCTTTAATCACCGTCACGCTATCGCCATCTTGCAGCAAGTTGCCGTTGGCATCCTTAACCACTTTCTGTTCGTCGCCCTGGTCAGCACCAGCCGATTTCGACCATTCGTGGGCGCATTCGGGGCAAACATACATGTCGCCGTCTTCGTAGGTGAATTCGGATTGGCATTTCGGGCAGTTGGGTAAATCGCTCATATTGGGGTTCTCTCTTTAAAATTAATGCAAAACGTGTTTGCTGGTGGGCGCGGTATTGGCCGGCGCTAAGCTGGCCATGACCAAATCCCAGTTGGCTTCGCGACTGGCCAATTGCAACATGCTGGCCAGTGCCTGTATCAATTCAGCGGTCAGAGCCATTTTTACCGATTGGCCGTTGCTGCATTGCAATTCCATGTAAGGGGGCAAGTTGCCGATGCTGACAGTCTGGCAGACCAGCGCTAATAAAGGCAGGTCGGAGCGCGCTTTTCTATCGTTCAGGTAGGCCGATTGAAAATCCAATTGCGCCATTTTTTGTTGCAACTCGGCATCGCGCACGAAGTTATCCACGGCTTGGTGTTTGTCCAGCGTGGCATTACCGGTAGCGCTTGCAAGGACTGTTCCGCTAGGCAACAATGCGCTGCCGGCTTGTTGCAGCGCTGCCCAAATTTGTTTGGCTACGCGCCGGCTAATCCACACCGCGACTTCGGTTTTGTCGGCCAGGCCGACTTTGAGTAACAAGCGGTCTTCCTGCTCATTAAAGCCCAGATTAATCTGTTCAATAGCCGATTCATTTTCAGTCATGTGCTTATTTTAAAGCTTAAGCTTATTCATCACCAAAATTTTTAGGAAGTTTTTTTAAGCCCAGCGCTTGAAATAAAATAGACCGGCCCAATAACTAGCACTCTATGGGTTTGAGTGCTAAAATCGCGCTCGAACAAAATAGTAACCGCCATGGTGAATAAGGCCATGCATTATTTAGTCCGACGGCCCAGTGGCTAAGCGGGCATGCGTATTTAATTTTTTGATTTATTTTTGGAGAAATCGTATGAAAATCCGTCCATTACACGACCGTGTCATTGTAAAACGCTCAGAAGAAGAGCGTACAACGGCTTCTGGCATTGTGATTCCAGACAGCGCAACAGAAAAACCGGATCAAGGCGTCGTTCAAGCGATTGGTTCTGGCAAACGTGACGACAGCGGCAAAGTGATCGCGCTAGACGTTAAGGTAGGCGACAAAGTGTTATTTGGTAAATACGCTGGCCAAACTGTAAAAGTAGATGGCGAAGAATTACTGGTCATGCGTGAAGAAGACATCATGGCGATTGTTGAGTAATACAACGCAATCATTGCTTGGTTACAAACAATCAACTTAAGAACGATTAGGAGAATTTAACATGGCAGCAAAAGACGTAAGATTCGGCGACGAAGTACGCCACAAAATGGTAGCAGGCGTGAATGTGCTTGCAAACGCAGTAAAAGTAACTTTGGGTCCTAAAGGCCGTAACGTAGTATTAGAGCGCTCTTTCGGCGCACCAACCATCACTAAAGACGGCGTGTCTGTGGCTAAAGAAATCGAATTAAAAGACAAATTCGAAAACATGGGCGCACAAATGGTAAAAGAAGTGGCCTCAAAAACTTCCGATATCGCTGGTGACGGTACCACGACAGCCACCGTATTGGCACAAGCCATTATCCGTGAAGGCATGAAATCAGTTGCTGCCGGCATGAATCCTATGGATTTAAAACGCGGTATTGATAAAGCCGTGGCTGCAGCGATTGCGGATTTGAAATCTCAATCCAAACCATGTACCACCAGCAAAGAAATCGCCCAAGTGGGTGCCATTTCAGCTAACTCCGATGACTCCATCGGTAAAATCATTGCCGATGCCATGGATAAAGTGGGCAAAGAAGGCGTGATCACCGTGGAAGACGGTTCAGGCTTAGAGAGCGAATTGGATGTGGTTGAAGGTATGCAGTTTGACCGTGGCTATTTGTCACCTTACTTCATCAACAACCAAGACCGTCAAATTGCCTTGTTGGACAACCCATACGTGTTATTGCACGACAAAAAAATCTCTAACATCCGTGATTTGCTACCAACCTTAGAGCAAGTGGCTAAATCTGGTCGCCCATTATTAATCATTGCTGAAGATGTCGATGGCGAAGCCTTGGCTACTTTAGTGGTGAATAATATCCGTGGCATCTTGAAAACCACTGCGGTAAAAGCACCTGGTTTTGGTGACCGTCGTAAAGCCATGTTGGAAGACATCGCCATCCTAACCGGCGGTACCGTGATTGCTGAAGAAGTGGGCTTGAAACTAGAAAACGTTACCTTAGAAAATCTAGGTCAAGCAAAACGCATTGAAGTGGGCAAAGAAAACACCATCATCATTGACGGTGCTGGTGCAGAAGCCAACATCAAATCACGCATCGCGCAAATTAAAACGCAAATCGAAGAAGCGACCAGCGACTACGACAGAGAAAAATTGCAAGAGCGCGTGGCTAAATTGGCCGGCGGTGTGGCTGTAATTAAAGTCGGTGCTACCACTGAAATTGAAATGAAAGAGAAAAAAGCCCGCGTGGAAGATGCCTTGCATGCTACCCGTGCTGCTGTTGAAGAAGGTATCGTGGCCGGTGGTGGTGTAGCGTTAATTCGCGCGCGTGCTGCCATTGCTAAAGTTAAAGGCGATAACCACGATCAAGACGCAGGCGTAAAAATCGTATTGCGTGCGGTGGAAGAGCCATTGCGCCAAATCGTGCAAAACGCTGGTGTTGAGCCTTCAGTGGTGGTCAACAGTGTAGAAGCCGGTAAAGGCAACTACGGTTACAACGCCGCCAACGAAACTTACGGCGACATGATAGAAATGGGTATTTTGGATCCAACTAAAGTAACCCGTTCTGCCTTGCAACATGCAGCGTCTGTGGCTGGCTTAATGCTAACCACCGATTGCATGGTAGCTGAATTACCTAAAGAAGACGCACCAGCAATGGGTGGCGGCGACATGGGTGGTATGGGCGGCATGGGCGGTATGATGTAAGGCTGTTGGCGACAAGCGGCCTTTAGCGGTCGCCTGTTTTCATCAGGTTTATGCCTCAAGGCTTACGGATTTTTCCGTAAGCCTTTTTTATTGCCTGTTGTACCAGGCCTTTATGTGCTGATGGCTTTAAGCCAATAAAAAAAGGGTTAAGCGTTTAAGCCTAACCCTTTTCTATTACTGCCGGTATTTGGTGCGCCCGGAGCGATTCGAACGCCCGACCCCTTGGTTCGTAGCCAAGTACTCTATCCAGCTGAGCTACGGGCGCATGCGCAGCATTATACTGTAACTTCAGTGCTTCTAAAAGCACTAATTCGCTATTTTCCTTTAATCAGCAGACGGCAGCTGAAATTCACTCGCTTTCTCACTTCAATGATACCCATGTGATACATTCCACAATAGTAACAATTATTTAATGAGGGTTAAACTTAACTAAGTGATATATACTGAGATGACACACAAAGACGTATTTTTATTCATTGATTTAATTGGGTTTTTATAGGGAAGTTTCCTAGCCAAATCGCTATTAAACAACAAAAATAACGAGATGTATGGCGGCAAAAATAATAATAAACAGCACGTTGAAGCCTAACTATAGCCGTTTACCACGGCTTTTGCTTTGTCCTTTCCGCAATCTATTAGTGGCTTTTTTGTTTGGGTCTTTATTGGCCATTTCACCACACGCTATGGCTGTTAGCGAAACCACGCCGCCCGATGCCGGGCAAATTCTGCAGCAAATCGAACGTGATTTAGAAGTGAAGCCTGCGCCTGTTTTACCCGAATTGCCAAAAGAAACATCCCCCTTGGAAGATGAGCAAGCCGATAAGGTGACCATTAAACAATTTAAGTTTTCTGGTAATAGGGTATTAAGCGAAGCCGATTTGCAAGAGGCGGTCGCGCCTTTGACCAATCGCAGTATCAGCCTTACAGAGCTTAAAACTTGCACCGATCTCGTTTCCGCCTTGTACCGTAAGAAAGGCTATTTAGCTTCTTGCACTTTGCCTGAGCAAGACATTACCGAAGGCGTAGTGGTCATGAATATCGTCGAAGCTGTGTTCGGCGGTGTGAAGTTTGATGGTGTTTACAAGCGTGATTTTATACGCGTAAACCCAGGCATTATTGAACGCTATATCGAGGCGGCGGCACCCAAGGGCGTGGTGCTGAACCAAGATAAATTAGACCAAGGCCTACGCCTCTTAGAAGGTTTGGCTGGCATCAAGGTCGAAACCACGTTGCAGGCCGGGCAGGCAAATGGCAGCACCGACTTGTTGGTGAAGGTCAAAGACCAGCCGCTAGTTAGCAGCAGCATTACGCTGGATAACACCGGCGGTCGGCAAACCGGCCGCGAGAAAGTCACGGCCATGGTGAGTTTGGCCAGCCCCTTAGGTTACGGCGATATACTTAATTTAACAGCCTTGCATAGCCAAGGTACCGATTACGCCCGCCTGGCTTACAGTTTGCCGGTAGGCGCTCATGGCCTGTCGCTGGGCTTATATGCCACCTACATGGAATACGACGTGATATTGGCGGATTTCGCCAGTCAAAACCCCAACGGTTATTCCAGCACATTCGGCCTGAGTGCGCAGTACCCCTTGTGGCGGAATAAAACCAGCAAAGTCAGCCTCGGGCTGGAGGCGGATAAAAAACAGTTCACCAACAAGTCCACGCCGCTGTATACGGAAATTAAAAGCAGTGATTACGATTTGCAGGTCTACGCCTTAAGCCTAAGCGCTGAGCACAATGACAATTGGTTTGCCAGCGCGCAAACCACCGCTTCGATTAATTTGGGTGCGGGCAAAGTCAATTTAAACGGGTCTGCTAACCAAGCAGACGATATAGCCGCTGCTCACACCGATGGTAATTTCAGCAGACTACGTTGGAGTTTAACCCGCAATCAATTCTTAACCGACAGCGTCCTGTTAAATTTAAACGGCTCTGGTCAATTCGCCGACAGCAATTTGGATTCATCGGAGAAGTTTTACCTAGGTGGTCTTAACGGCGTACGCGCTTACCCTACCAGTGAAGGTGGCGGCAGTGCCGGCTACATGGCTGTGGTCGAATTGCGTAAATACCTAGCTAATAATTTCATCGTGGCCGGTTTTGTTGACTACGGCCACATCAAACAATACGAAAACAACACTAAGGCCAATGGCCAACTTAATGTTGAAAACAACGCTTACAGCTTAAAAGGCTACGGCACTTCCTTGGCTTGGCAAGGGCCGTATCGTACCCATGTGAAGGTCACGTATGCGCACCGCATCGGCCACAACCCTAACCCCACGGCTACCGGCAACGACCAAGACGGCAGCAAACACTACGATGTGTTTTGGCTAAACGGGGGAATTAGCTTCTGATGCCGTTTTTTGCCATTAAACCCTTATTACCACAGAGGCACGGAGTCACAGAGAAAAGCCTTAGTGTTTACCTGAGTACTTGCTTAGCCAAGCTCAGCGCAAACGGAGTTATTGCATCAGAACGTTTTTTTAAGGGTTTCTCTGTGGCTCTGTGTCTCTGTGGTGAAGCAGTTTTAAGCTTAGCTATATTGAGCGTCAGTTTGTCTGCCCACGCCGAAACCCCACCTGCAACTACTGCTTTGCCTACCAATGGCCAAGTGGTGGCCGGCACGGCTTCCATCAGCACCGATGTCAGCAACGCCAGCGCACCTGTGCTCAATGTCAATCAAGCCAGCCAACGCGCCGTAGTCAATTGGCAGAAGTTTGACGTCGGTGCGGATGCCACCGTTAACTTCAATCAACCCAATGCCCAAGCCTCCACCCTAAACCGCATTAGCGACCCTAACCCCAGCAAAGTGTTTGGTAAGATCAACGCCCCCGGTGAAGTGGTCTTGGTCAACCAAGCCGGCGTCTACTTTGCCCCGAGTGCCAGCCTGGATGTCGGCGCTGTGGTCGCCACCAGCCACAGCATCAACGACGACGATTACATGGCAGGTAGAGCCAACTTTGATCGAAACGGCGCCACCGGTAAAGTCATCAACGAAGGCAACATCAAAACGTCCTTGGCCGGCTATGTCGCCTTGCTCGCTCCCGAGGTGCGCAACAGCGGCGTGATCGTCGCGCAAATGGGCACGGTGGTGATGGCGTCCGGTGAGCGCATCACTTTGAATTTTGACCCCAGTCGTCATTTGTCCAGCATCACCACCACCCCAAGTGCCATAGCCAGTTTGATAGAAAATAGAAATGCAGTCAGGGCGCCAGGCGGTTTAATCATCTTATCGGCCCGCGCCGTCAATAGCCTAACCAGCGCCGTGATCAAACAAAGCGGCACTTTAAGCGCCAGCGCCGATGGCAATACACTGATTAAAAAAGGCGGGCGCATCATGCTCTCTGCCGGCACCGTCAACTTAAGCACCGGCTCCAGAACCGTCGCGCGCGGTGAAACGGGCGGTGGTTCTGTGGACATCGTTGCTAGCAAAACCGCCACGGTGGAGGCGGGTGCCAAGGTTAGCGTATCGGCTACCGGTAACGGCAACGGTGGCACCATCACTATTCATTCGGAAGAAAAAACCACCATCCACGGTAGCTTGTCTGCCCAAGGCGGTAATGTGGCAGGTAACGGCGGCACTATCAGTACCACCGCTAACGCCACATCCAATGGCAATGTGGAGATAGGCGCAAGCGCCGAAGTGAAAGCCGGTGTTCGTGGTGCAACTGGCCAAGTCGGCACTTGGAATGTTAGTGCGGCTAATCTGGACATTACTGCAACAAATGCACCGGTGATTACTGCAGCACTTAATCGGGCGAATGTGAATGTGAACGCGCAAGCCGGCAATACCGTGGTTCAGCAAGATGTGGTCATACAAAAAAGCACGCCTAGTTTAACTAGCTTAACATTGGCGGCCAGCGACAGCGTGATTGTGCGCGGCAAAATCCTAAGCTCGGCCTTGTCGCCCATTGTTTTACAAATTATCAGTGAAAATGCCGTAGAACTTTCCCAGAGTGCGGCTTTGCAAGCCACTCAAGTGGTGGTGCGAGCACCCATTATTAGCGCCTCGGGGGATTATTTTGCCTATTTTTGGCAAAATGGTGGTGGCGCATTGCCCCTGATTAGTTTTATGGCGGGGCGCATTACGCTGGCCGGCAGCCTAAGGGCAGGTTCCAATGGCCGCGCCGGTAAAATTAGCGTGCTGGGTGAAAACGGTGTTGATTTACAAAACGCCAGCCTAATTGCTAACGGCGATGATGGCGGTGAAGTGAGTGTTATTTCTAGCTTAGGCTCGGTCAACCTAACAAACAGCTACATACAGACTAACGGTGGTGAGGGTCGCGGCGGAGCAATTTCCGTAGCCGGACTTCTTGATGTTGCAGTGACAGGCGCAACACTGGAAGCAACCGGGACAACACAAGGTGGACAAGTCAGTCTGATTTCCTATTCAGGCGACATCAATTTCTTAAATTCTATTATTCAAACCAATGGTGGTTCTGGCCTAGGCGGAACAATCGGTTTTGACGCATCTCGCTCTCTGAGCATCAACGGTCAACTCAGCGCTAATTCTCAATCTGCAACAGCAGGCCGCATCACACTAGAAGCAGATCACATTCTTCTAGACACACAAGCCAATCTTCAAGCAACGGGTGCCACAGGCGGCGGGACTATTTTAGTCGGCGGCGATTGGCAAGGCTCCGGCACGTTACGTCAAGCAAGCACGGTCACCATGCATCAAGGCGCCCGCATCGATGCCAGCGCCACGCAATATGGCAACGGTGGAAAGGTGGTCCTTTGGAGTGCTATTGAAAATCCAAATTCACTCACAGCAGTGCACGGCAGCATTTTTGCCAACGCTGGTTCAGTTGGCGGCAACGGTGGCCAGATCGAAACGTCGGGGCATCAACTCGATATCACCGGGGTGACGGGTTCGGCTTCCGCAGTCCATGGCTTGGCTGGGGAGTGGTTATTAGACCCAGGTTCCATCACCATCGCATCAGGCTCCGGCACCAATACTAATTGCAGTTTTAGCGCCGGTACGTGCGTGGCATCCGGCACATCCACAGTGTATGAAGCCAATATTGAAGCGCTATTAAATGCCGGCACCAGTGTCACGCTGTCTACCGGTACCGGTGCAAATTATGACATTACCGTGAACGCTGAAATCAATAAGACCGCTGGTGGTAACGCGACCTTAACCTTAAAAGCATCCAACCAAGTGATACAGAATTTTAATATTATCAGCACCGTCGGCAAGCTGAATGTGATCTTGTGGGCAGAGTCCGATTGGGGAACCATGGTTGGCGTCGAGAGTGGCGGCGTTACCACTAATGGTGGGCACGTATGGATAGGTGGGGGAGGGGGGTCGGCAGTTTGGAACGGACTCACGGTCGGTGACGGGGTGTCTCATGCCTCGGCGAGTGCCAATGCAAATGGCGTTGAGATAGGAGGCAATATCACGACCAACGGCGGTTCAATTTACATTGCCGCTGACGAGGGTCATAGACTTAGCAATGGCGGTATCGTCGCTTTTGGTGATTACAGAACACTGAATGCTGGCACTGGCAACATCTCACTCATGACGGAAGACCATAAATTTATTGATAGATCGGCCCCTTTCCAACTTATTTTAGTGACCACCGGCGTTTTAACCATAGCACCACCCAATGCAAACAACAATTGGGTGGCCGATTTTATTTGGAGTGGCACAACAACTAGTTTTAATGCCTATATGTATTGCACGGAGGTTGTCAGTGGGCAGTATGTTGCCAATGGGCTGGTGATTGATCGCTATAATTATTACCTAGGCGGGTTGAGCTTGGGTACCTATGCTGGCACAGGCGTCGTAGGCGATACGCCCTACACGCCAGTAAATTATAGGAATATATCCGTTGAAATTGCCATCAATGTTACTGGGCCAATTACCCTGTACACCCAGCCATCTAATGCTGGTTCGGTTTCTTTCATAAGAAACTTAAGCACAAGCGATACCACCCTAGGCAATATTGTCATCACAGGCCTCCAGACTACTGGTCTTGCCGATGTAGCACTAGCCAGTGGCCGTAATTTAACGGTCACGAATACCTTGTATTCTTATTTCTCGGGAATTGTTTCTGGCGCAGCCAGTTTCACCAAAGCCGGTTCAGGCGAATTAATCATGATGGGGCTAAATACCTACACGGGCATCACAACCATTAGTGCTGGTACCTTAAGCTTCCGAAATAATGCCCCTAGCTTAACATCGAGCAGCTTTGTAGGCCCTGGCAACTTGGTGATTGAGCCTGGCGGCACTAGCTTTACCAGCGCCTACACGTTTAATGAAACCTTGAGTTCGGCCACTAACACTAAATTAGGCGGCTTAACCTTAGGTAAGTCCGGTAACACGGCCAATATCACTAGCAGTGTCGCGGTCAACGTGGCTGGGTCGATTGCTATTTACGGCGGCAATATCAGTATTACTGGCGCAATGACTGCCAGCAGCACTTTAAGTTTGTTCACCTCCGGCGCCGTTACGCAGAGTGCGGTGGTGACGGCGAGCAGTTTGTTGCTGGGCGGTACCGGCAGCGTGAGCCTCACCAACGCCTCAAACAGCATCAGCTCGCTGGCTACAGCCACAGGCATAGGCGCACTAAGCTTAATTAACACGGGTAATTTGAGCATAGGCTCAATCACCTTAGGCGCTAGCACTTACAACGGGCTCAATTCGACCGGCATTATTTCAGTAAAAACCACGGGCAATCTGACGATTTTACAAAATGTGGCCACCAGCAGCACCTCGGCCACGGCTTCTGCGCCGGCCTTGTTATTGGCGGCGGGGGCCACTTCTAGCATAGGCAGCGTGACTTACAATATTATTCTGAGTGGTTCCCCTACCTTCAGCATAGGCGCAGGCGGCATCGCTGATTTTTATTCGGGTGAGGTGAATGCCAGCACGGGATTGTCTAGCTACGTGGATAGCCAATCCGCCAAAACCTACACGTATGGCGCAGACATAAGCACCCAGCCGACCGCAGCCGGCTACAACGTGATTTACCGCGGTAGCCAGCCGGCTGTTTATTTGACCATAGTCGATAGCCAAACGGGCACCTATGGCAGCGCTTATGCCCTGTCCTTTTGGTATTCAACCAGCCCGACTTTATACGGCGTGACTTATGTGCCGAGCGTACTGTCTGCATTCAATACGGTGCAGACCTATACCGCAGGTCAAAGCAGCATCACCATTAATGCCAATGGCCTCACTGGCACGATAGCGCTGAGTACCGCCTTAACCTCAACTCTGGCTGCAAGCACCTATTCATTGACCTTGACCCCAACATTGGCCTTATCTGGATCAAGCACGGTATTCAATGCAGGCAATGCTAAGGATTTTACGATGAACCCCAAGGCGCTCAATTTTACCGTCGCTAAAGTCTACGACGGCAACGCTAGCTTCAGCAACGCCAATACTTACACCTTGACCGGCATGGTCAATAACGAAATTGCGCCTACGATTAGCGCTGGTACGGCTAGCATTGCGAGTGCGAATGTGAACTCAGCTTCACCTGCGACCTCTTTTTCAAGCAATACCTTGGCCTTAAGTGATGCTAATTACACCTTAACCGGTGGCGTCGTGAGCGCCAGCATTTCCCAATTAGCCTCGGTAACTTACACCGGCGCTAGTGGTGGCCTATGGTCATCGGGCGCTAACTGGACAGTGACGGGCGGCTCTGCCACGGGAGTTACACCCACCTTGGGCAACGTTGCTACGGTTATTATCCCGTCAGGAAAAACGATTAACTACAGCAATGCGATGGCAGGCTTAACCCCGTCGGCTGCAGTCACGATTAGCAATAATGGCCTACTAAGTTTTAGCAATAGTAGCGAAGTCATTCTGCCGGCACTAATAAGTGGCTCCGGTGCGGTAACGCTGGCTGGTTCAGCACCGCTGGTTTATACGGCAAGCAACACTTATACCGGCATTACCACCATTAATAACGGAGCGACCTTGAAGCTGGGTGCGGCGGGGGTGATGGTAAATAGCGCGACTTTAGTAATTGCAGGCACGTTAAATATGGCCGGCTATTCTGCAGCAGTAGGCTCAATTACCGGCGCCGGCACCATTACCAGTAGCGCATCGGGTAACCTTAGCTTAACCGTGGGGGCTAATGGGACCACTACCGAGTTTAGCGGGCTGTTAGCAAATGGTTTAGCCACCAGCCTAGCCTTGATTAAAATTGGTGGCGGTAGATTGACCCTATCTGGTGCTAATACCTACACGGGTTCCACTACCATCAATGCGGGTACGCTAACCGTGAGCAGCACTGGCCGTTTAGGCAACAGCGCTAACCCCTTAAGTTTAGCCAGTGCCACCTTGGATTTACAGCGCGCTTTAACGGTCGGCTCGTTAAGTATGACCAGTGCCAGTTCAGCCATCACTAACAGCAGCGGTGTCGCCAGCCTGGTGGTCAGCGGCACCAGCAGCTTAGGCGGCAGCATCAGCACCGTTGGCATGCAAACCTACAGCGGTGCGGTGACTTTGGCGGCAGACACGACTTTATCCGCTAGCGCTGCCGTTGTTAACCTGAATGGTACGGTAGACGGCGCGCATGCCTTGACCGTAAGCAGCACGGGCAATAGCAGTCTTAGCGGCGTTGTTGGCGGCAGCGTGCCTCTGGCCAGTTTAAGTTTCAGTAGTTCTGCGGACTTGCTAGTCGGTGACATCGCCAGCTCAGGCGATATTTCGCTTAATGCGGTCGGTACCTTCACCATTGCCAGCGCTAAAACCATCACGGCAAGCGGGGGCAACATTGTAATCGACCCCTTGCGCTTCGTGAATTACGGGAATTTAACTGCCAGTGGTTATTGGCAAGTTTGGAGCACCAATCCTGACCCGTTTAACAGCGATCCGACCATAGGCGATGTGGTGGGCAACTTGGTACCTGACTATAAACAATACAACGCGACTTTTGGGGTGACGACGGTATTGGGAACGGGCAATGGCTTCTTGTATACCTACGCACCGACAGTGACGGCTAGCCTGGTGGGCAGTATTAGCAAAGTCTACGATGGCAGCGACAGCCTTAGCCTGACATCGGCCAATTACGCCTTAAGCGGCGAAGTGGCGGGTGATAGCGTGGTGATTAGCAACCCTACCACGGGTAGTTATAGCTCTGCTGGCACAGGGGTGGGCGTAAACGATGTCGGCACAGGCAAAACCGTGCAAGCGAATGGCGTGGCTATCAGTTCAGCCAGCAATGGCAGCATTACCGTGTATGGCTATGCATTAAGCAGTGGCAGCTTAAGCAGCAGCTCGGGTGAGATCACCAAGGCCACAGCCAAAGTCGTGGCAGTTAAAACTGACGATGGCGGAGTGGATTTAAGCAACGCGCAAGTGACCCTCAGCGGCGTGACGGTAGGAGGCAATACCCAAGTCTTGACTTACACCGGCACTGCCACGACTGCAAATAGCTCAGCGACTAGCAGCAATAACTACGTGATGACGGGCAATATGGTGCTGGCTGACGGCGGTACTGGCAGCACGATCGGTTTGGCTGCTAACTACAACTTACCCGGTTCGGCCTACAGCGCAGTTAACAATTATGCGACCGTTAACGCTAGCCCAACAGCTAGCATGGGCTCAGAGGTGGCCGGTTCGATATTGGCCACAGAAGATGAGGAGGATGACCGAAAAGGGGCCAAACGCGATCGCCGCCGCACTGCCGGTGGCCGTTGCTTCCCGTGATGCTGAGGTTTTATGCGCTTCATCTCTTGCAGTTTTATGTGCCACAATTTTCGCCCCGTTCGCCCTTCATGAATTTCAAATGTTCAATCTGTAGGAGCGCAATTTATTGCGCGAAAGCGACCGTACAATTCGCGCAATAAATTGCGCTCCTACAAAACCCTGTTGCCGCGATAGGGGTTACCCTAGGATTTGCCGTCGGGATGAGTTGCAGGGGTTATGTGCCACAATTTTCGCCCCGTTCGTGCTGAGCTTGTCGAAGCATGCCCTATCCAGAAACAAGCCGATGCGATTTGCACTTAGCACCCTTCGACAGGCTCATGCCGCAAGGGCATTCCCTTCTGATCTAATGCTCAATAAAACTCGCATTGATCATCGTGAAGGGCGAACGGTTGGATTTGGACAGGCTCATGCCGCAAGGGCATT
>JACCDV010565925.1_pt1 | contig 14055 bp, 14 predicted proteins | sample 7446131 | NCBI WGS metagenome assembly JACCDV01 (sample SAMN15323448, study PRJNA562643) | freshwater metagenome | isolation source: river surface water | place: USA:Blue River Watershed | collected 2017-08-17 | reverse complement strand
GGATAAGCCGCTGGGCTCATTCCTGTTCCTTGGTCCCACTGGTGTCGGAAAGACCGAGCTTACCTTGGAATGCTCCCGGTATCTGTTCGGTGAAGGGGCTCTCCATCGGTTTGATATGTCAGAGTTCCAGCACCTCGACAGCGTGAAGCTTTTCCTTGGAGATGAGACCGGGATGCCCGGACGCCTTGGAAAGGTCTTGGAGTCCCATACTCGGGGGATCCTTCTCTTTGACGAGGTGGAGAAGGCTCACCGGCTGATCTGGGATCTCTTTCTTCAGATGCTCGATGCCGCACGGATTACCCTGGCCGATCACCGGACCTATGACCTGAGTGGGTTCTATGTGGTTTGCACGAGCAATATCGGATCCCACCAGCTGATGAGACCGACCCGGTTACCCTTTGCGACGCTGGAACGGGCCGTCTTGGCGGAGCTACACCGGCACTTCAGGCCGGAACTGATCGGGAGGTTCGATGAGAAGATCGTCTTCCGGCCTCTCACTCCCGAGACCCAGAGGGAGATTGCCTTGATCGTCATCGGGGAGGAGTTAGAGCGTTACCGGAAGATGGGAATAGATCTAGTGGTGAATGAGGAAACCATCGAGATGCTCATCCGGAAGGGAATCACCAAGGCCCTAGGCGCCCGTCCCATGAAGCGGACGGTTCAGAAGTTTCTGGGGGATTTGATTATAGAGAGTTTGAAAAATTAGAATAACAAAAAGGGGAAATCCTTTCTCCAAAGGGTAGTTCACTCACAAGCAACTCGTAATCAGCTACATCGTTCCATTTAATTATATGGAGCGATCCGCATTTAATAATTTTCTCCCTGACAACAACAGAAGGAACATCATACCACTTTTTAATATAATAATCGGGAGTTAATACGATGATAATTAGTCTATTAAATGACTTCAATGACTGAGTTTTGAGCGCGGTCCATTTTGCATTGTTTTCCGATCCTTTTGCATGAGTCTTTACCTGTAGGTATTCGTTAGTACTTGGTAAGCTAAGATCCCAGTCTGGATTGGATGTGCCTTCAGCGCGCTGTGCATTATAAGCCACTTCCGCCATCCATTCACCAAGCTCTCCTGTAAAACGTTCTGATCGAATAACCCCCATGCTCTGCAAGGCCATTTTAGCCCGAGCAATGGTGTCGAGAAGCTTCCTTACTTTTAAGTGATCTGTATTATAATCTGCTTTCACTAAGAGTTTTATCTATTCTTCAGCAGTTTTTACAATCACCTGACAACAAGCTTTGAATACTTAGCACATAGAATACTAAGCTTTCTGAATACTTGCTAGATCACTTGGTTAAAATATTTTATTACCTGAATATACTTTATTATCTTTCGACAGTAAATTCGCTATCTCCGTAAACAGGGTCAGTTATTTGTACTGATACAGACTGCCCATTGGAGATCAGAATTGGTAAAACTTCACCTACAGGAAGATTGCAACTCCAATCATTATCAACAAGTATTTTCCGTAGGTCATCCGGCACATTTAATCCATTTAATGCAGAAATAATCTCATCTTTTGCATTAGCATCATTTTCAAGATTTGCGCCTAGTAGATAGGTTGATGCATGGACTTTAACCTTATCTCCTTCTTCTTCTAGCCTTAGAAGATCTTCAGTTCCATCATAAAGCTGATTTAGTATAGCAATGTAATCTTTAATAATATCTACTGGTATAAATGGGCCTGTTTGTAATTTTTGAGAATCAGACTCGCATGTGCTATATAGTATTTTTTTCATTTTAGTTTGGGTTTTTAGTAAATTAAAAACGTTTAAAAGATTTTTTCTAAAAAGAAGTGCATCAGTCAAGATATATCAGACTTTGTTCCATCCCTTCTTGATATTTTCAGCAATAAGTTCCTCGGCAGTGGCCAGTGCGGATTTCTCATCCGGAGCAAGCCTCACTTCCCGGTCGAGAGGTGTGGTACGCCCCGAGCTGTAATCCGTCCAGTGAACCACATAGGCGGGATAGGAGTGATCGGCCTGCTCCTTATTCGTCTTCCAGACGAGGAGTTTGCGAACGGCCGTTGCTCCCTTGGCGGTCTTCGTCCAGACATCACGGCGGATTACCGTGCTCTCAGGGAGTTTGTCGGAGACCTGCTCCTTGTTGGCCGGGGGAATATAGTCCGCCACCTGATCATAGCCTGCGGTTTCCTGATCAGCCTTTGCAGCTGAAACAAGACCCGTCATCACCGGATGGATCAGCTTGGGAGCCGGATGCATTCCGAGGGATGACCATCCATTCTTGGAGTACTGCAAGAGCATCCCGATTGCGGGGCTGCCATCCGAAAGGAGCGACTGCAGATCGGTCACCGTTACGGCAGCCACCAGTTCGGGCTTCACGAATGTGTAGAGCCCTCCACCGTCGCTCGCATAGCGGGCAGTGGACTCGGTCTTCAGTGCCTTCAGTTTGGTCAGGAGTGACTTGCGGTCCTCGTCGGATCCCATATTTCCGCATCCTCCGAGAATCTGGTGAGAGCCATCCTTCTTGATCAGGGAAAGGAGGATTGATCGCACCATCTCAGGTTGATCAGCCTTCACCGTGTAGGCCACGATCGCCATCCCAAGCTTGACCTCTGGTTTTAGCTTATAGATCAGACCGGTCTCAAGTCGGATCACGAGCCCCTCAGCGTTACCGCTAGCTACCTTAGCATCAAAGAGGAATTTCACCTCGGAAGCCGATGCAGGCGTCTCTGTTGAGACAACAGTGAGATTCTCCGAGGGCTTGATGAGATCCTGAAGTTTCTTGAGACGATCGGCATAGCCTCCGAGTTCCGAGCTCCTGCTTTCCTGGAGAAGGTCAAAGGCGGCGAAAGCTATGGTATCGGTCTTAGCGGCACTCCCTCCTCCCATCACGGCAGAAAGATCCCCTACTCTTGGGCGACGAGCCTCCACCTTGGCATGAAGCTCACCGGCGACAATCGTGCCATCGGGAAGTTTTCCAACCTGAACAATGGCGGGGATCTCCCCAGCGATCACAGATCCCTGCGGATTGGCCAAGAAGACCTCTCCTCCCTGCGACACGAGAAACCAAAGCTCCCCGTCGACCTTGTCCGAGACCCACATGGGGCCGTTCGGGAGCTTCACGACCTCATCGGGCGGAAGAGGCCGGTAGTTGCCGGCGACACGACGGCGGTATGCGGCCAACTGATCAGCCAGTTCTATATCAGCTAGCACCGCGTCAGCGATGCCATTGCCGAGTGGCTTTCCTCCGGTGTACTGCTTGCTCATTGGGTCAGAGGTTTTGTTCTTCTGCCTGTTGGGTTTCTGAAATGAACTTCCTATTGCTACCATTCCATGCGGGCTTGAAAGCCTGCACAAGGGCATCCTCCAGACCTGCGGCCAGGTTAATAGGATAGTCACCCCACTTCAGCGGGATCGTCTGGGGGAGTACGAGGATCCTGACTGTCTTGCCATCCTTGATCAGCTTCTTGATCGCCTGATGGCATTTCCAGTTAGTAGCCCTTCCATTACCCGGATCGCAGTACCCAATGAAACGCTTGCTCAGGGTTTTGGTGGTCTTGCCAATGTAGAGCACCACCTCTCCGCACGCGAATGCGTAGAGAGAATTGGGAAAAGTGGTGAGATAGCGCCATTGAGAGGCAGAATAGCCCAAAGGCTTGAGCTTCTTGCCATCCATCACCCATTGCGCCGCATCCTCCATGCCGATACGGCGAAGGTCTTCAATTCCAGGTAGCACCTTGATTGATGTCATGACTACTTCTTCTTAGTATGCCGACCGCTCCAGCATAAACCGGTTTCCGTATGAACCTGATTCCGGATACGCATCCGGTGACCCTCTCCCGTCTCATCCTTGAGCTTGGCACTGTGGACTTCCTCGACTGCTTGCAGGAACGCGACATCTTCGCAGGCCTGATCGTAGCGCTCCTGGAGCCGTCGGCGCTCAAGAATCATCCTGGCAACGGTACATCCGGCAATGGACATGATAACGGCTCCCAACACGATGCCTCCGGCAAGAATCAGTTCAGCGTCATTCATTTTTGTTGGTTTTTAAAATCTCGGATATCTCAGGACTGTACCATTCCGCGTACTCTTCAAAAAATTCCTTCAGCACAGAACTCATCTCGATCTGCTGACGAATAAACCTTCTCCATTTATGCCAGGCGGAGATGGGCATGTTTTCTTTCTGCGTTATAGTATTATCGCAGTAGTTTGCGATCATCTCACAACAACATAGCACTTCGACTCGATGAGGGTCATTTTTCTCAAGCTTTTTGTTATTGTAAAAGTAATCGTAGAGATAGGGCTTTTCGGCAATCATCATAAGAATGTCGTAACTTAATCCACAGAGGCTTGTATAAGTTTCCCCTCTAGTGGCCAAAGCTTGCTGCTTGATCTGCCGTATTACGAAGATAAAACCGATAATGTTTACCACAACTGCAATAGCAGCGATTACTGCCTCAAAGCTTAAATTCATGCTTCTTCCTTTCCTCCGGATTTGGCCACCGGAGCTTTGAGTTCCATTTCACTCAGATGGAGTATTAGACGGTAGCTTTTCCCCTTCGTTTTTCCCTCAAGAAAGCCGCGGTAGGCGCGCCCATTGGCCTGAAATATCAGCGGACCGCTTCCCTTCTCCCCTGTACCAACGAGCATCAGCACCGAGGCCTCTTCCAGTTCCTTGGCCATTGCGTAGAGATAGTCGTAAGTAAGGCCGTCCACATGCTGGAGCTGCAGATTCCTGCGGAAGGCAAAGCGCCTCACCGCATCGGAGAGGGGAATCTTTTTCCCGGTCCAGTGCACGGGAACACTGGCATCCACATTCGACTCGGTGTCGACAGGATCACGGCGTTCCTTCTCAGAGCCGTCGGGATTGGTCACCACCTCAAGAAACTTCGGATCGGCGAACATCAGGGACCCTTTGCCGTCGAGATAGACCGCCTGCGTCTGCTCGATCGTCTTGCCCACGAGCTCCAGATCGACCTCCGGATCCCCCTTGATCAGAGCCTCGGCATAGTCGTTTCCCAGTTTGGCCTTCATCGCCTCGTTGGTTCCGGTTTCTGATGCGGCGAGATATCGCCGAAAAGCAATCTTCACCCCCGGCAGCCCCATCTTGGGAGACGGGTCGGCCTTGACTAAAGCGAGACCGACTGTGGCGTCTCGCCCCTTGGAATTGGCGATGTGGATGGAATTGACCATGGAAATTCGTGATTAGAGGGAGTCGAAGTCGAGATCGTCCGACTCTTCCTCGGTGTCGGACGCCTCAGGGACAAAGCTTGTCGACTCGTCCACCCAGACCGGGTTCTTAATCTTTCCAGCCAGTGCAAAGATCCCCTCGTTGTTGGAGAGAAGATAGGCAGTCTCGGTTTCGAGTCCGGCCGAGTAGTTGAAAGTGAAGTTGTAGATCTTCCCCGCCTTCAACTCCTCCGAGAGCTTGGCCGGGACGGCATCGGGCGTCAGGAAATAGACACTCTGTATCTGGAGATCCAGCACCTCAGCGGGATCCACTGGTCCGGACAGTTCCTGGGGCACGCCGAGTGTTGACGGCTGGATCTCCACTGTATTCACAGCGGAGTCGAGTCCCACCATCTCACTTCGCACGATCATCCGTCCCTCTGTGGAGAAATACCCCTGGGCCAACATCCCGCTACGGATCATGAGGGCACCATCGATTGTCAGCGCGGCCTTGGTGCACGTCGCTCCTGAGGCATCGATCGCGATGCGTTTGCGGGCTCCGTATATCTTGGTGCGATCCACCTTCGTCGGCGCGAAGGAAGCCGACTCTCCGTTAAAATTGAGGATTACGGGCTTAGCCATGTGCTGCTTATATCAGAGTTTTAGCGTAAGGCGAGCGCAGACTACGGCTTCAGATACTCCGCGACAGCCTTTACCTGATCACGATCATATCCCTTGGTTCCTTCACTTAGGTCATCGTAGGGGATGAGATCAGTATGCAGGCGTTGCGTATCGTCTCTCTTGGAACCTGTATTCCATCCGGCCAGCCACAGCGGAGCACACCAGCGTTCGTGCTCCATGCGCGAGAGGAGTTCGATCTGCATTGCATCCAATGCGGCCCATTGTTGGGCGAGAGAGGGAGATTCTGGATCTAGTCCAAGGGCTCGGACTTTGATCTTGAGGTGATCTGCCGCAAAGCGGTTTACGTCCTTCTGTTCCTCGGTCAGGTCATCCCATTGCTTGAAAGAATCTTTGTTTGCCAGTTTTTTAGCCGCCTCCAGATCGTTCTCTGTACGGGCTTTTTCAATTTTTTCTGCATTCAGTTTGTACCAAACCTTATGAATCCTCTTAGCGACATCGTCCAGTTTTTGGGCAAAAACTGAGTCCCTTCCACAGGCCTCGACTGTAGGTGGAATGATCTTCAGCCACTTTTCGAGAGCCTCGGAACGCTCATCTGGCATGTCAGTGAGCACCTTCCGTATCACCCCACCTTCACGCTCTGAGAAAAGAACACGGCACATGGATGAACACGTTTGAAGTTTCTCCCGGATCAGGAGCGATGTGGTCAGAGCTCCCTCCTCCTCATGGGACCCCAGATAGATTGTTGCAAATGCTGCCTCACCCATTCCCCTGAGAATGGAGACAACCTCTTCATCGAAAGACGAGTCGTCGTTCAGATTGTGCACCTCAAGGCGAGCGCACCGGCTTAAGTAGGGGTAATATCGCAGAAGTTCCCCTTGATCCGCCGTTGCAGATGAACTCACAAGATGGATCGTCACACACCCACCATCGGTGTAATGACCGACAAGGGCCGCCTGCAGTATCAGGGCCATTTCCTGGCGATCCATCGCAGGAATAATGAGGTGTGGATCTTTCCTCACGATTCCAGAGTTGTCCATCTCCAGCGGAAATCTATCCAGAATCAATCGGGCACGGTTCCTGAAAAAGTTGAAGAGACGGATCCGATGCTGTTTTTCGGATGTCATGTCCAGCACTCGATTTCGCTGGAGCACATCACGGAGTGACAAGTCCGCGACGTGGGTGAATACCTTGAGAGGATCCGAGGCCCGTTCCTCGCTGATTGTTTTGGCAGCGACCAAGGCAACGGCAAGGTTGGTCTCATCCTCTCCCGCGACCGTAACCAGACTAACAGCACGATCCAACCCGGCCTTGACGAGCACTTCGGGACTACGAGCATCGCCCACCAAGACCAAAGCCCCAGACTGTTTCAGTTTCTGGATAGCGGGTGACTCCGAATCATTCTCGATCACCACAACCGCTCCGACCTTATGCTCGAATTCCAGTAGATCGCAGGCGATGGACGAACCCTTCGCACCGGCTCCACAGATGATCGTATGCCTTTTGATGAGATAGGTTAGCCTGATCCAGTCCTTAAAGTGTGCTATGTACGTCGAGGCCAATGCAAAGAACCCACCTAATGTTGCCAGCGGGGCCATCCAGCGGGCAATTTCGATGCAGAGGGGAAGCTTTCCCTGTAATCCTCCCGAGCTGAGGGTGAATAGCTGAACGGCAAGATAAAAGGAGGTCAGAAAACTTGGCGGGGTGGACCACCCATTGTCGGATCCCAGTTGATGAAAACCGATCGTTCCAAGAACGACAGCACCAATTACCAACGCAATCAGGAAAAGAATGACAGGGCGTATTTTCATGAATTATAGGTTTTTTGATGATATAATAGTTAAAGTCATAGCCACTACAGTTGATCGTTCCCGACTAACAACTTCCCCAGTCCAAGAAGGTCGATTTTAAACAGAAATCATCATGCAAGAAGACAGAATCTGAGGACTCGGTAACATCGATCAAGCGGTTGAAATCCTTACAGGGATATCTATGGAACTTCGGGTCCTTGGCGGCAAGTGCGATGGCTTTGAGGAAGAGTTTCATATCTTATAGTTTGGAGATTTCTTCTTTAATGGCTGAAAGATCTTGGTCTGCGAGGGCCTGCTCTTTCTGTTCAGGATGCTTTTTAAGATGCTGGCGGATGAGTTTCAAAGCCTCCTTGCTGTTCCCCTCAAGACACTCGTAACAGGCGATATTGTAGCGGAGTGCATCAAGCGCAGTTGGTGATACCTTTGCCCTTTGGATCAGAGTCTTCAGGGCTTGTTTTCGCATTCCGTGTTTGTTCTTCAGAAAAGCCAGATAGTTGACGGTCTGCAGGGCAACGGGATGATCTTTGGCAAGAGATCGGTCAATCTTTCTCAAGTAATCATCAAATACCATCTCCATCCCGGTGGGATCGCCCATTTTCTCCATGAGATTTCCAAGGTTGTTGACGCTCTGCATGGATTCTGGGTGATCCAGACCCAACACCCTGAAGCGCCCCGCCAAAGATTCGCGGTAGAGTTTTTCCGCCTGTTTGAGTTTGCCGACGCTTTCAAGAAAAGCCGCGAGATTATTGATGCTTTTGCAGACGGCCCAATGATTGTTCCCATAGATCCGCCTTCTACCGGAGAGGACGGACTTGAAGATTCTACCCGCCTGATCGAGATCACCGGACCTGCTCAGACAAATGGCCAAATTGGAGGCTCCCGAGAGAGTGATCGGGTGTAGTTTTCCGAGGAGTTTTTCAAATCCCAAGATGGCTTTTTCGTAGAGAGCCCTCGCCTTGGATAACTCTCCAGCATCCCTGAGATGGTTAGCGAGGTTGATCATGACACCGAGCGACTCTTCGGCCTTTTCCCCATGGACCTTGACGGAAGCTGTCAATGCCCTGTTGAGAAATTCGCCAGCCTCGGGTCCGCTGCCCAGATCAGCCAACGCATTCCCGAGTCCGATGAGACTGGAAATGGTCCTCGGGTGATTTTCCCCGAATAAACGGAAGCGCTCCTCGAGGGTCTCCCTGTAGAGATGTTCTGCTTCAGAATTTTTCCCCTGCCTCCAAAGACTCTGGGCTAGATTGTTGATGGCATCCAACGTGTCGGGATGATGCCGTCCCATGGATTCCTCCAACTCCAGAAGCCCTCTGCGGAAAACCTCTTCGGCCTCCGCGAAGTTTCCTTGATTCATAAGGAACAATCCACGGCTGTTCTCAACGGAGATCCTGCCCTCGTCCTTGTATTCGCCCTCCTCCCCCAGTGCCTGCACGGCCTGACCATACATCTCTTCCAATAAAGGGGATGCGGATCCCTGCATCCTGAGAAACTCGGCCAAGCGAAAACCTGCCCGGCTTAACTCAACATCATTTTCCGCATCTGCTTTCCACTCTCTCCAGGCATCCTCGTAGAACGATACAGGGTACTGCCCGAGATCCAGCCAATACTTGGTCAATTCATACGGATCCCGATCGTACAACCCCTCGAACATCGCCTCGTCAGTCAGAGAATCGATCAACTCTTTCCGCATGCCAGCTTTCTGCAACTGCCACGGAAGTTCCTCAACGATACGGGCGTCCACGCCCTCCTCGCAGGCCATATCGTCAAAGTATCGAGCAATCCAACGATGCGCAGTTTTTTGCCGTCTAGATGTCTCAAGATAGCGGTCTCCAACCGCCGTTCTGAGAAAATCATGACTGAACTGGATCCTGCCCCCAGACTCAAATAGGCTCTCATCCAGAGCATTGTGGATGGGGGCCCAGGTTGCGGGGACGAGTCCGGTGATCGCGAGTAATTCATCCTGAGAGAGTCCCGCCCTGCTTGCCCAGATGGCCTCCATCGCGGAGCGGACGGCCTTCGTGTCGTTGTCTCCCTCTACACGCTCCAGCACCCTGGAAAAGAGCTGATCGACGGTCTGGCTCTCCAGATACCAGGTGATCTTCTTTTCCAGCTCCTCATGGACTCCGAAGATACGGAGCTCCTCCAGCAGGGTACGGAGGAAGAGTGGATTTCCTGAGAGTCGATGCTCCTGCACTCGTGCGACCTGCTCGGGCTTGAGGCTCTTACGGTATTTACCCAGATACTCGGTGATGAATTCCTTCTGCTCCTTAGGGCTGAATGGATATACCTCTAGCGTCGTCCATTCCATCCGCTTCCCAGCCTCATCCTGAACCTCACCATCGAGGCAGGAGACAACGAGCTTCACCCGTGGCGGCAGTAAGCCGGGCCACCATCGCAGATCCCGGAGGCTTGAGAGCTTGTCGAGGCCATCGAGCAGGATCAGCCACTCCTTTCTCTCGCGTTCAGTGTAGCTGCTTGCACGGGCCAACCACTCGGGGAGGGCATTGAGGATCTTCTGTGGATCGATCTCGAGCTTCAGTTCATCCCCGGTGATCCGAGCGATCTCCTGAATGAGTCTGGAGACGAGTTTCACCGGATCGGCGGCATCTGCTCCCGAGCCGAGGTAGTGCGTGATCTCAAGTGTCTCGGGGTGCTTCTCCTTATAGACCTTTGACCAGTTGGCGATCAGCGCGCTCTTCCCTCCCCCAGAGGCTCCGGTGATAAGCACAGGTTTGAAGGTCTCTGCCTGCATCGCAGCGTCGAGAGCCGTGAAGTATTGCTTCCCACCGAGGTAGAGCCCAAGTCGTGATCCTCCGTAGGCCTCGTGCTTTCGACCCTCGAGAGTCAGCGGATCGGGTATGTCCTCCTCGGGATAGGCCTCGTCGATAACCTTCCAGAGATCCTCCCTCACCTGCTCGGCGAGTGCCTCGGGATTGGAATAGTTCTCCACGACGTGGAATCCGCTTGTGCGGATCCGATCCTTTAGAGCCTCGAGTTTCATAGCGGACTCAGGTCCCTCGCTCAGGTAAGGACCTCCCTTGGACTGCGAGTACTCTGAGTTGCGGAAGTAGAAAAAGGCTCGGCCGGCCATTGCGGGGTTGTTCAGCACCCCGTGGAGCATTTCGAGTTCGGTGACGCTCTTGCCTCCCCGGTGATCATCAAGCCAGGGCTGCTCCACTAGGAGCGAGAGATCGTACTGCTGATGTTCTGGCACCCAGCCGTACCTCTCCCCGATGAATCCCATGAAGTAGGGACGGGAGCGATCGATCTCGGCCAGACAGATAGGTAGTACCTCTCCCCGCTGGGCCTGCTCCTCGGTGATCCCCCAGCGCAGATCGACATCCACCAACTCCACCTGCCGCTCCCGGCACCTGCGGCGCAGCTCCGGGAATATCTTCCTAACAAGCAGATCCCGCTCCTCGGCAAAATCCCGGAATGTGGAACTCAGGAAGACGCGAACGGTACGATAGGAGGAATATGCTGACATACTTCAGTTTTTTGTCTGATTTCGTCCGGGAGCTGAGTCTAACCGCTCCTCGCAGGTGGAGCACTCCCACTTGACGACCTTCTCCTTCCAGACCGTGTCTGCCGACGACCAATGCGGGTAGGTGGGGTTCATAAAGGGAAGAACATTGTATCGCATTTCACACCTCCATCACGAGCCTAAACGGAGCGGCCCTATGGAATTTTCACAATCGGCAACTGCGATTACCCATGACCGGAGATTCTGCTCACCTTCGACCCATGAAATTCACCCATGTCGTGGCGGCTCTCATGATCCTATCGGCAGGCTATTGCCGCTGTCCGTGCGGCTGTCCCAATATCATCAGGATGGGTCATGGAGTCATCAACTTAAGATCTTGTGAAGGCAGTGCATGGATTTTACGGAGAAGAGTCCGGATCCGTCTCCTGATGGAGTTTGGATCAGAGTAGGCAGGCCGTCACTGGTGTAGTCTCGATGTGAGAGCGTTGTTTCTCCCCAGGTCCTGAGGATGAATATGAAGCCCCTAACCATTAAAATCAAACTTGCCGTCAGGCATTGGATTGATTCTGCATCCAGTGCCTCGACTACTCGAACCGCGATAGATGCATCGCCTTGTATTCATACCTGTTATTAAAAGAAATAGTCAGATTAACCTAAAAGGAGTTGATGGTCGTCTGAATTGGGTCAGCGGATTTAGCATTTGGAGCCAGTTTGAGGGATAGTCCCTGGAGGTTATTAGCGTTGGTTTGTCCCTCGATGGCGTATTCCCTCAGATCCGCAGGAATAACGATTAGATTCCCTCAGATAATCATCTTTTGATACTTAAGGCAGCAGTAAAAATGACTTTAATCTTTTATCGCATAGCGGAACCAGAAAGTTCCGGCGACTGTTTCCCAATACTCCAGAATATTTTCGTCATCCATTTCGGCAAGGACCTGCCTGTGAAGGCGATGGTCTGGTCCCTTTGAACCCATGAACTCATGGGCCATCGCAACCCCTTCCGCTGAGGAGCGAGCCTGTGGAAAAAACCATGGATCCTCCTTAGTACCCGATCCCTCGGCCATCCTTCCAGCATTCATTTTTTATCATTCAACCAGCGCATTGCATTGATTAGGCAGCGTTCGGATGAAAATACTTGGAAACAAGCATGTCTTCGCTTTCGTCAGGGAACATCGTCTGGAAATGGGAAACGAGTTCCTCCCTTTCGGCATAGCCTTTGTCTTCGATCACCTGATTTTCGGGCTCTGCAACGTAATCAGATACAATCCAATAAGCGCCCGTGTTTGGGTAAAAGAGCAAGTAACTTCGGTATCCGTCCTCCAAGGGCGTGGAGCAGGAATCGATGCGTTCTTTCTTCCACTCCTCCGCAGAATCCTCGGCGATTTCACGGATATCATTTATTGAGTCACCAGCATTGCACTGAAAGCTGCTGGCAATCACGGAGTGATCTCCGATCCGGAAGGTTGCCAGTTTTTCCATGAAACTCCCGAGCAGAACAGGAGGGTTCATATAGGGGTCGAAAAATCCACCGGAGTCTGTGTCATACCACCCTGCTCCACGAATATACCCCGGGTAGTAAAGCGCGGCGGCTGAAGCAAAGGATTCATCATCTACTGCAATTGTATCCTGTTCAAGACCGCGCCATTGGCCTCCAGTGCGATAAGTTTCCACGGCGTAGTCCCTCAGGGCCTCAATGCCGCTTTGATTAAGTTCCTTGGCGAGTCCGGTATTCATGACGTCTTAACGAGAAATGAAGTGATCAGGCGTTTCCCCAATCTTCGGGCCAAGCTTCTTTGAAAGCCGAAAGTACTACCGGCAGAATCGAATCCGTGTCCAGGTTCTCAAGCAAGGGCGGTTTGGATTGTTTTGCAAGTTGAAGTCCCGCCTCCTCCGTTATGGAAAGCAGGCCGTTCAGATCCAGTTCTCCTTTGTGGTTCGACAAATGGGCAGCAGCCTCGGTGGAAATCTCTTCCACGTCGTTCAGGCTTAGATTTCCCGTAAACCGCCCCAGTGCCTCCGCCACTTCGGTAGAAAGTTGAGGCATACCCTGACCGCTTAATCCAAGCGATGCACCTTGGAAACCATCCAACAGTGTGTTGAGAAAATCCATGGGCAAGCAATAAATGTTAGAGATGGAGAGATCTCCCTGAAAGGTTCGGATCTCCTCGGCGACCGGTACCGTTAGTTCAATACCCTCTTTGAGGGAAGCGTACTGTCCGTTGATGTCTAGGGATGGGTAGTTCATCCCCAAAAAATATTCCACTCGGAGAATAGGTCAATGAAAATCGTCTGACTTAGTCACATCATCTTTCCTAGGGGCGAAAGATCTGGACTGTTTTGTTGTAAGCCCCCCACAAAAGTGATGGTTTAATCCTCAGTGGGAATCGCTTCCGTCAGGACGATCCGCGGTATTGCCCGGGTATCTGGATTATGTTAGCTTGAAGACCCTAATTCTTTGGGAATTCCCTCTTTGATGCAAAAAGCTCTATGGTGTAGGTCTCGGGTTCCAGGGTGAACATTGAACAGGAGTTTCCAAAGATATCAGTGCTTTTGGATGCTAAATAATTAAATTTTATCTTCCCTGTATGGCCAGACGATACGGCTTTCAAAAAATCAGGTAGACTACGTGATGGCAGAAGTTTCTTCAGATCGATCCTCAGGTCAAAGGAAATTTGGAGAATGCCGTCCACTACTTTTGCCTCGATATTAGGAGGAGCCAAATAAATTCTGTCGAAGGATAGTCCCAGCGTACAAGGCACATTGCCATCATGATAATTTAAAGATATAGAGAGGGCTGGGTGATCCTCCGTCCTATTGCGGAAAAGGACATTTCCCGAGGCAATCATTTCAAGAAATCCCTCTACATTCTTGCCAGCAAGAGTCTGATCTTTCTTAACTCCCTCATGGAAGGTGCCAGCGGCGAGTTCCTTGATCTGGGATGAAAGGCGGCTAGCAGACTCTTTCTTTGAGGGG
>JACCDV010331164.1_pt1 | contig 14061 bp, 8 predicted proteins | sample 7446131 | NCBI WGS metagenome assembly JACCDV01 (sample SAMN15323448, study PRJNA562643) | freshwater metagenome | isolation source: river surface water | place: USA:Blue River Watershed | collected 2017-08-17 | reverse complement strand
TGTCGTCGTGGTTGGGCGAGAGCACGCTGCGCACAGGCACCTCGATCGGCGCCTGCAGGCCAGTGGCCAGCGCATCGACCAGCTGCGGATAGGGCAATGCCGTGGCCACGGCCTGGGCGTCAAAGTGTTGCATGTTCAAGAGCTGAGCTATCCTGTTGAAAAAAACCACCACCGCGCCATGACCGTTCCGAAAGCCATGCACACCGATGTCCTGATCGTGGGCGGCGCTGCCGTGGGCAGCGCCGCCGCCTACTTCCTGGCCTCAGAGCCCGGCTTTGAGGGCCGGGTTCGGGTCCTCGAGCAGGACATGCGCTACGAGAAATCCGCCACGGCTTTGTCGGCCGCATCCATACGGCATCAATTTTCCACACCCGAGAACATCCGGCTGTCGCAATTTGGCACCCACTTTCTCAAGACCATGGCCACAGAGCTGGCGGTCGATGGCCAGGCCCCGGACTTCGGCTTCAAGGAAAGGGGCTACCTGTTCCTGGCCACGCCAGCCGGGCTGGAGGTGCTTCACTCGAACCACCGCATCCAGCGCTCGGAAAACGTCGACGTGACCCTGCTGGACCCCACACAGCTGCGCGAACGCTTTGCCTGGCTGCAGGTAGACGACCTCGCAGCCGGATCGCTGGGCCTGAGCGGCGAAGGCTGGCTCGACGCCTACGGCCTGATGCAGGGTCTGCGCCGCAAGGCCGTGTCACTGGGCGTGCAGTACACGCAGGCACGGGTGGTCGCTCTGCAACGCCAGGGGCGCCGGATCGTCTCTGCCCGACTGAGCGATGGCAGCGAGCTGAGTTTTGACACCCTCATCAACGCGGCAGGCACCGGTGCGGCCGAGCTCGCCCGCAGTGCAGGCATCCATCTGCCAGTCGAGGCACGCAAGCGCAGCATCTTTTTTTTCAACAGCAGCGCCAGGCTGCCCGATTGCCCGATGGTGATCGACCCCTCAGGCGCCTACTTCCGGCCCGAAGGGGAAGGCTTCATCTGCGGCATTGCGCCGCCGCCCGAGCAGGACCCGGAGTGCCACGACTTTGAAGTTCAGCACCACCTCTTTGAAGATGTGCTCTGGCCGATCCTGGCGGCACGCGTGCCGGGCTTCGAGGCGCTGCGACTGCAGCGCAGCTGGGCAGGCCACTATGACATGAACCTGCTGGACCACAACCTCATCCTGGGCGCGCACCCCGATGTCGACAACCTGCTGTTTGCCAACGGTTTCAGCGGCCATGGTCTGCAGCAATCCCCGGCGGTGGGCCGTGCCCTGTCTGAGCTGGTGACCTTCGGGCGATTTCGCACGCTCGACCTGCAGGCCTTTGGCTGGTCCAGGGTGCTCGAAAACCGCCCGCTGCCGGAAATCAACGTCGTTTGAGCATGACCAGTCAGCCGCCGATCACAGCCTTGAGGCCGGTATATGCCGACATGGCCGTCGTGCCGAGTGCGGCAGCAGAGCTGCCATAGTCCTCGAGTTTCTCCACCAACTCCGCAATCTGTTTGGGAGTGAGCTTTCCGCCAGCGATCCGACCTACCAGAGACTGGAACGCGCCACCGATGGAGAGGGACTTCTTCGTGCTGGCACCCGGCTTGAAGGTTTTGCGGTGACGACGCGCATACACCATACCGCCGATGAGCATGCCCGTCAGGAAACTGAAGGAGATGCTGGCCGCGTACTCCAGATATTCCCGCCATTCGAAGGCGTTCTGAGGCAAGACGGGCGTCTGATCCACCAGGCTGGTGATCCAGCTCATGCCAATGACCGAGGCAACCGCCAGCAGGGCCGTCGCGCCAAACCAGGGCAGCACGCTGCGCTTGCGCTGGAGGAAGAGGACGAGGCCAAAGGGCAAGGGAATCGCCATGGAGACCACGCGCAGGTACATGAGCGGGGCATCCAGCGCAATGGTGATCAGCGCGTGCGCGCCGAGCAAGAGCCCCAGCGGCAGCATGATGTAGACGAACAAGGCAATGAGGATGCCCACAATCCCGGGGCGCGGCGCATTGAGCCGCGCGAGTGCATCATCGAGCTGGTGCTCGAGCGTGGCAATCCTCGCCTGATGGTGCGAAACATCAGGTTGGGCGGCCAATTTCGCTTCCAGGTCCGCCACCTGGGCGATCAGGGATTTGAAGAGGTACAGGTCCTTGGTGCAGACCTTGCAGACCAGTGCTTCGTCTTCGATCTCGCTCAGGCAGTAGGGACACTTCATGAATTTACTTGGCAACCACCAACGTCACGGTGCTGTTGGTTTCACGACCTGCCGTGTCCTTGACGGTGACGCGCAGGGTGTGCTCGCCCGGAGGCATGTCGGCTTGCTTGAGGTCGATGCCGGTGGGCGAAATGCCGGACTGCACGCGGGGCGTGAGGTCGACCATCGGTGTTTTCATGTAGGTCAACTTCACGCTGGCGGGGTCGATTTTTTCGCCGCCACGGCCTTCAAAACTGAGCTTGAGGTTGACGGGCCCCTTTATCGGGGTGTCAGGCTCCGGACTCAGCAGCTTGACGCCAGGTCCGCGGGAAATGCCCCGCGTGGCCAGTGTGCCGGCGGCGGGCGGCAGGGCAGCCTCGGCTGGTGTGATGAGTGCAACTTTCTGGGCGCCCGCAGGCAACAAGACCCCGATCAGGGCAACACCGGCAATCAAGTGACGAATCATGTCAATCTCCTACAACAACAAAGGGCGCCCAGAACAGGGGATGGGCATAAGAATACTTCATGGCACCGCTGTCCTTCATGCCACCCCGGTCCATCAACTCCATCATGGCTTGGCGCAGAGCCTCTGGTTTGGCCAGGTTGGCATTGCCCGTTTGCTGGCGCCGGAACAGGTCCGTCATCAGCTCGCGTGCCGCGACCGATTCGACGGGCCAGTTGGACACCAGCAAGGCCCGCGCACCGGCATAAAAGAAGGCGCGGCCCAGGCCGGACACCGCTTCGGAGCCAGAACCCTCGCCGCTGGCGGTGTTGCAGGCAGAGAGCACCACCCAGTCGGCATCGAGCTTGAGCGCCATCACCTTGTCCATGGTCAGCAGGCCATCGTCCTTGTCGCCTGTGACATCAGGCGAACTCATGGCCAGCGCCGGCTGCGTGAGCCCATCGAGCTCACCGGGCACCAGCCCGTGGGTGGCAAACATCACGACCTTTCGGTTCGACAGGTCAGCGGCCAGGACGGACTTGACGCTGGCCCGACCATTAAGAAACACATCTTCCGGGGCTGCTGTGAGAACCTTTGCAATCTCCCGAATCTCCTCCAGGGTGTCCGGCAGGCGAGGCAGTAGCGCCAGTTCAGCCGAGTCCACCCCGGTGGTTTTCGGTGCATTACGCAGTTGCAAGGGCACTCCGCGCGTGGCCAGTTGCGTGGACGTGGCCCGGCTGGCCATGCGCTCGGCTGCCTTCTGCTGTTCGGCGCTGAAGAAGGGGTCGCCAAAGCCAATGAAGGCCTTGCGGTTGGGGCTGGCCGGCGGTGTGCTGCGCAGAGCAGTCAAGGCCGTCACCGAGGGCAACTGTGCGATCGCGATGTCGCGTGCCAGCCATGCATGGTCCCTGTAGGCAGCAAACTTGACGGGATCGCGCTTGGCGGTCTGCTCACGGGTGACGAGCACCGACAGGGGAAGCTGGCCCAGTTCGGCATGGGGAACCACCAGCAAAATGCGCTTGCCCTTGAGGCCATCCGCCACCGGCGCGAGGATCTGCCGATACAGCTGGTGCGCTGCGGCGACATCAAATTCCGGAATCTCGTCGATGGTGGAGACCCCGGGGTCCAGTGCCTTGCGCAAATGGGCCACTTGACGCGCCATCTCACCGCGCCCCATCGGCACGGACTTGAAGAGGGGCACCCCCTGTCGGGTAATGGCCCACACATAGGCCTCCTTGTCGGCAAAGTACCAGGAGACCAGGACTTCGTCCCCACGCAAAAGGCGCTGGGTCCGATCGACAGTGGCCGGCTTGGGCTCCACCATCTCCGCGTAGTCGGGAAAGCGCCTCTCGATCTCCTTTTTCAGGGCGTCACGCTCCTTGGTGAAGGATTCGATGTCGGTGCGCAGCCTGGCCTGGATGGCCGGCAACTGTTGCTCCGGGGGGGCCGACAAGAGGCCGGTGAGCAACTCGCCAAGAGACGTGATTCGCCTTTGCAGATCCTGTTCCTTGCGGGCGATCTGCGCCAGCTGCGGGTCCTTGATGCTGGCGCGTGCAGCACTGGCCGTGAGTGCCCGTTGCACACCGCTGCTCTTGGCCAGGTCGGCAATGCGGAAGGCCTCCACCGCGGCGGCCTGGGCTTGTCCGGGGTCATCTGCCGCCACGCGCGCGAGCAGGGCCAGGTAACTCTCAAACAGGTAAGTGGTGCGTTGCTGCTGCTTGAGCGTGGCCGTGTTGTTCTCGGCGTCGTTGCGCGTCTGCTCGACCAGAATCGGCGTGGCTTCCCTGAACAGGGCGTACGATTCCTTGAGTTGTCCCAGGTTCTGCAGCGCAGACGCTTCAAATGCGGCAATCAGGGCGGTTCGCGGGTGAAGTTTGCCGTTCTGCTTCTCGGACCGCAGACGCATGGTCGCCGCCATCTTCTGGGCGTCCTGGTGCTTGCCGACCTTTTGCATGGCCATCACCCAGTCCAGATCGTTGACGGGGAACTTCTCTGCGATTTGGGGGTTGCGGGCCACGATGGCCGCCACGGTGCGGAACACTTCATCGGCCTTGGCATGCTGCCCGTCGGCCACCAGTGCGGTGGCATAAAACCTGCGCGAGAGGGCCATGATCCGGCTGTCATCGGTGATGCCGCTCTCGGATTGCGCTTTGAGTGCCGCCTCGGCCAGCAAGACGGCCTCCTGGAACCGACCTTGCTCGGAGACCACGCGTGACAGAATCACCAGTGCGTTGCCCACTTCGGTGGAATCGCGGCCAAACCATTCCAGAGCGAGGGAAAGACCGATTCGCGCATAGTGCTCTGCGTCGAGCAACTTGCGTTGCTGCAGCATCACCTCCGCCATGTCTCGACTGCGGCTGATGATCTGCGTGACGAAATGCAGGGGGTTGGGACCGGCTGCTCCTGCGCCGGCAGCTTCCCCTTCGGCCAGATCGTCCACACGTTTGGCGTGGGTTTTGACTTTTTCGAAGCCCGCATTGAGATGGCGCAACGTGATTCGCAGCGCGCGCTCTGCCTCTACCCACTGCCCCTGCGAACGCAAGTAGACGCCACGCGCGCTTTCCAGGTGGGACTCCCAGAACGGCAAGAATTCGCTGGCCCTGGGGCTGGACCGGGAGACGACCATCAGGGCATCGGAATCAGTGAGGAGTTTTTTGGCTACGTCAAAATTCCCTGAGTTGGTGTGCGCGATGATCAGCAGGCGATTGACAGTGAACTGCTGGCCGGTGAGGCGGGCGCGTTCGTAGGTCTGCTTCGCCTTGAGCAACTGCGCAATGGCGAGATCCGGATTACCCGCATTGAGCTCCAGCACCGCCAGGTCCACCAGTCGACCCGTGGCAATCCGGGGGTCGGGGTGGGGAAGCTCCAGGGAGGCTTTGCGCATGTCCGCCAGGGCATCGTCGATCTGGCCCAGCCTCTGCTGGGCCCTGGACCTGCGGTAGTAGTAGGCATGCGCAACGGCAGGAGCGCTGTCGGCGGCTGGTTCCGGCAGCATCACGATCGCCTTGGCCCGCTCCATCTGTGTCTTGTCAGGCTGGCTTTGTTCCAGCACGCGCAGGATGTCCTGGATGTTGCGCGGTGGGGGTTTGATTTGTGTCAGCTCTTCGGCAGCCACCCCTGGCGCTGCGCCAGCAGGGTTTTGCGCCACAGTCTGTGCGCAAGCCATCGCCGCCCAGAAACAGCCCACCCCAAACCCCATCCAACGCAGTGCTGCTCCTGTTTTCATTCTAGTTCCTTGAATCGATCTGGCACCGCGAATATAACCCGGTCTTGCCTCCGGAAAAAGGTGGATTGCGGCAGCGCGTGCAAGGAACCGCTGCCGTGCAAACATCACTAGACCGACGCATTCAAATGGACCTACCGACTCCGGCTAAAAATAATTCAAATGAGCCCTTCATCAGATAACTTTGAATACCAAAAAAAGTTTTCAGACAATGGGCGCAATGCCAAACCGGTCCAGACTTGAAGCGTCCCGATGGCGACGGGAATCGGAACATGAGGAGCAGTCGAGCCACAGCTCTGCCAGCGTCAAGGAGGAATGGCACGCGGTACCTGAATCCATGAAGGGCGATGTCATCGCGTGGCATCGATCGGCCTGCCGGGCAAACAAAAACGCGCCCGAAGGCGCGAATCCCACAAGGTTCAGCATCAGAGGCACAGCAAGCGGCTTGTAGCGCTGACGAGGCAGCCCGGGAGACATCTCCCGGATCAGAAGCTCAGCAATGCATCATCGGGACGAGGGCTTTTTGGCCTTGGCAGAACGGGCTTGAGGTTGCTCTTCGGCCACAGCAGCCGGTGCCGGGGAGGCAGCGTCAGGACCGGTACTGGAAGCCCGGAGCTGGTTTGCTTGCTGAGCCGCAACCACCTGGGCACCGATGAGAGCGGCTTCAGAAAAGTGACGCGAAACGAGCCTCTTGAGCTCGTCAATCTGTGCGAAGGCGTATTCGATGTCGGGAAAGACCGCAGGCGCACGCAGCAACTGGTTGTCCTTCGTCAGCAAAGCCGTTTGCACCGAAATGCCGGCCGCGGATGTTTCGACCAGAAAAACACTGCGTCCAGTGAAAGATTCCGTGCTGATCGGATTTTCCGAAGTTTGATTTTCTTCAGTTTGCGACATGGTCAATCTCCTCAAATGCATGGGGTCCGCAGACTAGAATTCTACCCTGCCGGCTCATTGATTCCATCTGCTCACATGGCTACAGGTGTCCATCTTTCACCCATCCTCGCAGATGGTGTGTCCAAGGAACGTTTGATCGCTTTCGTGGTCATCGTGCTGGCCGTTCACACTGGAGTTATCTGGCTGCTCAAACCCCAGCCCAAAGCACAAGAAATCAGGAAACCTGCCAATTTGATGATTGAGCTCGGCAAAGCGCTGCCTGCAGCGCCCGCTGCCGAGGCGCAGGAGGCCCCGGAACCCGCCAGGCCAGAGGCGGTCAAGCCTGCGCCCCCACCAAAGAAATTGCCAGTACCGGCGGCGCCGCCCAAGACCACTGCGCCCGTCAATCCGTCACAAACATCACCCGCAGAATCAACGGCGGCTCGTCAAGAACGGGCAGCGCCAGCCGAGTTGGCCCCGACTGCACCCGCTGCTGCGGCCACCAATGCCACCCGATCAGAGCCAACAGAGCCCGCCGCCCAGGCCACTCCCAAGACGTTGACGGAATCCGTGCGCACCGCCGAGCCCGATTACAAGGCCGCCTACCTGAACAACCCTCGCCCACCCTACCCCCGAAACGCACACCGGTTCGGAATTGAGGGCACGGTGGTATTGCAGGCCGAAGTCAACGAAGATGGCGTGCCTTTGCAGGTCCGCATTTTTCAGAGCAGCGGCAACGACCTGCTCGATGAATCCGCACTCAGCACCGTGTCCAAGTGGCGCTTCAGCCCTGCACGCAAAGACGGTGTGATGGTGCGGGCGTTTGTGAAAATACCCATCACATTCAGCCTGAGATCGCCCGCGCAAAGGTAACGGCGAGAATTTGACTGACTAACCATTCTGGAAGTACACGCATGCTGGACACCTTCATCGTAGAAGCCACCCTCGTGGCGCTGCTGCTGCTCTCTGTTGTGACCTGGTCGATTGCGCTTTGGAAATGGCAATTGAATCGGCAGATCCAGAAACGTTCGGCTCAGTTTGAAAGTGATTTCTGGGCGCGTAAAAACTGGTCGGAAGCCCAGGCAACTGTGCAGACCGCTCAAGGCGATCTGGTCCAGATTGCCGCCTCGGGATTCAAGGCCTATGAAGAGATGCAAGGCACTTGTGGCGACCTCCGGCAGTGGATGGACCCCATAGAAGCCATCGAGCGCCCCATGCGCCAATCCATGCAAATGGTCCTGCGCCGCCAGGAGCGTGGGCTGAGCGAACTGGGCACCATCGGTTCGACCGCGCCATTCATTGGCCTTTTTGGCACGGTCTGGGGCATCATGGATGCGCTCAAGACGATTGGCTTGACGGGTCAGGCCAGCATCGATGTGGTGGCGGGTCCGATCGGAGAAGCCCTGATTGCCACGGCAGTGGGCATCATCACCGCCATCCCTGCCGTGCTGCTGTACAACCATTTTGTACGGGCCCAGAAGCTGCGCATCACACAGATGGAAGGCTTCATCGAAGCCTACACGCGCATGGCAGCACGCCATCTGGCCAGCCAGGGGAAGCAGCCATGAGCATGCGCACCTCGGGCAAGGATGACAACGATCCCATGGTGGAAATGAACGTCACCCCCTTGGTGGATGTGATGCTGGTGCTTCTGGTCATTTTCATCGTCACGGCACCACTGATCGTACCCAGGGCCATCAAGATCGACTTGCCGCAGACAGGCGCCGCCCCCGGGCAGGACACACGAGATCAGCCAGTGCTTCTGATTCAGGCCGACGGCCGCATGAACTACAAAAACCAGTTCGTGAGCGATGCCGAATTCATCGCCCAGCTGCAATCCGACAAGGCCAATGGAACACTGCAGTTGCAGGTGCACGCAGACGAATCCGTCTCCTATGGCCGCATGGCACAGGTGATGGCTCTGGCGCAATCCGCGGGCGTCCACAACCTGTCGTTCATGACCCTCCCTGAACCCAAGCGCAGATAAGTAGCAGCGCCAGATCTCAAAGGCAACGGTCAAAGCCACTCAAGGCAGTGGCCTCAACGCTTGAACGGCAGAGGTATCTTGCACTCGTTGTTGTTGTTGCGATCGCAGTCTTCCTCCACCAGATCGCCCACCTCGACCACCGGAAGCGCAGAACTCTGTCCTTCCAGCACCTCGTCCACGGCCTGAGTGCCATGCTTTTGCCTGGCGTTCAGCGCCATCGCCACTTCCGAAGTGGACATGGTGTTATCCGATGGAAGCTCGGCACCTGATTCCCGTAGTTTCCTCCTCTGTTCTGCAGGCAGGTTATTCGGTAAACGCGTGCGTGCACGCCCGCCATCGTCTCTGGTCGTGCCACCCGAGCCAATTGTGAAATCGAAGGAACTTCCTTTGAACTCGGTGCCTCGTGGGTCTGCACTGTTGAGGACGAAGCGATTGGCGAAATGCGACTGTTGACCGGTTGTGGTGATGTTGCCACCGAACCGAACGGTTCCGGCAAGCGCTGCATCAGGTGCAGCCACTGAAGCCTGGCGTCGGGCTCCCTCCCCTCCAACACTGTCCGCTCCGCTTCCACGCAGTGCAGTCATGTTAGACACCACGACCGCCTGCGTGTTCAATCCTGCAAGTGCCGTTCGGGCCCCAATATCTGCCGTGAAATTGACCACCGGCTGACCGGGGCTGTTGGGGGCAGAGCCAATGACCGAGGTGTCAAACCCAATGGCGCGGGCATCGAGCGAATAAACGCCTCCCACCAGCCCGTAGCCGTCTACCTTGCCAAAGAAATTGATCGCAGGATCCAGAGAGAACACATACCGTGTCTCACTCTGGCCTGTATGCCCGCCAATGAATGCGTCGCCCCGGAAATTGACGTGTTCGTAAGCGGTGATGTTCCCCAGGATGTTGATAGTGGGAGCAGTCACATCCAGGCGGTACACCCCGAAATGGCGCGTGTAGTTGGCAACGATATCGCCAGCGTTTCCTGTCACCGCATCAAATCCAACCTGGTCATTGAAGGTCACACTGGTCCCGGCCTCCAGGAACAAGGAGCGCATATTGGTTTTTGCTCTGACGCCACCTTCCACCGTCCCCCGGAAATTCAAGGCACCAGCGCTGGAGACCAATCTCAAGGGATAGATGTCTGTCACGCTTCCGCTCTCGGTGTTGACCGATACTGCCGTATTGCCACTGTCTTTGGCGATCCCGGTGTTCGTCCGGAACGTCAGATCGTTATAGATCTGGTCACCCGTGGTCCTGACCGATCCCACGTTTGCCTCCATCACGGTATGACCTGTCGGCTGAGCGTAAGCCCCATTGGGAATGGCGGTCATGCTCAGTGAGGCAAGCGCAACATTTGCACCGATGGATTGCCTGAAAGTCACAGTGCCGGTACCGGCACGGATATCCAGGGCACGCAGACCGGCCATGTCGCCATCGATGGCGCCCTGGAAATCGATGCCGAAATTGTTCGACTCCAGAGTCACCCTCGGTACGCCACTCAGGGTCACAGCGCCCGAATAAGTCTGCGTCCCGGTGGTCGTGATGTTCGCTCCAAGGTCTGCGGCACCGGTGATGCTCAGGCTGCTCAGACCTGTGTAGGCCCCATCAACATCTGCAGCTCCGGTGATGGTCAGGGCGTTACCGCCACCAGCCAGCGTACTTTGTGTCCGGACCGCAGCGCCAGTCAGTGTCCTGTTCCCACCGCTCAACGTCACGACGCCCGAGTAGGTCTGCGCACCCGCGGTCGTCACATCACCACCCAGATCAGCCGTACCGCTGATGCTCAGGCTACTCAGATGGGTATACGCACCATCCATGTCTGCAGCACCTGCGATGGTCAGGGCGTTGCCACCACCGGCCAGCGTACTCTGGGTATGGATGGTCGAGCCCGTCAGCGTCCTGTTGCCGCCGCTCAAGGTCACTGCGCCCGAGTACACCTGCGTTCCCGTGGTCGTCACATCACCGCCCAGATCAGCCGTGCCGGAGATGCTCAGGCTACTCAGGTTGGTAAACGCGCCATCCATGTCCGCAGCACCCATGATGGTCAAGGCATTGCCGCTGCCGTCCAACGTGCTTTGAGTGCGGACCGTAGAGGCCGTCAGCGTACGGTTTCCGCCGCTCAGGGTCACAGCACCCGAGTAGGTCTGGGTTCCCGCGGTCGCGATGTTCGCGCCCAGATCTGCCGCACCGGTGATGGTCAGGCTGCTCAGATTGGTGTACCCAGCATCGATGTCGGCAGCCCCCATGATCGTCAGCGAATGGCCACCACCGTCCAGCTCGCTTTGGGTTGAGATGGTCGAGCCTGTCAGCGTCCGGTTGCCGCCACTCAGGGTCACAGCACCGGCGTAGGTTTGTGTACCCGTGGTCGTCACGTTCCCACCCAGGTCTGCCGTACCTGTAATGGTCAGACTGCTCAGGTTCGTCAACGCGCCACCCAGCTCTGCAGCACCCGCAACCGTCAGTGCGTTGCCGCCACCCGCCAAGGTGCTCTGGGTGGCGATGGTCGAGCCGGTGAGCGTGCGGTTGCCGCCGCTCAAGGTCACCGCGCCGCCATAGGTCTGCGTGCCACTGGTCGTCACGTTGGCGCCCAGATCGGCCGTACCGCTGATGCTCAGGCTGCTCAGGTTGGTGTAGTCCCCATCGATGTCTGCAGCGCCTGTGATCGTCAGGGCGTTGCCGCCACCGGCCAGCGTGCTGCGGGTGTTGATCGTCGAGCCGGTCAGCGTCCTGTCACCGCCACTCAAGGTCACCGCGCCCGTGTAGGTCTGCGTGCCGCTGGTTGTCACGTTGGCGCCCAGGTCGGCTGCACCGGAGACCGACAGGCTGGCCGCACCCGCCACATTGGCGTTGAGGTCCAGCGCGCCGGTGATGCCCACGGCGCCCAGCGCACGTGTGCCGCCCACCACGCCACCGAATGTGACCTGGCCCGTGCCCAGTGCCAGCGTCAGCGCCCGGTTCTGGTTCGCCTCGCTGTTGACCGTGCCATCAAAGGTTAGATTGCTGTCGGTCGTGGTCAGCGTCCGGTTGCCGCCGCTCAGGGTCACCGCGCCCGAGTACGTCTGCGTGCCCGTGGTGGTGATGTCACCACCCAGGTCGGTCGTGCCCGAGACGCTCAATGTGCTCAGGCCGGTGTAGTCACCGTCAATGTCTGCGCCGCCTGCGATCGTCAGGGCGTTGCTGCCACCGGCCAGCGTGCTTTGGGTGTTGATCGTCGAGCCGGTGAGCGTCCGATCGCCGCCACTCAAGGTCACCGCGCCCGTGTAGGTCTGCGCGCCGCTGGTTGTCACGTTGGCGCCCAGGTCGGCTGCACCAGAGACCGTCAGGCTGGCCGCACCCGATACCGCCGCGTTGAGGTCCAGCGTGCCGGTGATGCCCACGGCGCCCAGCGCACGTGTACCGCCCACCACGCCACCGAATGTGGCCTGGCCCGTGCCCAAGGCCAGCGTCAGCGCCCGGTTCTGGTTCGCCTCGCTGTTGACCGTGCTGCTGAAGGTGACGTTGCTGTCGCTCGTGGTCAGCGTCCGGTCACCGCTGCTCAGGGTCACTGCGCCCGTGTAGGTCTGCGCACCCGTGGTCGTCACGTTGCCGCCCAGGTCGGCTGCACCGGAGACCGTCACGCTGGCCGCGCCCGCCACATTGGCGTTGAGGTCCAGCATGCCGGTGATGCCCACGGCGCCCAGCGCACGTGTGCCGCCCACAATGCCGCCGAAGGTCGCCTGACCGGTGCCCAGTGCCAGCGTCAGCCCCCGGTTCTGGTTCGCCTCGCTGTTGACCGTGCCATCAAAGGTCACATTGCTGTCGGTCGTGGTCAGCGTCCGGTTGCCGCCGCTCAGGGTCACCGCGCCCGTGTAGGTCTGCGTGCCCGTGGTGGTGATGTTGCCGCCCAGGTCGGTCGTGCCCGAGACGCTCAGCGTGCTCAGGCCGGTGTAGTCCCCATCGATGTCTGCTGCGCCCGTGATCGTCAGGGCGTTGCTGCCACCAGCCAGGGTGCTCTGGGTAGCGATGGTCGAGCCTGTCAGCGTCCGATCGCCGCCACTCAAGGTCACCGTGCCCGTGTAGGTCTGCGTGCCGCTGGTTGTCACGTTGGCGCCCAGGTCGGCTGCACCGGAGACCGTCAGGCTGGCCGCACCCGATACCGCAGCGTTGAGGTCCAGCGTGCCGGTGATGCCCACAGCGCCCAGCGCACGTGTGCCGCCGACGACGCCACCGAATGTGGCCTGGCCCGTGCCCAAGGCCAGCGTCAGCCCTCGGTTCTGGTTGGCCTCGCTGTTGACGGTGCTGCTGAAGGTGACGTTGCTGTCGCTCGTGGTCAGCGTCCTGTCACCGCCACTCAGGGTCACCGCGCCCGTGTAGGTCTGCGCTCCCGTGGTCGTCACGTTGGCGCCCAGGTCGGCTGCTCCGGAGACCGTCAGGCTGGCCGCACCCGCCACATTGGCGTTGAGGTCCAGCATGCCGGTGATGCCCACAGCGCCCAGCGCACGTGTGCCGCCCACCACGCCACCGAATGTGGCCTGGCCCGTACCCAATGCCAGCGTCAGCGCCCGGTTCTGGTTCGCCTCGCTGTTGACCGTGCTGCTGAACGTCACATTGCTGTCGGTTGTGGTCAGCGTCCGGTTGCCACCGCTCAGGGTCACTGCGCCCGTGTAGGTCTGCGTGCCGCTGGTCGTCACGTTGCCGCCCAGGTCGGCCGTGCCCGAGACGCTCAGCGTGCTCAGACCGGTGTAGTCCCCGTCGATGTCTGCAGCGCCTGCGATCGTCAGGGCGTTGCTGCCACCGGCCAGCGTGCTGCGGGTGTTGATCGTCGAGCCGGTGAGCGTCCTGTTGCCACCACTCAAGGTCACTGCGCCCGTGTAGGTCTGCGCGCCGCTGGTTGTCACGTTGGCGCCCAGGTCGGCTGCACCGGAGACCGTCACGCTGGCGGCGCCCGCCACATTGGCGTTGAGGTCCAGCGTGCCGGTGATGCCCACGGCGCCCAGCGCACGTGTGCCGCCCACAATGCCACCGAATGTGGCCTGGCCCGTGCCCAGTGCCAGCGTCAGCGCACGGTTCTGGTTGGCCTCGCTGTTGACCGCGCTGCTGAAGGTGACGTTGCTGTCGCTCGTGGTCAGCGTCCGGTCACCGCCGCTCAAGGTCACCGCGCCAGTGTAGGTCTGCGTGCCCGTGGTGGTGATGTCACCACCCAGGTCGGCCGCACCTGTGATGCTAAAGCTACCCAGGTTGCTGTACGCCCCATCGATATCCGCAGCACCCTCGATGGCCAGCGTCCTGCCGCCACCACTCAGGGTGCTCTGGGTACGGATGGTCGTGCCCGTGAGCGTCGTGTTCGCCCCCAGCGTCACCGCGCCCCTGTAGCGCTGCACCCCGT
>JACCDV011120719.1_pt1 | contig 14062 bp, 18 predicted proteins | sample 7446131 | NCBI WGS metagenome assembly JACCDV01 (sample SAMN15323448, study PRJNA562643) | freshwater metagenome | isolation source: river surface water | place: USA:Blue River Watershed | collected 2017-08-17 | reverse complement strand
GAAGTCCGTATTCTTCACCCACAAACACATGCGCACCGTCGCTCTCCACAAAAACCTGTGGATTCGCTAAAACCAGCTCTTTCCCTTTGGGACCAGCCTCACTTTCAAAGAAGTACCCAACAAACTCTGTTCCGACCACTTTATAAATAGTCTCAAAGTAATCGAGCGACACTCGACGCCCGGCGTCATACAAAGCTGTAATCACTTCATCACTTCTTTCGTACACCGCTTTATTAATAGCTCTGATTTCTGCCATGGCAGTCTCGTCGGTTTTGTAGGTGGTAGCGCCTAAGGCATACGCCTTACCAAGTTCGCGAGCACTAAAATCTCCCTCAGGACTGATACCTAATTTTTGCATTCCCCAGATGGCATGCGCTACATGAAGGCCAACATCTCCTTGATAATTAACGCGCTTGGTATCAGCGCCGTTCATCATAAAAAGTCTTGCAATACTCTCCCCTACTGCGTTGGTAAAAAGATGTCCAACATGGAATTCCTTAAAGGGATTGGCATCAGTATATTCAACGAGCACTCGCTTACCGGCCCAGGTAGAATTTTTTCCCCAATCGACACCTTGTGTGAGCGCTCGTTCAATTTCTAAACTAAAAAAGTCGCGCGTAAGATAAAAATTCAAAAAGCCCGGACCAGCAATTTCAATTCTTTCAACATATTCAATCTGTCCTTCAAGCGTCGCTTTGATTTCTTCAGCAACACCTCGAGGTGATTTTTGAGCCGCCTTCGCCAAAACCATCGCCACGTTACACGCATAATCACCATGCGCCAAATCAGTTGGGTGCTCAATTACAAAATCTACCGGTGAGAACCCAAGCGCGGTAAGTGCTTCTTTAATGACTGTTTTCAATACTGCTTCCATAAGTAAGGCTACAATACCCAATTATTCAACAACTGTCACGAGTGGACCAGGTTCGCGACTAAGGTCTACCAAGAAGGTCTCCCGGCCAAGCACCTGCCCTCTTTTAGTTTCTACCGTACAACGCCATCTTCCATCTACCAAATTTTTGGTCACCGTGTACCCACGGTACCCATTTTTATTCTCTGACGTAACCGCATACGACTCCTTAAAACGCGTTACCCAAACACCAACCGAATCATCATAGTATTCCCAGTGATGCACCACCTCAGTCTTAATGCTCGTTGGAGCATATACTCGCGCAAAACAATAAGCGCCGCTTCCAGCCACCGGACTGAAGGTGGGGGTTAGAAATGGAACGAACCGCTGCCACCACACCACTTCTTCTTTTAGTAAACGGTACCCGCCTCCACTAGTTCGTTCTACACCCTGATAAATTGAAAGTTCTGTCAGCGAAAGCGGGATGGGCGGTATGCTGTTGGTGAAATATAAAAAATTAAAAAACACATACAACGTCGCAACAGTGAAAACAATTAGGCGTTTTTGTATCACTAAATAATGAGGGATGACGTACGACAGCAACTTTACTAAGGACATCATTATAAAAACCGCCAAGAGGCCGCTCCCAACAAATATCGCGTCACCCATCTCACCCAAGAGAACCGGGACCATGAGGACCAGATAAGAAAATAGTCCAATAAAATAAACAGTGAGGTTATAAAGCAACCGGTTTGACCGCTTCTCTACCAACTCATTTGCCAAAATAACACAGAGGATAATAAGTAAAAACGGTGCGCTGACAATAAGATCACCACTGCGCCCATAAAAAATGAGCATGCCCGACAAGAGACCGCCAAACGAGTACTGCATGACTCCGGGCGTTACCCGCACCAAAAAACGCGACACCCTCTCACCCCCTCTCTCAGCCACTCCGGCATAAAATAAAAATAGTGAGAAGGTCGCCAAGGTGACATACAGCAACAAGACAAAATTATCAAAAGAATCATCCACTCGATTAAGGAGGAGAAAGTCAGTGACAAATCCTAAGACGAAAGCAATAGTCAGCCAGTGGTGTGCAAAAAATTTAAAGAAAGGTATTTCTTGAAGCCGAGCAAACATAAAACTATTGTACTACCACATTGGCTATTCAGGGTGTGAATTAGAAAATAAAAAGACCCCCACGTCTGGTATGCATGCCAAACGTGGGGGTATATAAAAAGAAAAGCTGAGGAGACTCCCGCATTATCCGCGCGTGGACTTTACGGAAGTGGCAGGCTTTACTGACCTACACTTGGCTTTTCTTAAACTCGGCAACTGCAAGTTGAACGAGTTCAACTTAGATAATAACACAGAAAATGTATTTATGCAACCCCTCACACAACATTTTGGTCATTTTTATCGTTATTTTTGATAAAAATCCCCCAAATCTTACGATTTGGGGGAGATAAACTCATTGAAAAAGTTCCCGAAACGAGCTCGGCTGGTGGTCAACCGCTCCCGTTCAATTTCAATAATACCATGATATTTTAAAAAAGCAACCATATTACCCCTGATAAAACTTATTAAAAAAGCCCCCGATATCTTGCGATAATCGGGGGCATAACTGATCGCCACGACTGACCATCGTGACCGTATTACTATAGCAAATGAGACTAGTATCCTCAACCAATAAAAAATCCGCTGCAACGTCAGTTGCAGCGGATTTTTTTACACCAACTTCTCCGGCACCGGAAACGCTTCACAGAGCGCTTTCACTTCGGCCTTAAGCAGCGCTTTCTTTTCAGTATCATCTTTGGCGCGCATGGCCGCTATCATAATTTCTGCAAGCTTAGTTGCCTCCCCTTCCTTCATACCACGAGTAGTCATGGCCGGAGTGCCGAAGCGAATACCTGAGGGATCCATCGCCGTGCGTGACTCATCGGCGATCATGTTCTTATTAAGAGTGATACCAACTTCATCGAGAACTGTCTCGGCCTCCTGTCCTGTAATACCAAGTGAGCCAAATACATCAGCCAAGAGTAAGTGATTGTCGGTACCACCACAAAGCAAACGAATACCTTCCTTCTTAAAGACCTGCTCCATCGCCTTAGCATTATTCAAGACCTGCGCCGCATACTCTTTAAAAGCTGGTGTCATCGCCTCCCCGAAGGCCACTGCCTTAGCGGCTACCATATGCATATGCGGCCCACCTTGCATCCCTGGGAAGACGGCCTTGTTGATACGCTTGGCGAGGTCTTCACTTTCTCGCACCACAATCATGCCGCCGCGCGGACCACGTAGCGACTTATGGGTAGTCATCGTCATCACATCAAACCCATAATCAAACGGATTCTTCACCACCCCAGCCGCGATAAGCCCAGCAATATGCGCCACATCAGCTACCGTGTACGCTCCTACCTCACGAGCAATTTCTACAAACTTCGCATAATCAAGCTCCCGACTATAGGCGGAAAAGCCGGCGAGGATAATCCGGGGCTTGTGCTCGAGGGCCATCTGACGCAAATGCTCATAATCTATCTCCCCTGTTTCAACATCCTTCATCTTGTAGCGGACAAAGTTGAAGACTTTGTTGATGGCAGTCGTTGGGTGTCCGTGCGTGAGATGCCCACCATGAGAAAGATCCATTCCCAGCACAGTATCGCCAGGTTCCATCAAGGCGAAGTACATCGCGACGTTCGCTGCCGCTCCACCAAGTGGCTGCACGTTCGCAAAGCCAGCCTTAAAGAGTTTCTTCGCTCGCTCGATAGCAATTGTCTCGACTTGGTCAGTGTACTTTTGTCCACCGTAGTAGCGCTTTCCTGGATACCCTTCAGAATACTTATTAGTGAAGACCGAACCCATCGCCTCGCGCACTGCGAGTGAGACATAGTTCTCACTCGGAATGAGTTCTACTCCTTCCTTCTCCCTCTCCTCCTCGCCTTCGAGTGTAGCGTACACTTCAGGATCTTGGTCTTTGATGTAGTGGTAATCGTTCATGATATTTAAAAATTAAAAAATGTAGTGATAAATGGAAACTTTCTAAAATGAACGACTTAACTTAGATCATGGTATTAGTGCTTAATATGGCCATTGTATCACAAAGACAAATATGAATAAAAAGCCCCTAATTAAGCAAAAACTGACATAGAAAAAGCCCCATCCGATAAATCGGATGGGGCTTGAAGTAATCAATCAGAAGAACTCAGAATTCAGAACGGGTTTGTGAGACAACAAATGCAAACCCTACGTGTTGCCACCAGACACGGTCATCAACGAAGACTGCACGAAGATCACGTCCATCAACCCCGAGTATGTAGGGTCTTCGACAATCATGGAGCTCAATCGGGTTATGCATAACACAGATATTCTTCAAACCCATGGCTGCAATCGCTTTGTCGGAAAACTTCTCACAGATGTAACAGGCGAGTTCAGCATCCGGCGTTGAGAGGTTGCGCTTCACGGCTTCAGCTCGAACCACTTCCACAGTCCGCTCACTATCCTTGAAAAGTAAACCTGGAAGAACAGCCACTTTGGTGACCATGCGGTTTGTTGGAATAAACAACGAGTGATTGAGAATTTGATAACTGTCATTATCACCCCCAATCCGCACTCCACTACTATTGAGGCGCTCGATCCATGCCTCCCCAGTTGTACCATCTGTGATGACCTGGAAGTAGACAACGCCATCATTCTTTACATGCCACCTCCCATCTTCCTTCTCTTGAATAATCAATTCATCACCAAGAAAACGCAGTGCTCGTTCGTACCCACCGAGTTTCTTAACAATTGCATTGATTTGACCCATGGTCAGATTCGCAGATGCAAATTGAGGCTTGCTCATTTTTCAAACTCCTAGCCCTAACTTGGGCTTTTTCATTTTCCCCTAATCCGAGGCCGGAGCAGTGACAAAACGGTCACAGCGGCACAAGCTCAATCTAAATAATTAAGCACACACAGCTGTGACTGTTTGAGACAGTTAGATTTATCAAATCCTCTGACGAGTCAATCTTTGTCATTTTTTTCTATGTATCATTTATGATACATAGATTTTTGGTTTTTAAAGAGCTTTTGTTTGCGCAATATAATAACACATTTTTGTATAAAATCAAGCCATGCATAAATGGTTCAACAGCTTGGAGACACCTTGCTCTTGTTACAAATTTTATGTATGATAATATCATATTAAATTATCATACAATTATATGACTACCCTATCTGTACCCCTCACTCCAGAACAAGCAAAGTTCGTCGAAGAAACCGTAAAGCGCACTGGCCAAACCAAGGCCGACATCATGCGGCAAGCTCTTTCTCTGTATGCAGAAGAGCAAGCAGTACGTAAAGTACTCCTTGCCGCTAGCGAACCATCTCTTGACGGAGACCTTCGTGATCTGATGAATAAGCTAGATTAATATGCTAGTCCGCTTTAAACCTTCGTTCATACGGGAATTCAAAAAGCTCCCGACTGAACTACAGGAAGAAGCTTTTGAGAGGATTGAATTATTCAAGGACCCAAACAACCATCAGTCGCTCAAAGTACATAAACTAAAAGGGCGATTAAAAGATTTCTACAGCTTCTCGGTCACCTACTCACACCGAATAGTTTTTACCTACGAAGATAAAAATACCGTTACCTTTCTATCAATCGGCGACCATTCGATTTATAAGTAACAAAAATGCCTAGGGTCACCCTAGGCATTTTTGTTACTACCTACTTCCCTGTACTTCCGAAGGCTCCTTCGCCCCGGCTCGAGTCTTCAAGACTCTCTACCACCTCAAGCTCTGGCTGCTTAATTTCCTGAATCAAAATCTGCGCTACCTTCTGGCCAGGCAAGAAAGTATGCGCGTCTTTGCCGGCATTAAAGAGTCCTACAAATATCTCTCCCCGATAGCCAGCATCGATTACTCCCCCGAGAGTCTTTAGACCCACTTTCTGAGAGATACCACTCTTATCCCAAATGAGTCCCACATGACCCTCAGGAATCTGCATCGCAATACCAGTTGGTACTGAGGCGCGCTCGCCGGGGTTGATGGTAATCTCGACCGAAGTACAAAGATCCATCCCAGCATCAGTAGTATGAGCGAAGCTTGGCAGCACCGCTGCCTCATGCATTTTTTTGATGTAAAGTTTCATAGGTATTTAGATGATGGTTTTAATGTATGAATAAATGTCTTCGTGTATTGCCTCTCTACTTCTTATCTCTCCATTTTCTGTGCAATCAATTTTGTGCCAAACGTTTTTAGTTGATACTAGATGCTGCGCTTGCTGCTCGGCCTGTTCTTGGTGACTATCATCTGCTTCATGCTGATCGGCCGCCACATCAGCGCCATGCTTTCCAGCCGCTATCGCTTCAAGCTTTAACCGCTTCCGTACCTTAAGTGGCACATCAAGGTACATAATCGTGTCTGGGCGCGGGAGACCAAATAGTCCATGTTCCACCTCATCAAGCCAGGTGAGAAATTCTTCTATCTCCGCCACATCTCTAAGCTTCCCTCCCTGGTGGAGCATATTGGCACTCACATACCGATCAAGCACCACCACCTTGCCTTCCTCGAGCCACTTCTCTATTCTCGGCTTCGACTGGTATCTATCTGCTGCATACAGAGTTGAGGCAACTCTAGGGTCCATATGAACAAAGTCTCCTCGCTTGCCGTCAAGACACTCTCGCAAGAGCTTGCCATAGATATTAGTTTGGTACTGCGGAAAATCTAAAGTTTCTACCGCCCAACCTTCCGTTCGTAACCGCTCCGCCAACAATGCTACTTGAGTCGCCTTTCCCGCCCCATCAGCACCGTCGATCACCAATAGTTTTCCTTTCATGGAAACATCATACCATTCATACTTATACTGTACCTGTCTATACAAAAAGCTGGTTTTGTTGTCGTTTATTTAATTAGTGGCCTACCTCGGGCGACCAGGCTACAATATAGCCATATGCAAGAACTTAATCATTACAAAGCCGACCTAAAAGGCGGCGGACATATTGTTGTTATCGATCCAGGAGCAACCTTAACCGCAGAGGCTTTGGCCATGTTACAAGCGCTCCACTCACGCTCGGTCGGTGGTGTCGCTAGTCATCTAGAAGTTCTCGCTGAAAAAGGGGCTGATAAATTTATGTCTACCTACTACGTGGGGTACGGACATAAGTCTATTGGTGACTGTGGTACCGCTGTCGTTTTTATTGAAGGAGTTTCAATGCTTGCTGCTAAAGCAATTCAAGACTCAAAACTCTACAACGGCCAAGAAGCTTCTACTCGCTACATCGACTTTGCTAAACAGCCATTCCTTAACCCGCTTGGCACCGAAGCTGGAAATAACATTCTCGAAAGCTGGCGCACCTTCTACCTCAAGGCGGTAGAAGAAATGAAGGGAGTACTAAAGGAGCGCTACCCACTACAAGACGGTGAAAAAGAAACCGTATATGAGAAGGCTATCGCCGCTCGTTCGTTTGATATCTGCCGCGGCTTCTTACCAGCCGGCGCTTCAACCAACCTGGCCTGGTCTGGCACCTTACGCCAATTTGCCGATCGTATCGCACAGTTACGCCACCACCCTCTTAAAGAAGTACAAGAGATAGCTAACACTCTTGAAGATGGTCTAATTGCTCGCTACCCCAACTCTTTTGACAACAACAAGAAACGCTACGAAGCAACCGAGGAGTATGTAGCTAAGACCATGAAGCAATACTACTACCACGACAGCACCTGTCCCGACTTAGCATTAGTACGTGACACAGTAGACAAGGACGCGCTAGCTCCTTATAAAGACCTGCTGGCCAGTCGACCTATAAAGACAGAGTTACCAAAGTGGTTAGGTACTTATGGCGAAGTCACTTTCTCATACCAGCTAGACTTCGGTTCCTTCCGTGATATCCAGCGACACCGCGCTGTCACTCAGCGCATGCCGCTTCTCACTGCAGATCTAGGTTTTAATGACTGGTATCTAAGTGAGTTAAGTCCTGAACTCAGAGCAGAGGCAGAGGGCACTATCACCAAACTCAAAACCGAGACTGCCGAACTAACCAAAGATGTTACCATTCGTCAGTACTACCTGCCGATGGGCTACAACATTAGCAACTACCTCAGTGGCGACCTCCCGGCTTTGATCTATCTCATTGAACTCCGCTCTACCAGCTTTGTGCACCCGACACTAGTAAGACAAGCCTTGAAGATGGCAACACTCTTGCAGGGAGCGTTTACAAATATCGACCTCGCTCTTCACCTAGACCCAGAACCAGGGCGCTTCAATGTAAAACGTGGTGAACACGACATAACAAAAGTTGAGTAAATAAAATATACCTCCCTACTAACAGTTTAAATTCAAGGAAGCATAAGAAAAGCCGAACCAATCTGGTTCGGCTTTTTGAAATAGGAATCAGTCATTCAATCTCTCGGTGGAGGGAGCAAGGTCGCCGGACCCTGACAACGCAATCCAGCACACAGTTTTTCAAGTTCTTGACTGAGGCTGTTTTCATGCAAACGAAGCCATGCAATCAATTCCTCTTGCTCCTTTTGAAGCTCAGCAATCTGTTTATTGACCTGTTCCAAACGTGTCATATTGGGCTTGATTTTGGTGTAATCAATACCCTGAACCATTGGTGTATGCATGTGACTCTCCTCATAAGTAACAACTGACGTAAACTTCCAACTGCTAATGTATAACAATTGAAACAGATGTCAAAAGCCCGGCGCCCATGGCGCCGGGCTTTTTGGTTCTACTTCTTATCAGCGAAGTGGTTGGAATTCTCACTATCAAAACGTCCCACTTCTTCGTATGACTTGCTCGTTGGCGAGGTGAGTTTGGCAAATAATATCTGCGCCACCTGCATACCTGGACGGAGAATAATCGGGATATTACTCGCGTTTACCAATTCAAAAGTTGGATAGAATTTATGCCCAGGATTAAAAAGCATAGCAGTGTTATGCACCACTAATCCAATACGAGCCAAACTACTCTTCCCTGACAAAAGAATGAGGTGCTCATTATCGACACCAATAAACTCTCGCTGCTTCCCTAGCACATTCTCGCCCGGATGAAGTACAAACTCTTCACCATCAGCCACAAAGAGCTTAGTGGTTTTTGGAAAAATTTTGCGAGCCGGATCTGAAGAACCGATAGTATGCCTATCTACCACCTCAAACTCATTTCCCAACGTCACATCGTAACTAGCCAGCTGGAGCTGCTCTTCCGAAAAAGGCTGAATAATTAGTGCTCCACTTTCAATTCCTTTCTTAATATCAACGTCAGATAAAAACATATACTTCTAGTATACCAAAATTAATTAGCTTCATCTCGACCTCCCTTCTGCCAAAGATTCGTATCAAAAAATGGTGCAAATATATCTTCATGCAAGGGTACAACGTAGCTCGTGCCAGTATCTTTCTTGGGCAGACTTTCATTAAATACATATGGGGCGTCGCGTACGATCACGAGCGGCGTCTGCTCTGTCCCTTCACCCATCACTAAAACTGCCGCAGCTGCAATCGCATCAGCGACATTTATCTGACTACCCCCACTTGGCCGACCAGTTAAGTCTGTTCGCTTGCGATTATCAAAGAGCGGCGTAAAACCCGAGAAGCCGATAGCGCCACCAATCACTCCGCGCCGTAGCGGCGTGCTTTTGGAATCTGCAATGATTACTCCAAGCTTCTTTATTCCATATTCAGCTTTAAGCGACTCACAAATATCTTCTGCACTCTTTATTGGGTCTTCCGGCCACAACGCGTACCATTCACCAAAGGGATCAATTCCGGCAAAGACAGCTAACTGTCCGTGAAGTATTGCGTGCATCACCGCTCTGCCTGGCGTCACTTCTCTTTCTGTGTACCACTCTGCTTCTTTTTTTACCAACTCATCTTTACTTACATCATCTCTCTTAACCACCCTCCCCTCAGCAATAGCGACTACCTTAGAAGCAACAACCAAAATATCTCCATCTTGAAGAGGTGGATTAGCCTTTTTAATTAAACCAATCAAATCCCTATCTGGCGGAAGTAAAATGTCTGTCTTAATCGCAAATACGTGCATATGATAAAGCTATGGTAGCAGGTGTAGCAGAAAACAAAAGAGGCACAGGCTAAGCCTGTGCCTCTTTTGTTTTCGGGACACTTAGTCGAGAGACTCAACGTCGATACCCATACTGCGAGCTGTACCAGCTACAGTCTTCATTGCAGCAGCTAGTGAAGCGGCGTTTAGGTCAGCCATCTTCTCATTAGCAATTGCTTCCACCTGTGCCTTGGTAAGCTTTCCTACCTTAGAAACAGCGTTCTTACTTGAACCCTTGTCCTTGCCAATCGCCTTAAGAATAAGACGTGACATTGGCGATACCTTAGTAATAAAGGTAAAAGTACGGTCGTCGTAGACTGAAAGTTCTACCGGCACCACTTGACCCATACGGTCACGTGTCTGCTCATTGAACTGGTTTACGAATTCTCCGATATTGATACCCGCCTGTCCCAGTACTGGTCCGAGTGGTGGAGCTGGAGTAGCCTTACCACCAGTAGCCTGTACTTTGATCTTCTTTACAAGTTTTTTAGCCATAGTGTGTTTAATTTAAATTTTTGAGTGACTTTGGTCCATATCCAAAACCTCTCTTGAAGCCCGCGTATCGTACAAGAAAAACAAGGGTTTTGCAAGGGAAACAGCTTGTCACCAATTAATAAAGACAGAAAGGAAAAAGGCCGTGCCATTTGACACGGTCTTTTTCTAAAGAGGTTTTTTGGTTCTGTGGCGAGGCGGACCAGGAAAATTTTGTGAGGTGTACATTTTGTACATGGAACGAAATTTTCCGCAGTCCAACAAAGCCAGAGTCCAAAATTAAACCTTCTTAACTTGGAGGAAGTCGAGCTCAACCGGGGTCTCGCGTCCAAACATAGACACCAAGACTTTTACCTTTCCGCTCTTCTCATCCACTTCCCCAACCCGGCCTTCAAGATCCTTAAACGGACCATCGACAATCGTAACAATGTCACCCCCGGTCAGATCAAGCTTATGCTTCACCTCTTCAGTAGACATTTGTTTCATGAGCGCATTGTACTCAGCTTCAGTCAATGGAACTGGCTGAGTACCACTACCAACGAATCCAGTCACTCGTGGTGTATTACGCACTACAAACCAAGACTCGTCATCTACAATCATTTCTACCAACACATATCCAGGGTAGATTCTCTCTTCTTCAACCACTCGCTTTCCTCCCTTTACACGAATCTTCTTTTCAGTCGGAACGACAACGTTGAAGATTTTGTCCTGCATATTGAGTGAATCAATACGCTGCTTGAGATTACGAGTAACGGCATTTTCATACCCAGAATAAGTATGGATGGCGTACCAGTTTCGCTCACCAGTGCTTTGTTGCTTGGCCATGAGAATTAAAACTTATGAATAATATAATCTACTCCCTGACTAAAAATAAAATCAAATACTCCAAGAAATAATGACACGACTGTTGCGATCACAATAACAAGAATCGTGTACAAAAAAGCTTGGCGCTGACTCGGCCACGACACTTGCTTCATTTCTGCGGCGGTTGCCTTCAAATAATTACTGAGACTCATAGCTATTAGTTTACCAAAATAAAAACGCCTCGAAGGGCGGATTGAGTATTAGTATACGCTTGTTTTTTAAAATGTCAAAACCGGCACACCTGATTAGTGTGCCGGTTTTGGTCGAGACCTAGACGACTCTGAAGTCGAGACTTTCAGTCTGGTTTTTAATCCCCTCAGCCTCGCCACGCGCTTTTATAGATCGTAACACAGCCTCAAACGCTGCCCTGGCTGCCTGTTCTGCTTCGTAGAGATTTTCAGACATTCCAAAATCAGCTTCTGGCCTACCAACTTCGAACTTTCCTACCGCGGCGGCGAAATTTTCAACCTCAACCAATGCTCGCTCAAGTTCCTGCTTCAGTTGCTCTGCCGTCGCTTCTTGCTCCGGCGAATGAAATGATTCAGTCATATAAAAAGTATACACCTAAACTGAGTGATATAAAAAGCACCCCTTTGGGGTGCTTTTTACTACCTATCGAATCTGGTACGTAAGTGTTACTTTACTAGTGATTGTATTCTCTCCAGTTGGAGTAGCTGGTCCTGATGAAGACTCTTTCGCCATCATGTCACCCATACCGTAGTATGGAGTTACATAACCCTCATCTTCATAGTAGCCAACCATGTCTCCGAGCTTTACTCCGAGATCGCGAGCCAATACTTCAGCTTGTGCCTTAGCATCAGCAATCGCCTTGGCTCGTGCCTCATCCTCAAAGACTGAAGAATCATCAACCACAAACTCCAAGCCACTGATATTGTCTGCTCCCTTCTCTCCCGCGAGAGTAAGTAGTGTCCCTGACTTAGTAAGGTCTCGCACCTTGATTGAAATAGACTGAGTTACTTCGTAACCATCCTCAACACTTTCTCCTGGAGGGCAGTACCACATACCTTCTGCACATGGTGCCTCCTCATACTTATAAGTTGGGTAAAGATTGTAGTATTCGGTCTTGATATCTTTTTCCTCTACCCCTGCCTCCTTAAAGGCAGCCATGAGATCATTAATTTTTGTGGTAGCAGCGGTTTGAGCAGCAACAGCATCGGCCGCCTTCTCAGTCACTGAAAAACTAAACTTCGCAACATCAGGCTTTGTCACCACCTCTCCGTCACCAGAAACAGAAATAGTAGTTGGTCCAGTGTAATAATATCGAGCCTGCTGCACTGTGTAATATGAGTATGCTCCCAACGCCACAATTGCCATCACCAAAGCCAAGCCACCAAATAGACGGTTGTGCGGGTTACTAAAAAATGTATTTTCCATAATGTTATTAATTAAATGTAGTTAAAGCGGTCCGGATGGCGCGTCGTAGAGAAGCAGCGAGACTATCTACCTCGCTACAGACAGTAGCAAACGCAGTACTATCTTCTGCCGACAAGCGATACTCGTCAGGCTGATCCGCCATTAAATAGTACATGAGCGAATCACTCCCTTCAACGTGCCCTATCCCAAGGGCGTGCCCAAATTCATGAGCGAGCACCTTTACCAAATCTTCCTCGGTACTAAATGTATAGACATTGATACGTGAGCGTTCGTAGTCACCTTGGGTAAAGGTTTCATTCCGTTCGCCGTACACTTCGTTGTATCGAACAACCTCAGCGTTGTACGCTTCAATGAGCACATTTGCATCCTCCCCCTTCTCGTTAAGCTCTTCACCGGCTTCGGTAAGCTCTTTTTCCAAAGCCAACAAAGCACGGAGTTCGGTGTTTAGAGATTTTTTTTGCGCCTCAAGCTCAGCAAACTGCTCTTTGGTAGCGCCGCCTCCAGCGTTAATTTCTTCCACCTCAGTGTTATACGAAGCAAGTGACAATTCGTAACGTTCACGTGCTGCTTCGTACTTTTTACGCTCTACTTCATAAGCAGACTGGAGTGATTCTACCGCCGCAAACGCTGCTTCGGTCTTTTTTTCCTTGGCATCAAGACTGATTCGCCACGCCTCTTCAGTACTCGCCTCTTTTTGCCGCTCGTCGTACATAAAGTTAACCGTAAAGTCTGTAGTGTCACTATAGATAAACAGATCTTGTTTGGCTGCCGCTTCCCAAACCTTTTCAGCTTCAAGGAGCACTTCCCTTGCCTTAGCTTCTGTAATACCAAAACGAGCATCGACTTCACCGAGTCGATAATAAATTGGAACTGGGCACTCTGTACTCGTATTGAGGTACCAATAGGCGCCGGTAAAACAGACCGTGGCAAATAGAGAAAATGAGTATAAAAAACGCATACCTTCAATCATAGCAACTTTATCTCGATAAAGTAAAAGCCAGAGAGCGGGGACTGCGCAGTCGCGATGCGTAGTCCCTGCTCTCTGGCCTTTGTTCCATACATAATACACCACTCTTATCTTAGGCAAGGGTGAGCTTTCAACACCCCTCCCACCAAGAAAACCATAGAAAAAGTCGCCCGAGTTGTACTCAAGGCGACTGATGCTTTTATTGCATTTTTGCGGCTGCGAACTGTTTCGCCTCCGCCCGCAAAACCTCGCGGATCTTGGCCGGCATGCGTGGCTTACTCGCAACTCCATACCGAACCATGGTCTGTCGCCAATGGGCGCAGAGCTCCGCAAAGCGTTTGTTCACCATGTCGGCAAACAAAACACTGCGACGACTCTTTTTCTTTTCCCGTGGCGAAGGACCGGACCGACGAACACTTGCAGAAATGAGCATTAGCTACTCCCGTTGGTT
>JACCDV010243235.1_pt1 | contig 14063 bp, 12 predicted proteins | sample 7446131 | NCBI WGS metagenome assembly JACCDV01 (sample SAMN15323448, study PRJNA562643) | freshwater metagenome | isolation source: river surface water | place: USA:Blue River Watershed | collected 2017-08-17 | reverse complement strand
TGCTGTGAGCTGCTACTTGACCAGACCTTCGGTCGCGAGGCAAGAGACTACCGCCCCTTAGTACCTCTTGGTTGCCGCCTGCTCTGCGGGTCCCAGTACGCCCTTCTACGTCCAGAGTTCGCAGCCCTGCGACCTTATAGCCTGGAGCGCCGGACCCGACCGGTCCTGCGAGAACTATTGATCACGATGGGAGGTGTCGATAAGGACAACGCAACAGGGCAGGTGCTACAGGCGCTATTCACCTGTCTCCTACCTACTGATTGTCGAATCACGGTCGTCATGGGCGCGACGGCACCGTGGCTAGACGAGGTCTGCACATTGGCGAAAGACATGCCGTGGTCGACCCGAGTGCTAATTGACGTTAGCTACATGGCGCAATTGATGGCCGATAGCGATTTAGTGATCGGGGCGGCGGGAGCTACATCGTGGGAGCGTTGTAGCCTTGGCGTACCTAGTATCGCACTTTTACTTGCCGAAAATCAGCGCCTGATTATTTCTAAACTCGAAGTGCTCGGTGCCTTAGCATCTATCTGCAAGCCTGGCGAAAATCTCTCTTTTCAGATTAATGAAGCGCTTATGAAATTGCACGAACCGCAAAACCTAAAAAAAATGTCAATTCTGGCAGCCTCCGTGACCGAAGGAACTGGCTTAACAATCATCGAAGATCTGATCTATGCATGATAAAAATATTACCGTATTGGTGGATAATGACTCATGGATCCTGCCTTATGCGAGGAAACTGGTTGAAGCCATACAATTAGCGGGTTTCGACGCGGCGTTGGTGAGAGATGCAGTGGACATACAGCATGGATGGATAAATTTCATGCTGGGATGCACGAGAATTGTAGGCGATCAATTCTTACGGCGTAATGAACACAATCTCGTGGTACACGAAAGCGCCCTCCCGAAGGGGCGTGGTTTTGCACCGATGACCTGGCAGATATTGCAGGGTGAACGGCAAATACCAATATGCTTATTGGAGGCCAATGATGAGGTCGATGGAGGCGCTATTTGGCTTCAGGATGTAATTACGCTGCAAGGGCATGAGTTATGTGACGAATGGCGTGCCTTGCAAGGCGAAAAATCCATTGAAATGTGCTTGCGTTTCTTAATGGAATATCCAACGCTGCAAGCAAGAAAGCAACATGGCACCCCAACCAACTACCCTCGCCGTCGCCCTGAAGACAGCCGACTGAATCCCGATATGAGTCTTCGCGAACTCTTTCCCATGTTTCGAGTGGCAGACAATCGGCGTTATCCGGCATTCTTCGAAATCGATGGTCGGCGGTATTTACTTCAGATCACCAGGGCTGAATAGTCCCCTCGGTTACGCAGCTCAATTTCGTATGTTGCCATCCGTCTTAATAACGAGTATGTTTATATCAGACATAATTTCAAAAGGATAAACCAGTGCCTAGAGTTTTATTCACAGGAGGCGGTGGTGCAGGCAATGAAGCATTATTCCGCCTACTCCAAACCAAGCACTTTATTCATTTCGCCGATGCGGACATAGATGCAATTGATCCAAGGATTCCGGCAGATCGTCGCCATGCCCTGCCTTGGGCATCAGACTCCGAATTCGTTAGCAAAACAGCAGAGCTCTGCGACCGCCTTTCTATCGATCTGCTAGTACCAGGCGTGGATGAAGAACTGTGTCTACTCGCCAATAATCTCGAATGCCTCGGCGCAACCCGCCTACTCCTGCCATCAGCAGACTATGTCGCCACCATGCTCGATAAACTGGCTATGGCACAGATTCTAGCCGCCAAGAAGTTACCCGTTCCTCGAACGCATCGCTTGACTGGCAATTGGGACGGAATCGATTTTCCGTGCATTGCTAAACCGCGTCACGGTCGTGGTTCTCGTGGTGTGAGTGTTGTGCAGGATACGGCGGAAGCTGCTTCACTCCGAGATAGGCTTGGCCGTTCTGCCGATGATTATGTCATTCAAGAAAAAGCAGTAGGCCAAGAATATACAGTACAGATGGTGGCTGACTCGCATAGCACTCTGCACGCAATTGTGCCGATAAAGGTTGCGATCAAGCGCGGCGTGACGCTACGCGCAGAAACCTGCCCTGAACCGCGAGTCATCGCGGCTTGCCAGGCGATCCATACAGCCTTGCCCACTCCCGGTTGTTATAACGTTCAGCTGATTCTGACTGCGGATGGCATAGTGCTTCCTTTTGAGATCAATCCACGCGTATCGACAACCTTGTGCTTGGTCGTCGCAGCAGGTGTTGATCCCATTGAGAACTTCAGCTCAGCGGCCAAGCGCAAGGACGGTATACTGCAAAATTTTACCTCCGGTCTTCGCCTGCAGCGCAACTGGACTAATCACTTTTTCAATGGAGATGGTTATGAAATTTAGTACAATTGATGAGAGATATCTAAGTCAAAGAAAAGAATTTTCAGAGCGAAGTGGCCCACGTGAAATGTGGTCACTTATTGACCATTGGCCGCTGTATGTGGGCACAGGTAATCTCTCACGATTCATGGCTATAAGTGACATGCTAAGAGATACTCTGAGTGTTCCGGGTCACATAGCAGAATTTGGCTCGTGGCGAGGTTCCAACCTGATGTTCATGGCGAAGTTGCTTCGAATCTACGATCCGCATGGCTGCAAGCTTATACATTGCTTTGAAAGCTTTGCCGGATTAGAAACCTTTACTGAACAAGATGGTGGCGCAAGCGCAAGTGAGGGCGGAACATATCGGGGGAACTATGATGAATTGCGGGCGATGATTGATTTGAGTGAGCTTCATGACGACATAGTCATTCATCGTGGGGATATTATGAAAACCTTGCCAGACGCACTCAATAACGAAGGTCTGAGTTTTTCGTTCATTTATTGCGATACTGATCTTTATGCGCCCTCACGACTAATACTGGAAAAATTACACCCTCGTTTGTCCAAGGGTGGCTTGATAGTCATGGATGAGTGGAATTACGACAAATGGCCCGGCGAGGCAATCGCTGTTAGGGAGTTTATGCAAGTTAACAGTGAATCTTATCAAATGCTTCACGTGCACAATGCGCGCCAGCCTAGCCTGATTCTGAAAAAAGTGAAATAATGACAGCCTTGAGAAAAATCATTACCCTAGACATTGGCGATCGAAAGGTTGGCGATGGGCAACCCTGCTTTGTTATTGCGGAGATAGGTTCAAACCACAATCAGGATTATGGGTTAGCATGCAAAATGATAGAAGCTGCGGCAGAAGCTGGTGTTGATGCTGTTAAGTTCCAGACCTTTCGGGCTGCCAGCCATTACTCGAAAAATTCTCCTGGATTCGGTTATCTGAATAATGCTGACACTCACGAGTTGATCCGCTCACTGGAATTAGATCGGTCGTGGCAAGCGAACCTCAAGTTGCATGCCGAATCGTGTGGTGTTGGCTTTTTCTCTTCACCCTGCGATTCGGATGCCATTGTAGGCTTAGCGAAGCTCGATGTGCCCGCTTACAAAGTCGCGTCATTCGATCTAACCGATGATCTGCTGATCGGGGAAATGGCAGCCGTTGGCAAGCCTTTGATTTTGTCTACTGGAATGGCAAACTGGGCGGATATTCAATTTGCCATTGACGCTGCCGAGAAGAACGGTAACGACAAGATTATACTTTTGCAGTGTACCTCACTTTACCCGGCTCCGGCATATTTGAGTAACTTGAATGCTATGACAGTGATGCGCAGTGCATTTGGAAAACTTACTGGTTACTCTGATCACACCATGGGTGGTCATATTGTTCTCGCCGCAGTGACGATGGGAGCCTGTGTGATTGAAAAACATTTCACACTTGACCGCTCCCTGCCTGGTCCTGATCATAGATTTGCCATTGAGCCGCATGAGATGAAGGAGCTAATGAATCAGATCCGTGAGGTTGAAGCTGCTGCTGGCGATGGCATAAAAAATGGACCGCGCAAGATGGAGTTGGAAATGGCAGAGAAGGGCCGTCGGAGCCTTCATGCAAGGTACCCCATCGGAGCTGGTCAGAAAATTACTGAGGATATGCTTGTTGTCAAACGCCCCGGATTGGGTATTTCTCCGGCTTTGCGGAACCACGTTGTGGGTCGCATTGCTCGGCGCAGCATTGATGCCGACGACTGGATTACTTGGGACATGGTCTGATGCGGCTGCTGGTAACAGGAGCACAGGGTTTTCTGGGTGGAGAAATCGTAAAGCAATTACAACACAGTTGCTCACAGGTGGTCCCCTTGGGGCGGCGACCGGCTGAAGACATTTATTGCTGCGATCTGACTGACCCGCTCGAAATGCAGACAATGATTTCGCAAGTTCGTCCGGACCGCGTCATTCATTGCGCAGCATACGTGCCGCAATTTATGGAGGCGTACAAGAGCGTCGCTCATGCGAATGAGAGCCTGGGAATGATAAAGAACTTGTTGGCTACTTGCGGCTGTCCTGTAGTTTTCATGTCGTCCATGACGGTGTATGGTTCCACTTCGAAGTGCCCCGTTCAGGAGGAAGATGCTGGGGTGCCGCAAAATGCCTACGGTGAAGGAAAATGGCAAGCAGAGTTGCTGCTGCGGACCCATAATTACCCTACGCTAGCAATACGAATTCCGGGATTGTTTGGCCCAGCCCGCCCTTCGGGACTAATTTATAACGTGCTTTACGCGTTGAAGTATGGATCAACTTTGCCAAAGCTACCCGACAGCCTAGTATTGTGGGCTGCTATGCATGTCAGCGATGCTGCGGCTGGGGTTATAAAACTTTCAAAAATGAAAATGGATAATCATCATTCCATTAACTTTGGATATCGCGGAAAGTTTGCTATCGACCAATTCCTGACGATGGCTGCCGAGATTTCGGGCCAAGAGAATTTTTATACATTGAAACACCCCGAGTTCGAATTTGATGTTACGCGAGCTGACTCTCTGGGCGTGGTCCCAGACAAGACTTTTCGTGATGCTTTAATACAGTTTTCATTAGAAATATGAGCCCTAAAGAATTTTTTCCAATGACCAAGTTGATGTGTGATGTTGGGCAACAGATCGCATCATGGCGCACCAACCAGGAATTACGCCATCTATATTCGGAAGCCGACTTTAAGACTGAGGCCGATGGGCGTGCGCACGAATTGATTCATCTGGGCATTGAACGACTTTACCCGGGCACAGCGATTCTCTCTGAAGAGAGCCCGCAAACGAGCCTTAAGCGAACTGATTCTTACTGGTTGATAGATCCTATAGACGGTACTGCCAGCTGGTACCACGGGTTCCCAGGCTTTGTTACTCAGGCAGCTTTTATCGAAAACGGTAAGCCAGTATTTGGAATCATTCACGCTCCACTTTTTCGCAATACATGGACTGGTTTGCGGAGACATGGCGCGTATTTGAACAATGACCGTTTGCCAACGTTGCAGCAATCAACCCGTCTGATCATCATCGACAACACGCCCGAACCACACGGCATTGCCAAGTTCTTTTGTGAGAGGTTGCCGTCTACAGGCTATCGTGAGAGTGGCAGTTTGGGGCTGAAGGCTGCTTTGATTGCAGATGGTACTGCAGATCTTTTTATCAAAGACGTTGTAGTAAGGGACTGGGATTTTGCCCCTGTTGCTGTCATCCTTCATGAAGTCGGCGGTCACCTCGGACGCGCCAATGGCGATGCATATGTTTTCGAGGGCAGCTTTGAAAAACATGGTGGGATTGTGGTTGCACGCGATCAGCAGACGTTTACAAAAGCAATCGATCTGTTTGCGCAATACGCGAATAGTCATTGATACATTGAGAAACCAATCTAGATAAGTATGAAAACTATTTTAGTTGTTGCTGCCCATACAGACGACGAAGCATTGGGCTGCGGTGGTACCATTGCTAGACATGTGGCCGAGGGTGACCTAGTCTATGCGGTTTTCATGGCGGATGGGGTAAGCTCTCGTAATCAGACAAATACAACCGCTATTGCGCAACGCGAGAGCGCCGCAGATAAAGCAAGAGGTATTCTAGGAATAAGGGAATATATTTATCTTGGACTGCCTGATAATCGGATGGATAGCTTACCGCTAATTGATGTCGTCCAGTGCTTGGAGCCCATCATCACCCGATTGAAACCAAACACTATATATACACACCACCACGGCGATTTGAATATCGATCACCGAATCACGCATCAAGCGGTAATGACAGCATGCAGGCCAGTGCCTGAATGCTGTGTTCGTGAAATCTTTGCGTTTGAAGTTGTATCAAGCACAGAGTGGTCAACTCCAGCGTTGGAGCCATTTTTGCCAAACCTATTTGTTGATATTAGTACACACTTGGGCGTGAAGATGCAGGCTTTGAGTGCATATGCCGAAGAAATGCGAACAGCTCCGCATTCACGAAGCTTCGAACATGTCGAAATGCTTGCTCGGCATAGAGGCTATTCAGTAGGGTTGGATGCCGTGGAAGCATTTTCAATTGTTAGAAAGCTATACTAAATTGTTCACTCAAAACTACAATCTCCAGCAATCATATTATTGTGCAGCGTGTAGCGACGAATCTATGACGTTGTGTCAATCTGGTACGACCCGGTTTTTGCTTGACTCCCAAGTATATTGACTGGACATCGTAAAGATAATCTGCCCCATATCGCAGAAAACTGCCGTCACCTTGGTCAAGCTGCGGCCGAATGGAACTAAATGAATATCCTGCTTCTATCCAACCACGCTCCAAATTATCAGTATTTCTTTGGTCATTTAACGAAAAGACTCCACGCTGATGGTCATCGAATTGTGGTGGCGGTAGACAGCGAATTCTCAAGGTCAGCAAATAAACTAGATGCACTCGGCTTTACCGTTGAGGTTTTTTCAGACCACTTCGAAGCGCACGAAACAAATTTTGAGTTACTTGCCCGCTATTCCGACTTCAATCTGAACTCCGCGCTTCTGTCAGATTTTGAGCGAGCTGAAGTCTACGGCCTTTGGAAGTCTGTCGATGCAGCCTACTTGGAGCGTTTGAAGAGTGCTCTCTTAGACTTCTTCGAACGTATCGTGACCAAGCACTCCATCAACGCGATTCTTTATGAGAACGTCTCAAACGCGTTCGCTCACTTTGCATACATTGTCTCTCAACGTCATGGGATCAAATATTGCGGAATTGGAGCGTCTAGGCTACCAGGTCGATTCTCTATCACTTCCGATCCTCTGAGGGACTGGGCGCCACGACAGTTGTTCTCAGCTATCCAAAGCGGAAGTCTTGAGATCGACGAGGTGACTCGCACTTGGTGCGAACATTATCTGAAGAACTTGGAATTAACTACGCCAGACTATATGCTGAGCAATGGTCTTTCTGACATAAGCCTGTTGGCGAGATACATACGTAGAGATCGCTTAGAAACTATTGGCACATTACTTCGCTATTCGATGATGGGTGGACGATACGCTTTTCAGATTGGCAATCCTATACAGCACTATTTCAATCTATTCAAACGAAACGTCGCGCGAAAGTTTCGAGCGCAGTGGTTAGAGACATATTACGAACCTGTTGTTCCAGGCGAAAAATACCTCGTATACCCTCTGCATTTTCACCCCGAGTCTTCAACCTCGGTTCTTGCCGGCACTTATTTGAACGAATTCGAGGTCATAAGGAATATTGCCTTCAACTTGCCTACGGGTATTACACTTTATGTCAAGGACCATCTAAGCGCCTATGGATACCCATCCAAGGATTTTTATCGACGACTAAAGAAATTACCGAATGTTCGTGTTGTAGCACCGCATCTTCCAGCCAAGACGTTGGTTAAGAACTCCGTAGGTGTAATAACGCTAACCAGCACTTTGGGCTATGAAGCATTGTTATTGGGAAAAATAGTCTTTCTTTACGGATCTGTGTTTTATGAACACCACAAGAATGTTATCAAGGTTGGAGATCCCACTAATCTTTTTGAGCTAATCAAAAATAATATTTATGAACACAATCCTGATTCTGATCAATCCTATAACATTAAGTTTTTAGCTGCATATTTCCTCTCCACTAAGCCGGGTAAACTTAATTTGATGCTCAAGCCTCCAGCATCTGAAAAGATGGTTGATGATATTTATCCGGAGGTACTGCGCTATTTAGAAGTAGCAATGACAGGTGACGATTCGCCTCTTTTTGCAATCACCCGCACAAAACCTGATGACAAAAGTGTCGTACTCAAAAGTTAGATCCAACTCTTCTCTAATTCAAAGATTACCAAACAAGCTTAGACCTCCCGAAACTACTCAATTGTATTCAAGCAGTCTTTAATACAGAGTTACAAAGTAATTCTAAAAACTTAGATAACATTATTGGTGATAAATCAAAATATATTGAAATAATAAAATAAAGAAAATTTGTTGATAAATAATGCTAATAAACATTTTCCTGATATTTATTTTTTGGACACTGCCATGTCTTATTTTTTTTATCGCTCCGTTTGGCGGCGAAATAAGCACTGAATTATTTGCAATTTTGTTATGGACGAATTTTTTAATGTATATACCAATTATTTTGTGGTTTCTTCTTCCTAGAGGAAGAGTAGAAGGAAAAAATAAAATAATTATTAGTTCATCACTAAATTTTAATATCCAATTAATAATTTTAATTTTAAATTTATATATTTTTTCAAGTGTTGGATTCACACTTGGTATTCAAGACGACTCTATAAGAACGACAATATACGAAAATGCGGGAATTTTATGGTCACTTTTAGTAGCACTATATTCAATAAGTTATGTATTGGTAGGCTCGGCTTTAGGCTACGGTAAACTTGATAAAAATATAAAATTCATTGCATTATTGAATTTCGCTATTTTCGTCTCGTATGGAATGAAAGCGGGGGTTGTTCAAATTATATTGTCATATTTGGCTGGATGGCTTGCTTACAAAGAAAACTCATCTAAGTCAGAAATATCTAGAAAAATATTGTACATTTCAATAATTATACTTTTTGGTTTTTGGGCGATAAATTCATTGCGAGCTAAAATATCAATTTCACTATTTGATTTTATTAATTTAATTTATTTGTATATAGCGCCGAATTTTCAAAATTTTTCAAATACGTTGGGTGTAAATTTCCAGTATGAATATTTCTTGGGTGGCGTATTTGGAGGTATATATAAATTAATTATTCCTGGTTATTATGATCCTTTGGTTCTAGTGCCATTAAATTATCTTGAACATCAAACATGGAATGTGTGGTCGTATTTAACTACATTTTATGTAAGCGGGGGATTGTTAGAGTTATATTTTGGTTCATTTTTAGTAGGGCTTTATGTTACGTTAAGTATTATTTGGTATAAAAAAAATAAATCAATATTATCGTCAGTTAATATGGCGCAGACTTTATTATTGCTTTTATTTTTGCATAATCAATTTTATCACTCATCGTTTGCTCCATATTTGGCAATTTTTTTAACCTGGTTAATATCGCCATTCTTATATAAAAAGATAATAAAATAAAAATAAAATGAGAAATAGTAATACTAATATTCAAATAGAAAAACTTAGAGCTATTGCTGTTTTGTTTGTGCTTTTATTTCATGCTGGTATGCCATATATGCACAAAGGATATCTAGGCGTGGATGTATTTTTTGTGATTTCTGGTTATTTGATGACTTCACACATATTTCACTCTTTAGAAAAAGGCGATTTTAATTTTTTGGAGTACTGTGAGAAGCGGGTCCGCCGGATCATGCCTACTTTTTTGGCTGTTGCAGTTATCACCATACCTCCTGCCTTAATAATTTTAATGCCAGATCATCTGGAAAACTATGGTCAAAGTCTTGTTGCATCCACTTTATATGCAAATAATTTACTTCTTTACCTGACTACAAGTTATTGGGATTCGCATTCTGAGCTTAAACCTCTCCTGCAGACGTGGAGTCTCGGAGTCGAAATTCAGTTTTATCTGATTTATCCACTAATTCTTTGTATTATATTTCATAATTATTTTGTTAATAAAAAAATAATAATAATATTATTATTTGGAATTTCTATGCTGCCAATATTTTTTTGGGAGATTTATTCTGCAGAAGCAATATTTTATCTTCTTCCATTCCGATTGTTTGAATTCTTAATTGGAGGATTGATTGCTGTTCAAACAAATGAAAAGGAAAGATTTACTTATATAAATAGTTATATAGGATTGTTTTTTATTTTTCTGGCAATATTGTATGCAGGCGTGTTTATAAACGAAAGGATTGACAGTTTTTGTCGTCTGGCTCTAGTGCTTGTAGGCGCCTGTATTGTAATAAATAGTAAGCCTTTTGAGTCGCATAAATTAAAATGGATATCCTCAATATTGGTTTATCTTGGAAGTATTAGTTATAGTCTATATTTACTTCACCAACCTATTTTTGCTTTTATTCGAGCATCTTCACCGGCAGATGTATCGTATATTGTGTTGTTAGCGACTATACCAGGAATTATATTTATATCATCATTAACTTTCAAGTATATAGAGGAGCCATTTAGATCAAAAGCCATTGTACCTGCCAAGAAGTTATTCTTTTTTATAATTGCTATTTCTCTATTTTTGATATCAATCGGTTTATATTTGCACATTTCAAAAGGAATGCCAAGTCGCTTCAAATATGGAGATAATATTAATTCTTTCCAAGATTCAATCACTTATAATGAAAGAGTTAGAGCTTATGCAAATTATGATTCTAACCAAGAAAAAAATTTTAATATTTTAATAGTTGGTGATAGTTTTGCTAGAGATTTTGCTAATGTTTTGACTGACGGCGGAGGTATACAGCCATCAAAAGTAATTTATTCAAGTATAAATCTAGACATATGTGAAAATGTTCCAGTTATTTTTGAATTAATTTCACGTTACAAGATTAAATTCGTATACATTGCTTATCAAAAATATAAATATGAGTGTAATCAGTTGATTGATGATTATGCTGATAAAATTAACTTCAAAAACATACTAATAATTGGCCCGAAATCATTTGGGAGAAATATTAATTTTTTATCATTGATCCCTAAAGAAGAATGGGTTTTGCAGATGGTTGAAATTGATAAAGAGGCCCTTAATTATGATGCTCATTTAAGGAGAAGGGTTATTAATTTTAAATATATTAGCCTAATTGATTTAATGAAGATGCAAGGCAATAATACAAAAATTACAAATAATAAAGGTGATCTTATTTCAATAGATGGCGAACATTTAACAAAGCCAGGAGCTATATACATGGCATGTTTGTTAGAAATGGGCGGATATTCATCTTTGATTCATAAAGATTTTAAGCCTGAAAATCGGTCTTGTATTCAGTAAATTAATTAAACTAAAAATCACTTATGAATATTCTTTTTATTGGCCCGCTTCCGCCTCCAGTAACTGGTCAATCAATTGCATGTCAGCTGCTTTTGGACCATCTGAAGACGGTGGCAGAAGTAAGTTTCATTAATTTAAGCAAACGAACTTTTCAGCAAGGCGTTAGTTCAATTCATAGAGTAATCGAAGTTTTGAATATTATTATTAAATCATTGTTGCGTGTTAGAAGTGCAAATGTAATTTATTTTACAATTTCAGAATCAAACGCAGGTAACCTAAAAGACTTATTGTTGTATGCATGCTGTTGGGGTCGACTTGATAAAATGATCGCACATCTCCATGGCGGTGCTGGTATGAAAGAAGTTATGTCTGGCAGTAATTTATTTAGAAGCAAAATTAATGCCTTTTTCTTGCGACGATTAGGGGCTGTAATTGTATTGGGGGATCGCCTAAGGCCTATATTTGAGGGGATTGTAGAAGAATCTAAATTACATTCAATACCAAATTTTGCTAATGATATTTTTTTTGTTCCAGTTAATTATTTAGAGAAAAAGTTTGCTTCAACTCAGCCATTGCGTATTTTATTTCTTAGCAATCTTCTTCCGGGCAAAGGTTATATTGAATTGTTGACTGCTTTGGCGGAGTTGCCTATAGAGCAACGTCGTAGATTAAGAGTTGATTTTGCCGGTGGTTTTGAGACGGTTTCAGATGAGCTCTATTTCCGGGAAGAAGTCAAAGTAGTTGAGGGCCTAGATGTTGAAATTCACGGTATAGTTCAGGGTGAAAAAAAACGTCAGCTACTTGAAAAAGCACATCTCTTTTGTTTGCCAACTTATTATCCCTATGAAGGGCAGCCAATTAGTATTCTCGAAGCCTATGCTTCTGGTTGTGCTGTGATGACGACAGACCATAGCGGTATTTTTGACACGTTTACTCCTGGAGTAAATGGTTTAGAGGTAAAGGCACGTAGCCCTGACTCAATAAAAGAGGCATTGCTTCACGCTTTTTCTAACCCGCAAGAGCTGTATCAATTTGCTAAGACTAACAGAATGGATGCAGAAAACAAATATCGTTCATCAATACATTTAGATGCTTTGGCGAAAATTTTTTCAAACGTTGGGTAACTTTCATTGTGGAAAAAGAATCATTTAAATCTACTGAGAATTATAAAATTTGTTCTTGTTGTATTATGGATACAACTGATCCAGAAATCATTTTTCGCGATGATGATAAGTGTAATTATTGCCTAAATTATGATTCAAAGATACTCCCCAACTGGCATATAGATTCTAAGGCTTCGCCTCAATTAGACCGTGTTGCCGAATCAATTCGATCAAGAGGTACAGGTAATGAGTTCGATTGCATTATCGGATTGAGTGGAGGTCTTGATAGTTCTTACTTAGCATATGTGGCAAAAGAGAAAATGGGGCTTCGACCATTGCTCTTTCATGTGGATGCGGGTTGGAATACAGACCAAGCCGTAGGTAATATAGAGAAGTTAGTAGATGGTCTAGGATTGGATTTGTACACAGAAGTCGTGGATTGGGAAGCGGTCAAGCGTATGCAGGTAGCATTCCTGCGTTCAGGGATACCGGATCAGGATCTGGTTCAAGATGCTGCCTTTTTCTCGGGGTTGTATAGGTTTGCTCGCAAGTACAAAATCAAGCATATTCTTACTGGTTCTAATTTTTCTACCGAGTGTTGTCGTGAGCCCGAGGAGTGGGGTGGCTACTTGGGCATCGACAAAACATTGTTTGGTGACATCTGGGCCAAGTGTGGTGATGGCCGACCTAATGACGAATTCCCGCTAGTGGACATTCTGGTTTACAAGCTGTGGTACCAGAAGGTCTTGGGCATGAAGGTGCATCACCCGCTCAACTTGGTGCCTTATGTCAAGAAGGATGCTGAAGATGAATTGGAGCATCGATTTGGTTGGCGGCGCTTCCAGCACAAGCATCACGAATCTCGCTTTACCCGCTTTTACGAAGATTACTGGCTACCTCGCCGCTTTGGCTATGAAAAGCGACGCGCCCACTTTTCCAGCTTAATCATGACAGGGCAGATGTCACGTGATCAAGCGCTCGATCGGATTTCGCGCCCGGAGATGGATGAACACTTCTTGAAACAGGAGTTTGAGTATGTGGCACACAAGCTGGGCTTGACTGTCGATGAGCTGCGGCAACTGTTTGATAGCCCCCAAAAGACGTACCGCGATTACAAGAACAAGCGTGACCTGATTAGTTTGGGAGCAAACCTCATGCGCAAACTCGGGCTGGAAAAAAGGTATTTCCGATGATTTGCATCGTGGACTATGGGGTGGGCAACATTCAGGCCTTCCTGAATTTGTTTAAACGCCTGGGTATTGAAGCTCGTAGAGCGGATACACCAGAAGCATTGTCAGATGCTGTTCGGGTGGTTTTGCCGGGCGTTGGGCATTTTGACCATGCGATGCAACGGCTCAACGATTCAGGGATGCGTCCCAAGCTCGAAGAGCTAGTTTTAGGCGCTCAGTTGCCGGTTGTTGGTATCTGTGTCGGTATGCAGATGTTGGCGCAGGGCTCTGATGAAGGGAAACTTCCAGGCCTGAACTGGGTCCCTGGGCGTGTGCGTGCATTTGTGAATCAACCTGAGAGTGCTGCGTTACCGATGCCTCACATGGGCTGGAATGAGTTGCAACCTCGTTCGCACAGCAAGCTTTTTTCTAGAGGGTTTGAAGGTGGAGCACAGTTTTACTTTCTGCACTCTTACTTCTTTGATGCTGAGGATAAGCAGGACGTGGCAGCCACTGCCAGCTATGGTATAGATTTTGATGCAGTGGT
>JACCDV010763325.1_pt1 | contig 14064 bp, 11 predicted proteins | sample 7446131 | NCBI WGS metagenome assembly JACCDV01 (sample SAMN15323448, study PRJNA562643) | freshwater metagenome | isolation source: river surface water | place: USA:Blue River Watershed | collected 2017-08-17 | reverse complement strand
ATTGTTTCACCCTTTAACTGACAGTACCTATGGCTACGCGTCGTTCGATTGTTCATATGGACCTCGACACCTTTTTTGTTTCCTGTGAGCGCCTTCTAGACAGCCGCTTAAATCAAAAACCCATTCTCATTGGTGGCACCAGTGAGAGGGGAGTAGTTGCCTCTTGCAGCTATGAAGCCCGGCGCTTTGGTGTGCGCTCCGGCATGTCCATGAAAATGGCCAAAGAGCGTTGCCCAGAAGCCATCTGTATCAAAGGCAATACCCAAACCTACACCAAGTTTTCTCGCATGGTGACCGAAATCGTTAAAGAAGTGTCGCCGGTCTATGAAAAAACCTCCATCGACGAATTCTACATCGACTTCACCGGCATGGATCGCTTTTTTGGCATCTGGACCTACGCCTCTGAGTTGCGCTCGCGCATCATCAAAGAAACTGGCTTGCCCATCTCCTTTGGTTTGTCCGAAAACAAAACGGTTTCTAAAGTGGCAACCGGCGAGGCCAAACCCAATAACCAGCTCCACATCAGCTACGGCTTAGAAAAAGACTTTTTGGCACCGCTATCCGTTCAAAAAATCCCGATGGTAGGCCCAAAAACCTTCCAAACGCTCTGTAGTTTAGGCGTCAAAAAAATCGGCACCCTCCAAACACTGCCCTTAGAACTCGTCGAACAAGCACTCGGCGAAAACGGCCGCAGCATCTGGACCAAAGCGCAAGGCATCGACAAAAGCGCTGTAGAGCCCTACAACGAGCGCAAATCCATTTCCAACGAGCGCACCTTTCACCAAGACACCATAGACGTCGCTAAGCTCAGCGGCATCTTAGCCGCCATGGCCGAAAACCTCACCTTTCAATTGCGCCGCGCCGGCAAGCTCACCGGCACCGTCACCGTCAAGATCCGCTACGCCGATTTTCAAACCCAAACCCTCCAACAACAAATTGCCTATACTGCCGCAGACCACGAACTACTCCCGTTGGTTCAGGAGCTTTTCAAGCGGCTTTACCAACGGCGCGTATTGGTGCGTTTGATTGGCTTGCGCTTCAGTTCTCTAGTGGGTGGCGCGCACCAACTGCGGCTCTTCGATCACCAAGATCTTTCCTATCCAGCGCTCTACAAAGCCCTAGACAAAATCCGCGAGCGCTACGGCGACCGCGCGGTCTTGCGCGCTATTGGCTTGGAGGCGCGCAGTATTGGCCATTACAACCCTTTCAACGGTGAGCCGCCCATTTTACTGGCCAACCGCAGTACCTAATTCATCTGTAGCACTTTAAATTTCAATTACATGCGTGTACACTCTTGTTTCAGTTTGGGCTACGGTATTCTCAAGCCCGAAGAACTCGTTGCTTGGGCCTTGCAACACGGACATCAACAACTCCTGCTCACCGATATCAACCACACCGGCTCGGGCTTGGCTTTTGCCCGCGCGGCCCAAGAGCAAGGGCTCGAGCCTTTGCTTGGGCTCGAGCTCCGCAATGGTTTGCAGCAGGTTGCCACTATTATTGCCCGCAACAACTTTGGTTTTCAAGAGCTCAATACCTTCCTGACCCAACACCTTCTTGCTGCAAAACCTTTTGAAAAGCCGCTGCCTCCATTTGCCAATTGCTGGGTTTGGTATCCGTTCAACCAACATCCAACGCATTTACAGGCACACGAGTTCGTCGCCATTGAAGCCCAGCAAATACTGCAGTGGCAGCGGCAAAAGCGCGCCTTTGCTGCACATAAATATGTTGCCGACATCCCTATGAGCTTTCGGCACAAACGCGACCACAACACCCATCGCTTGTTGCGCGCTATCTCCAGCAACTGCTTGCTTTCCAAGTTGCCAACACACGCACAAGCGCCGCCCACAGAACGCCTTTTATCTGCTTCGCAGTGCAGTGCGGCCTTTGCCGCTGCGCCAGAGTTGCTCGCCAACACCCAAGCGCTGCTGCGCAACTGCAAAGTATCTTTTGAATTTGGAGAAGCCGCCGCCCCACAACAACCCCACAGCATTCACGGGTCCAAAGCCGCCGACTTACAGCGCGTTCAAGAACTTTGCGCCGAAGGGCTCAACTACCGCTACAACACCATCACAGATGAAATCATCGCGCGCATCGAAATGGAAATCGACGTCATTGCCGAAAAAAACTACCTTTCTTACTTTCTCATTACCCACGACTTCACTTCCTACGCGCGTTCCAAAGGATATTTTTATGTGGGACGAGGCAGTGGCGCCAACAGCATTGTGGCCTATCTCTTGCGCATCACCGACGTCGACCCGCTAGAACTCGACCTCTATTTTGAGCGCTTCATCAACCTCTACCGCAAAAACCCGCCCGATTTCGACATCGACTTCTCTTGGCGAGACCGCGACGACGTCGTTCGCTATATTTTTGAACGCTACCCCAATGCCGCGTGGCTCTGTACCTACAGCACCTTTCAATACCGCGCCTGTATTCACGAGCTCAGCAAAGTATTTGGTCTGCCCGCCGGCACAAGCAAAATGCTGAGTAGGGGGAAGGGGAGTCTTGCCGAATTCGCCGAACTAGGTGCGCTTATTTTGCGCTACGCCAAATACATTGAAGGTTTGCCCTCCCACTTAAGCGTTCATGCAGGCGGAATCGTTATTAGCGAACAGCCTTTAACTGCGTTTGCCGCATGTTTTTTGCCGCCCAAAGGCTATCCCTGCACCCAGTTTTCTATGCTAGAAGCCGAAGATGTCGGGCTTTATAAATTCGATGTTTTAAGCCAGCGCGGTTTGGGCAAAATTTCTGAAGCGCTGCAAATTATAGCGCAGGTTTACCCCGAAGAAAAACCCCACGACATCCACGATATCCACTTTCTGAAGCAAGACCCTCAAATTGCCGAATTCTTAAAAAAAGGCTGGGCCCTGGGTTGTTTTTATGTAGAGTCGCCCGCTATGCGCATGCTCCTGATCAAACTCCAAGTAGACAACTACCTAGCGCTGGTGGCGGCAAGTTCCATCATTAGGCCAGGTGTATCGCAGTCTGGCATGATGCGCGAATACGTCTTGCGGCACCGCAATCCAGAGCGCAGGCAAGAAATTCACCCCTTGCTACTTGCCATCATGCCCGACACCTACGGCGTTATGGTCTATCAAGAAGACGTCATTAAAGTTGCACATTATTTAGCGGGCCTGAGTTTGGCCGAGGCCGATGTCTTGCGCCGAGGCATGTCGGGCAAATTCAGATCGAGGTCCGAATTTTTGCGCGTTCAAGAAAGCTTTATGGCTTCTTGCCTTCAAAGAGGATACGAAGCGCAATTTGCAAGCAGTATTTGGAAGCAAATCGAAAGCTTTGCAGGCTACGCGTTTTCCAAAGGACACTCCGCGTCTTACGCCGTTGAAAGCTACCAAAGTTTGTACCTCAAAGCGCACTACCCGCTGGCATACCTCACGGCCTGCATCAATAACTTTGGCGGTTATTACCGTACTGAAATTTACGTCCACGAAGCACGGCGCTTTGGTGCGCAAATTGAAGCGCCCTGCATCAATGAGGGTGCTTATAGTTGCGTGCTAAAAGAAAAACGCCTGATCCTCGGTTTCAATTTAGTAGCGGGCATAGAAGTCGTGCTTGCCGAACAAATCCTTGTCGAACGCACCCAAAATGGCGTTTTTACCAGCCTTGAAAACCTCTTGAAAAGAATTTACATTCCGCTCGAGCAGCTCAGTATCCTGATCCGCATTGGGGCTTTGCGCAGTTTTGAACAACCAAGAAAGGCGCTGCTCTGGCAGGCTCATTTTTACCACAACAAACAACTCAGGCCACAGCCAAAACAAGAATTATTTGAAGTAAAGCAGCATACACAACTCTTGCCTGAGCTAGAAGAACACCCACTAGAAATCACTTTCGAACAATTTGAACTTTTGGGCTTTCCGCTCTGCGATCCTTTCTCACTCTTAGCACAACCCTTGCCCAGCTCCTTTGTTTTGGCAAATGATTTCCCGAAGTATATCAACCAATACATCAACACTTTTGGTTATTTGGTGAGTATCAAACAAACCAAAACCAACAAAGGCGATACCATGTGTTTTGGCACGTTTCTCGATCCATCCGGAGACTTCCTCGATACCGTTCATTTTCCACAAATTACAGCGCGTTATCCCTTTTACGGCAAAGGCGTTTACCGCATAGCCGGAAAAATAACCGAGGAGTTTTCTTACTTTACTTTAGAAGTAACTACCCTAGAAAAACTAGCTTTTGCCGAGGACGTCCGTTTGGCTTTGTAGCAACTGAACCCCATCCGTTAATTTGATTTGCTCCACACTCGGAAGCTGCTGATAAAGCGCTTCATATCCGGAAAAAATAGGATCTAATAAAGCCAGATCAAAATCAGCATTTGAAAACACCAATAAACAGCCTCCAAAACCACCACCCATCATGCGTGCACCCAAAATACCAGACACATTTAAAAGAGCTGCTTGTAAAAAATCAATCTCTTCGCAACTCACTTCATATAAATCGCGAAGACCGCCATGCGTTTGGTTGATACAACTTCCAAGTTCTCGGTAATGTTTATTAATTAACCTTGCATCATTTAGATCATCCGAAATTTCAGTAGCTAATTTTTGCACCTGCTGAACACGACTCATTTCATCTAGTACGTAGCGCAAACGTTTTTGGGTACTCAGGTCAAGATGGGTAAACACAGCTTGCAATTGAGCCTCATTTATATCTCTCCAACTCATTAAACCCGGAAAGGAATGCTTAGCGAGCAGCCATGCAGACTCAAGCTGCGCGCGTCTTTCATTGTAGGCCGAATCCGCTAAGTTGTGCTTTACTTTTGAATCGATCAAGAAAAGCTGAACGCCAAGCAGAGGCAACTGGAATGCTTCAATTTCCTGACTCAGGCAATCAAAGGCTAGCAAATGTGCTTCTTTTCCAAATAAGGAAGCTACTTGATCCATTAAGCCACATTGAACGCCTGCAAATCGGTGCTCTGTTTGTTGGGCAAGCAAAGCCAATTCCTTTCGAGTTTTGCCCAAGTCAAACCATTCATTGAGACCAAAAGCCAAGCCGCAGCAAAGGGCCGCAGAGGAAGAAAGCCCCGCGCCAATTGGAATATTGCTTTTGAAACGAATGCGCAAGCCACTGAAGGAGGAAAACAATGAAGAGGAAGATTTTGAAGAAGAAGATTTTGAAGAAGAAGATGTAGAACATAGAATCTCATCTGATAACAAAAGCATGAAAACCCCCTTCACGTAAGCCCTCCAACCAACTGTTTGTATTTCATTTAATTGAGAAAGCTCAAAGACCCAAGTTTCATTTAGATCTAAGGCTTCAATAAATACTTGGCCACTTGCAAACTCCTCAAATTCAAATTCGAAACAACGGTCAATTGCTGCAGGTAAAACAATTCCTTGGTTGTAATCGAGGTGTTCACCTAATAAATTAATGCGCCCTGGAGCTTGAACGACTATTTTTCTCATGGTTTCCAGATGAGTTGATCGGTCAAACCTAAAGAAGGAAGCGCAACCTTAAGAACCACCGGATTTTTAGGCGCCTCGGTTCTCAATAATGCGGTTGCTATGCCTGCCTCAATAGGCTGAATTGCTGGGCAAACAAGCCCTGCATCTTGGGCTTGAACACTGAATGTAACTTTGTAATCGTTAGTCGGAACAACAGTGCCATTTGCATCGAGTAGCTTGGCGCGCACAAAAACAAGGTCTGCTTTTACAGTATCAATTCCGTGTTGAAGTGTATCCAATTCTAGAATGATTCGAACAGGTTTTCCTGGTGTTTGAACCTGATCTGAGGACACTCTAACCTTGCGATTGAAGCCTATTGCTACAAGCTTACCAGCTTCAAAAACTGGGACTTCAAACTGAAAAGGAGGGTGCGGTAAATAGTCTGAGGCCAAGCCTGAGCTTGCTGATTTTTTAAGGATACTTTTCTCATTTAGAAACAACTCAACTTGCTCGCAATTGGAATATACCGTTACGCTTGTTGGCGACAACGCAGTCCAATTGGTAGCAATTTTGACATAGGGTTTTTTAGTAGCGTCCAGTAACTGGCTTTTGTAAAAACCTACAGCATATTTTGGCAATCGTGTGATATCGTATACTCCGGAAGCTTCTAGATCAGGACTGTATCCGCGGTTGTAGTCGAAGCAAACCCAATTGGCTTCACCGATGATATTTGCACCCTTGCGGTTGGAATTTGAGGCTTCTTGAAAATTAAAGGCTTGTTGCAGCAATGCTTTTTCTGAAGCGCCGCGCAAATGTCGCGAGTTTCTTTCCGAAGGTGCTAAATCGGCAAATTGAGTCTGATTGAAACCAGCGTTTTGAGCGTAGTATTCCCAATCACCGTATTCGGCAATGAGCATTGCCTTCGCTTTAGGCTTGTAGTTTGCCCAGTAGTCGGGCGCCTTGGCGTGCTGGCGAGCAGGGATAAACACATCGTAACTTTTGTGGTCTATCCAGCCAGCGGAAAAACCATTGGAGCCAATTTGCGCTTTTAAAATGTGGTTCATATCCAGCATGAATTCCTCAGGCATGGCGGTTTCATTGAGTGAGTTCTCCCAAAAAATGACACTTGGTTGATTGCGGTCTCTATACGTTAAAGCATATAGGTCATTTTTACATCTTTGCGTAAAAATCGATGAAGTATTAAAATATTGCCAACCAGGAATGGCATCCATGACAATGATACCAAGTTCGTCGCAGGCCTCATAAAAAGCTGGAGCTTGCGGGTAATGTGAAAGCCGTACAAAATTAAATCCTGCTTCTTTAATCAATTGCGCATCGCGCTTTTGTGCGTTGTCAGGAACTGCATTGCCCACGTAAGGGTATTCTTGGTGCCTGTTGGTACCACTTAAAAATATTTTTTGGCCGTTCAGGTAAAATCCGTCAGCTCTCAACTCAGGCTTGCGAATGCCTACTTTTAAAACTTGCTTTGCAATGGTATCTTGCCCATAAATGACATCAATCTTTAAGTCATAGAGATTAGGGTCAGAAGGCGACCATAATTGAGGAGTTTTCAGATTTATTCTCCCAGTATATGAAATAACATTGGTAGAATCTATGAATGATGTATTGGTAAGTGTGAAAGTTACCTCTCCTAATCTTGCCTCAACTAGAATGGGTAAGACGATCCAATCGGGCTGATATTTTAACTCAAAATCTAGCTGAAGCGTTGCGGTTGCAGTATTGGCTTCTATAGTTTGAAAATACGGATATTGGATTTGAATACCACCCACTTCTTCTAACCACACATTGCGGTAAATGCCGGCATGGTAATAGAAATCGAGTTCTTTAATAGCCTTTCCTGGTGGAATAGTGGGGTCTTCTCGGTTGTCTAAAAATACCTCAAGTACGTTTGCTGAATCTCGCAATTCTTCGCTTAAGTCTACCTCAAATGGCAAGTAACCACCCACATGGCTACCGATGATTTTGCCATTCAAAGCGACGCTTGCCGTATGCATGGCACCTTCAAAATGAAGCACTAGACGTCTGCCTTCTGGTAACTTATAATCGAATCTTTTGCGGTAAACGACTTCTCCAATAAACTGACCGTTCATCACCAGAGGTTCTAATTTGGGTGAATGTGGCAAAGAAACAATCGAAACGGGGTCGGAGGGTTTCAATTGAAATTCCCAGTTATCATTGAAAAGGGTACGCTGAAGTTGACCGAAGGAAATTGAACAAAGATGTATGAAAAGAAAGGTAAAAAGAAGATTTTTCATTAGCGTCAAGGAATGAGCTTAGTATAAAAATGCGTCGAGGGCAGGAGAGGGGCGGCCGTTGTCTTGCCAGCAATTGAGTTGGTAACCGCTCCATGGTTTAGCGCCTTGTGGTTCCCAATAAAAAACTCCTAAACATTGGTTGTTTGGAACGTCTAAGGCTGCTCCGATTGTAGCAATGAGCATGTCTTTAGTGTTGTCGACTTGCCAGTAATCGCCTCCAACTTCTACAATCATGACGGGTTTGTTGTAGCGCGTGACCATATCTTTTAAATTGAGGCCTAAATCTGCAATTGTAACGGTGTAATCAGTGCCTAACCAATGTGGATAGTAGGAAGCACCTATGATGTCAAATTGGGCTCCGTTTTGTTGCATGAGGTCAAAAAACCAACGGAAACGCGCGTTGTCATTGCCTTGATCGATGTGTACAATTGTTTGTATTGTGGTATCGATGTCTTTCACCGCCTGATGGCCTTTATTGATGAGTTGCGCTAACTGCTGAGGGTTGTCGATGTGTCCAGATGGCCAAAGCATACCGCTCGGAATTTCGTTACCAATCTGAACCCACTTTGGCGTTACACCAGCTTGTTTGAGCAAATTGAGCGTGTAGTGCGTGTGGGTGTAAAGTGAGTCTTGCAAGGCGGCAAAAGAAACATTGGCCCAAGCAGCGGGTTTGGTTTGGTGTGCGGGGTCAGCCCAAGTGTCTGAGTAATGAAAGTCGATCATGACGTCGAGCCCTTTATTTTTGGCCCGAGCCGCCATCTGGGCAGTTTCTGCGGGGCTGCAGTGGCCACTGATTTTGTCGCTGCTCGGGTGCACAAACACGCGCAAACGCACCGCATTGATTCCGCGCGCCATGAGTAAGTCAAGGCAATCGGCCGGGTTTCCATTTTCGTCATAAAAAACGTAGCCTGTGGCTTCCATTTGCGCTAGCCAACTGATGTCTGCACCTTTAAAAAAGGCATTTTCAGTAGGAACAATAGGTGGTTTAGGCTTTACTTCTTCCTCGCAGGCAAAGAGCGATAAAGAAAAAAAGAGTAAGATGAGGGTCGTGATTTTCATGGTTCTTGTTCAAAATTGATCTGAAGTAAATTGGTCTTTTCCCGACCTTTTTTAAGATAAATATCGCTAAAATTCTCATGATTAGGCGCGTCGGGCTCTGCTTGTTGCTCCAAACAGATACCTGAGTAGCGGTGGTAGCGTAGGCTATCTTTTCCAGTAAAATCTACTTCACCGCCAATATAAACCTGAAAAACGGGCTGATTCGTGCTGAATTTCAAACGAAAACCATCTTGCGCGATCAATTCTGCCTGAGGATAAGCTTGCTCTAAAACAAAGGCGTTGTCAATTTGAGGATAATGTTTTAAATCGGAGAGCAGATATAGTTCATTGTCAGCATCCTTTTGAGGAATGCCTGTAAGGCCTCCGGTTGGTAGTTTATCTTCGTTGAGTTCAATATAACGACTTGTGTTCAGGAGAACTTTAGTATCTAATATACTTGCTTGATGTCCGCCAGGATTGAAATACGCATGTTGTGTCGGATTCGCGATAGTGTCTTCCAATGCAAGGTACTTGATTTGAATGGACAACTCAAATTCTTTTAAGGTGTAGGTTACCTCAGTTCTTAAATTGCCAGGAAGAATGATGCTGGTTGCTGCTGTTTCTAGCAAAAAAGTAACTTGAGGATGCGGCTTTTCTTCATAGGACAGCAGAACCCAATTGTCGTTTGAAAAACAAGTTTTGCCACCGTGCAGCAAATGCTTTCCTTCGTTGGGTTCAAATTGAAAAGCATCCGCTTCAAATGGAATACGGGCATTTGCAATTCGGCCTGCAATTGGTCCAATAATGGCGCCCAAATAGGCATTTGAATTGTAGTTAAATGTTTTTTGGTAGTCTTGCCAACTCGGATAACCTAAAACAACATCGCGTTTGGCAAAACCCGGTAGCGCTAAAGCAAAACTTTGTAACGTAGCACCAAATGAAAAAAGGGTGACAGACGCATGAGCATTAGAAAGCGTAATTTCTAAAACGGGGCGCCCGTTAAGCTGTTCACCTAAGTCTTTGATTTTCGCGTAAGGTCTCATTTTATTTATTCAACCAATTCCTAAACAAACCGTGCCACTTCGGTAAAAAGGCGCCCATTAAAGGCACCAAAATAAGTGTGAGTGTGAGTGTTTTGAGTAACTGATGCCAATCTTTCATCAAAGGAAAAAGAATAAAGAAGAGGACATTAATAAGTGGATAAATGAAAAGCCATGTCAATAACATGAGCTTCCACTTGGGCGCTTGTTTCGGGTTCATTTTCAAATATAAGAAGGATTGCAGAACTTCTATGTAAATGCAAACAACAAGTATTATCTTTACGCTATGCAAGTTTGTGTTTATTGCGCCTCAAGTGGGCGTATCCACCCCGCGTATTTTGAAGCCACGTCGCGCTTGGCGCATTTACTCGTTGAGCACAATGTGAAAGTTGTATTTGGCGGCGGTTCTTCTGGCCTCATGGGGCAACTCGCCGATAGCGTCTTGGCTGCTGGTGGCCAAATCAAAGGAATTATGCCGGAGTTCATGAACGAGGTAGAGTGGGGACATAAAGGTGTTTCTGACTTTATTTACACGCAGAGTATGCACGAACGCAAAGCGAAGTTTTTGGAGGGTACCGATGCACTCATTGCACTACCCGGAGGCCCCGGAACCTTTGAAGAACTTTTTGAGGCCATTACACTTAAAAAGCTTGCGCAATTCACCAAGCCCATAGTTATCCTTAATACCCGTGGTTATTTCAATGTGTTTCATCAAATGATGCAACAAGCCGTAGATGAACACTTCATGGCTAATGAATTAAAGTATTTATACACTATAGTTGATACACCAGAAGAAGTACTGCCTGCCATCCATAACGCGCATGCTTGGAATAAGGGTTTGCGTGATGCCGGAAGCTTGAGATAGATGCTTTATTATTTCTTTGTTAAAATTTAGCCTACTTATTCTTTGAAAGTAATTTAATCGTAATATTGCGATATAATAATTATTAGATAAACTTTGATACGAATCAAAAGAATCCTACAACTATAGCCATCTTCTTTCAACTAATTTTACCCCATGGGCCTCACTAAAACAGACACTTATAATACCAAAACATTAAGCTTGGCGACTGTCTTTAAAGCACTCGGGCATCCAGCGAGAATTGCTATTTTAGAATTCATCGCCAAGCAAAGTACTTGTATATGTGGCGATATCGTGACAGAATTACCCCTTTCACAAGCGAGTATCTCTCGTCATCTTAGCGAGCTCAAAGCAGCTGGCCTTATCAAAGGGACCATTACAGGGACTTCAGTTTGTTACTGTCTGAATCCTGAAAATATGCCCTTTCTCGTTCAATTTTTAAATCAGCTCAATTCTCCAACCAATCAAACTTGTTGTTCATGAAGATCTCCCAATTCAAAAGTGCTTTGCAACTAGCAAAACCAACAGACCACCCGCAATTCATACAAATCAACGGCTTACCCGTAAGTGCACATTACCATATCACTGAAATTGGCCTCATTCTTAAAAATTATGTAGACTGCGGTGGAGTGGTGCGTCAAGAGCGCAAAGCATCCATGCAGCTTTGGTTAGCCAACGATACAGATCATCGCCTCAGTACAAAGAAATTGCTGGATATCATTGAGAAATCAGAACAACTTTTCGGTTTAAAAGACGAAGAACTCGAAGTAGAATTCCAGGGGCAAACAATAGAAACTTATGGCCTGAGCGCTCAAGATTTTGGTTTTCATTTTACAGCCAAGAAAACCACTTGCTTGGCTCCGGATCATTGCGGTATTCCCAATGCACAATTACCTAAAGAGATGCAAAAGAAAAACGCCGCTTGTTCTCCAAACTCAGGATGCTGTTAAAGATCAAATACTCGAAATGAAAAACAAGAGACTCAACTTTGTAGACCGCTACCTCACACTTTGGATTTTCTTAGCTATGGGGCTAGGCGTAGCACTAGGCAATATTTTCCCAAATATAGACCAAAGCATCAATCAATATTCGGTTGGCACAACCAATATTCCACTGGCTATCGGCCTGATCATCATGATGATTCCGCCACTCGTGAAGGTCGATTTCAAGAAGATACCTGTTGTAATGAAGAACCGTCAACTGTTAGCACTTTCTCTCTTGATTACTTGGATTGTCGGACCCTTCCTGATGTTTTTATTGGCGACAACCTTTCTGAAAAATGACCCAGAGTACTTGACAGGCTTGATTATTATTGGTTTGGCTCCTTGCATCGCCATGGTCATTGTTTGGAACGAACTCGCTGGCGGCAACCGTGAATTAGCCGCGGGTTTGGTTGGAATCAATAGCTTACTTCAAGTTTTTTTCTTTTCAGCATATGCTTATTTCTATCTTGAAATCATGTTGCCTCTTTTTGGGTTTGACTCCATTCAAATTGAGTTGAGTTTTTGGGAGGTTGCCAAAACAGTGGGTATTTACCTCGGCTTACCTTTTGGTATTGCGGTATTTTTGCGTTACTGGATTTCAAATTACAAAGGAGAAGCCTATCTGAACACCAAATTCATTCCACGAATTTCACCTTTAACGCTCTACGCATTACTCTTCACTATAGTAGTGATGTTCAGTTTAAAAGGCCAACTGATTGCCGAGTTACCTTTAGATGTCTTGAAAGTGGCATTGCCATTAGTCGTCTTCTTTTTGATCATGTTTTTCTTGATGTTTTTTGTAGCCAAGTGGACAGGTGCCACTTATGCCGAGACAGCAACGGTGGCCTTTACAGCCTCAGGAAATAACTTTGAATTGGCCATCGCTGTGGCAATTGGCGTTTTTGGCCTGAACTCCGGGCAGGCATTTGCTGGCGTGATAGGTCCTCTGGTAGAGGTTCCAGCCTTGATTTTATTGGTAAAAGCCAGTCTTTATATGAAACAATTTTTTAAGAAATGAAAAAGAACATTTTAGTCCTTTGTACCGGCAACAGTTGCCGGAGCCAACTTGCAGAAGGGTATTTACGGTTTTTTCATGGTGAAAATGCCAATGTGTATAGCGCTGGAGTAGAAACACACGGCGTGAATCCGCGCGCAATAGCCACCATGAAAGAAGACGGAATTGACATCAGTGCGCACACCTCCAACCATGTGGATGAATACCTACATATTCCTTTTGATCTAATTCTAACGGTTTGTGACCACGCCAGCGAACGCTGCCCAATATTTCCGAGCACAGCCAAGCGCATCCATCAAAACTTTAGTGATCCTGCAAAAGCCTCCGGTACCGACGAAGAAATAATGGAAGCATTCAGAAGCGTGAGGGAGGAAATCAAGTCCTTTTGTCGTGAACTAGCTATCTAACTACTCGATTCATCAATAACAAATATGAATTTATTTTAACACAAAAAACCCCGCGTTGCGGGGCTTTTGCTTTTAGGTCTGTTATTATTTCAAATCCTTTATTTGAGATTGAAAATTTACTTCAATTCAAAACGGTCAGCCATCATGACTTTATCCCAAGCGGCAATAAAATCCTTGACAAACTTTTCTTTTGCATCGGCACTGCCATACACTTCGGCAATGGCACGCAATTCTGAGTTCGAACCATAAATGAGGTCTGCACGTGTTGCCGTATAAACAACAGCTCCAGTTTTGCGGTCGCGACCTTCAAAAATTTCTTGATTCGCATCAGTTGGTTTCCAAACGATGTTCATATCTAGTAAATTGACAAAAAAGTCATTGCTAAGAGTTCCGACATTCTTAGTAAACACACCTTTATTGGAATCGTCGAAGTTGGTGCCTAAAACGCGCATACCACCAATCAAAACGGTCATTTCAGGAGCGGTAAGGCCAAGCAATTGCGCTTTGTCTACCATGAGTTCTTCTGTAGTGAAAGTATATTGCGTCTTTTTATAGTTTCTGAATGCATCGGCCATTGGCGCGAGCACGGCAAAAGAGTTGACATCAGTTTGAGCCTGCGTAGCATCCATGCGACCTGGCGTAAACGGTACATTTACGGCCACACCAGCACTTTTTGCCGCTTGCTCGAGGGCCGCAGCACCACCGAGTACGATTAAATCGGCCATAGATACTTTTTTAGCGCCACCTTTTGCATTGAAGTCCTTTTGGATTTGCGCATATACAGCCAATACTTTTGTAAGTTGTGCAGGATTGTTAACTGCCCAAGAACGCTGAGGCTCGAGTGCGATGCGCGCGCCATTGGCGCCACCACGGCGATCGGAGTCGCGGTAAGTAGAGGCAGAAGCCCAAGCGGTTTCGACAAGCTCACTTGTGGTGAGGCCAGACTTTAAGATTTGTGCTTTTAAGTTTGCGATGTCCGTAGCGTCAATGATTGCATGGTTGAGTACAGGAATAGGGTCTTGCCAAATGAGTGCCTCT
>JACCDV011077401.1_pt1 | contig 14067 bp, 13 predicted proteins | sample 7446131 | NCBI WGS metagenome assembly JACCDV01 (sample SAMN15323448, study PRJNA562643) | freshwater metagenome | isolation source: river surface water | place: USA:Blue River Watershed | collected 2017-08-17 | reverse complement strand
GACCGCATCCAGATCGGCATCGGCTCGCGTGGCCCGATCACCGAGAAGATCCAGACGGCCTTCCTCGACATCGTCAACGGCCGCAATCCGAAGTACGCCCATTGGCTGACCCAGGTGGAGTGAGCGCCATGAGCAACACCAGCACCCAACCCGTGGAAGTGACTGCAGCCGACGTGCAAGGCGAAGGCGTGGTGTTCTGCCCGAACCCGAAGATGCCGCTGTGGAGCAACCACCCGCGCGTGTTCATCAACCTGTCGAAGTCGGGTGAAGGCAAGTGCCCGTACTGCGGCACGGTGTACAAGCTGAAAGACGGCGAGCACCTGCATCACCATTGATGCCTGGCGCCCTCTGGCGCCAGAACGACAAAAGCCCGCAGGCATGGGCCTGGCGGGCTTTTTCATTGGGCACGTGACCGGTGGGCGCAAGGGTGCGCCCATTCGGCATCAGTAGCCGCTGCTGGCCTTGTAGAACACGTAGTCGGCCTGGTACTTCACGACCTGTTTCTGGCCGGCCTGGGCAGCGCCGCAGGGCAGGGCTGGCGCCACACCACCCTTGGTGTTCAGTCGCTGGATGTAGGTGACATTGCTGAGGGCGCCATTGCCGGTCGAGGGGTCGGCCTTGACCAGTTGCAGGGGGATGGCGCCGGTTTCACCCGGGGCCACGGCCACTTGCTTGCCCGTGAACTTCGAGCCGTCGTTGTATTCCCAGGTCGGGCCGGCGTAGTACTTCCCGACAGCCTTGCCGCCCTCGTTCAGCACGGCCACTGGCGCCACGAAGGCCCAGGCGAACTGGTCGGCGGCGTCCTTCTTGGTGCGGCATTCGTACGTGATCTCGCCGCCACTGGTGACGGTGTAGCCGCTTTGCTTGTGGCCAGCGGGGACGCGAACGGCTTCGGGCAGGGCAGCGTTGTCCACCTTGGGCGACATGGCGCAGCCGCCCAGGACGGTGGCGACGGCGATCAGGCTCAGGGTGACGTGGGTCTTGACAGACATGGAGGGCTCCGTGTTCGTGAGGTTGAGGTCACGGACCCGTGTGGCCCGCGATGCAGATGATTACGAAGACGAAGCCCGAACGGATGCAGGGCGCTGTGCGAATCAGGTCAGGTGCGGAACTTTCCCACGGAAATGACCGGGCCAGTGGGCGCGCCCGTGGGCGAACCGCCAGGAGGCTCGACGCTGATGGCAAAGCCATCGTTGTCTTTCAGCAGCGCCTTGCGCAGCACGGTGGTGCTGTCTTGAGCCGAGACCAGGCCCAAGGAGCGTGGCGCGCCACCACCGCTGGGCAGTGCCCAGAGTTCCAGCGCCTGCTGGGCCGTGACGCTCGCGCCTGCGATGGGCTTGAGCACCAGGCTCTGTCCGTCACCGCTGATGCTGGCCACGAACTGGGCGGACGCACCGGTGGAGGCCTTCTGCAAGGCGGGGTCGGTGCTTTGCAGCACCACCACGATCGGCGGCTGGCTGGGCACAGGTTGCTGCAGCAGCACGCCCAGGCTGATGGCCGCCACGGTGGCGGCTGTGGCCAGGCCTTGCCACAGGGCCAGGCGTTGCCACCAGGGGCGCATGGGCTCGGCCACGGACGGGAACAGGCGTTGCTGGATGCGTTGCCACACCACAGGACGCGGAGCAACCGGAGGGATGTCGGCGGCCAGCACGTGCAGGCGCTGTTCCCAGTGCTGAACCTGGTGCCTCAGACCGGGGTGGGCGGGCAGCAGGGCTTCGAATCGGCGGCGGGCCGGGCCACGCAGGGTGCCCAGCACGTACTCGGCGGCCAGGCGCTCGGCCAGGAGGGGGCGGCTGTAGTCCATCTCAGTTCAGAGCCTCGGCGGCTCTCTCCAGGCAGGTCTTGAGGCTTTGCATGCCGCGTCGCACCCAGCTTTTGACGGTGCCCAGGGGCTGCCCCATCTGGTCGGCGACTTCGCTGTGCGACAGGCCCTGGTAGTAAGCCAGGGCCAGGCTGCCACGCTGATCGGCCGAAAGCTGGTCCATGCAGCGCTCGAGCGATCGGGCGCGGCTGGCCGCTTCCAGTTGTTCCAGGGGGCCGGGGCTGTCGTCGGCCATGCGTTCCAGCAGGTCATGCTCGTCCTCATCGTCGGAGCCACGGGCGATGCTGGAGACGGTGTCCGGACTGGACGCCTTCCGCCGCAGGCTGTCGATCGCGCGGTTGCGGGCAATGCTCACCAGCCAGGTGGTGGGATTGGCCAGCGCCGCGTTGTAGCTCTGCGCAGCTCGCCAGACGTTGATGTACACCTCCTGGAGGACATCTTCAGCCTGGGCTCGGTCATGCTGAATACGCAGAATGACGCCCAGCAGATGCGAACTGGATGCTCGGTAAAGCGTGTCGAATGCCACGCGATCTCCCAGGGCCACTCGCCCGAGCAGGGCGGCCAAGTCTGCGGTTTGCCTCATTCGACCTCGTCTGAAGGGTGGGTGCGTTTCGAGGAACGGTCTTCCGCATTGTGCAGGACTTGTGCCCTGCAGCAAACGTGGCGCGCCTTCTACAATGTGGCGATCATGAAAAGCACACGCGATTTCGTTCTCACCCTGTCATGCCCCGACGCCAAGGGCATCGTGCATGCCGTCTCGGGCCTGCTGTACCAGGCCGGTTGCAACATCGTCGATTCGCAGCAGTTCGGTGACCTGGGGTGTGAAGACAGCACGGGCCTGTTCTTCATGCGGGTGCACTTCCATGCGCCGGAACATCTGGCCGATGTGGCCACCCTGGAAAAGCTGTTCAGCCATGTGCGCGAGCAGTTCCAGATGCAGGCCATGATCCACAGCCTGGAGCGCAAGCCGCGGGTGCTGGTGATGGTGAGCAAGCATGGCCATTGCCTGAACGACCTGCTGTTCCGCTGGCGATCGGGCTGGCTGGACATCGAGATCCCGGCCATTGTGTCGAACCATCCCGATCACGCCGAACTGGCGGCCAGCTACGGCATCCCCTTCCATCACCTGCCGCTGCCCACGGGTTCGTCGGCCGAGGTCAAGCGCGAGCAGGAACAACAGGTGGAAGGCCTGGTGGCCGAGCACGGCATCGACCTGGTGGTGCTGGCGCGTTACATGCAGATCCTCAGCACCGAGTTCTGCCAGTTCCTCAAGGGGCGCGCCATCAACATCCACCACAGCTTCCTGCCCAGCTTCAAGGGCGCACGCCCTTACTACCAGGCGCACGACCGCGGCGTGAAGCTGATCGGGGCCACGGCCCATTACGTGACGGCTGATCTCGACGAAGGCCCGATCATCGAGCAGGACGTCGAGCGTGTGGACCACACGCTCAGCCCCGAAGATTTCACGGCCGTGGGCCGCGATGTGGAGTGCCTGGTGCTGGCCCGTGCCGTGAAGTGGCACACCGAGCACCGTGTGCTGATGAACGGCCACAAGACCGTGGTGTTCCGCTGATGTCTGGAGGGGCCCATGGCTGACGCACGCACCCGCAGCGCCCAGGCGGCCTTGATGGCCACGGCCGACGACACCGAGCAGGCGTTCTACGAGGCCTTGCAGCAGGGCGATGTGGACCGGTTGATGTCGGTGTGGGCCGAAGACGAAGAAGTGGCCTGCGTGCACCCGAACGGACCGCGCCTGGTGGGGCCGGGCGCCATCCGGGCCGGCTTCGAGACCGTGCTGTCCAACGGCGGCATGGCCATCACCCCGGTCAGCACCCGCCGCATGGAAACGGCCACCTGTGCCGTGCACCATGTGCTGGAGAAGGTGCAGGCCATCACCAGCGAAGGCCTGCAGACGGCCTATGTGCTGGCCACCAACGTGTTTGTGCGTTCTGAGCTGGGCTGGCGCATGGTGGCCCACCATGCCAGCCCGGGGCAGGCCGACCAGATGCTGGAGATGGTCGAGGCCGGGCCGGTGCTGCACTGATGGCGGTGTGAACATGGCCATGGACCACTGGCAGCCGCCCTGGTGGCTGCACGCGCCGGGCGCGCTGGGCGGCAACTTGCAGACCATCTGGCCCGCGCGGGCCGCACGCCACTGGAAGGCCGACAGTCGCCCCCTGACGGGCCGGCGTGTGCGCGTGGACACGCCCGACGGTGACTTCATCGACTTCGACTGGCTGGTCGAGCCGCTGTCGCCCACTTCGCCGGTGCTGGTGGTGTTCCATGGCCTGGAGGGCTCGTCGGCCAGCCACTATGCGCAAGCCTTTGCCCACTGGGCCCGCGAGCAGCACTGGGGCTGTGTGGTGCCGCATTTCCGTGGGTGTTCCGGTGAGCTCAACCGCCTGCCCCGTGCATACCACAGCGGTGATTTCGCCGAGATCGACTGGATGCTGGAGCAGGTGCAGCAGGCCCACCCCAACGGCCCGCGCGTGGCCGTGGGCATCTCGCTGGGCGGCAACGCTTTGCTTCGATGGGCCCAGGAAATGGGCCATGCCGCGCGACAGAAGGTGCTGGCGGTGGCGGCCGTGTGCTCGCCCCTGGACCTGGCCGCAGCCGGGCTTGCCATCGGACGGGGCTTCAACCGGCTGGTGTACACGCGCATGTTCCTGTCGACCATGAAGCCCAAAATGCTCGCCAAGTTGCAGCGATTTCCCGGCTTCATCGACGAGCAGGCCTTGCGGGCTGCGGCCGACCTTCACGCCTACGACAACGCAGTGACAGCGCCTCTGCATGGCTTTGCCAACACCGAAGACTACTGGGCGCGCTGCTCGGCAGGCCCCAGACTGCAAGGGCTGGTGGGCGTGCCTGCGCTGGCGCTCAATGCCCTGAACGACCCGTTCGTGCCTGCCAGCAGTCTGCCCCGGCCCGACCAGGTGAGCACCTGGGTGACGCTGTGGCGGCCCCGGCATGGTGGGCACGTGGGCTTTCCCGGCGGGCGCTGGCCGGGCCATGTGCGGCCCATGCCCGAGGCGGTGGGGCGCTGGCTGGCCCAGCACGTGCCACACCCCGCTTCGCCCATTGAACAAGGACAACGCCATGGATGAGATTGTCAAGGCCGCCATCAGGAAGTGGCCCAATGTGCCGCACTGCCACGGCTGGCTGGGCCTGGACGCGCGTGGCGACTGGTACCTGCGCGACGAGCCCACACAGCGCCTGGGGCCCTTTCCTCAAGTCAAGGGCAGCCGGGTGACGCATGGCAAGCTCCAGGAGTTCATCGGTCGCAATTACGAGCACGATGCCCAGGGCCAATGGTTCTTTCAGAACGGGCCGCAGCGCGTGTACGTGTGGCTGGAAGCGGCGCCCTGGGTGATCGGCGTGATGGCCGATGACACGGCGCCGAGTGGTTGGCGGCTGGAAACCCAGACGGGTTTGCCGGTGGAGCAGGTGCTGGCCAGCTACCTGGACGAAGAGGGGCGCCTGTACCTGCACAGCGAACACGGCCTGGGCGTGGTGCGTTCACAGGACATGGTGGCCGCGGCCGAGGCCATGGAGGCGCTGGGCTGGTTGCCCGAAGAGGTGGCAGGGGGCGACTTGATGCAACGACATGGGGTGGTGCTGAACCCTCAACCGGCCGCAGGCTGAACCGGCCGTCGAGCCCATGAAAAAGCCGACCTCGTGGGGTCGGCTTTTTTGTGCCTGCGGGCAACGGGGCGCTGAGGCCCCGTGGGGCATCACTTGGCTTCGCTGGCGCCTTCGGCGGCGGCCACGGGCGGCGCTTCGAACTTGGCGCCACCGGCGTTGGCCATGTAGGCCACGGCGCGCTTGATTTCGACTTCGACGAAATCACCACCGCCCTGCGCGGGCATGGCGTTGAAGCCCTTGACGGCGTGGTCGGTCAGGGTGTCCAGACCCTTGCCAATGCGGGCAGCCCAGGCGCCGCCGTCACCGTACTTGGGCGCACCCAGGGCGCCAGCACCGTGGCACGAGGCGCACTGGGCCTTGTAGACGTCTTCACCGCCACGCGAGCCGGGCGCGGCCGTGACCGCCTGCACCTGCACCGATGCCACCGGCATGATGCGCTGGGCCACGGCCTCGGGCGCCAGGGCGCTGGAGCCCGCGCCACCCTTGGCGGCCGAGTTCACGTAGTTGACCAGCAGGGCGATGATGGTGACGGGCACCACGAAAGCCAGCACGATGGCCAGCATCAGCTGCTGGGGCGTCTGGATGGGGCCTTCGTCGTGGGATTGGGGCGCTTGGCTCATGTGAGTCCTCGGTGGGGCGGTGACGTAAACAATCGCAGGATTATAAAACCCGCGTCAAGCAGGGATAAAGCCAGTTGCATGGTGAACAGCCCTCAGCTGCCACAACAAGTGCCGTGCGCACCCCCAAATGCTGTTTTTTGCGCGATGGGCTTGACAGCCGCGCCTGCTAGAATGCCGCTGCGCTGCGCCCGTAGCTCAATGGATAGAGTACTGCCCTCCGAAGGCAGGGGTTGCTGGTTCGATCCCAGCCGGGCGCGCCACCGAATTGTTGCCAACAGCCCCATCTCACTGACATGGGGCTTTTTTCATGGACGCCCCTCGAACAGGCCGCGCACCCGTGCCCCGCATCCTCCACACCGCTGACTGGCAGATCGGTCGGCAGTACACCACCTTCCCCGAAGAAGACGCCGTGCCACTGGCGGAAGCCCGACTGGCCGCCGTCGAGCGGCTGGCGCGCTGTGCCACCGAACAGGCGGTCGATGCCGTGCTGGTGGCGGGCGATGTGTTCGATGTGCAGACGGTGTCCGAGCGCACGCTGCGCCAGCTGTTCAATGCGCTCAAGGGCTTTGCCGGCCCCTGGGTGCTGATGCCCGGCAACCACGATGCGGCCCTGGCTGAAAGCGTGTGGACGCGGGCGCAGCGCCTGGGTGTGGTGCCCCAGCATGTGCACCTGGCCCTGACGCCTGAACCGGTGTACCTGCCTCAGGCGGGGCTGGTCGTGCTGCCTGCGCCCCTCACCCAGCGCCACACCTTCGACGACACCACCGCCTGGTTCGACCATGCCGACACCCCGGCGGGGCTGGTGCGGGTGGGGCTGGCCCATGGCAGCGTGCAGGGCCTGCTGGCCGAGCACATCGATTCGCCCAACCCGATTGCGGCTGACCGGGCCGAGCGAGCCCGTCTGGCGTATCTGGCCCTGGGCGACTGGCACGGGTGCCGGCAGGTCGATGCGCGCACCTGGTACAGCGGCACCCCTGAGCCTGATCGCTTCCGTGACAACGATGCGGGGCAGGCTCTGGTGGTGGACATCCCCACCGGTGGCGGCCTGCCCGAGGTGACACGCCTGCCCATCGGGCGGCACCGCTGGTTCAGCGTCGATGCGCCATTGCAGGTGGGCTCTGACGTGCAGGCCCTGGCCGAGACCCTGGGTGGCCTGCCCGACGGTGCCGTGGTTCAGGTGACCCTGCGGGGCGGCCTGGACCTGCCCGGGCACCAGGCTGTGCGCACAGCACTGGCCGAAGCCGCAGCGCGCTTGCGCCACCTGGATGCGCCCCTGGAGGCCGTGCGCCTGGTGCCTTCCGATGACGACCTGGCCCAGCTCAAGGCCGATGGTTACTTGGCCCAGGTGATTCAGGAACTGCGCGACGGGCAGCTGGGCCATGGCCCGCTGGCCGGTGAATCGGGCCGGCAGGCCGTGTGCCGCGAGGCCCTGGCGGTGCTGGCGGGCCTGCTGGCCGAGCGCCAGGGAGGTGTCGCATGAGCTTGCACCTGACGCACCTGAAGGTCGAGCAATGCCGACGTTTTCGCCAGCCTTTCGAGCTGAACGATCTGCAGCCTGGCCTGAACCTGATCTGCGGCCCCAACGAAGCCGGCAAGAGCACGCTGGTGCGGGCCATCCGTGCGGCCTTTTTCGAACGCTACCGCTCAACCGCTGTGGATGACCTGCGCCCTTGGGGTGACAGTGGGGCCACGCCGCACGTGGAGATCGGCTTCCAGCACGATGGGGTGGAGGGTTGGTTGAGCAAGTCCTTCCTGGGCAGCAAGCGCCGTTGCGACCTGCGCATCGGCACCCGCAGCTGGCAAGGCGCCGAAGCCGAAGACCACCTGGCCCAGTGGCTGGGTTTTGGCTTTGCGGCCAAGGGGGCCAGCAAGCCGGAGCACTGGGGCATCCCGGGGCTGCTGTGGGTGAGCCAGGGCACCGGGCATGAGCTGCAGGCCGCAGCCGACCATGCTCAGATGCACCTGCACCAGGCGCTGGCTTCCCATGGGCACACACCGAGCGGTGAGGGGGCCTTGACCGCCCTCACGGCCACTGAAGGCGATGCGGTACTGGCCCAGGTGGAGGCTCAGCGCGATGCGTTGCTGACGGCCACCGGGCGCCCCAAGGGTGCACTGGCCGAGGCCCTGGCCCAGCGTGACGCCGTGCGCGAGCGTGTGGCCGCCTTGCAGCAGCAGGTGCAACGCTACCGGCAGGAGGTCGATGCGCTGAGCCGCACACGTGCTGACCACCAGCGCGACGAAACCGAGCGCCCATGGGACGCCCTGGAAGCCCAGCTGGCCCAGGCCCGCGAGGCCCTGCAGCAGGCCGAACAGGCGCGCCAGTTGCTGGACGAGGCCCAGGCCCGCGAAAGCGAGCTGCTGCGCCAGCAACAATGGGCACAGCAGGCCTTGCAACACTGGGCACGGCAGGCCCAGGTGCTGGCGCAGCGCCAGACCCAGGCCCAGGAGGCGGCCGACCAGGCCCAGCATGCGGCGCAGGCCCTGGCGCGGGCCCAAGCCCAGCGGGCGCACACCCAGCAAGCCCAGGGTGATGCACAAGGTGCCCTGGCCCAGGCGCGGCTGCACGAGCAGCGTCAGCAGTGGCAGCAAAGCGCCCAGGTGCAGGCTCGTGAGCTGCAGGCCACACGCCAGGCCCTGCAGCAGGCTGAACAGGCCGAGCAGGCCTTGATGGCGGCCCAGCAGCCCCCACTCGACACGCCTGGTGCCGCGGTGCCCAGCCTGACCGAGGCCGACCTGCGCCGCCTGCGTGCTCTTCAGGCCACCGCCACCCAGGCCCGCTTGCGGGTGGAAGGTCTGGCCACACGCTTGCGCCATGGCCTGCCCGAGGGCCAGGTGGTGCGCTGCGAACCCCGCACCGAGGGTGATGCCCGTGTGCTGCAGGGCGAGGGCGAACAGTGGCTGCTCGGGGCCACCCGGTTGGTGCTGCCGGGTGGCGGCTGGCTGGAGATCGAACCCGGTGGGGTGGACCTGGCCGAGCGTGCACAAGCCGCCCAGCAGGCCGAGGCCGCCTGGCATGCCTGCCTGCGTGAGTGGGCCGTGCCCGATCTGGAGGCGGCCGAAGCGCGCTGGCAGGCGCAGGCCCAGCGCCGGCAGCAGGGCGAGCTGGCCGAGCAGGCCCTGAAGCTGGTGGCCCCCCAGGGGGTGGCCGCCTTGCGCGCCCAGGAGGCCCGGCAGGCCCAGGAACTGCAGGCCTTGCAGGACAGCCTGAGCCGCGCACAGGCCGAGCGACCGGCCGATGAACACGCGAACACCCTCATGAGCGTGGCCGAGGCCAGTGCTGCCTGCCAGCTGGCTGACGAGGCTGCCGCCCGGGCTCAGGCTGCTGAAGCGAAGGCCCAGAGCGAGCATGCGGCCGCCACGGCGCGTGCCGAATCGAGCCAGCGCGAGTGGCAGCTGGCCCAGCAGCAGGCCACACAAGCCGAGCAGCAGCAGGAGCGCCTCGACACCCAGGCGCGCCTGCAGGCCGTGGAGGCCCAGCTGCTGCAACAGCGGCAACGTGTGCAGGCCTGCGAGCAGCAACTGGCCCAGGCCCGCCCCGAGATCTGGGCGCAAGACATCAGCCGCCTGACGCGCAGCCTGGCCCAGATGCACCAGACGCATCAGCAGCGACACACCCAGCTGGCCCTGATGGCGCAGAGCCTGGCTCAGCAAGGGGCGCAGGGCCTGGAGGAGCAACTGGCCCAGGCCCAGGCGCAGGCTTCGCACCTCGAACGGCGTTGCACCGAACTGCAACGCCGAGCCGATGCACTGGATCTGTTGCGCGAACGCCTGCTCGCGCATCGCCAGGCAGCACTGGCCCGGCTGCAGGCCCCTTTGCAGGCGCACCTGCAGCGTTACCTGGGCCTGTTGTTCCCCGGTGCGTCCTTGAGCCTGAGCGACCAGCTGTTGCCGGTGCAGATCCAGCGCCTGCGGGCGGGCGGACCCGCCGAGGTTGGCTCGCTCGATGACCTGAGCTTTGGCGCCCGCGAGCAGCTGGGCCTGATCAGCCGCCTGGCCTATGCCGACCTGCTCAGAGAAGCCGGCCGGCCCACGCTGATCATCCTGGACGACGTGCTGGTGCACACCGATGCCGAGCGCCTGACCCCCATGAAGCGTGTGCTGTTCGATGCGGCCACGCGTCACCAGGTGCTTCTGTTCAGCTGCCACCCCGAGCGCTGGCGTGACCTGGGCATGGCCCCTCGGTGGCTGCCGACGCCCTGAACCGCGCTGGCGCCCACACCTGCGCCTGCCTGGGCGCACGGGAATACCCCGTCTTTCGGACAATCGGCTTCATGCTGCAATGACTCATCCCGCATCGCGGGACGGGCTGCACGGTGCAGTGGCGTCGGCCTGTCGCAACACATCTCCGGAGCGACCATGCCACACACCGATTTCGATGCCGTCGTGGTGGGGGCCAGCCTGGCGGGCTGCGCCGCGGCCATGTTCCTCGCCCGTTCGGGCGCCCGTGTGGCCTTGATCGAACGGCATGCCCGAGTCGATTCGCACAAGCAGCTGTGCACCCACTTCATCCAGGCCTCGGCTGTGCCCGTGATCGAGCGCCTGGGCCTCTTGCCTCACCTGCTGGCCGCGGGAGCCATGCCCAACGAGATGGAACTGCACACGCCACAGGGCTGGGTGGGTGACCACCCCGAACACCACCCACCGGGTCGGCCCCTGCACGGCTACAACATCCGACGCGCCCGCCTCGACCCGCTGCTGCGACAGCTGGCGGGTGACACCCGTGGCGTGACCTTGCTGACGGGTGTGTCGGCCCGCGGCCTGATCGACGACCGGGGGCGCATTGCCGGTGTGCGCGTGCAGGGTGCCATTGGAGATCGCAGCCTGCGCACTCTGCTGGTGGTGGCTGCCGATGGCCGTCACAGCGAAATGGCACGCCTGGCCGGGGTGGTGCCCCGTCGATCGCAGAACCGACGCCATGGTGTGATGCTGGCGCTGCGGGGTGTCGATCTTCAGCGGGGGACCCGATCGCAGATGTGGCTGGAAGGGGCCGACGTCTCTTATGTGTTTCCCAATGACGACGGTGTGACCCTGGTGGCCTGGTGTGCCCCGCCAGAACGCTTTCGCGACCTCGACCGCCCTCAGCTGCACGACACCTTGCTGACCCACATCCGCAGCCTGCCCGACGCCCCGCAGTTGCACCAGGCCGATGTGGCAGGTGACCTGCTGGTGGTGCGTGAGCATCCCAATCTGTATCGCCCGCCTGTGGTGCGAGGCATGGCCCTGGTGGGCGATGCCCTGCAAAGCGTGGACTACGTGCATGGCGTGGGCTGCGGCTGGGCCCTGCAGGCGGCCGAATGGCTGGGTGAAAGCCTGTCGGGCCGCCTGAAAGAAGAGCGATGGCGTCGAGAAGGCTTGCAGGCCTATCGCCAGAAGGTGCGGCAGCATCTGGGGCCGCACCGTTTCTTCATTGACGACTGTGCGCGTCGTCTGCACCTCAAGGCCGCCGAGCGCCTGTTTTGCGCGGCAGCAGCGCGTGATCCGATGTGGGCTGCCCGCATGATGGCCGTGGGTGCACGGCATGCGTCGCCCTGGTCACTGATGAGTCCGGCGGCCTGGCTGTCGGCTTCCTGGGTGTGCCTCACGCGCTCGGTGCCCGATGGCGGCACACGCCGAGCCCTGGCACCTTCGGACCACACGCCACTGGGGCAGGAGCCTGTGGCAGCCTGATCTCCCGCGAGTCTGGCGGGCCCAATCCGGCTTATTGCTTCGATGCCCACGAGGCTGCCCCGATAGAGTCGATGCACTCTGGGAGGCTGCACGGCATGGCTTGGTGGAAGCGTGTTCTTCTTTGGTTCACCGCGGGCGACGGGGCTCGGTCCGATCCGCCGACACCGCAGCGCCCCGCTGCGCCCGTGCCCCAGGCTGCCGCCACACCGACGCCCGGCCCTGTGCCGCGTGTGGCCGATTCTTCGCCCTGGCTGCACCGCGACGAACTGCTCGACGACACCGGCCGCCTGGCGGGCTATCGCTTCGTGACCCGCACCGAGGCGGTGCTGGAAGAGGGCCCCCAGGGACTGGCCCAGGTGCTGGTGGACGCGGGTGTGCCGGCTTTTGCCGAACGCCGCATGGCCGTGGTGGACCTGCCCCAGCCCGATTGGGCGCAGGCCGAGGCCCTGGTGGCGCTCGCCACCCCGCGCTGGGTCTGGCGGGTCGATGTGTCTCGCCTGCTGGGCGAGGCGGCCGACTGGATGCCGGCCTTGCGCACCCTGCGCGCCTCCGGGCAGGGTGTGGCCCTGGCGGGCCTGGGGCCCGACCCGCTTCAACACCCGGCCCTGGGCGAGGCCACCCATGTGGTGCTGCCCTTTGCGCCCGACAGCGCCGATGCACTCGAGCGTCAGCTCAAGGCCCTGCAGCGCGACTGGCCCGATGTGAAGGTGATGGTCGATGAGGTGCCCAGCTGGCCCGATCGCCACTGGTGCCGCGCCATGGGTGCCCGCTGGGTGTCGGGGCCTTTCGTGTGCACGCTCGACCCCTCCGAGCAGGGCAAGCCTTTGCATGCCAGCCGCCTGGTGCTGCTGAACATGCTGAACCTGGTGCGCCAGGAAGCCGATGCGGCCGCGATTGCCGACGTGGCCAAGCGCGACCCGGGGCTGGCCGCCCAGCTGCTGCTGCAGGCCAATGCCGCCCAGCACGGCCTGCGCACGCCCATCACGGCGCTGGAGCAGGCGATCCTGATGATGGGCCGCCAGGCGCTGTACCGCTGGCTGGCCGTGGCCGTGTTCCGCAGCGGCTCTGACCGCCCGCTCGACCGAACCCTGCTGGAAATGGCCTTGTCGCGCGGACGCTTCATGGAAGTGGTGGCCCAGTCGCAAGGCCACGGCAACCTGGCTGACGAGCTCTTCCTGCTGGGGGTGCTGTCCCTGGTCGATGTGTTGCTGGGGCTTCCCATGCCGGAACTTGTCAAGCGCATCAGCCTGAGCCCGCCCGTGCAGCAGGCCCTGGTCGAGACCGATGGCCCCCTGGCGCCCTTCCTGATGCTCACCATCGCCATGGAAAAGGGCCTCGAACGGCGTGTGGGGCAACTGGCCCTGCAGCTTCAGCTCGAAGCCGCGACCTTGCCCACACTGCGCACCGAGGCGCTGGCCTGGGCCGAGGAGGCCGTGCGCTGAAGCGACGGGCAGGTGAGTGTCGCCTGTGGCCCCAAAGGTTCAAGTGGTCCGGCGCCTCCCAAGGTTTAGGGTGTCGGCCGCACGCGCCCTCCGGCACAATCTCCGCCAACCCTCGCAGCCACCCCTTCGTCCTTGCTCTTTCCCGGGCCCCATCTGTGGATCACCATGTCTCAAGCCTTGCACCGGCCCTGGCGGGCTTTTTCGCTGCTGCTGATCACTGTCTGGCTGATGGCCCTGGGCTTGCCCTCGGCCTGGGCTGCCAGCCGCCTGGCCCTCATCATCGGCAACGACCAGTACCGCTTCGTGCCGCCGCTGCAGAACGCGGTGGCCGACGCCAACACCATGGCCGATGCCTTTCGCAAGGCCGGCTACAAGGCCACCGTGGTCGCCAACCGCGACCTCAAGAGCATGAAGGACGACATCCGCAGTTTCCGCAAGCTGGTGCAAAGCGGTGACGAAGTGGTCTTCTTCTATTCCGGGCATGGCACCCAGCTGGGCGGCGAGAACTTCCTCTTGCCCATCGATGTGCGCGCCGAAAGTGCCGACCAGGTGCGCGACGATGCCCTGTCGCTCAGTCAGGTGCTCAATGACCTGCGTGCCTCGAACCCTGCCTTCACGCTGGCCATTGTGGATGCCTGTCGCGACAACCCCTTTGCCAGCAAGGGCCGCGCCATCGGTGGCCGCGGGCTGACGGGCGTGGCCGGGGCCACGGGCCAGATGGTGATGTATGCCGCCGGCGAAGGCCAGCAGGCGCTGGACCGCCTGGGCCCTGGCGACACGGTGCGCAACGGCGTGTTCACCCGCGTGTTCGTGCGCGAGATGACGCGGCCCGGCCTGCCCATCGACCAGGTGCTGCGCAATGTGCGCGTGGAAG
>JACCDV010229283.1_pt1 | contig 14069 bp, 13 predicted proteins | sample 7446131 | NCBI WGS metagenome assembly JACCDV01 (sample SAMN15323448, study PRJNA562643) | freshwater metagenome | isolation source: river surface water | place: USA:Blue River Watershed | collected 2017-08-17 | reverse complement strand
GCAGGATGTTGAACACGTCCGGATGGGCTTTTTCCACCTCGTCGAGCAGCAGCACGGAATACGGCTTTCGGCGCACGGCTTCGGTCAGGTAGCCGCCCTCCTCGTAGCCCACATAGCCGGGCGGCGCACCGATCAGGCGGGCCACCGAGTGCTTTTCCATGAACTCGCTCATGTCGATGCGCACCAGGTGCTCGGGCGAGTCGAACAGGAAGTTGGCCAGCGCCTTGCACAGCTCGGTCTTGCCCACGCCGGTGGGGCCGAGAAACAGGAAGGAACCGGTCGGGCGGTTCGGGTCAGACAGGCCCGAACGCGAGCGGCGGATCGCATTGGCCACGGCCGAGATCGCCTCGTCCTGCCCCACCACACGCTCGTGCAGCTTGCCTTCCATCTGCAGGAGCTTCTCGCGCTCGCCCTGCATCATCTTGGACACCGGGATGCCGGTGGCGCGCGAGACGACTTCGGCAATCTCCTCTGCGCCCACCTGGGTGCGCAGCAGGCGCGGGGCCTGCGCCTCGCCACTGGACTCCTTGGCCTGCGCTTCGCTCAGGCGCTTTTCCAGCTCGGGCAGCTTGCCGTACTGCAGCTCGGCCACTTTATTGAAGTCGCCTTTGCGGGTGAGTTCCTCGATCTGCTGGCGCAACTGGTCGATCTGCTCGCGCACCTGCTGGCTGCCCTGGGCCTGGGCTTTTTCAGCGCGCCAGACTTCCTCCAGGTCAGCCGCTTCCTTTTGCAGCTTGACAATCTCTTCCTCGATCAGGGCAAAGCGTTTTTGCGAAGCCTCGTCGGTCTCCTTGCGCACCGCTTCGCGCTCGATCTGCAGCTGGATCAGGCGGCGATCGAGCTTGTCCATCACCTCGGGCTTGGAGTCGATCTCGATCTTGATCTTGGCAGCCGCCTCGTCGATCAGGTCGATCGCCTTGTCGGGCAGAAAGCGGTCGGTGATGTAACGGTGGCTGAGTTCGGCCGCGGCCACGATGGCCGGGTCGGTGATGTCCACGCCGTGGTGCACTTCGTACTTCTCCTGCAGGCCGCGCAGGATGGCGATCGTGGCCTCCACGCTCGGCTCTTCCACCAGGATCTTCTGGAAGCGGCGCTCCAGCGCGGCGTCCTTTTCAATGTACTTGCGGTATTCATCCAGGGTTGTGGCGCCCACGCAGTGCAGTTCGCCACGCGCCAGCGCCGGCTTGAGCATGTTGCCCGCGTCCATGGCGCCCTCGGCCTTGCCAGCGCCGACCATGGTGTGCAGCTCGTCAATGAAGACGATGGTCTGACCCTCGTCCTTGGCCAGCTCGTTGAGCACGGTTTTCAGGCGCTCCTCAAACTCGCCTCGGAACTTGGCACCGGCCAGCAGCGCGGCCATGTCCAGGCTCAGCACGCGCTTGCCCTTGAGCGAATCGGGCACTTCGCCCGCCACGATGCGCTGGGCCAGGCCTTCCACGATGGCGGTCTTGCCCACGCCGGGCTCGCCGATCAGCACCGGGTTGTTCTTGGAGCGGCGCTGCAGCACCTGGATGGCACGGCGGATTTCATCGTCGCGGCCGATCACCGGGTCGAGCTTGCCCATGCGCGCACGCTCGGTCAGGTCCAGGCAGTATTTCTTGAGCGCCTCGCGCTGGCCTTCGGCTTCGGCACTGTTCACACTCTGTCCTCCACGCACGGCCTCGATCGCAGATTCCAGACTTTTTCGGCTCAGACCCTGCTCCTTGGCGATCCGCCCGGCTTCGTTCTTGCTGTCGGCCAGCGCCAGCAAAAACAATTCGCCAGCAATGAAACTGTCGCCACGCTTGATGGATTCCTTTTCGGCCGCCTGCAGCAGCTTGACCAGCTCAGGCCCGACCTGAACCTGATCTTGTCCACTGACCTGAGGCAGACGCTTGACCGCGGCTTCCGCGGCCTGGGCCAAAGCAGGCACCTGCACACCTGCACGCTGCAGCAAGGCCCCCGGGCCATCCTGCTGACGCAGCATGGCCGCCAGCACATGCACGGGTTCAATGTAGGCATGGTCGTTGCCCAGCGCCAGGCTCTGGGCATCGGCCAGGGCTTCCTGGAATTTGGTGGTGAGTTTGTCGAGTCGCATGGAATTTCTCCTTAATCAGCACCTTGGGTTGGCATGGCCAATTTCAAGTGTGCCCATCAACATGGACCTTGCCTAAAATCAAAGCATGAACATCCACCAGCTCAACGTCAGCCATGTCGACCGCGAAGACCGCCTGCTGCTCAGGCTCAACACCCGAAGCGCCGAAGAATTCCGCTTCTGGCTGACCCGACGTTTGGCCTTGCGTTTATTGCCAGCACTCGATCAAGCCGTCGGGCGGCTGGAATCGAGCACGCCAGGCGTGATGGCGCCCGACCCCGCGTCCAAACAAATACTGACGGAAATCAAGCGCGATGAATTCATGCAGAAAGCGGACTTCAAGACGCCTTATGCGGAACAAGCCCAGAAACTGCCCATGGGCGAAGAACCCATGCTGGTCACCGACGACCAACTCCACTTCCAGGGCCAGGGCATTCAGATCACCTTGCAGGACAAGGGCGCGCCCGGCAGTCCACCACGCAGCTGTCAGCTCAATCTACCCGCCAGCATGGTTCATGGTTTGATCCATCTGGTCCGCCAGGCCATGGACAAGGCCCAATGGCAAGGGGCACAGGAAACACCCCCCACGGCGGAGCCTGGTCTGAGCGAAACGGCCACAGGATACCGGCACTGAACCGGCCATCCGCCACTTAGAAATTGGAAGATTCGATGCCCCAGCGGGCCAAAGCGGCATCGTCGCTGACCCGGGCATCGACCCATTGGGCACCCTGAGGGGTTTCCTCTTTTTTCCAGAAAGGTGCCTGGGTCTTGAGGTAGTCCATGATGAACTCGCAGGCCTTGAAACTCTCCCCCCGGTGCGCCGAAGTCACCGCCACCAACACGATCTGATCGGCAGGCAACAGCTTGCCAATGCGGTGCACCACCACAGCCTCGTAAAAGTCAAAGCGGCGGTGGGCCTCGTCGATCATGGCTTCGATGGCCTTTTCGGTCATGCCCGGATAGTGCTCCAGCTCCATGGTGCGGATTTCGTCGTCCGCCACCCCGGTAATGGCTCGGGTGTCACGCACCGTGCCCACAAAACTGCACACGGCTCCCACCCGCAGGTCTCGTTCGCGCAAACGCGCGATCTCATGGCCAAGATCAAAGTCTTCGTGCTGGATGCGGACACGGGCCATGGTCAGCCTCCGGTCACTGGGGGAAAGAAAGCCACTTCTGCGCCATCGCTCAGAGGGGTTTCTGCGCGGGCCATGACCTGGTTGACCGCGATGCGCACCGGGCGCCCCACAGCCAGCACTTCGGCATGCACGCCACCGCGCCCTCGCAGTTCGGCCAGCAGCCCGCCAGCGTCAGACGCAGCGGTTTGCAGCCATTCCGTCTCGATCCCCAACGCCTCGCGGATGGAAGCGAAATAACGCACCTGAACCTTCATGACAGCCAGTCCGAAAAAGGAATGAAATCCACCAGATCGCCCTGCGCAATGGAACGGCCCGCAGGGTTGTCCACCACGCCTTCACCCCAGACCACCGACGTCAATACGCCCGAGCTCTGGTTGGGGAAAAGTTCCAGTCCCCCTTGGTCGTTGCGGCGCGCACGCAGGAACTCGCGGCGCTTGTCGCCCTTGGGCAGGTCGAAATGCGCCGGTAGACGCCACGGCCGAACCGGTCGCGGTTCAGCGCCCTGCAACTGGAGCAGCAAGGGCCGCACCATCAGCAGGAAAGTCACAAAACTGGAGACCGGATTGCCAGGCAGCCCCACAAAGTGGGCGTGGCCGCTCTGGCTGCTTCGGCGGACCTGTCCATAGGCAAAAGGTTTGCCAGGCTTCATGGAGATCTGCCAAAGGTCGAGCTGACCGAGCTGCTGCACGGCGGGCTTGACATGGTCTTCTTCGCCCACGGACACGCCCCCGCTGGTCAGGATGAGTTCGTGGTGGTCGGCCGCCGTCTTCAGGGCGGCCACAGTGGCTTCGCGCTGGTCAGGCACGATGCCCAGGTCACTGACCTCACAGCCCATGCGGTGCAGCAAGGCCTTGAGAAAGAAGCGGTTGGAGTTGTAAATGGCCCCCGGTGGCATGGCCTCTGGCACCACATCTCCCGGCATCACCAGTTCATCGCCCGTGGAAAACAGCGCCACACGTGGGCGGGCAGTGACCGTCAGGTGCGACAAGCCCAGGCTGGCGGCCAAGCCCAACTCTGCCGGGCTCAGGCGGGTGCCCGCACACAGCACCGTCGCCCCCTTTTGCACATCCTCTCCGCTGCGTCGGATCCACTGGCCTGGCTGGGGCGTGATCTGCACACAAACCTGCGGCACCTCGCCGACTGGCTCCAGCGTTTCGGTGTCTTCCTGCATGACCACCGCATCGGCGCCTGGCGGTACCGGCGCGCCGGTGAAGATGCGCGCGGCCTCCCCACGGCCCAGAGGCTGCCCCATGTGACCAGCGGGAATGCGCTGGGTCACACGCAAGGCGGTGCCGGGCTGGGTCAGGTCGGCGGTGCACACGGCATACCCGTCCATGGAAGAGTTGTCGAATGCAGGCACCTGCAAGGCCGAGACGACGTCTTCCGCCAGGATGCGGCCATCGGCATCGAAAGTGGCAACGCGTTCCGTACGGGTCAGCGGCTGGATCTGAGCCAGCAGGCGTGCCAGCGCTTCATCCAGGGGCATCAAGGGTGCGCGCGGTGCATTCATGGTGCACTCCGGTTATTGGCAATGCTCAGCGATGTACGTCTTGATCAGCGCCGCGTCGGCTGGCATGACCTTGACACGCTTGGGCAGGGCTTCTATGCCTTCAAATTTGGCGGGACGATCCGGCTCCTTGCCCAGTGCTTCCACCAGTGTGGCAGCAAACTTGATGGGCAGCGCCGTTTCCAGAACGATCATGGGCACACCCGCCTGCAAGTGTTCACGCGCAACCTTCACGCCATCGGCGGTGTGGGTGTCGATCATCACGCCGTACTGCTCGTACACCTGACGGATGGTCGTCAGACGGTTGGCATGGGTGCTCTTGCCGCTCTGGAAGCCGTAGCGGCCCGCAGTCTGGGCAAAGCAGGCATCGCCCGAGAGGTCAAACTGACCCGCCGTGTTCAGCGCGTCGGCGAACAGGGCCTTGGTGCGTGCGCCATCGCGTCCGACCAGATCGAACACAAAGCGCTCGAAGTTGCTGGCCTTGGAGATGTCCATCGAGGGGCTGGACGTCTCATGCGTATCGGCGGTGCCGCGCACGCGGTACTGCCCGGTGCGGAAGAACTCGTCAAGCACATCGTTTTCATTGGTGGCCACGACCAGTTTGTCGATCGGCAGGCCCATCACACGGGCCACATGGCCCGCGCAGACATTACCGAAGTTGCCGCTGGGGACAGTGAAGCTGACCTTCTGGCTGTTGGCGGTTGTCGCTTGGAAGTACCCGGCAAAGTAGTACACCACCTGGGCCAGCAGACGCGCCCAGTTGATCGAGTTCACGGTGCCGATCTTGTACTGGCGCTTGAACTCCAGGTCATTGGACACGGCCTTGACGATGTCCTGGCAGTCGTCGAACACGCCTTCGATGGCGATGTTGTGGATGTTCTCGTCGAGCAGGCTGAACATCTGCGCCTGCTGGAAGGGGCTCATGCGGCCGTGCGGGCTGGTCATGAAGACGCGCACGCCTTTCTTGCCGCGCATGGCGTATTCGGCCGCGCTGCCGGTGTCGCCGGACGTGGCGCCCAGGATGTTGAGTTCTTCGCCGCGGCGACCCAGCTCATACTCGAACAGGTTGCCCAGCAACTGCATGGCCATGTCCTTGAAGGCCAGCGTGGGGCCGTTGGACAGGGCTTCCAGGTACAGCTCGGGTGCGCTGCTGCCAGCGGCTTGCAAGGGCTTGAGCGGCACGATGGCTTCGGTGCCGTACACGGCAGCCGTGTAGGTCTTGTCGCACAGGGCCTTGAGGTCGCCGGCCGGAATGTCGTCGATGTAGAGCGACAGGATCTCGTAGGCCAGCGCAGCGTAGCCCTGCTGCTGCCAGACCTGGCGCAGGCGCGTCAGGTCGGCATCGGCCAGCTGCGGATAGGTTTCAGGCAGGTACAAGCCACCGTCAGGTGCCAAACCTTCGAGCAGGATTTCGCAGAAATGCTTGCGGTCGGCATGACCGCGGGTCGAGAGGTACAGCATCAGGCGAGCTCTTCCTTGCGGATACGAACGATCGGGGCCAGCACGGTGGGCAGGGCCTGCATCTGGGCCAGCACGCCGTTCATGGTGCCTTCGCGGGTGTCATGCGTGAGGATGATCACGTCGGTCTGGTTGGCGCCACTGACCTGGTCGGCTTCGCGCTGCAGGATGGCGTCGATGCTGATGCCCGCACCGGCCAGCAGGCCGGTCAGTTTGGCCAGCACACCGGCTTCATCAGCCACGCGCAGGCGCAGGTAGTAGCTGGTCACCACCTCGTCCATGGGCAACACCGGCAGGTTGCTCATGGCGTCGTGCTGGAAAGCCAGGTGCGGCACGCGGTTTTGCGGATCGGCGGTGTGCAGGCGGGTGATGTCCACCAGATCGGCCACCACGGCGCTGGCCGTCGGCTCCGAGCCCGCGCCCTTGCCGTAGTACAGCGTGGTGCCCACGGCATCGCCCTGCACCATCACGGCGTTCATCGCGCCTTCCACGTTGGCGATCAGGCGCGCGGTCGGCACCAGGCTGGGGTGCACGCGCAGCTCGATGCCCTTGGCCGTGCGCTTGGCGATGCCCAGAAGCTTGATGCGGTAACCCAGCTGCTCGGCGTATTTAATATCGGCCGCACCCAGCTGGGTGATGCCTTCCACATAGGCCTTGTCGAACTGCACCGGAATGCCATAGGCCAGCGCGCTCATCAGCGTGGCCTTGTGCGCCGCGTCCACGCCTTCGATGTCGAAGGTCGGATCGGCTTCGGCGTAACCCAGGCGCTGGGCCTCCTTGAGCACCACGTCAAAATCCAGACCCTTGTCACGCATTTCGGACAGGATGAAGTTGGTGGTACCGTTGATGATGCCCGCGACCCACTGGATCTGGTTGGCGGTCAGGCCTTCGCGCAGCGCCTTGATGATCGGGATGCCTCCGGCCACGGCGGCTTCAAAGGCCACCATCACGCCTTTGGCTTGCGCAGCGGCAAAGATTTCGGTGCCATGCACGGCCAGCAAGGCCTTGTTGGCGGTGACCACGTGCTTTCCAGAGGCAATGGCTTCGAGCACCAGGGCCTTGGCGATGCCGTAGCCGCCGATCAGCTCGATCACGATGTCGATCTCGGGGTTGGCAATGACCTTGCGGGCGTCATCCACCACCTGCACGCCCTCACCCACCACCGCTTTGGCGCGTGCCACATCCAGGTCGGCCACCATGGTGATCTCGATGCCACGGCCAGCGCGGCGCTGGATTTCCTGCGCGTTGCGCTTGAGAACATTGAACGTGCCGCTGCCGACGGTACCGATGCCGAGAAGGCCAACTTGGATGGGTTTCATGGTGTCTTACTGTGGTTGAAACGGGCCCCTCGTGAGGGCCCTGAGGGAAAAATCAGGCGGGTTTGTCGGTGCCAAAACGCTTGCGCGCGCCTTCGAGGAATCGCGCCACGCGGTTGATCGCTTCGCGCAGGTCGTCTTCATGGGGCAGGAAGACGATGCGGAAATGATCGGGCTGTGGCCAGTTGAAACCCGTGCCTTGCACCAGCATGACCTTGGTCTCTTCGAGCAGTTCGAGGAAGAACTTCTGGTCGTCCTCGATCGGGTAGACCTTGGGGTCCAGACGCGGGAACATGTACAGCGCAGCCTGCGGCTTCACGCAGCTCACACCCGGAATGGCCGTGATCAGCTCGTAGGCCAGGTCGCGCTGCTTGCGCAGACGGCCGCCCTCGCCCACGAGGTCGTTGATGCTCTGGTAGCCACCCAGCGCCGTCTGCACCGCCCATTGGCCGGGCACGTTGGCGCACAGACGCATGTTCGAGAGCATGTTCAGACCCTCGATGTAGTCCTTGGCCGGTTTCTTGTCACCCGAGACCACCATCCAGCCCGCACGGTAGCCGCAGGAGCGGTAGCTCTTGGACAGGGAGTTGAAGGTCAGGGTCAGCACATCTTCAGACAGGCTGCCAATGGGGGTGTGGACCACATCGTCATACAGCACCTTGTCATAGACCTCGTCGGCAAAAATCACCAGGCCATGCTCGCGGGCAATCTGGACAATGCCCTCCAGCAGTTCCCGTGAATACAAGGCCCCGGTCGGGTTGTTGGGGTTGATGACCACAATGCCTTTGGTCCTGGGGGTGATGCGGGAGCGGATGTCTGCCAGATCCGGCATCCAGCCATTGCCCTCGTCACACATGTAATGCACGGGCGTGCCGCCAGACAGGCTGGCCGCGGCCGTCCACAAGGGGTAGTCGGGCGCAGGCAGCAGCACCTCGTCGCCATTGTCAAGGAGCGCATTGGTGGCCATGACGATCAGCTCACTGGCGCCATTGCCCAGGTAAATGTCATCGAGGGTGACACCCTTGATGCCCTGCTTCTGGGTTTCATGCATCACCGCTTTGCGGGCCGCAAAAATGCCCTTGCTGTCCGAGTAACCGGCCGAGTTGGGCAGATTGCGGATCATGTCCTGCTGGATTTCCTCGGGCGCGTCAAAACCGAACACCGCCAGGTTGCCGATGTTGAGCTTGATGATCTTGTGACCGTCTTCCTCCATCTGGCGCGCTCGGTCCATGATGGGTCCACGGATGTCGTAGCAGACATTGGCCAGCTTGGCGGATTTCTGAATGGTCTTCAAAGTCCCTCCGGACACGGTTCGGTCGAGTGAAAACCTATAATTTGACCACAGAACCAGGGGGCTTCCCGCTCGGAAAGCCCGCTTTGAACGTAAAAATGCGCTGCGCCCGCCCATGAAACTCCAGCCCGACAGATCCAGCGCCCCCCTCGTGCGAGCCTACACAGAAACATGGCTGCAGATTGACGACCTTCGCTTTGAACAGTCGGTCCTTGTCAGCAGTCTGCCCGGCATGACGCCTCACGTGTGGGAACCCGTCAGCTTTGCCGATTTGCAGGCGAGACACCTTGAAGAGCTGACCCAAAGTGGTGCAGAACTGGTGATTCTGGGGACGGGTCGCAGCCAGAAGTTCCCCCCTGCCGCCTGGCTTGCCCCTTTTGCTCAAGCGCGCATCGGACTGGAGGCGATGGACACCGCAGCAGCCTGTCGCACTTACAACATCCTCGCAGGCGAAGGCCGCCGGGTGCTGGCGGCCCTGCTGCTCGAAACGGTCTGAACCGTGCCCCTGCCCCTCGAACAGGGACACGGTGTTTCACGGTAAAATAAGCGTTTTCGGGGCCTTGCTGCCAAACCCAGTCCAGACGCTGCCCAGTTCCAATCCGGGCCCCGTTCCAGTTAACAAAATCGAAAAAATCATGGCGATCGTTCTCAACAAACCCCTCCCCGAATTTGAAGCGAACGCCACCGGTGGTCTGAAGGTGTCCAACACCTCGCACATGGGCCAGATCGTGGTGCTGTACTTCTATCCCAAGGACAACACCCCCGGCTGCACCACCGAGGCGATGCAGTTCCGCGACAAGTACAAGGATTTCGTCAAGGCAGGTGCGACCGTCTTCGGCGTGTCCCGCGACAACATGAAATCCCATGATGATTTCAAGACCAAGCTTGAACTGCCTTTCGAGCTGATTGCCGACACCGAAGAAAAGATGTGCCACATGTTCGGCGTGGTCAAGAACAAGATCATGTACGGCAAGAAGGTCAAGGGCATCGAGCGCAGCACCTTCCTCATTGGTACCGATGGCACGCTCAAGCAGGAATGGCGTGGTCTGAAGGTCCCGGGCCACGTTGAGGAAGTGCTCAAGGCGGTCAAAGCCCTCAAGAAAGCGGGCTGAACCCGCACAGGGAAACTCCCGAGGGACCGCACAATTCGTGTCACACGAGTCGTGCATAATGGGTCCATGCAGTTGAGTTTCTGCCCGACAGAAAAATCCCAAGCCGCCACGGCCTCCTGGCGGCTTTTTCTTTTTTCGGCTGCATTTGTTCCTGTTCACCGAGAGGCCCTGTCCTATGCCACTGCCCCCCGCCCCTACCCAGCGCGCCAGCCGTCTGAGCCCCAAATCCATGGCATCGCTGCCAGCTGCAAGTGAAACCGACGATCCTGGCGATTCGGAATCCATCGCGGCAGTGCAAGCTGTAAGCACCGAAGTCCCAAACACCGCAGCAACTCGCAAGAGCCCCAGGGCAACGGCAAAAACCACCTCGGCTGCCCCAGCCCAGACCAAGGCCGTCTCGCCTGTGGGCCGCAGATTGCGCAAAAACGGGCCCAGCAAGCTCTTTGTGCTCGACACCAACGTGCTGATGCACGACCCCATGAGCCTGTTCCGCTTCGAGGAGCACGATGTCTTCCTGCCAATGATCGTGCTGGAAGAGCTCGATGGCCACAAGAAAGGCATGACCGAGGTGGCGCGCAACGCCCGCCAGGCCAGCCGCTCGCTCGATGCACTGGCCGCCGCCCAGGACGCCGACATGGGCCAGGGCCTGCCACTCAACACCACGGGGTTTGCAGACGCCACAGGCAAGCTGTTCTTCCAGACCCGCCCGCTGGACCTCTCTTTGCCCCTGGCGCTGCCCCAGGGCAAGGCCGACAACCAGATCCTCGGGGTGGTTCGCGCCCTGGGTGAACAGCACAAGCCCCGCGAAGTTGTCCTGGTGTCCAAGGACATCAACATGCGGGTCAAGGCCCGGGCGCTCGGCCTGCAGGCCGAGGATTACCAGAACGACAAGGCGCTGGAAGATGGCGACCTGCTGTATTCAGGCGCTCTCGCCTTGCCCGCAGACTTCTGGACCAAGCATGGCAAGACGATCGAGAGCTGGCAACAAGGCAGCCACACCTTCTACCGCATCAGCGGACCGATCGTGCCGCAGCTCTTGATCAACCAGTTTGTCTATTTCGAGGCACCCGGCGAAACCAGTCTGTACGCCCGCGTGACCGAGATCCGCGGCAAAACGGCTGTGCTTCGCACGCTCAAGGACTTCAACCACCAGAAGAACGCCGTCTGGGGGGTGACCACCCGCAACCGCGAGCAGAACTTCGCGATGAACCTGCTGACCGATCCGGACATCGACTTCGTCACGCTGGCCGGCACAGCAGGCACCGGCAAGACCCTGATGGCGCTGGCCGCCGGCCTGACCCAGGTGCTCGACGAACGCCGCTACACCGAGATCATCATGACCCGTGCGACGGTGAGTGTGGGCGAGGACATCGGCTTCCTGCCGGGCACCGAAGAAGAAAAAATGGGCCCCTGGATGGGCGCACTGGACGACAACCTGGAATTCCTGGCCAAGGGCGATGGCGGTGGCGCCGGTGAATGGGGGCGTGCAGCGACCAACGAGCTGATCAAGAGCCGCATCAAGATCAAGAGCATGAACTTCATGCGCGGGCGCACCTTCATGAACAAGTACGTCATCATCGACGAGGCGCAGAACCTGACGCCCAAACAGATGAAGACCCTGATCACTCGCGCAGGCCCCGGCACCAAGATCGTGTGCATGGGCAACCTGGCCCAGATCGACACGCCTTACCTGACCGAAGGCTCATCCGGCCTGACCTACGCTGTGGACCGTTTCAAGGGCTGGCAGCACGGCGGGCACATCACGCTGGCTCGCGGTGAGCGCTCTCGCCTGGCCGACTTCGCCAGCGACGTGCTCTGATCAGTAATCGTCGCCACCGCCCCCGAAGCCGGGGGCGAGGCTCTCGAAGCGTGTGAGTGGCTTGAGGAAGGCCAGGCGGACGGTACCCGTCGGGCCGTTACGCTGCTTGCCGATGATGATCTCGGCCACCCCGGGGTCCTTGGAATCCTTGTTGTAGTAGTCGTCACGGTAGATGAACATGATGATGTCCGCGTCCTGCTCGATGGCACCGGATTCACGCAGGTCACTCATCATGGGTCGCTTGTCGGTGCGCTGCTCCACGCCCCGGTTGAGCTGGGACAACGCAATCACCGGGCACTGCAGTTCCTTGGCCAGCATCTTCAGGCCCCGCGAAATTTCACCGAGCTCGGTAGCGCGGTTGTCGCCGTCCGAGCCGCTGGAGCCGCTCATCAGCTGCAGGTAGTCGACCACGATCAGGCCCAGTTTGCCGCACTGGCGGGCCAGACGGCGGGAATTGGCGCGCAGCTCGCTGGGTGTCAGGCCCGGCGTTTCATCGATGTGCAGTGACACAGTTCTTAGCCGCTCGATGGCCTCGGTCAGGCGTGGCCACTCCTCGTCGGTGAGCTTGCCGGTGCGCAGATGCCCCTGGTCGACCCGACCGATGGAACCGACGATACGCACCGCCAGCTGGGAAGCACCCATTTCCATCGAGAACACGGCCACCGGCAAACCTTCATTGAGGGCCACGTGTTCGGCAATATTGATGGCAAAGGCCGTCTTGCCCATGGATGGACGTGCAGCCAGCACCACCAGGTCACCGGGCTGCAGACCCGAAGTCATGCGGTCCAGGTCGTGAAAACCTGTGGGCACGCCGGTGATGTCGTTGGGGTTGTCGGCCATCTCCTGCACGCGGTCGAGCAGTTCGACCACCAGGGAGTCCATGGACTGAAAACCCTGCTTCATCCGGGAGCCTTCCTCCCCGATGTTGAAAATTTTCTGTTCCGCCTCGTCGAGGATCTTGTCGACCTGTTTGCCCTTGGGATTGAAGGCTGCGGTGGCGATCTCGTCGCTGGCGGAGACCAGCTTGCGCAGGATGGAGCGCTCGCGCACGATCTCGGCGTAGCGGCGGATGTTGCTCGCGCTGGGCACGTATTGCGCCAGCGAGTTGAGATAGCCCAAGCCGCCAACGGCTTGTGCATGCCCCTGGTTTTGCAGGTGCTCAAAGACCGTGATCACGTCGGCAGGCTTGGACGCGTTGATCAGCGCCCCGATGGCCGCATACACCAGCTGGTGTTCATGCCGGTAAAAGTCGCCATCCACCAGCAGGTCGCCCACCCGGTCCCAGGCACCATTGTCGAGCAGCAGACCCCCCAGCACGCTGGATTCGGCCTCGATCGAGTGAGGCGGCACGCGCAGCTGGGCCACCTGCTGATCGGTTGAAAAATCGATGGGCAGCTCGTTCAAGTGATCGGAATAGACAGCAGACATGGGAAAAACAGCAAAACCGCATCGTACCCTGCACCCGGGGTGGCGTCATGGGACAAGGCTGTGGATAAACAGTGGGAACCCGGTGCAATGAACGGGAAAACCACTGGCCTCAAAAGAAAAAGCCGCCAACCCTTGCGGGTGGCGGCTTGCAGGAACCGATCCGGATCAGGCGGTTTCGCCGTAGACGGTCACGTTCACATCGACAACCACGTCGGTGTGCAGTGCCACGGACACGGTAGAGTCGCTCACGGTCTTGATCGGGCCGTTGGGCATGCGCACCTGGGCCTTGGACACCGCAAAACCTTGCTTGGTCAGCTCTTCAGCGATGTCATGGTTGGTGACGGAACCGAACAGGCGGCCGTCGACGCCAGCCTTCTGGGTCAGCTTGATGGTCAGACCGGCCAGCTTCTCGCCCAGAGCCTGGGCTTCAGCCAGCTTGGCAGCAGCAGCCTTTTCAAGTTCGGCGCGACGGGCTTCGAACTCGGCCTTGTTGGCTTCGGTAGCGCGACGAGCGCGGCCAGCGGGGATCAGGAAGTTACGGGCGTAGCCATCTTTCACCTTGACGATATCGCCCAGGTTACCCAGGTTCACAACCTTTTCGAGCAGGATGATTTGCATGGTTGTTCTCCTTAGACTTTGTGCTGGTCGCTGTACGGCAGCATGGCCAGGAAGCGGGCACGCTTGATGGCGGTGTTGAGCTGGCGCTGGTAAATGGCGCGCGTGCCGGTCAGGCGAGCGGGAATGATCTTGCCGTTTTCGGCGATGAAGTCACGCAGGGTGTCGACGTCTTTGTAGTCGATCTCTTCCACGCCAGCCACGGTGAAGCGGCAGAAACGCTTGCGCTTGAACAGCAGGGACTGGGTGTTGCGCTTGGGGCGCTTGTTCTTGTCGAATTTTTTGAACGTGGCCATGAGGGCCTCCTGAAATT
>JACCDV010515372.1_pt1 | contig 14071 bp, 22 predicted proteins | sample 7446131 | NCBI WGS metagenome assembly JACCDV01 (sample SAMN15323448, study PRJNA562643) | freshwater metagenome | isolation source: river surface water | place: USA:Blue River Watershed | collected 2017-08-17 | reverse complement strand
TGCTTCTTTTTCAGATCCTACTATATATTATACGTAATTATCCCATACACATCTTTTTATAAGTTCTTCCGGGAAAATTTGAATCTTCATATTTAATATATAATTTTATTACTTATAAATAAAAAATATTGAAAAGTTTTTATTATCTTTGCCACAAATTAAAATATAAAGTATGAGTATTGAAGAAAAAATCGAATTAAATAAAAAAATCCGTCAGTATGATGGAGGTAATTCTTTTATCCTATCATTACAAAAGCAATTAAAAACTAACACAAAGTTAGTCAAAGAAGATTTTAATGGACGTCCGACCAAGGTTCTTAGTGACCGCCAATATGACGTAGCCAAAAGTTTACTACAATAAAAGAGACCTATTGTCTCTTTTATAACCTAAAAAAAAAAGAGACAATGAAATTACTTAATTATAACGAAGCATTAGATTTGGTTAACTTACCAAACTCTCCATTCTACGAGTCTAAATACTCTGTGGACGGATACAACATTTCTACTTTCAACTATAGATTAGCTTCTTGGTCTGATTTCAATGCACCAGGTGCAAAAGAAATGAGAGGTCTAACTTTCGTATTCAATTCAGATGGTTCTTTGTTCAAAAGATACTTATTGTTAGAGAAATTCTTTAACTTAAATCAAGTTCCAGATACTATGTATTCTGAGGTTAAAAACTTGAAAATAAGATCTGTTGCTAACAAAGAAGATGGATCTGTTGCATCATTTATCAAATTACCAAACGGTAGAGTTTTAGGTAAATCTAAAATGTCTGTTATCACTGATCAAGCTATCGGTATAACTAGAGTTTACAATAGAAACGAGTCTGTTAAAAGATTGGTGGACTGGTCTTTTGAGAATGATATAACTGCGGTGTTTGAGTATGTTGCTCCATCTAATAGAATTGTTCTAAGATACGATACTGAGGATTTAATCTTACTTAGATTAAGAAATAACTTAACTGGTGAGTTATTAGACTTAAATGACTATTTGGACGTAATAGGAGACGTTAGAATCGCTCCATTTGAGAATGGTTATACTTTAGACGAGTTAATCAAAATGGCAGCTTACGTTGAGAATAAAGAAGGATGGATTGTTGAGTTTGAGAATGGTCTTTTAATAAAAGTTAAAACTGAGTGGTACTTCAAAAGACACGGTATCTTAACTGAGGATATTTACAAAGAGAATGTTATAATCAAATACATCTTAAATGATGAAATTGACGACGTTATCTCTCAAATCCCAGAGGATGAAGTAGAAGCACACGCTAGAATAGAAAGAATAATTGAAATAGTTAAAATGTCTTTGTCTAACAAAGTTAATGAAATAAGAAAGTCTTATGAGTTCTACTTAACCGTAGGTTCAAGAAAAGATTATGCAATCAACTTTAGAGGTAAAGATAAAAACTTTGCTTGGGTTATGAGAATGGCTGATGCCGCTGATGCTTCTTTATTATCTAGAGAAGAGGTTTTAGAGAAATTTGAGACTTTTGATAGATATGAGAACGCATTGAAAATGTCAGAACCATTTGAAATGGCTAAAGAGTGGTTATCTAAAGAAACTAATAAATTGTTAATCGCAAGAGATTGGCTATCTAAAATAGATCCATCTTTATTCTTTGTAAATGTTGAGGAAGTAGAAGATTAAACCCACCAATTGGTGGGTTTCTTATATCTTAATCCAAAATATTATTTTTGTAATATATTGATCATCTGGAAGATTTTCTAATTCATCATATGATAAATTAACTTCCTTGGGAATCAACCAAGATTCACTTTTAAGTCTTATCGTAAATCTAAAAAATTTATTATGGTATTCTGCTGTATCTGGGTCGTTACCAAAATAAACTTCATCTAATTCATAATCATTACGAAGTCTATGAAAAAATGGTATAATATGATCTTTTATATCAGACCATTTTATAATATGTCCATGCCAAGATAAACAGACAGATAATTCATCTAACTCACCATATTCCGAGCTATTATAAAAATCAGGTTCAACTTTCAAACCATCATCTACTAAATAAGCTAAGTTTGACTCGCAGTAATCCTTTAGATCATCTTCATCTATACTTTCGTTAAATATTTCTAAATTTTCATTTTTTTTACCAATTTTACGCATCCACTCATCATATGGCATTGACCTTTTTCTTTGATTACAACTATAACAACAAACTGCTAAGTTACTATAATCAAACTTATCACCACCTAATGATTGTGGGTTTTTATGATCGCAAGTTGCGCCATCTGCTGGGTCAAATTTCTTATTTAGTCTATGATATGGATTACCTATTAAATTATCTAATTCATCAGGAAAAATATCATAAATAACTAAAGGCCCTTTATCACAATATTCACATCTTAGTTCACCATCTTCTTTTAATCTATGTTTTAAGAATTGTAAATTATTAAGTGTTACTAAGATTTTAGCTAATTTAGGATCATCAGTCTTATACTTATAAACTGGCATACCTGCTGTAAATAGCTTTTTTATATCTTCTAACTCAGCTTTTTTATATTTATCTTTAAGTAAAAGATAAGAAGCACGTGATTTTATATGAGGATTTTCTTCACTATAAATTTTGTCAACTTCCTTGAATTTACCTGAAGCAGATCTATGTGATGTTATATCTACTAGCTCTTCATTGAACTTATTAAATGATAATATATTTTTCATATTTTCTTTTATTTTCTTAGATCTTCCTCTTTCTAAATGATTTACTGATACACCAATAATAACTCTAATTAGATCTTTTGCATTCTCACCTTGAATATGAACAAAATCTGAAATTGACATCATTTGTCCTCTACTCTCATTATCAAAAAGAGCGTGAACTGTAACATACATTAGTTTATTTTTTAGATACGTATCTAATGTTAAAAGAGCATCTTCTATATAAGTATGTAATTTCAAGTTTTTATCATAAAATTTACGATAAGGAAAGATTCTATTCTCCACATACTTTGAGAAAAATATTATATCAAATCTCAAAAATTCCTCTCTTTTATCCTTTATATCAAAATCATAATCTATTTGATTATCCATTAATTCAACAAGAATACCATCTATATCATCAAACAATTCTAACATTAGTTATATATTAATTTTATTTACAACTTTTTAATATTTTCTAATATACATATACAGAATATATACCAAATATGACAAATTGTCAGTAATTGTCAGTAAATTTTTTTTGGTATAATATTTGACTAATATGAAATAAAAAAAATATTAAATATGGCAAAAGACGTAATTATTGGAATTGACTTAGGAACCACTAAATATTGTGTTACTGTGGTAGAAGGAGGAGAACCTATTGTAATTTCTAACTCAGAAGGGAAAAGAACTACTCCATCTATTGTTGGATTTACAGATAAAGATAGAAAAGTAGGTGATCCAGCAAAAAGACAAGCAGTTACAAACCCTGAAAAAACAATTTATTCAATTAAAAGATTCATCGGAAAAGACTTTAGTTCTTGCAAAGATGAAGTTACAAGAATTCCTTATAAAATGGAAAAAACTGGAAGTAATGTTCCAGGTGTAAAAATCGATGATCGTATTTACACACCACAAGAAATCTCAGCGATGATTTTACAAAAAATGAAAAAGACTGCTGAGGACTATTTAGGTTATGAAGTAAAAAGAGCGGTTATTACTGTTCCTGCTTACTTTGGTGATGCTGAAAGAACAGCTACAATCGAAGCAGGTGAGATCGCAGGATTAACCGTTGAGAGAATTATCAATGAGCCAACAGCGGCAGCCTTAGCTTATGGTTTAGATAAAAAACAAGATGAATCAAAAATTCTAGTATTTGATTGCGGTGGTGGTACTCATGACGTATCAGTTTTAGAAATTGGTGATGGTGTATTTGAAGTAAAATCTACTGATGGTGATACTCACTTAGGTGGTGACGACTTTGATAACGCTATTATTAAATGGATGATCGACGAGTTTAATTCTGAGAGTGGTGTTGATTTATCAACAGACTCAATGGCTCTTCAAAGATTAAAAGAAGCTGCAGAAAAAGCTAAAATTGAGCTTTCTTCATCTTCTACTACTGATATTAACTTACCTTATATCACTTCAAGAGATAATCAGCCTTTACACTTTGTTAAGCAATTAACAAAAGCTAAATTTGATCAAATGACTGCGAGTTTAGTTGAAAGAGCTATTAATTGTGCTAAAAGTGCACTTAAAAGTGCTAAATTAAAACCAACTGATATTGATGAGGTTATTTTAGTTGGTGGTTCTACAAGAATTCCAGCAATTCAAGATGCGATTGAAAACTTCATTGGTAAGAAAGCTAATAAATCAGTAAACCCTGATGAAGTTGTTGCGTTAGGAGCGGCTATTCAAGGAGCAGTTTTAACTGGTAATATTACTGATGTTCTTTTACTTGATGTTACTCCACTTTCATTGGGTATTGAAACTATGGGTGGTGTATTTACTAAATTGATTGATGCAAATACTACTATTCCAACAAGAAAAAGTGAAACATTCTCAACTGCAGCAGATAATCAACCATCGGTAGAAATTCACGTTCTACAAGGTGAAAGACCAATGGCTAAAGATAACCGTTCATTAGGTAGATTCCACTTAGATGGTATTCCACCATCACCAAGAGGAATTCCACAAATTGAGGTAACACTTGATATCGATGCAAATGGCGTTCTTTCTGTTACTGCTAAGGATAAAGCTACTGGAAAAGAAAATAAAATTAGAATTGAAGGTGGTTCTCAATTATCAAAAGAAGAAATTGAGAAAATGAAACAAGAAGCTGAAGCTAATGCAGAAGCTGATCAAAAAGAAAGAGAGTTAGTTGATAAATTAAACACTGCTGATAATTTTATCTTCCAAACAGAAAAACAAATGAAAGAGTTTTCTGAAAAATTAACTGAAGACGATAGAACCAAATTAGATGCAGATCTTTCAGAGCTTAAAAAAGCTCACGCTGAAAAAGATGTTGATAAGATCGACGAGTTTACTAAGAAATTAGGAGAAACTTGGAATGTAATTAGTACAAGATTATATCAACAATCAGAAGAACAACCAACTAATGAAGGAAATTCTGATGATATTCAAGATGTTTCTTATGAAGAAGTTGATGATAAGTAATAAAAAAGTCGATCTTAATGATCGACTTTTTTTATATATACTTATGTGAAAGAATTATTTAATGTAGTAATTAGAAATAAGGTAAGTAATCTTATTACTAAGATTGGGAATGGTATAAATGAAATAGTTATTGATATACCAATAAGTTTATGTGTATTTAATACAATCGAATTAAAAGATGAACAAATAATACTGCATCTATTTAAGGAAGATTTGCAATTCGATACTAATTTTGATGATTTAGATGAGCAAGATAAAATGATAGTTTATAAAACTCTAAAGTTTTATAGATAACGATTCTTATTTTTTTCTTCTAAGTATGCTTTAAGATCTTCATACTTAACATTTCCTGGATTCTGGAAAATTACATTTGGATTTCCATCTGGTTTAGGCTCTGCTTTCTTCAATTCATTTTCTTTAACTCTTTCTTCATATCTTTCCTCAATATCTTTAAGTAAAGAACCTAAATAAAAATCTACACCTTTTTCTCTAATTATTATTTTATCTAATTTGAATATAAATTCTTGAAAATCATCAGTATAAATTACAAAGTCATCAGTTTTTATATAATGATCTACATAAAATCTTATATCCCCAACATTACCTTGACCATATATAGTTGTCTTATATAATTGATTATAAAAATGAGAAAACTTATCATTTTGATTATAAACTCTTGTACCATTCTTTTCAACAGTAGCAACTAAACCAAGACTCATTCTAAAATATCTTGATTTCTTAAATTCTTGTGAAACGGTATAACTTGAAACTACATATAACATAATTTATATATTATGCTTTACTCAGTTTCTATCTCAAAATTTTCTTCTTCATCACCAAAAAGATCATCAATCTCTATTTTAAGATTTATAAGATACTCTTCATCTATATTTTTTACCTCTACATTTTTATCTATTTGACCAATCACTTCAAAAGTTTCAATGTCATATTTCTTAAATTTTAAGTAACATTTTTTAATATCATTAATATTAAAGTCTTGATCTTTTTTATCAGAAAGATCTTTAGATACTTCTGCTAAATCAATAGATATTGTTAATGTATAAGTATTCTCATCATCAGAAAACTTAACAGTAAGTGTATTGTTATTTTTAGAAACTTCTGAGCTTTCTAATCTAATACCAAACTCCTTAAATGTTGGATTACTTTTATCAGTCGAGTTAATCTTAGCTTTTTTAATAGTCATCTCATCGTCTTCTTCTGACTGCTCAAAATTAAACATTTTATCTATTTTTTTCTTCAAAACAGATAATAAAGAGTTACTATAGCTTTCTTCTGTATCTTGATTTTCTTTTATAAATTGTGAAAATTTTATTATATCCATATATTTTTATTTTTTTATAAGTATTTTAGCATTATTCCTGGTGGTCTAGATGGTACTTTTACCTGAAACATATTACCGCTATCATCTAAGTTTATTATATCTTTAATATCATTTACAAAGACTTGCGGAACTTTACCAGATTCTTCATATTCTACTATCTTATCTTGATAGAAGTTTATAATATCGTTTATCTGTGTAGGTCTTAAATCATAACTTTTAAGTATTCTTTCTACCTCTGAAACATATTCACTTTCAGAGTAGCCAAAAGCTTCTTTAAGTTCAGTATTACCTTGAAAATATAGTTTAATCTCATTTACTTCTATATTTTCTGGGTATATTGAGCTAGAGTAAGAATCCACATTAGAAGATCCAGAAAATAACATAAATAAAAAAGAAGCATTCTTAAATTTAATTTTCATAAGATCTTTTATAGTTAGAAGTTCATTTTTAACATCATTTGTATTAAACTTAGCATAATTATCTTTATTTATTATAAGATCAAAAGAATACTCTGATTTATACCAACTAATCTTAGCATCATAACCTTCATCAAATAGATAAACTAAGGCACCTATAATGTCTTCTTCAATCATTTTCTTTGAGTTAAAAGATTCAAATGTTTTAATTATCATTATTTTTTTTAATTTTATCTATTTCATCTCTTATAACAGATGCTAGTTCATAGTCTTCGTTTTCTACTACATTTTTTAGAATCTTTTCTAAATCTTCAATAGATAATAGACTCTCTACTTTATATCTTTTTTTCTTTTTTCTAAAAAAATTAAAAAACATGGTTGGTTGTATTACTTTTATTATATATATTAAAATATTATTTTATTTTTTAGTTTGCCAGTAATTTTTACCAGGAGAGTCTAATTTATTTTTATCTATACACCATTTAATTTTTCTTGGTGTTGTGTTTAACTTTTTTGCTATTTTTGGAATTGACATTTCCCATATTAGGGGTTTTATAAGTTCTAACAATTCACTATCATCTTTATAATAACCATCCTTTCTTCTAGGTTTTTCTTTAAGAAAAACATTATAATAGAAATATTCTAAATCAGAATTAAGATATTCTTGTCGTTTTTCTTCAAAATTTATATAACAAAACTTACCAAATAAATAAAGTGAAACTTTATCATACATTTCAGCACCTTCTAACTCACTATCAACATATTTATCTTTTTTAATTATACTATTATCGAATCTACATAACCAAGACTTTTTACTTTCTTTCCAATAAACACCTTTATATCTTTGTTTTTTATTGTTAGGTGTGTAATTTGTACCAAGTCTAAAAGATGATAAATGTTTTTTAAGATCATCATCTACAAATTTATTATCACCGCAACCTCTTATATTATAACCATTTGGTCTATAAGAATTATATTTATCAGCATAGAATATTTCTAATCTATTTAATTCATCTATATTTTTTACATCATCTTCAATTATTTCAAATTCAAAATTTTCTAAACCATTTTTAGCTATCGAGTTTTTTAATAAAACATTATGAGTATATTCCCACCATTTACCACCTTTATATCTTTTATTAAAGTTAGATATTGATTGACCAACATAACATTTACCATTTAATTTATTTATAATTCTATAAATAAACATATAAACCTTTTTATTTTATATATAAAATTAATAACTTTGTAAAAAATAATTAATATGAATAGAATTGGCTATTGTTGTATATCATTAGGAATTAATGAAGGTCTTAAAAAGAAAGACCATATTATAGTAAATAGAGGTATGGTAAAACGTACATTCGATACTAAAGGACTTCCGTATGTATCTGAACTTATAATAAAAAACCTAAAAGATACATTAAGAGTTTTAGAATATAATGTTAAAAATGGTATATTTATTTATAGAATGTCTAGTGATTCATTTCCGTGGCTTTCAGAATATGAGTTTAATGATTTACCAAAAATAAACATTATTAAAAATCTATTATTCGATATAGGAAAATATATAAAAAATAATAATATGCGATGTGGATTTCATCCTGGTCCATATTTAGTTTTAGCAAGTGAAAATCAATCTGTTGTAGAGAAAACTATCAAAGAATTAAATAAGCATGCTGAACTTATGGATATGATGGAGTTAGATCAAACTACATTTTATCCTATCAATATTCATATCAATACTACACAACCTACAAGACAATTGGCTGCTGAAAGATTTTGTAAAAACTTTGAAAGATTATCCGAGTCTTGTAAGAAAAGATTAGTTGTAGAGAATGACGATGGTCAAAACCAATACTCCGTTAAGATGTTATATGATTGGGTTTATCAAGTTATTGGTATTCCGATTACATTTGACCAACACCACTTTAACTATGGTCCACAAGATCAAACAATGGAAGAAGCTTTACGTTTAGCACACTCGACTTGGAAGACTAGAGCTTTAACACACATGAGTTCTCCAAAAACACTAGAAGATACATCAGGTAAAAACACAGCACATGCAGATTATATTTATGAAGAAATTAAAACATTTGGTCTTGACTTTGATACAGAAATTGAAGCCAAAGCAAAAGACTTCGCAGTATTCAAGTACAGAAAACAGTTTCAGGTTCTCAAAGGGTGATCGTGTAAAAGTTAAGTTTATATTAGATCTTGATGATATTAAACTAGATTTTTATCATATTGGATTTATTATTGATATAAATGAGAGATACATAATACCAAATATTAAAAGTAGTTATAGACTTGAATATAGAGTAAGAACAGAAGATAATAATAGTTATATAGATAACTGGGTTGACCATAAAGATGTTACTTTATATTCTTTAGAAGATGAAAGAGAAGAAAAACTAAATAAGCTATTAAATGATTAGTCTAAAAGAAATAGTTTGGGTTGAAGAAAGTGTAGATATAGTAGATGATTATGTTTACTATGATGGTATGTTAAATGGACATCAGGTAATTTCAATACATACTCAATATGATAATAATGGTAATACAACTGGATATACTATTTATGATCATATTGGAAGAACTGCTGCAGGTGATAGAACAGAATATAAAACTTTAGATGAAGCTAAAGAAGTGGCTAAGAAAAAAATAGAGGATTATGTTTTTGGGTTAATTGATATGAGAGATTATAAAATAAATGAATTAATAAAATAATAAAAAAGAGGACTATTTGTCCTCTTTTTTCTTTCTATTTCTTTCTATTGTCATTTCTTCTGGTGTTAATAATCCTCTACCGTATAATTCAACTCTTTCATTATATCGATTTTTGACTCTTTCTGAAATTGGAACTGGTGATCCTTCATCATCAATTCTAACAAAAACTGCTTTAGTTGAACAAACTAAATCTTGAACACCTGTGTAAACATTATGCTTTCTTGCCTCTAGTTTAATTGTAATTGAAGTTGTTCCGATTCTTTCTACTTCACCATAGATTTTTATAAGATTACCTACTTTAACTGGTCTCTCAAAAATCACTTCTTCAATTTTTTTTGTAACCATTCTTGGTGTATCACAAATCTGACAACAATAAGCTGCTGCAGATTCATCTAATAGACACATCATTTCACCACCAAATAAATTCCCATGTACTCCTATCTGAGAGGCCATACATACTCTTGTTGTAATTAATTCCATTACTTTAATATTTTATTTAACTTTTCGTCTCTTACTTGATCTATTGTTGTTATATCAGCATATCTCATATGAAAAAAAACTTTCATAGTTTTCATATCTAAGTGTTTACTAATATTAAATAATACCAAAACTCTACCATCATTCTTTTCAAAAAAATCATCTAATGCAGATTCACTATCAAAATCAATAGATACAGATTTTACTATTTTCTCAGAAAGTTTACCACCCTCATAACAAGCTATTGAAAAATCAGGTGTTGCAGTTACATACTTAATTTTTTTAATATGTTTAATTAAAAAGTCATTTAACCACAATGTTTTATCAAATGTTGCAGTAAATCCATTACCTATACCTAAATCAGTATCAATAAGCTTTATAAGACCATCTAAACAATAACCATCAATTGGTAATAAAGAGCTTTTATAAATTTGTCTTGGGTTTTTTATTAATTCACTATACATTATAATTTTATTATTTCTATTCCTGCTTCTCTTAAAAACTCAACACCTGTTAAGTCTTTATAATCTTCGTGATAAACTAATCTTTTGATCCCTGATTGTAAAATCAATTTAGAACAATCTTTACAAGGTGAGTGTGTTTGGTATAAAGTAGCACCATCACAAGATTGTCCGTGTTTAGCACATTTTAATATAGCATTTGCTTCTGCGTGAATAACAAACCAATGAGTCTCATTTTCATCTGTTTCACAACAATTATCAAAACCAGATGGAGTTCCATTGTAACCATCAGAAACAATCATACCATTCTTAACAACAATAGCACCAACTTGTTTTCTACTACAATGTGATAACTTAGCCCACTCGTGTGCCATACTTAAATAAGTTCTATCGTATCTATCTTGCTTAGTCATTTAATATTTTTTTAATTTTATTTATTCTTAACTCTTTTTTTTCAATCTTAAAGATATGTTTAGTAACATAAGAGGTTGAAAATAGGTTACAAAGATATGTTTTATTTGTACTGTTTATGTTATTAATTAAATCAAGTAAGTCATAATTATTCATTTATTATACTTTTTATCTTTTCTATTCTTTCTTTTCTTCTTTCCTGTCTTCGTTTTAATTTCTCAATTACTTTTGCTACTTCCGAATTAGTAACTAAAAAGTTACCGGAACCATAAGCTCCGGTATTATTTACCTTTGATGCAGCTTTATTCAGCTTAGAAATTAAGTTTCTATGACTCATTAGTGTTTTTTATCTATTTGATGTATATCTAGTGTTAAAGGAGTTTTTCTACCAAATATTGAAACAGAAAGGGTTACTTTTTGATCCTCGATCTTATCGATAGTTGCTTTCATTGTAGAGAAAGGTCCATCATTAATAATAACTTCTTCATCTACCTCGAAAGATAATAAGCTTTCAACTGGAACTTCTTTATTTCTACCAGTCATTTTATTTACTTCTGCTTCTGATAAAGATTTTATATCACCATTTCTTTCAGTCAAGAATCCAGATGTTCCTTTAACACTTTTAAGAAAGTATTTAAGTTCTCCAACTGCGTTAGTTTCTAAGAAAATATAACCAGGCAACATAACCTTTTCTTTTTGTATTTTCTTACCAGATTTAACGGTAATAACTTTTTCAATTGGAATAATTACTTGTCCAACTTTACCTATTAAAGTACCTTTTTCAGCTTCTTTCTGAATACGTTCAGCTACACTTTTTTCTCTTTGGTTTTGAGTTCTCACTACATACCATTTCATATCTGTTTTAACAATTTCCATATTTATTGTTTATTTAATTTTTTTAGATAATCTAATTCATCTTTGATAAAATCAAAATGATGATTGATTAAGTAATCAAGATCTTCGGGTTTTATAAAAAAATGTCTTAGTAATAATTTATATTCTGAATTACTTAAAATGTTTTTATCATTTTTATCAGACTTTGACCAAAACCATCTTGGATAAGGTTCTGTCTTCATAAAATGATACCATAAATCCATAGCAACTACTTTATCTATATTTTTTACATTTAAGAGGTTAGAATACTCAACATATCTTTTAGAGAAAAAACGATTAAAAATAAAAAAGTTTTTTTCTTTTTCTTCTGCTGTGATTGAATCCCAGTTACCTTTACGCATCATTGCATTAAAAACATCTACTAATTCTGCCATTATAATATCTTTATTAGTTGGTTATCTCTATATTCCTCTACACTTAAATACTTTACGTATTCTATTCCAAATATATTTGAAAGTTCATCTATTGTCAGCTCATATCTAAAATTCTTATCAGCTATAGGAACATATCGACCATTTGATAATTTGTATTCTTCAATACAGGTAATAGGATTAAATACTTTAGCAATAATTTCAACTCTATCTACACTTTCCATTTTAGTATAAATATCTTCTAAAAATAAAGGAAGATTTTCTCCTTTTTCGCTCTTAGAAACCCACTCACAAAAATTACAAATATGTGATGTTAAGAATGAATTTCTCAAAACACCATACATTTCTACCACAGGTGACCATTTACTTACAATACTACGATCTACTCTTTTCATATACTTCATCCATTCTTTTAATAATTTCATCAGGAAAGTTTATTATTCTTAAATCAATCAACTTAACATTTCTTTCAATATTTGATACTATTGATGGGATTTGAGATTTACTTAATTTCTTTTTCTCACAGATTAAATCTGCCATATTTTCATACAAATCTGGATCAGTTAAACTTACTTCTCCAAACTCAGTTAGATATTCATTGTATATTCCTTGTGCTCCCTTAGCACCAATACCTCTTTTTCTACCATTTCTAACTTGCGACCAAACTGAATTAATATTATCACTTTGATCTCCTGCAATTAGCTTAACAAATAATGACTCTATTGGATTTATTTCATGTATCTCATACTTATTAATAAATCTATCCATTAATAATAAAAATTCTGAATTATCATTTAGATTAAAAACATCATCATTGGGTAGTTTTTTTACAGAATTTATAAAAATTTGATAATTCTTAGGTAGAAATAACTTCTCTTTATTATACATTTCATTAGTCATTACATTTATTGTAAGAGGATCTAAATTATATTTAACCAATTGTTTTATATCATAGTCATTAGAAACTATAATTACACTTCTACTATTTCTATTTGCTCTTTCAACTAAATATGAAATCCAGTCATCACCTTCTACAGTAGGTGCTTCTAATACTTTAATACCGTTTGATATCTGTTGCTTAAACTCATCATACGCATTATAAACAAAAACCCAGTCTATATCTGAATCTTTTTTTCTATTTGTTTTATATTGATCTATAAACTCTTTACGCCAAGATTTTTCTCTAGAATCAGATACTAAGTAAATATTTGCAAAAGGATACCATTTTCTGTAATTAGAAACAGCAGTTTCAAGTGCTTTATTTAGACCATATAAAATGTTGTTTTTGTGTAGTGTGAATACTAATTTTGATAACACAAAGTTACCATCTATTACTAAATCTACTTTCATGTAGCATTTTATTATTTTTTATTTATATGGAAAATAAGACTTATGTTTATATTTTTTAATATATACCATATGAAATACTTGAAAAAATATGAAGATAAAAATCACAATATTCTCGATATAGAATATATAAATGAATGTTTTCTTAATTTAATAGAAGGACCTCAATTTCGTCAAATACAAATGTTTAAGTTTGATACTATGGTGGAATTATCTTTTAATCTACCTCTACCAAATGTTAAAAACTTTGCTAGTGCTTGGTTTGAAGATATAAATCCATTTGTTTCTTGTGGAGAAGAAACACATAAACTTTATTTAGATATTGAGGAAAGTATAAAAAAATTAAGAATAGAATATCCTGATTATCAGGTTCAATATAAACAATTTACATCGGGATTTATACCATTTGTTTTTACAATCAGAATAGAAAATCTTTGGACTTAATCTTCTAATATTTGATCTATTTTATTGTCTCTAAACTTTCTTTTGAATAGATCT
>JACCDV010164348.1_pt1 | contig 14081 bp, 9 predicted proteins | sample 7446131 | NCBI WGS metagenome assembly JACCDV01 (sample SAMN15323448, study PRJNA562643) | freshwater metagenome | isolation source: river surface water | place: USA:Blue River Watershed | collected 2017-08-17 | reverse complement strand
ATGCCAAAGTAAGGCTTAGCTATAATGAAGGATAGTAGAAATGCCACACGAAGAAGATATACTGAAAGAGAACATTAACGATAGGCTGGGAATATGAGTAATAGAGGTGCTGCAGGAAGCGATAAAATTGTTTATGCTGCCTCAGGTAGAAGTTGAATTTATTGACAAGAAGCGGCTTTTAGGATTTTATTCTGGCAAGAGTGAGATGGAGGTAGTGCTAAAGAGTGATTTATTTGAAGATTGTACTATGATTTGATGGTGGAACTTATCGAGATTCGATTTTAATAGCTTAAGCTATCACAAATACTTAATTCATCTTTATTAGTTTCTCCATCGCCATCTTATGCCGATATAATAGATCTTACACTCTACTCACCCTTGAGTTGCCTTCACTAACCTCAATATTGTTCTCATCATTTTCCTCAGAAACTCTATTATAAGTAATTTATTCTATCCTGTAATCTACTAAATTCACAGGTTTTCTCTACATCCTTGTCATGCAATTAAATTTCTTTGCTTATGAGTCTGCTTTGCAACTTTCAGGTGCTTGTGTTGAGCAAATGCGATCGCTGTGCATATTTGATTAATTTGAGTTATGATTATAATGTTATCATCATAAACACGCCAATTTTTAATATCGTGCATTTCACTTTAATTATTCGTTTTTGGCTCGAACTCCTTAAGAAAATTGCTGGTTTTTTTGTTACCTCTCATTTAAATAAGATGCAAAACTTTCTTATATTTTCTGTATTCATCTCTAAGCCCAACTTTTGATAATTCATTCCTTTATCTTTCAAAACAGCTCTAATATTCATCTATCGTTCTATTTATTGCTAAAAATTGTCACATTCATTACAGTACATCATTTTAGTTCTAGCATCAGTCTAGTTGTCTTCTTTTTATTATGGAGGTCTCAATTCGAAAATACGTCTCACCATCAATACTCACCACTAATTTAAATAATTAAACTTACCAGTTTTTTACATCCTCATTATATATACGGGAAATTCTTGATTATATTGATTTATTAAAAGATGGAAGTAATCAAGAAACAAAGAGTTAAGACAGTCACTAAATTTTATCGGGCTTTTAAATATTGTTTTTGGTAATAATGAGTATTTTAGGAATAGATTAATGAAACATCAAATTGAGATTAATTGGATGGTATTGATTGGGTTGTATGATGGATCATTCACAGAAATAGGGATGATTGAGGGCTGCACTCACATTGATTCTGTTTTTGGGGTTCAAGATGGTCATGCTTTCCAAGAGGTCAACCCCATATGGATCCAGGTTCTTATATTTTCTTTGAGTCTTTTTAAACTTAGGGAAAGTAGGCTAAATATAATAACAATATTTTACCTTGAAGTTCGAAAGCCCCACTATTTATTCCCATTAGCTCTTCTTGGGCGTCCCACACTGCTTCATTATCTCGAAAATTTGACCAATTTATGACTCAGTTTGGAAGAGCACAGATCCTTCTGCGATCTCATAGAAGATGCAGCCAATAGACCAAATGTCAACAGCGAAATCGTAGCGGACAGTACCAAACAATAGCTAAGGAGCTCTATACCATAGAGTTTATATTTCCTTAGACATGGTGGAGAGCTTATGTCCGACGATTCTGCCAAGTCCGAAGTCAGCAATTTTGACCACTCCTTGGTGGTTGATAAGCACGTTCTGAGGCTTGAGGTCACGGTGAAACACTTTTTTATTGTGCATATATTGAACACCCTACAGGAGCTGCCTCATCACTTTCTAAAATACCCAAGCACTTACTTTCATAGTCACTTGATCGAACTTCCTCACAGTCCGAAGTCTTTTTGATAAATCTTCATCCATGAAGTCAAAGATGAGGTCAACCTTAGGGTTAGCAGACTCACACTCCACCTTGAAGTCAAGAAGCCTAAATCAGGAAGAACTCACTTAATGATGTTAGGATGGTTCAGGTTCTTCAAAATTGTGATTTCTCTGAGAGTGGTCGAAGAAATCCCATCATCGTCAACGTTCATTCTGATTGTTTTGACAGCCACGATTGCATCAGTCATCACCATTCGAGCCTTGTAGACACATCCGTAGGCCCCTTCCCCTAACTTGCAGATAACCTAAAAGTCCTTGCTAAGATTCATCATCCTCAACAACAAAATATAACAAAAGCCGACCAATCTTGGAGCACTTCAACTGCCATTTCTCTTTTAGGATTGAATTTTAAAATAGTATAGATTTAAAGACCGCATTTGAATAAAATGAAGGACAGGTGGAAAATATTGATTGTAGCCCTCATCATAGGCTTAGTCCTCACCCTAGTCTTCTTGTTTCTCGGATTCTCCTTCTCAATCATCCATCTGAGGGAGTACGGATTGCTCAGATATGATTTTTATGGGACATTGGACCAGTCGCAGACAGTGAGATCGAACGGAAATTACTTGATTGGGATCGACTACAGCTTCATTAAGTACCCCAAAGGTCTCCTGCACCATAATTTCAACGTCGAGATATTAACAAAAGATAAATCAATAGTCAATATACAGGGATTCTTTGTAGGACAACTCATTGAGTCCGAAGTCGTCAACCTTCACTTCGCTTACGGGCCCAACTAATACTTTGCCATCGTCACCAAAACAGCCTAATAAATTTTTAGGTAATCGATATAGCAATTCTTGTTAACATAAATAATTTCGCAAAGGCAGGCCATTAACTCATACGTCAGCAGCAATGTTTGCCTCGGACTCTAGTCCAAATACTCCTTCATCAATTGTCAATACGTTTCAACTGGAGAACTTAAGGTCAATGCAGTCCCTATAGTCTTGCCGCCTGACATCACTGTGCAATCTTATTTCAAAAAAGTGCTCAACTCAACCATTGCAGCCCAGAGAAAGATTAATGTTTATGGCAATGGAGGGTTCAACCTTATCGACGATGTGTAAACCTTGAATGCCTAGCTTTTCAAGAATGCCACTGATTTGATTGTCTCCACTGTTTCCACTTACACTCTGGAGCAGAAATAAATATTCGCAGGAGCCTAATATATCCTGGACAACCCACTTATGCCTGTGCTTCAAAACGAGATCCCCTTCGCCTCTACGAAATGATATAAGTATATTTCAATTAAGATGAACTCAATATATTATCAACTATTGTTGTAGTGAATAGGCCTTATTTTATTGATTTGGCGATATTTTCCTTCTGAGCTTTTCTCCATCTTCATAGCGCTTAAAAAAGACACTTTCTGTTTCTATCGAAGTATTGCTTTGAAGATAGTTTACATCCATTTATTACTGTTCTCGTCTTTCTTCAAACTCGCGATAAATTTACGGTAAGAGGTGAAGTAGTCTACTGCTCTAAGGTGTGCTGGAACCATAAATTTATTCAAAATACTCTGCTATTTTCTATACTCTTTCTCTAATGGTGTATGAGGGTTGAGACTATCATCTGATTCACTTCCATCCTACCTTATTTCTTCCTCAATGAACTTATTTGCCCTCAAAATATTCATGGTGCAGGCAATAAATGAAAGGTTGGCATAAGAGAATTGATAATGATCCTTTAGTTTGCATTTTAATAGTTCTATCTGATGGATGATAAACATTTAAATGTCGTAACTCCATCGATATATATTATCTTGGGCATAGATAAGGTCATAAATTTGCTATATGAATGGCTTTGGCTCCACCGACTCCTTCCTCCTCAAATAGTCAACGTTCTTTAATAGCTATCTTCCTTTGTTTACAGTTTATGTCCAATCATAGTTCATTAGGACTTTATTGGTTTGATCCCAAGCATAGCTGAGCAGATAAAGAAAGATTAAGCTTAATTTGCCATTTCTGTAGTCAAATAATGTGCTTTTACTTATCCTTTATAGATAGGCCTTTGAAAGAATTATTTGTATACTATCTTAGTTGAGAAATGTATGGCCAAAGTATATTAAGTTGTGTAGTAAAAGGATCTATTATAAGTTTAGGTTATTCTTTGTGAGCATAAAAGCAGCCCAGTTGAAAAATTGCTCACTATTTGAGTACATAATAAGATTGTTTATATTCTCCATCATCTTTGTATCAGACACGATAATCTCGAATTTTATTAAAGTTAGCTCGAAGGAATAAGGAAGAGATTTACATATTTTGAGTGCTGTTCCCATTACATCGATGAATTACTCAATATCATTTTGGATTAAGTGATGATGCTAATTAGCAAACCTCAATAACTACTCAACAAGAGATAAAAAATAAGGCTGAGCAGAATCAACCTTAAAGAACGCTTTGAAAAACTACAGATAAATGACACCATAGTGTTGAAAACTTAGCTATTGCCAAAAGGATAAACCATCTTTAATAATCTTTATTGCAGTTTATGATTTGATCATTTGCCCATATTGTAAAAAGATAGTCGATAATACAGGAACAAATTTTGGATTATGCAACTTTATCATTTTGTTGAGAATGAGGGAGATTTCGTGAGAAATTTACTAATAAGTAGGATTTTGAGAAAACCTTTCTCTTATTACTTATTGTATAAACTGAGAAATCAATTAATTATGGCTTTATAAGTTCAATGCTAACATAAAAAGGCGTTATTTAAAGAAAGTTGATGAGTTATTGTCAAAGATATCATCCATATAGTTCTTATACAGCACTAAACAGTAAAACACAATTCTTTTATTACTATTCTATAGCAGCCATGAACAATTAAGACACAAAAACTGTTATATTACCTTCATAAAGGAAAAGTTAGACATAAATAGACTAACTGTAAGTGCAGAGTAGAGCATTACAATCTACAAATGACCATCTTTGCCCGTCGTCTGTTAGATCATAGACCAAGTATTTAACCACTATGCTAAGTTAGGAATAAAAATAGGTTATTTTATTCTGTTTTATTATTGCAGTGAATGACTCAAGTAAAATGATTATAGTAAAAATTTGAAAGATAGAAAGATAGACTCGTGAGTTTTACATAAATTGATAAATATTTTATGTCTTAGTATTTAAGGCATTTATGATTGTAAGTAGAAAGAAGCATCATCAACAAAATTGATGATTTAGGGCAAATTTTATGCCTGCTCTTCGAAATATCTTTGAACGTGCATAAAGTTTGGATATATGAGCTTTTGATATACATCAATAATCTACACCTATACATGGATTAACTTGTACTCTAGGGCTGTAGCAATCAGTGATAGAGAAGCAGCTTCACATTTCTTTTATAGAGCTAACTCACCACTCATTAGCTTATTGAATTCCGCCAAAGAAATTTTTTGAATGATGCCCATGAGCAAGGGATACTTAGGAAATAAATTGCAGCGCCCAAGACTGAAAGTAATTATATTGAAGATAGTATTAACTGAAGCCTGCCATCTATTCCCAAAAACCAAATGATTAAGTCCCTGTATCAAACGAATGAAGATATCGGAAGTGTATATTTTATGAAAGAGAGATTCGAATTTCTCAAAGGTCATTTTCCGCCATAGATCTTACAAAGCTTACATCAATTTATTGACTTCTATTTAACTTTTCGATGACAAACAGTTCTATTAAGCAATTACGGTGTCAATCTTTTTGAGGGAGTTGCATAGGATAATTTATAAGATGTCCTGGCAGTAAGGGAACCTATACTTTAAAGGCGTTTTCTTGTCGATATAAGCTTAAGTCAAGATCAAAGCAAGCAGATACTCCTTGATGTTGAAGTAATACTTGCTTTTACTGAGCAGCCTTGCGTAGTTTTACGGAGAAAACAATATAAACAAGTCTACATAGAGATGGCCGACAGGTAGTTTATAACATGTATCTATCTCCTTGTTATCGAAAATATGTTACACTGCAAACAGCAACTTTTTGTGCTGACTCACTCCGTCATCTTCACGCTTGCCAAGCAAACACAAGGACTCCATGATTTGCTTGACTGCCACTTGCAATAAATTTACGATAGCCTTCTTACAATTGTTATCAATATTTTTGTATTTGGCCAGGATGTTTTCGAGCTGCAGAATAGACCTTGAGTAGTCCTTTATGACGTAATCGATTAGTAAGCTTTATACAGTACGTATTTATTCATTAATCTATGACGTATAGGTAATTGTGATCATTTGTATGAGTTCCTCATTTGTGCGTTTGTAACTCATCTATTATAATAATGGCAAAAACAAAATATTAGTGCCATATTTGATTATTTTAGATCGATTAGTTACATTTAGCTATTGATCAAAGGCTACTCTAATTTATAATATATTGTTATGCAGGCAGAGCAAGAACGCGACAAGCGCATCATCAGCACACCCAACAGGATAGACGAAAAATATATTAGAATGCTCAAGGGAGAGAGGAGTGATACGAAGGAACTCAACATCAACATAAAAACACTCACCTTATCGCACTTGCGAGATCTTGAGGCAGCCAACGAACTCACCCAATTCGAAAAGGAAATAGTCAAAAACTATTCTCTCATGTCTCCCTCCTTCGCATCCATCGTCTACTTGTTTTTTGGAGAGCAGCCTCACTTCAAAATCAGCCTCAGCAAAATTATGCACCAATAAAAATTTTAAATAAATGCAGATAAAGAAAAATCACCTCCCTTCAAAGAGGCTAGAGTAGGTCTGCGCAAATACTGTTTAGCTTATTACCGTTCCAATCACTTCATTAAGGAATTCCTACAGTCTTCACGCATGAACATCAAAAACAAACTCATCATCATAAAGTTTCTCAATAAAATCGAGTGCCTGCCCCTTCGGGTGCTGAGGAAGAAGGATGCGCACTGGAAGAACAGCGAGTTGGGACTGCTCAGAGACTGATTACTCCTTATTTTTGACAATTAAGTATATTATATATTGATGGATATTTATGATTGTACCGCCAATGCCTTCATTACCCACGCATAACTATCAAAGAACTATCATTCCTATAATTATTTCCATCGTGGGTAGCAAATTCATCCCTCCAACTATAACTAACTCATTTCAATCGTAGCCAATGCGCCTTCTAAGTACATTTTACTATATGTAGATCAGTACTCGTTGTAAGCAAAATACAAAAACAATAAATATAGAAATCAACAGTAGCAAAGGCTTTATCTCACCCTGAATTGGCTAAACATTTAACTCCCCCACAGCTTGAAATGATCAAGATGCACCCTTAAAGCCTGTTTCAAAACAAGCTCTTTAACTTCAAATACGCCATGCAGAAATAGGGTACATAAGTAAGCAAAGAAAGATAGGAGGGCATCAGAGTACAGCTAATCAATGGAGATTCTGGATGGAAGTAGGCCACTTTGTAGTAGTTATAAGCAATAAGTAAAAAGTACGACCGCATATTATAACAGTCTCCACAGTGATGGGATGAATGAATATATAGTAAATATGTTATTTGAGTGTTTGTTTTTAATAAGTTATACATTTATTTGATGGCATAGTAGTTTTCGGCCGCACCCAAGGTGGTCAAGCCCAAGAACAAGTACAAATAGTAGCCAGAATAGCAATAATAAGACTAAATGTAACCCTCCCTCCATCTAGAAAACTCATCTATAACAACCTCATGTGGGACAAAAGAATCTTCAGAGGAAACACTTACTCTGCGATCGTCGTCTCCAAAAAAAATGATAACGCCTACGAGGATAGGCCCAAAATACCAGTCAAAACCATCAAACAGCAGTAAACTACCAACGGCTTTGAGTCCAACAAAAGGGCTAACATTTAAATATTTACCGATGAATTTGTTTAATCGCTCACTGATAAACCTCCCAGATACGAGTACGCTTCACAGACTGAGCCACTGCCCTAGAAGCCAGTTGCAAGGCATCGCATCAACGAGAAGATTGGATAGGATATGTACTTTGGATGTAAATTAGTGAGACCCAAATTTGGGACAACGAGCTCTTCGATTTCGACTATGAAGTTGAGCCCCTTTTGAATGTGCTGTGCGGGAGGACTCTCGAAATAAGCAGGATGTAGGTTCTGCAGGAGGAGTAACTAAAGATAATGAGCAACAGGCAGCAAGAACTTCGACTCTACTAACGCGAATAGAACAAGAAGATTCAGAATATGTACGATCAATAAGACAAGCTTTAGCAAGAAAATGTAAACCCTTCATAAAGTAGCTTGCAGTTATTCAAAATTACAAAAAGGAAAAAGATAAAAAAGTTAAAACCCATAAAAAGGTATTCGCCAGAGTCATCGCCAAAAATTTCTTAAGGGAACTCAAAACCAACACCATCTGCTTTGTGGAAGGCAACGGCTTCTTTAGAAACGCTATTGAAGGCAGACTGATCGCTGAGTTGCTTCCCAAGTATTACGCTGATACAGCTGCTGTATCTGAGGAAGAGAAGTACTATTTGGGTGAGGCTAACAGTAAGTATTTGTTGAGATAGAGTTGCTGGAGTAAGCGAGGACGGTAATAGTGAAAGAGCACAGCTGGGCAAAGGAAGTATAGAAGACCCGCAGGAAGCAAATCCTGGAGAAGAGATAGGAGGTGGGGCGGGAGAAGAATGAGCGTAAGCTGATGAAGGCCTAGTAGAAGTGGACATTAAAGTTCCTGGCGGATGAGAAGGTGTTCCTGGAGCAGTAGGAGTTGCGTCGGAAGGAGTAGTAGGCCAAGTAATAAAACGTAGAGCAGGCCTGATGGTGAGCTATAAAATTATTTATACCATTTATGATCAAGTAATTTGACCATCTGTATAAGACAGTCATAATCGGCAACTCAGGGGTCGGCAAATCTGCCATCCTGGTGCGCTTCGTGGAGAACCAGTTCTCAGAACACTACCTGGCAACCATCGGCGTCGATTTCAGATTCAAGACCATCCAAGTTGATAACAAAAATGTTAAGTTCCAAATCTGGGACACTGCCGGTCAGGAAAGGTTCAGGACCATCACCAGTGCTTACTACAGAGGCAGTCAGGGGATCCTGCTGGTGTTTGACCTCACCGACCTCCTCAGCTTTGAAAATATCTGCAAGTTTTGGATGAACGAAGTATAAACCTACTCCGAAAAAGACGCCATCTTCTTTCTCATCGGCAACAAGTGCGACCTCAACGATCAGCGCCAGGTCCCTCAGGACAGGATCAACCAGTTCTGCAATGAAAAGCACTTGACCTACATGGAATGCTCGGCCAAGGAGGGATAAAACATCAAGGATATTTTCATACAACTCGCACGCAAACTCTAGGAAAAACTGAATTTGAAGAACGTGAAGACTCCCACTGAGAAGAAAGGGGCCACTCTAAGTCAGCCGGCAAAGTAAAAAGACAAGAAGTGTTGCTGAATGATATTTGCACATGATGAGCTCATTTGATGTTGTTGTCATGGATGAAAAGCTGGGTCGTTTTTGGTGAGCAATAATAATTTGGCAAGGTTAAATTTATTGCTGATGTCCAGCCAGGAGAGATTCCGCAAGAACCAGAGCATGAACTCCACTCACTACATGAGCTGCAATCAATCGTATGCCACCAACTTTCATACCGATAACCGCCCCTCAACCTCAGTATTAGTCAACTACTCCCACATACCCATGGCCAAGTAGAGTGCCAGGTGGAACCAATCCACTGCCACTTGGCGCCACGCAGCTCATAAATACAGTTTTTCCAAAGATAGTCGATTTAAGGATCATACTCCCTACTATTCGGACATCATTGAGCCCGAGGTCAAATCCACTTTTACTGCCAAAAGTTGCTCCTTTGGCAGTGGCCCTCGCAAACCCATCTCACAAGTTGTCCTGCGCAACGCTAAGGAAAAACCTGCACCAGATCGGTATGATTTCACCATCGTAAATGAGCAAACAAGACGTGCGATAAAGGGGAAAAGCTTTGGGTTGGGGTGGAAGCACCACGAGAAGCAGTACATAAAGCATAGGTCAGACATCTATGCGTAGTTCCAGACTGAAGGGAACCCTCCAGCTAAATACGAAGGTACTTTTCAATTTAGTCAGTTCGCTAAGTTCCAGGGGACAACAAAAATAAATTCACTGCCTATGGTCGACTAAAAATGTACACCTCCAAAATGGCTGACGATAAGAGCTGGGTCCCAGGTCCTTATCACAAAGTTAACGATCGCCATCTTTACGGAATGGTGGGAATGAATGAGCGCAGCTTTTCTTTTGGAGAAAGAATGGACCTTTCGAAACCTGCTAACGAAAATCCATAAGCAATCTACAATATTCCCGGTTTTTGTGATAAGTTTAGTAACATAAAATGCAAGCTTGAGAAGACCACTCGGAGATAATGATATATTCAACTTTATTAGATCTTAGATAATTTCAATAAAGTTATTGTAAGTAGGCATTAGCAACTAAATGAGCTTTTTGGATAAATTCAAAGGAAAAACTACTCAAATAACAAAAGCAGGAGTGAGCAACATCTTAGGAAGCTCTCCTAATAACCCTGAAGTACCCCAGCACAAATATAGACTCCTCTCACTAAAAATGTTAATCATTCATTTACTATTGACCTGCCTGATATACGAAGACAAAAGAAGAATAAAGCAAGCTGTAACGAATAGGAATAACAATCAAAAAAGAAACTTTAAAGAATAAATCCATTTAGTGTATCCAACCCATTCTTTTTGGATGAGTAGGAAAGGGAGAGAACTGAAAAGATGAGGAAAGAGAAAGAAATAAAAGAAAGGATTGAGAGATAGAGAAAGAAGAGAAAGGAAATATAAGAAAGGATGGCTAAATTTGATTAAGTCAATAAGGAAAAGTTCAATAGTAAGTAATGGATAAGGCTGGGTGGACTTGGACCAAATTTGGGCGGATAGGAGTGGACCAAGAAAAAATAGCTGCAATCTAAAATGATGGTAAAATTTATGCCAATTAGAAGTTCGCACAAGAAATAAAACAAATAAACTTATAGAAAGTAAAGCGAGTCCCTTATATGAGCTACTCTGGGCTCAGGAAATAAGGAGAGAAAGACTCACGGACGAAAGCCTTGGAGTATAGTCGAACAGTGCCTCGCCCGGCTCTAATGAAAGGAGGAGAGCTTTCAGCCTTAATCATACCAAGCTTACCCAAATCCTAATCAAGAGAAGAATTAAACGAGCTTGAATTACTGGAGCAGAATCATTTAAAATATATGAACTTGATTAAGAGAATTTGATTATCTTTATTTGAAAGGACTAAAAGGATTGATATCAATTTTATTTCAACTTTTTGCCCACCAGTAATTTATTTTATTAAAGCTATTCCTCAAAAAGACGAGCTTATTGATGGCCATAATAATTCTATTTTGATGGCATTAGAGATAATTTTTAAAAAGGTGGATTACCGAAACCAAATAACTTTTTAATTGAGCTCCACATGCCTGCTGGCTTTGATAAATTTTACGTCTTATATGGTTATTTTGGTGATTTAGTGAATTACTTTTTATTAGTAATCTTTGTATTTTTTTTCGTCTAACTAAGCTTCTAAATCCTCTGGAGCTCTCTAGTTTTGTTTGGCTCTTGAAGTAATTATTGTATACTCTTTACAAATTCTTAGTGCTCCTTTAGCATTTATATTACCCGAAGTTTTCTATCTATTATAGACTGTTGTTAGCGCAGCTATTCATCTTGTTGCTTTGCCTCTAATTATAATAGGTTTTACATTTCTTCCAGTATTTTACAGAAACTACGTAGCGAATTTAAGTAGCATGCTTTTAAAAGTAGACAGCAACTATTCTATTTATCTTTTTACTTATTCGAACACACAAAAATAATCTGCGAGAAATTTATCTGAGTTTTTGTATGAGATTTAACGATTTTGACTTGAAGATTAATAAATAAAATTTTATGAAAGTAGATTATTCCAAAAAAGCTAACTAATCAAATACCCTTAATATCGCATCCAACATATTTAATTACGCTGATACTCTCAAACTCCTCAAAGAAACTGAGGAACGGCTTGAGAAAAGGAAGAAAGAAATAAGAGTGGAGTCAATGAAGTCAGGACGTGGAAAATGGCGAGCTTCCTAGCAATAAAAAAAATTACAAATGAAAGGGCAGGTGCAAGCTGAGAGTAAAAGGTTGCAAGAATAATTTTCAGCCATGAGGGTAAAATAATTGTAAAAGATTGCATAAATGAAGAAGGAGAGCTAGAGGCTCAGGCAGGAGAGTCTAAAAAGACGGTCAATGACCAGAGTATAGCTTCTCTAAACCAACATCAGGAAAAAGTACCAAGTCCGTGAGCAAAGTATGCACCACACCGAAAAGATCATTCAATAAAGGGAATAGGAGCTCTAAAAGAAAAGATAGCAAAGACTGCACATGTACGGCAGTCGTAAGCAGAGCCGCCTCGCATATTAAAAGTTTCATTAAAGTAGAGTTTGCTAACTAAGAAGTTCGCAAAGTAGAGAGCGTGATAAACTTTTATAGATCTTAAGAAAACGCCAAGAGGAGCTAAATTAGCTATAAAAGAGTAGTGTTTCATCAAGGCTAAAGATTGATAAATAGCCAAGCACAACATAAAATTTGCGCTCGATCGATTCAAGCCTGAGGATATACAACCCTTCTTCCTTCAAGAAGACGAGAAAAAGAGCTAAGTCACAATATCCTATGAGTAAATAAGGTGGGACATTGATCACAATGATATGATTTTTTCAATAAACTTATAATAGCTATGGACGAAATCGACCTCAAGAAGATAGAGTGCATTCCTCACCCCAAAAGCATCGCCATCATGAATCAGTACCTTCTCAGCTCCACCTACCACATCAATAAGTAAACAACCCCACATTCAGAATGAGTGACTATGCATAAAAATAATTGATGGAAATCGATTTCATGATTGACGAACTCTAAAACAAGGTCAACATATTGGAAAGGAAGATAGGGCTGACCTCAGCATCAAAATAGTAATAGGCAAATAGTAATTAGCAACCGAGTGCCCCTGCCCCTTGAGCTCATTGATATCTGTCAGATTATATTGTCTTATTTTTGAGCCAATAAATTGATAAAAGGTTGCAGGAAGATAAATTTGATGTTCGTTTGATAATACTAAGAGATCGATTCCATTTCATATTAAAATTATCATTTGTTTAGGGTTGATAAGGAAATCATGAACTGTCGAAAAGCATTGCAAGACGCATTGGTAAATAGCGTTGTAGAGCTAAGTTTCTCCCCAATCATTGACATCCATTTACCGTCTCTTTATTTGATTTTCTCCTTTATAATACCCTATAAAGCATCGAACTTCCTCGTCAGCTTGATTTAGTTCTATTGAGAGCGTTTGAGATTGGCGTTAAGCTCCTCATTTTCCTTTTCGATGTTTGCCAAATTTTAGTTAATCTCAAAGAGAACAGTGAGCTTTTCGCTTAGCTAATCTTTCTATTTCCTCGTTTAGCTCATTCTTTAATTGAGACTTTTGACGTGGTCCTAAAATTCACGGATTGTTTTGCTCAATTGTTAGCCTTATCGTTCACGGGTTTTGAGGGATTTCATGAGTCTTTTTTTGTCATCTTCTATCGCAACAATATTCTTCTAAAGCTCTTTGCACCTTCGATCGGCCTCCTCCCTCAGCATTTTTTCTTTACTGCACTTTTACTTAAGGCTGCTGAGCATTTCATAGAGTTCTTCGTCCCCTGAAACCTCGCTTCTGAAAAGCTTTGGAAACTCATCAGCCTCCCTTTCCCCAACACCCCACTGCTCAAATATGGTTTGGAGGCGGAGGTACAATCCTTAAACGCACTCACTTATCTGCCTTCCCTCCCTTTGAATCACATTGGGGAAATCCCCATTCAACTAAATCTGCCTCTTTACTGCTATCTTTGAATTTTGTTTTAAACTCTTTTAATTGAAAAAGTTGGTTACGAGTGTCTCAATGACTTGGATGCCGTTGGATATTTCTGAGAGTACTTAGAGCATACTTTTCTTTTAGAAGAAATGCTAAAAGAATTCCTTGACATAGATTGTCTGGGCCTCTTGCATGCTGCCACTTTGTTTATTGGAAAAGACTGCCTTTGGAGATTGATTTTGAGCTTTTGATTTGCTAGTTTCTTTGATTTGATTCAAATAGTTGAAATTTTGCTCAAAAGGTCTCATAGCAGTTGTTTTAAGATTAAATTGAAAATTCAAATTGAAATGGTTGTTGATTTAAAGTTGGCTGTTAATATGCTTATTTTGAATGAGTATT
>JACCDV010238328.1_pt1 | contig 14084 bp, 8 predicted proteins | sample 7446131 | NCBI WGS metagenome assembly JACCDV01 (sample SAMN15323448, study PRJNA562643) | freshwater metagenome | isolation source: river surface water | place: USA:Blue River Watershed | collected 2017-08-17 | reverse complement strand
TAGCGTCATTGGGTCGATTTTGCCTGTCTTGCGGTGCATTTTTGTTGCGGTCATTACGATTGCGGTTGCGATTGCGGTTATTACGGTTGCGATCGCGGTTGAATTCTTCGTTTTTTTCCGCTTCGGCTTTTTGTTTGCTGCCAGCCGATGCACTGCTAAATAGGTTTTTAATGCGACCTAGCAAGGATAGGATAGGTGCTGCTACTGCTGATTTCTCAACAACGATAGGGGCGGGCGCCGCTGGCGTAATGCCTCTGACTGCTGCAACAGGTCGTACTTCTTTTGCCGTTTGTTCTGGCGTTGGAATGTAAGACGTTTCAGTTGGCAATTCCACTAATTTGTAGCTGGCGCGACTGGTTTCTTCCGTCACATCATCGTGCTTGACGCGCACGATATTGTAATTAGGTGTTTCAAGGTGAATGTTAGGGATTAGCACCACTTCCACGCCCATGCGTTGTTCAATGGCATGGATGTCAGCACGTTTTTCGTTCAATAAGAAGGTCGCCACTTCTACCGGCAACTGCACCTGAATGATGGCGCTGTTGTCTTTCATGGCATCTTCTTGGGTGATGCGTAGTATGTGTAAGGCGGTTGATTCTATGCCGCGGATATGACCAGTGCCGTTGCAGCGTGGGCAAGGGATGTGGTTGGTTTCGCCTAAGCTTGGGCGTAAACGTTGGCGTGACAGTTCAAGCAGGCCAAAGCGCGAGATTTTACCCGTTTGTACACGTGCACGATCGTGATGCAATGCTTCGCGTAAGGCATTTTCAACTTCACGTTGATTGCGTTGGCTTTCCATGTCAATAAAGTCTATGACCACCAAGCCGCCAAGATCGCGCAAGCGTAGTTGTCTAGCCACTTCTTCAGCGGCTTCCATATTGGTGTTAAAGGCCGTGTGCTCGATGTCGCTACCGCGTGTGGCGCGACCGGAGTTGACGTCTACTGAGACTAAGGCCTCTGTGTGGTCTATAACAATGGCGCCGCCTGACGGTAAGCGCACTTCACGTGAAAAGGCCGATTCAATTTGGTGCTCAATTTGGAAGCGAGTGAATAGGGGGATTTCATCTTGGTATAATTTTACGCGTGCCACATTGCCTGGCATCACATGGCTCATGAATTGCAAAGCTTGTTCATGGATGTCTGGTGTATCAATCAATATTTCGCCAATATCGGCGCTAAAGTAATCGCGTATCGCGCGTATCACTAAGCTGCCTTCTTGATAGATTAGGTAGGCACCACTTTGCATCGCAGAAGCGCCATCGATGGCTGCCCACAATTGCGTTAGGTAGTTTAAATCCCATTGCAATTCTTCTGCATTGCGGCCTATACCAGCGGTGCGGGCGATGATGCTCATGCCTTTTGGTACTTGCAGTTGCGCTAAGACATCGCGCAATTCATCCCTGTCCTCGCCTTCTATGCGACGTGATACGCCACCACCACGTGGGTTGTTAGGCATTAAGACTAAGTAGCGACCAGCCAGTGAGATGAAAGTGGTAAGAGCGGCACCTTTGTTGCCGCGCTCGTCCTTATCCACTTGCACGATGATTTCTTGGCCTTCTTTTAGGGCGTCTTGTATGCGAGCTTTGCTGTCTGCGCCTTCCTTGAAGTAACTGCGGGCCACTTCTTTAAAGGGGAGAAAGCCGTGTCTATCCATGCCGTAGTCGACAAAAGCCGCTTCCAGTGATGGTTCTATGCGGGTGATGACACCTTTGTAGATATTGCTTTTGCGCTGTTCTTTGCCAGCGTGTTCTATGTCTAAATCGATCAGTTTTTGACCGTCTACGATGGCAACGCGTAATTCTTCCGATTGCGTTGCATTAAATAACATGCGTTTCATTGTTTGCTCCTGTAGGGCTTAAGGCGCAGACTGAGTATTGAAGGCAGATTAAGGTGATGGTGCCAATGGAATTGGCCAAGCTACTGAAGGCGCGTGGGTGTGCGCAAGTGTAAAATCTAACGATTTGAATTAAAAGACTAGCCGCGATAAAGTCGCACTATTCTAAAAAAATATAAACAATCAACAACTTAGGCGGACTTTTTAGCGTAAGCAAAAGCCCATATTAAGCGTGTGTTCATTGCATGTGTTTCAATTGAATGTATCAAATTGAAACGTTTGTGATGCTCGTTAAATTTAACTAATCATTAAAATTTATGCCTTAGTGGCGTAAATTCGTTAAAATTCTATCTTCAGTAAATGCCTATTTAGCGATACGCCAAATTGGACTACCACTTTAAGTCGCGCTTTATGTTTATTTGTCTGCGGCGGCTTGAGCGCTAATTTTTTACTTGCTGCTACTTTATAATATGGCGAGCGGCGTTAACCAAGTATCTGTTTCCACTTTAAAAAAGCCAAGTTAGGTGCTGTGCAGGCTAACTTATTGCTATTTAAGTGTATTCTCTACATCAATTAATGTTGAATTAATTGATAATGGCGTAAGTATAGGCTACTACTAACATTTAAGCAAAGAATGAACAACACCAGCACACAAACCCAGCCGTTCAGTCCAGATCAAGTCAGCGAACTAGCTGCTGCATTTCTTACCGTGGACGAGGCTAGCGAAGGCCAGCGAGTAGATAACTTTTTGACTAAAACCTTAAAAGGGGTGCCTAAAAGCCATGTCTACCGAATACTCCGTAGCGGTGAAGTGCGTGTCAATAAAAAACGCATAGCTGCTGATTTCCGCTTAAGCTTGGGCGACGTGGTGCGTATTCCGCCGACACGAGCTAAACAAGTAGATAAGCCAGAACTTAAAGCCCCCAGTGTTTCTAAATTTGAAAATGCCGTGCTTTTTGAAGACGATGCACTTTTGGTGATAGATAAACCGGCTGGGTTTGCCGTGCATGGTGGCAGTGGTATTAGTCGCGGTGTTATTGAGCAGATGCGACTTGAGCGGCCTAAAGCGAAATTCTTGGAGTTGGTGCACCGCTTAGACAGGGAAACGTCGGGTGTGTTGATGCTGGCAAAAAAACGCAGTGCGCTGGTGGCTTTGCACGAAGCCATACGCCACAATCAAACCGACAAACGTTATACGATCTTAGTGCAGGGCTTGTGGCTAGAACAAAAAAAGCGCGTGGTATTGGATTTGCAACGCTATTTATTGCCCAATGGTGAGCGTCGCGTCAATGTAGTGACGGACGCCAGTAAGGATAAATACAACGAGCGACTAACATCCGAAACCCTATTTAGATTGATAAAAAATTACAACCATCCGCAACTTGGGCCGTTTAGTTTGTTAGAAGCTCAATTGGTGACTGGTCGCACCCATCAGCTGCGTGTGCAGCTGGCACATTTGGGGTTTGTTATTGTTGGCGACGATAAGTACGGTGATTTTCCGGCCAATAAGGCGCTGCAAAAACACGGATTAAAACGCATGTTTTTGCATTCTGCGGTCACTAAAATTCACCACCCATTGACCAATGCGAAGCTGGAATTGATTGCTCCTTTGCCGGTCGAATTGAGTAAATTTTTGCAAAAATTAGAAACTAATAGTTAAGAAAGTGTTGTTTGGCATGCAAAAGCAGTTTGATTTAATCGTTTGGGATTGGGATGGGACCATAGCTGATTCTACCGGCATGATTACCCAAGCCCTGATCAGTGCGGCGGCTCAAGTTGGCTTGCCGGCATTGGCTACAAGTGCCGCTAGTAGCATTATAGGGCTGGGTTTGCGTGAAGCTATTCATGCCTTGTACGGTGATATATCGGCCACGCAAGCGCAAGCCTTGGCGGCGCAGTACTCGAAAAACTATTACGCGGGCGAAAGCAATATCCCCTTGTTTGCTGGCGCAGTAGACACCATTAAGCGTTTAAATAAAGGCGGTTTTAAATTGGCGGTCGCTACCGGTAAAGGTCGGCGAGGCTTGAATTTAGCGTTGGAGCACTGTGCTTTGACGCACTACTTTCATGCCACCCGTACGGTGGACGAATGTTTTTCCAAGCCGCATCCGCAAATGTTGCATGAAATTATGGAGACATTGGTGGTATTGCCTGAGCGTACTTTAATGATAGGTGACACCAGTTACGATTTACAGATGGCTAAAAATGCTGGGGTAAGTGCAGTGGGTGTCAGCTATGGGGCACAAAAGCCTGAGCAGTGGCAGCACCTTAATCCTATACGCCAATTTAATGATTTTGCCAGCTTAAGTGCCTGGTTATTGGATTGATACCATGAGTGAGACTAGCCAGTACATTGTTTTTAATAGCGAGGATTTGCCCGAGCAGGGTAAAGGCTTGCGTTTTGCTTTGCCAGCGCTGGGTGAATTTGCTCATGGTTTTGTTGTTCGTTATCGCGGGCTAGCTTATGCTTATGTTAACCAATGTGCGCATCTGCCGGTGGAGTTGGATTGGAACGAAGCTGAGTTTTTCACGGCAGACAAAGAACATTTGATTTGTGCCACGCACGGCGCCCATTATCGGCCGGATAACGGTTATTGTGTCATGGGGCCATGCAAGGGTAAGCGTTTGAAATCCATACCACTTGTTGAGCAGGAGCAAAAAATTACCATAGACATTAGCGCCATTACTTAACTTTAATTCAGAGAAAAAATAACATGTCAGACGATATTAATTGGCAACGTGACGCCATTGAGAAACTAGCTAGCACCGCATTAGCCGAGCAAAAAACGGCTAGGCGCTGGGGTGCGTTTTTTAAAATACTCATGTGGTCCTATTTGTTCTTACTGCTATTTTTAGCCATGGGTTGGCTGGGAGACAGTAAGAAAAGCCTAACAGATCATACGGCGCTGATTGAAGTGGCTGGGGTGATTGAAGCCGACGGTGAGGTTAATGCGGACAGTTTTATTGGCAGTTTGCATGATGCCTATGAGGACAAGCATACCAAAGGCATTATATTGCGCATTAATAGCCCGGGCGGCAGTCCGGTGCAAGCCGGCATCATCAATGATGAGATTGAACGGCAAAAACGCTTACACCCTAGCATTCCAGTCTATGCCGTGGTGGAAGACATCTGTGCGTCTGGCGGCTATTACATAGCCGTGGCAGCCGATAGGATTTATGTCGATAAAGCTAGCATAGTCGGTTCCATAGGCGTTTTGATGGACGGCTACGGTTTTACCGAGCTAATGAAAAAGCTAGGGGTGGAGCGCCGCTTGATGACGGCAGGTGAAAATAAAGCCATGTTAGATCCGTTCTCGCCTATCAATCCTAAGCACCAAGCGTTCGCGCAAACCATGCTCAATGAAATTCATGAGCAATTTAAAACCGTGGTGCGTGAGGGCCGTGGTCAGCGTTTGCATGAAACGCCTGAAACTTTTAGTGGCTTATTTTGGAGCGGGGAGCAAAGCATTAAAATGGGCTTGGCTGACGCCATAGGCAGCACTGATTTCGTGGCGCGTGAAGTCATAAAGCAAGAAGACATCGTGGATTTTACTTACCAAGATGATTTTGCCAGCCGCCTTGCTAAGCGTATAGGAGCTAGTGCTAGTGCCAGTATAGGAGAGGGAGTAGCTCGCCAGGTGACGAAAGCCGGCGAGCTAAAACTGCATTAATCTATTTATGCGATTTGGTGTAATTGATTAAGCCGTTGGTCGAGCTGTCAAAGCTCGTCACCACGTCATCGCTGGTTAATAAGGGTAGAATTTCTTGGGCAATTTGTTTGCCGTATTCCACGCCCCATTGGTCGTAGCTGTTGATGTCCCAAATCATGCCTTGAACAAAGATTTTGTGTTCGTATAGCGCAATCAGTTTGCCCAGCGTGTTAGGCGTTAATTTGTCAAACAAAATGGAGCTGCTAGGACGGTTGCCTTCAAACACTTTATGCGGCAATAAGTTTTCTAATTCCGCGCCGGTTAAGCCTTGTTTTTCTAATTCCAAGCGGGCTTCTTCCGGCGTTTTTCCCAGCATTAAAGATTGGGTTTGGGCCAGGAAGTTAGCTAACAGAATTTTATGGTGCGCGTAGCCGTGTTTGCCTATGGCGTAGTGACTGTGCACCGGCATTAGGAAATCGCAGGGCACAGTTTGCGTGCCTTGGTGTATGAGTTGATAAAACGCGTGTTGGCCATTGGTGCCAGCTTCGCCCCAAATTACTGGGCCGGTTTTGTATTGTATGCGTTTGCCATCACGGCATATGAATTTACCGTTGCTTTCCATATCGGCTTGTTGCATGTAAGCGGGAAAGCGAGCCATGCCTTGATCGTATGGCAGGATGGCGTGCGTATCTACGTCAAAGAAATTGTTGTACCAAATGCCTATCAGCGCCATGATGACGGGCATGTTCTCTTCTAATGGCGCAGTTTGGAAATGCTTATCCATCTCGTGCGCGCCACTGAGCAAGGCTTCAAAATTATCCATGCCCACATACAAGGCAATCGATAAGCCTATGGCGGACCATAGGGAATAACGGCCGCCCACCCAATCCCAAAAGGCAAACATATTGGCCTGATCTATACCAAAATCGGTGACTGCTTTGGCATTGGTGGATAGGGCAACAAAATGCTTGGCCACATGCGCGTTGTCGTGTGCGCTGTTTAAGAACCAGGTACGCGCGGAGATAGCGTTAGTCATGGTTTCTTGAGTGGTAAAGGTTTTGGATGCCACGATAAACAAGGTGGTTTCAGGGTGGCATTTTTCTAGGGCACGCATCAGATGCGCGCCGTCTATATTGGATACAAAATGCACGGCCAAATCTGCGCTAGCGTATGCTTTTAAAGCATCGCAGACCATGACAGGCCCTAAGTCTGAGCCACCTATGCCTATGTTGACCACATCAGTAATGCGTTTACCGGTATAGCCTAACCAGCTGCCTGAGCGGACTTTTTCTGAAAATTGACGCATTTGTGCCAACACGGCGTTCACTTCTGGCATGACATCCATGCCATCGACCAGCACAGGGTGGTTGCTGCGATTGCGTAAGGCCGTGTGTAGCACAGCACGATTTTCCGTGAGGTTGATTTTCTCGCCAGCGAACATGCGGTCACGCCAATCTTCCACCTGCGCTTCTCTGGCTAATTGCATGAGCAAAGGCAGCGTGTCGTCATTGATGCGGTGTTTGGAAAAATCAAACAAAATGTCATCAAGCTGAAAGCTGAATTTGTCGAAACGGTTTTTATCTTGGGAAAATAAATCGCGCATGTGTGTTGCAGCGATGTCTTTCTGATGACGGCATAGCGCCTGCCATACCGGTAGTGTTGTTAGTGCAGCCATTTATTTAGTCGTACTTTAATTTAAAGTTAATTTAACTGTAAAACAATACCTGCCAGAGGGGGTAAGGTTATTACCAGTGATTGATTGTGTTGCATCCATGCCACGTTTTCCGTGTGCAAGCCCTTGCCGTTACCTTGGTTGCTGCCGCCGTAGCAAGCCGCATCGCTATTAAAAACTTCACGGTAACTGCCGGCTTGTGGCACGCCTATTCGATAGCTATTGCGTAATACAGGTGTAAAATTTAGTACTATTATAACAAAACTATTGTCCAAACCGCGTCGTAGGTAGCTAACTATTGATTGGTCACTGTCGTGGCAATCGATCCAAGCAAAGCCTTGCGATTCAAAATCCAATCCATGCAGAGCCTGTTGTTGTTTGTACAGTTTGTTTAAATCAGTGCTGACTTGCTTGATGCCGCGGTGCCATTGATGGCCTTCGTAAGCGTCGCCCAGTAGGTGCCAATCCAAGCTGCTGTTGACATTCCATTCCCGACCCTGACCAAATTCATTGCCCATGAAATTCAGTTTTTTACCAGGCGTGGTCATTTGGTAGGTCATCAATAAACGTAAGTTGGCAAATTTTTGCCATGCATCGCCTGGCATTTTGTCTAGCAAGGAATGTTTGCCGTGTACCACTTCATCGTGCGAGAAGGGCAAGACAAAATTTTCCGAGTAGGCGTAGAGTTGGCCAAAGGTAAGCATGTCATGGTAATAACGTCTATGCACGGGGTCGTGCTCAATGTAGGACAGTGTGTCGTTCATCCAGCCCATGTTCCATTTCATGCTAAAGCCCAGCCCGCCTAGGTAGACTGGACGAGAGACGCCAGGCCAGGCAGTGGATTCTTCGGCTATGGTTAGCACACCAGGAAATTCCTCACCCACCATGACATTAAATTGCTTGAAAAAATCGATGACATCGAGGTTTTCTCGGCCACCAAATTTATTAGGTAACCATTCGCCGGCTTTACGCGAGTAATCCAAATACAACATGGACGCTACCGCGTCGACACGGAAACCGTCTATGTGAAATTCGGTTAACCAATAATGCGCATTGGCCATTAAAAAGTTACGCACTTCATTGCGGCCATAATTGAATATATAAGTACCCCAGTCTTGGTGTTCGCCTAAACGCGGGTCTTCGTGTTCGTATAAAGCTGTGCCGTCAAATCGTGCTAGCGCCCAGTCGTCTTTAGGGAAGTGGCCAGGCACCCAATCCAAAACAACGCCGATTTGGGCTTGATGAAAGGCGTCAATTAAAAAACGCAAATCATCAGGTGAGCCAAAGCGGTTGGTAACACCAAAATAGCCGGTGGTTTGGTAGCCCCAAGATTCGGTTAATGGGTGCTCAGACAGTGGCATTAATTCAACGTGGGTGTAACCCATTTCTGCCACATAAGGCACTAGCGTTGCCGCCAATTCACGGTAGCTTAAAAACTGCCCTTGCGCATTGCGTTGCCATGAGCCCAAATGCACTTCGTAGCAATTAAATGGCGCGTGCAACCAATCGTTGTTTTTACGTGTGACCAGCCAGGCTTCATCCTGCCATTGGTGTTGGCTAAGGCTGATTTTAGCTGCCGTGCCTGGGCGGGCTTCAAATTCGAAGCCATAGGGGTCGGTTTTAACTAATACGGCGCCGCTATGGCGGTTGCGTATCTCAAATTTATAGCTGTCATTGGTGCTAAGCCCCGGGATAAAGATATCCCAAATACCGCTGGAGCCATGGGCGCGCATGGAGTGAACGCGGCCATCCCAATTGTTGAAGCTGCCCGTTACGCTAACGCGCTCAGCATTCGGTGCCCATACGGCAAAGCGCACCCCAGCCACATTGTTTTGCGTCATGCACTGCGCACCTAAGGTTTTGTAGGCTTGTAGTAAGCGGCCTTCGCCGAACAAATACAGTTCATCTTGACTTAGGCTAGAGCTAAAAGTGTAGGGGTCGTGGGTTTCATAAACACTTTCGCCTACGCTAATTTTAAGTAAGCAAGGCAGCGCTAGTGCGGTTTTAGTGCAAACCTCAAACAAGCCGTCGGCATGGGTTTTTTCTAGCGCCAACCATTTGCTGCCTTGTTTGACCGACACGCTGCTGGCTTGCGGAAGAAAGGCTCGGTAAACGTAGCCAGCATCGATAGCATGTAGACCTAAAAAGCTAAATGGGTCATGGTGCTTGGCTTTCAAAATCATGCGCAAGCCATCCTGCGCTAATTTGGCAGCAGATTGCAGGGTGGCTTTGGATTTAGTTGCCACTTTTGCGGTTTTTTTAACCGCCACGTCAGTCGTGTTTGCCAAGATGCATCCCCTTAAATAGTGCTGCTGATTATTTTAGATTATTTGGCTTTATTTGCTTGATTAGCCACGTTTTAACTAGATTATAGTGCTTTAAGCTGATTATAATGTAAACAGAATGCATGGAAGCTAAATTAAACCAGATCGGGCGCTAGGTTTAATTGATGTCCATCAAACTTCAGGAGAGTAGCATGTCGAATTCACAAAAAATGAGTCAACATTCAGACCGTTTTATCAGTACCTTAACCAAACACACCGCTGCTATCATCCTCGCTGGTGGGCGAGGCAGTCGTTTAAAAAACTTAACCGATTGGCGCGCCAAGCCGGCGGTGCAATTTGGCGGTAAATACCGCATCATCGATTTCCCTTTGTCCAACTGCATCAATTCTGGCATACGTCGTGTCAATGTGGCTACGCAGTATAAGGCGCAAAGCCTGATTCAGCATTTGCAACGTGGTTGGGGGTTTTTGCGCGGTGAGTTTGATGAATACGTGAATATCATTCCAGCGCAACAGCGCATTTCTGAAGATTGGTATAAGGGCACGGCCGATGCGGTTTATCAAAACATGGATTTACTGCGTGAGGGCGGGGCAGATTACATCTTAATCTTGGCCGGTGATCACATATATAAGATGGATTACGGTCGAATGTTGGCTACCCACGTAAAAAATAATGCGGACATGACCGTGGCCTGCATTAACGTGCCTTTGGAAGACGCTAAGGGTTTTGGTGTGTTGGCGGTGGATGAGATGGACCGGGTGATCGAGTTTGCTGAAAAGCCGGCCTCGCCCAAACACATGCCAGACGATCCAACAAAAGCTTTTGCCAGCATGGGCATATACATTTTCAACGCTAAATTCCTTTACGAGCAATTGGTGCGTGATGCTGGGGACCCTAAATCCAGCCATGATTTCGGTGGCGACATCATTCCTTACATCATACAAAAATACAAAATCCAAGCACACCGCTTTACTGAGAGTTGCGTGGGTGCAAAAAATGGCAATTATTACTGGCGAGATGTGGGTACCATAGATGCCTACTGGGAAGCCAATATGGAATTAACCCGGGTGATTCCTGAGCTTAATTTATACGACAGAGACTGGCCTATATGGACTTACCAAGAGCATTTGCCGCCGGCAAAATTTGTTTTTAATGATGTGGGGCGCGCAGGTTGCGCTACCGACTCCTTGGTTTCTGGTGGTTGTTTAATCAGTGGGTCTACGGTAGATAGCTCGGTCTTGTTTTCAGACGTGCGGGTGCACAGTTACTGCAAGATTGAAGGCACGGTTATTTTGCCTAAAGTGACCGTAAACAGAAACGTGGTGTTGAAGAATGCGGTGATAGACCGTGGCTGCGTCATTCCTGAGGGTATGCAGATAGGGGTGGATTTAGCCTTGGATGCAAAACGCTTTTATGTCTCTGAAAAAGGCATTACCTTGGTGACACCAGACATGTTAGGGCAGGATTTATACAGAGTTATTTGATTTAAAATCAAGTAGTTAGAAGTTTTTATTAATGTTTAATGAAGGTTGTATTTAATTGAAGTCAAACCGCCCTAAGCTGTACCTCAATCTTTATTGGCACATGCACCAACCGGATTACCGAGACACCGTAAGTAATGAATACGTATTGCCATGGACATATTTGCATGCGATAAAAGACTACAGTGACATGGCGTATCACCTTGAAGCCAATCCTAAAGCACGGGTTAGCTTTAATTTTGTACCTATATTGTTGGAGCAGTTGCAGGATTACACCGACCAATTTAGCAAAAAAAGCCTGCGTGATCCGCTGCTGGCTTTGTTGGTGCATGAGGACATAGACAATCTCAGTGTGGACGAATGCCATTTGGTGGTGACCAGTTGTTTCAAAAGCCACCATGAGAAAATGCTCAGTCCTTTTCCGCATTACCAGCGTTTGTTAGGCATATACCAACAAGTCGAACAAGGCACATGTCAAGATCCATTTAGCTACCTATCCGGTCAATACAAAGCCGATTTGTTGGTTTGGTATCACTTGGCTTGGTGTGGCGAAAGCTTACGTAGGAACAATGCTGTCATACAAGCGTTGATGAGCAAAGGCGCGTTGTTCACCTTAAGCGATAGACAGCAGCTTTTTGCTGTCATTGCAGAGACCATAGCCGGCTTGATTCCACGCTATAAAGCCTTGCTGCAGCGTAAGCAAATTGAAATCTCCAGTACGCCTTATTACCATCCCATTTTGCCTTTGTTATTGGATTTCAAAACCACTTTAGACGCGATGCCTTACGCGCCCTTACCTAAATACAGCAAGTATGTTGGTGGGCAAACTAGGGCTAAGGCCCACGTCTTGGCGGCAAAAACCTACCACGAGCAGGTGTTTGGCAGTGCTCCACGTGGCATGTGGCCAGCTGAGGGCGGCGTGTCTGATGCGGCTTTATCCTTAATGGCGGAGCAGGGTGTGGAATGGGCGGCTACCGGTCAATCGGTGTTGGTCAATAGTTTGCTTAAATCGCATTTAAGCGCAGCCGACAAACACGAATACCTATATCAGCCTTATCGCGTGAGCAATGGTCAGCAAAGTTTATTGTGTTTCTTTAGGGACGATAATCTGTCCGATAAAATAGGCTTCGAATACGCGAAAATGCACACGCCGGACGCCGTGCAGGATTTCATTGCCAGTTTAGAGCACATACATCAATCCGAATGCGCTGAAGGCAGTGCCGCTAAAGTGGTCAGTGTGATCTTGGACGGTGAGAATGCTTGGGAATACTACCCGTACAACGGCTATTATTTCTTAACTGAATTGTATGAGGCTTTAGCACAGCACCCCGATATAGAAATGACCACCTTCAGTGACATTGTGGATATCTATAAATCCGAGGCTCATGCAGCCGAAACTAAGGCGGCAACAGTTTTGCCGCACGTGGCTGCAGGCAGTTGGGTTTACGGTACCTTTAGCACCTGGATAGGCAGTAAAGACAAGAATTTGGCTTGGGATTTATTGTGCGAGGCTAAGAAAGCCTACGATAGTGTGCTGGCTAATAAGGTGCTGACAGACGAGCAAGTGGCTGCCTGCGAACGGCAATTGTCGGTTTGCGAAGGGTCGGATTGGTTTTGGTGGTTTGGTGATTACAATTCCTCTGAAAGTGTGGCCAGTTTTGACCAGCTCTACCGTCGAAATTTAATCAATTTATACACTTTGTTGCAACAGCCTGTCCCTAAAGTCTTGCACACCAGTATCAGTGTAGGCGGTGGCAATGCTGACAATGCTGGCACCATGCGCAGAGGCCAAGCTTAATCGCAAGTGGCATGGCGATTTGGCATAGACTGATATGGAAGAAACACAATACAGCCCCCCGCTAAATAGACGCCGTGCCGGTGTCTTGCTGCACATCAGTTCCTTGCCTGGGGCTGGCGATGTCGGTGATTTAGGGCTAGAGGCCTATCGCTTTGTGGATTTCCTGCAAGCAGTAGGCGCCACCGTTTGGCAAACCCTGCCTATCAATATGCCGCACGCGGACAATTCCCCGTATCAATGCATTTCAGCGTTTGCCGGGAACACGGACTTTATCGATCTGTCGGCGCTGGTCTCGCAAAACTTACTCAGTGCCGATGATTTACATGGTAATAATAGCCGGGCAGACCTGTTGACTAAGGCCTATCTAGCGTATTCAAGCAAAGCGTCAACCGAGCTTAGTCAAGATTACGCTGATTTTAGTCGGCAACAGGCCTATTGGTTAGGCGATTTTTCACTATTCCTAGCTTTGCGTAATCAATTCAATCAAGCCGGCTGGCAGCATTGGCCAGAGGCTTATAAAAACCGCGATGCACTCACCCTAAACCAAGCACGACATGACTTGGCCCGCGAAATAGCCGTTATCGAATTTGCCCAATACCTGTTTTTCAGCCAATGGCAAAAACTCAAACACTACGCGGCATCCAAAAATGTCTGTTTGTTTGGTGACATTCCGATTTTTGTTGCATACGACAGCGCAGACGTTTGGGCTAAAGCCGTTTTATTTAAATTGGATGCCAATAAAAACATGGCGGTGATAGCTGGCGTGCCCCCGGATTATTTTTCCGTCACTGGGCAACGCTGGGGCAACCCGCATTACGATTGGCAAGCCATGGCGGCCGACAACTATGCATGGTGGATAGCGCGCATGGCCACGCAAAATGCATTGTTTGATGTGGTGCGTATCGACCATTTCAGGGGTTTGCAGGCAGCATGGGAAATCCCGGTGGATGAAGCCACGGCCATTAATGGCCATTGGGCGTTGGCACCTGGCGTGGCCTTGTTGACTGCCATCAAGCAAGCCTTACCTGATATTTGCTTGGTGGCTGAAGATTTAGGCATCATTACCGATGAAGTCAACCGTTTGCGGCTGCATTTTCAATTGCCGGGCATGAAAATTTTGCAATTTGCTTTTGGTGGCGATGCAGACAACCCTTATTTGCCAGCAAATATTGAAGAAAATAGTGTGGCTTACACCGGCACCCACGATAACGATACTACATTAGGCTGGTATGAGGCATTGGACGATGGGCAAAAGCAGCATTTGCATGCGCACATACACGCTCAACACGGGCAAGACCATGTGCTTGCCATGCCCGTCGATTTGATGCGTATGGCCATGGACTCAAATGCCATGTTGTCTGTGG
>JACCDV010560145.1_pt1 | contig 14089 bp, 4 predicted proteins | sample 7446131 | NCBI WGS metagenome assembly JACCDV01 (sample SAMN15323448, study PRJNA562643) | freshwater metagenome | isolation source: river surface water | place: USA:Blue River Watershed | collected 2017-08-17 | reverse complement strand
TGCGCCTGGAGTTGGGGGAAGACTAGATTTAATCTGCTTAGCTCTTCCTTGTGAGAAACCACCTTTCCTGGGAATCAAAAAGATTGGAGATGCAGTTGCAGTTGTCCTCGTATGACTACTTCATGGGGAAATAATGATGAAAATATATTATGCCAAAATTGACTCAGTTTAAATGAATTATACCACTCATTCCTCATAAATAAATAAATCAAGACAACACTGATGAATTCCTAGTATAATCGCGATAATATGTTCGTTTGACTTGCATAAAAATTACTGAAACTAATAAACTTGAGATTTAAGGATGGGGGTGATTAAAGTGATAAAGGTGGTGATAATCATTTAGCCCATGAGATAACAGTGATATCGCTGTCAGGTGACACAAACTCAACTTCTTTTATTCTCTTGACAGCTTATGCGTAGTTAAGAGCCTCTCTTTTCTTCAACTCATCCTTCTAACCGACTGGCATCCTAATGATGTTTAACTCAGCAGGCGAATGGTCTCTATCGCCCCTATTCCTCAGTTGCTATCTCTTCAACTGCAATGAATGGTATACTTTTTCAAAGGTTGGCTTCTCCATTTTCTTCCTCTCACTGCTTAGCTCTCGGACTACTCCTTTGAGGCTGGACTGCAAGGTTAGATAGCTGACCATTTTTTCGAATTATTAGTGTGAGGCAAACCTTGTAAAAGGATTGAGCTATTTTCTAATGCTATTCTTAGTTAAACTGCTTGAGAGAAGCTTCCTTTGGTATTAATCCTAAAGGAGCTTATGCTCAATTGCTAACTTCTCTCTCTTCTCCCTCTACACTATTCTCTTGTCGTACTCTTCAAGCTTGCACAGTTTAAGCTCGGTCTATTCAAGGGAATCCTAGGGAGAAAACTATAGATCACACACAAAAAGCTAAGCCTATTTATCGTAATCAAAGAGGTGTTAATCTCGCTTAGGGTTGTATGCTCTTACCTTAATCTCGCCCTATTCTTCTTTTTGTTGAATGTTTGGGGTAGGAGGTTAATGGCAATATGGATTAGCAATGCTATTTTCTTTAAAATACTTTGTAAAGATCTAGATATTGGAAGCAGTACTGGTTGGAGGTTATTGCTCATATAATAGGTCATGAAATGGGTTTATATTTGCTATGAACTAAAGTTGTGCCCATGATAATCGAGATAGTTTTTTACCTTCTCCCAGCTTCCAAATCCATATCTGCCTTAATCAACCAATACCTTTAAAGCCCATTGATAAGAAGAAGTTCACTAAGGAGATTCCAGCCTTATTCTGTGATGGTGACATTCAAGTTGGGCCTTATGAAATAATGGTAAGATTGGCCGGTGAGGCCCAACTTGAGGAAACATGTCAAGCAATAATCTTTTTGACTTTATGAGTAGACTAGCAGCACTGATGATGATAGGTTAAGTTTTCTTTAGCAGCAGTCACAAAGGATGATGAGTTCGGGACGATTGATGATCTGCATTATTGGCTAAGTACAACATAGAAGTCTTATTTAGCCGTGAAGGGGTTGTTGTAGAGTAGATAGAGGTTCTACTTCCCTTACTTGTTGGCTTATTAGATGAAGTTAAGCAGGATCTTCCTATCTATTTGCACTATTACATTTGCCACTCTTGATCAATTAAAGTATTAATATAATAGCAACTCACAAGCAGTTTATAATTATTCTCGAATTGTCTATAAGATGGCCGACAAGATCAAAGAACTTTAAGAAGACATTGCTGAGCTTAAGCAGCTCACCCTTCAAGCTGAAAGGCCTAAGATACAGGCCCATCTTGCACAACTGCTTTCTCAGCTTAAGACTGAGCTTGAAAAACAACAATCCATCAAGACTGCTGAATCAGTCCCTCAAAAGCAGGAAGTTCCTATTGTTAAAGAGGCCAACACCTCTCAAGTTAGCTATACGTCCCTCACGAAATATGCGTGGGACCAGGAGGGAAATAAGGTAAAGTACTTTGCCATTAATGTAGAATAATCTTCAGCTTGGATGGGGTGGGAAAGGAATGCAGCAAAGAGCAGGTTGATGTGATTTTCGACAGGTGGAGTGTTGAGCTGAGACTGAGGGGCTACAAGAATCAAAACTATATCTTCTCCATTAAGAAATTATTTGGTGAAATCTTACCAGGGGACTCCAAGTATCTATTGAAAAACAACTCCATTACAATTACATTGGTGAAAAAATAAAATAAGTCATGGTCTCAGATTGCCTTCAAGGAGGACAAAATTGAAGCCAAGTCAGAAAAGGAAGAGAAAAACGAAGACCCTCAAGCTGGAATCATGAACATGATGAAGAAGATGTACGAGTAAGGAGACTAGAATATGAAGAGGACCATTGCTGAGGCCTGGACTAAGGCCAATGACAAGAAGGGAGAGAAGCCTGACTTTTCAGACAGATACGATTTCCTCAATAAAAAATGATTGTGATTAATCGAACAGTAGTATGAATATAATCAATTTTTGAAGAACTCAGTAAAGAAATTGCCTTTCTTCTTCTTGCGCTTGGTCTGCACCTTTACTTCGAAATCATTCATTTCTAGATCGGTGTAATGCATCATCTTCATGATAACTCTGCAGGCTTGCATGAATGAATCAACGTTACTGCATATGATCATAGTTACTCTGTGAGAATGTAGTCCAAGAGCTTCTTGAAATTCATCTATATGCCCACTATTGAAGTTTGGTTCTATATCTTTATCAGTTGACCTCTCAGCTACAGCATCTAATCATGCAACTATTTCAGTCTTTTGGTGAGTTGTTCTTCGCGGGCTTTGAGCTATTAATTTTACTTCTTCAAGGATTCAGCCATGTAGGCCAAGCGATCACTCCTATTACTTTCGAATAGCTAATCAGTATCGGTTGCCATCTTTTTGAAGAGCTCGTTCTCGTAGTGGGAGCTGGAGAGGGGACTATTGATTGAAGGATCGCGATGGTCAATTGCAGATATGTCTAGCTTGAGATTTGTCTTCTTAGCAAGTTTGCGCCTGATTGCCAAAAAGTTAGTCTATATCTTTTACCAATAATGGAGGGAAGGAATCTAATTGTCTCCTTCCAGGAGGGATTGAAGTACTAAGTTCACTTCATCTCCATCCCTACAAAATATTTACTAAGGACCAATTATCTTAGCTGTATTTATCAAATCAGACTATTGCTATTAATAGGTCTCCTCCTTTATCATCTCGATAGAACCTTGTAACTCTCTTAGCTTCATGGGGTCCACGCCCTCAACCCGATACTTGAAAGACTAGTAAAAGTCAAACGAGTGCAATACTTTCAGTTCTTACTCTATCTAATGCTTTTAAGTGCGCAGCAAAGACACCATGGTGAGTACTTGGGTCAACTGAAGTAGAAAATGTTGTTTGATGTCAGAGGGTAGAATGCTGCATTGAGATGAGTACTATGACTGTTATATTGATTTTGGTTGGTATATGTTACATATGAACAGATGCTTTTGTACTTATTGAAGAATAAGTCCAAACGCTGTTGATAGTGCGCTGGCAATAGAGATAAATGATGTTTTGATGAATAGTTGCAAAGTGCTTATCTACTCATTTATTTAATTCATCACGCAGAATAAGCTCTTGGTCTTAAGTGTAAATTTACGCTTTATCTAATTTTTGTATGAAATGAACTTTCTAGTCACCAAGTTTACCTCGTTCATCAGTTTTTCATTGCCTTTTTTAACAATCGCTAGTTAGTTTTACGATAGTTTGAGCTTTTCTTCAAGCTTGCCCGTTTAAGATTGTTTATTGAGATTGTCCAGTCGCAGCTATACATTGGTGGCTTATAGCTTATTCCTGTACTCTTTAAGCTATTTTAAGTCATTGGAGAGTTGGGATACTTCAGTCTTCAATGTGTTCCGTTCTTGGATGAGCTCACTATTGCTTTTTTACAGCCTATTATTGCTTTACTTGATGGCTGCCGAGTTTTTGCTCACTTTTTCATACTCTATTGACAGAGCTGTTGCCTTCCTAGTTGAAATCTACTACAGCTCTACGACCTATTGAAATGAATTCTCAATGTCCCTAAGCTGCTGCTTGTACTTATCACAATCGGCTGATAATTTGTTGATGATTCCTTCTTTTTCCGCTAAGACTTTTTCCATTGATTAATGCTTGTTTTTGATGGAGAGGTAGTTAGCAGACGTCTATTCCAACTGAACCTTTATCTGAATGTATTCTGATTTGATTTTAGTGAATTAGTCGTTGAGGGCTGAGTGACTTTATAGGATATCTTTGTTGCTGCGAACTATTTACTCGTCTTTCTATTTTATAATCCTTGCTTTTTATTCAGAATGCTGCTTCCTCATTTCGCCCACTTGGTCTCTAAGGTTGTTGAGAAGAAACTTATACTCCTCCTTCTCGTATATCGCAGTCTTACTTTTCTATTGCACTTATTGAAGAGCCTTACTGATTCTATTGTTTTACGCCTTCAAGTCATTGTTAAGTCCATCCTTATCATGCATTTTTGCATTTAGGTCGTTTATCATTTGCTCCTGCATCTTCATTTTCTCAATCTGCTCTTTGATCTTGAGAATAATTTTGGCTGAGTGTGATTCCTCAAGGCCAAGGGTAGCTGCGAGCAAGCTTCTTTAGTCTTCAATCTATCTGACTATTCTCTGTAACTTTTAGTCAGCTTTTTATATTTATCTTTAGTAATAAATGATTTTTTCTTATCTTTCTTCTATCTGTGCTTATAAGTGGGCTATCTCGAATATGTTTTGCTCATTCTTGGATTAAAGTTCTTATATCTGCTCTTACATTTCTCCTCTAAGGTGTTCGATATTCCTTTCAAACTTGAGCATTTCTTCGTTGGACTTCACTAACTTATACATATTATCCTTGGCTTATAGTTCTATTTCTTAGAGTTTGTTTTTCAATTTTTCAATGACTCTCGAGACTTAGATAATTTAGAGTCTGTTTGAAATGATGCGTGGTGGTTTATCAATATTGGTAAGTTAATTGAGATCTACAATAACGTTCTACAGTTGTTGCTTCAAGCTAAAACATTCTTACTCGCAACATTTCTTTCCTTTCTTTAAATTCTATATATTCCCAGACAGCATTTATCTCTATCTTTGCCATGCTTCCTCCTGGTCAAGTCTGATACATCTCAAGCGCTCTTAGAATTCACTGACTACTTTTTTATTGATTGACTCCAGTTCTAGTATTTTGAAGGTGCACTAATCGAGTGTTCGAAAGCGTTACACTCTTGACCTTAAGTTAAGCAAGATTTCCTCCCAGCTTTATACTTGAAGTATCCTCATGACTTCTTTTAAGATAGATTAGCTTGCATCTGTTTTACGTCTTTGCTCTACTACCCGCCTAAGGGTCTATTTTATCTTATCACTCTCTAAAAGCTTTGATATTTCTTACACCCCCCTGCTGTCAGGACTATTAACAAAGTTTGTAAGTGATTATTTGACATGGAATATCTTTTATGAGTTTTCAACATCCTTCCGCCTTAGCTCAATATACTCATCATGCAACTCATAATATTTTTGCCTGAAATCCTCACTTTCAAAGATGAGTCTCTGAGGTACAATTGAGTTGATATTCTGTTTGTGTGGCTCCTTGTGGGTGACCTTGCTACTGCTGATTGATTTCTGTGATTTTTGAGTGGATAAGTTTTTCTTGCGATCAGTCATAAATTTTTGATTGTACTCTCTTTGTAGGCCTTCTTATTGGCGAATGTGATCTATTTTGGAGAGTATTTTGGACGAAAGGATACTGGTTTGTTTGCTGATGAGTAGTTTGCTTTAAATTTTGTGGGTGAGCTAGGGCTAGAGCCTGTCTTTCTTATTTGACTTCCTCATTTGAATAATATCAATAACAAAACGAATAAAATCAACGCATTAGTTATTGTCTCATTCACACTTGTAGAGGAAGTAGTCCCTAATGTGCTCGGAGTAGGTTGAGAACCTCAGGAACTATTAGTAGTTCAGGGACTAAATATCAAATACTGTACCTATTCATAGATTCTACTGTCAATCTAGTAAGTAAAGCCCATGTTGAGTAGCTGGCCCACTAACCTGATTTAGACCAGGATTTCACTCATCTCAAAGTCACAGACTTCAACCACAAATTCATTGAAAATTTAGTTGAAGCAGTGTCTGTCTCGATATATTGGCGATGCCTTTTTTGAAAATCCTTGAAAATAAGTCTCAAACATCTTAATACTGTCAATACTTTAGAGTTTGGCCTCAGTCTGTATTCGTGTGATTAAGTAAAGAACAGCGAGGGTTAACTTTGGAAAATCATTTTTCCCATGGAGAGGGTGCATGAGCAGCCCATCAACCAACTGGATGGCTTATCTATAATGCTTATAGCTATCTCCTTGAGGGCTACGAAGTAATGCCATATCCCAACAATTCAAACTAAATTTATTAGGCTATTGTTTCATTTTTGTCGTACAGAAACAATCCCACTTTTGACTGAAATAGTCAAACCAAAAAGGTAAAGTATTAAAGTTGAGCTTAAAGGAAAGACCAAGGACAATATTACTTTCTATCTTTATGATCTAATCTTTAGAAAGACCACTGTCACTACTCGAAAGGAACAGGATCACATTGCCTTAGCATCCACGCTATTATTGCTTGACTGCTAAGAGGAGTGCCCCAGCTCCTAGGCCTTGTAATTTTTGAGGAATTACGCCTTTATGTGATAGATAGCCGTCAATAAATGCGACAGCCAAGTGAACAGTATTTTTGCGAAGGAGTAGTTGGGAGGCAACAAAATTTAGCCAATCTACTAAATATATGCGTTATTTATTTGCAAGTGTGTAAGGGTACTTATCTTGTGTGGGGAAAGTGTTGACGAGTGAGGGATAGCTGTCTATCGGGATGAGTTCCTACATGCACTTTAAGCTGTTATTGCGTAGTGTTATCTCTTTGTTAGGATGCTTCTTGGAGCGAAAGGTTAGTTTTAGATGATCTTTCCAATATTATTCTCCAGTTGTCTACACTGTCTATCTCGTTGCTTATTGCTGTATTGGCTTCTTACTCTTCCCCGCCTTCTTAACCACCTTCGGTTTCTTCTTTTAGAGCGAGTTGGGATTGGACAGATATTTGTTACTTTTCCTATTCTGGGGACTAAAGCACTGTGTTAATCTGGGGTTGGAGTCTCTTTGCCTTTGTGAGGAAGGATTGCGGGAGTGTTTTTGTGGTTGAGCACGACTGGGGTTATCTTTTTTATGTTTAAGCATTAATTTAAATTAACCCAACTGCTTAATTTTTAGATATTAGTGGGAGTAAGAGGGTGAGTTATTAGATCATATTAATAGAGAATCACTGCGGCTGCTTCCTCTCCTTGAAGCTGGTTTCTTACTGCGCACTGATTTGATCTTCGGATACATTTCTTCGAAGGGGAGTCCTTTCACTTCAGTAAGAGTATGGTCGTAGTGGTTGAATTTCTTCTTGGACTTCTCCACAATATCGAGTAGATGCTGCTGGCGTTCATTGAGGGTATTGATCTTTTGCAATTCGCTATTTTTAATGTTTTCCTGGACGCGAATGAGATCGTTTTTGACTTGGCTGGAGATGAATCTTTTACTATAAAAGGTTCTTATTCGAGAATGTTCGTTACCAAGTTCTAGAGCTCTAGCAAAGGCTTAATTGCGTTTCTAACTTAGTAAGTAAATACCTTCAATAGTGATTTTTCCAATTATCTATCCTCTGATAATTTTCTTTAGGACTAGGATCTATAGGTTTTAACTTAGTTCGCCCTCCTCCTATTCATGTTTTACCACTATTGCCTTACAGCTGTTCTTCGGTGCATGGAGTTTTCTCTAAAGGATGTGTTAGTTCTTCGATGCTCCTGTAGCTCGCTCTCAACTTTCCTTCGGTTTTATTCTTTCTAAGTAAGCAGAAGAATACCATTCTCATTTCTTCAAAGCGGCTTTGCTTGAGTTTATAGAAATTAATGAGTGACTTTTCCTTTTCTTCAAGTTCTTTTACCGATTTCTTGGCTTGCCTCTCCAGAAACGAGGTGTTATGCTGAACCTTTTCTCTTTCGTTTTGAACCTGCTTCCTAACCACTTTGTGTGTATTGTAAATAGCGTAAGGGATAATGCTCTCAATATTTTAGGGGTTGTCTAAACGATATTAGCGTTCGCTGTACATTGATAATTTTATTATTGAATTATAATTAACCAAAATAGGCCAATAAGACACTTTTGATGATTAATCACATTTAAAGTGTTTCAATTATTCTATATTTCATTTTTGTAAACAATGTAAAATGGTAATGAAAAATATGTTCAGAAAATTTAGATTGTCTTCCTTTAAGGTGTGCATTACTACAATCCTCAAGAGTATTTAGCAGTAATGAGCCAAAACACATCATTGCTTAATTTTGTCAACCCAGCTCATGTTTAAATCATTAATCATAGAGATAAATCTGCAAAAATACTAAAGTGCTGCTTGAGAGACGCCTAATGCCTCTATGTACGGGAGACGAGAGAGGGTCGACATATCTATTATTGGATAGACTAAACATTTAACAGTAATTATTAAGAAGAAAGGAATAAAGTCTTTATGATTACTCTAAATTGCTAATAAAAGAGTAATCGTTTTAGCAATAGAAGCATTATCACAATTAACATGTATCGTTACTCTTCCATTCCTGAGCGTCTTACACTCTTTCAAGAATTAGTTTAAATGGGAAACGATTCATTTATCTTTAGTCCAAATTATTGTAAATTTTCCCAATATAATGAGTTGACTTATCCAAGAACTTTATTCTTTCATTCGGTTTCTTATAAGAAGCCAACTATCGCTTTAATGCTGAATCAAACAAACCTCAGGGAAACTCCCTTTTATGTTGGAGCCATTTAATAAACAGCAAAGGTAAAAAGTATCTCAAAGATTATTGGACATCCTTCAAGCATTTTTTTAATATTTTTAGTCAATCAGTAAGGCTTGATTAATGACAAAATCAAGGAGGTTATTCTTACTCACCAAAATCCCCAAAGGGTATCCAAATAAGATTTTAAGGCAAGTAAATAGGATATTTTGAAAGGAACTCTTTTTAATATGCTTAATGAGCAAAATATCTTAAACCCAAACCTCATATAGTTTCTAGCTGATAATATTGTAAACAAGTAGTTTACTCGAGACTTTATTAGCTTGGTTCAACTCTACTATAAAATATTCCTGAAAGAAGACCTATCATAAGACTAAATATAATCTGCCATTTATAACTACTTTTACTACGGCTAACAAAAGATACAAAAGCTAGCCTTTAGCTTCACCACTCTTCTCACCCTTATCTAGTTCAAGCATAATCTTTATTGTAATTCTTTGATATAAGAAATATTGAAAAATATTCCTCAGATGAAGCCATTGTAGGAGCTGACGTTATAGGATTTATACCTATACAATAACATAGAATTTACATTTATTGGACTTGACTTAAATGATAAGATCGTGAGGTTCTTCAATTACACTACTACTCCTAAACTTCCTATTTGCGCTATCCTTTCCTTAGTACAATTTTTGCCAATGCCTTATAAATCGATCTTATGGTGTGAGGAGTGGGGAAGATATAAAATAAACTATGGATCGTAAGCAACATAGGTCGATATTACCAATCATGAGATTGTAGACTCTCGCTTTCTCCTATAATGCCCTCTTGACCTAGTTGAGGATCCATATTTAAGACAGTGCTATATGAGCAGTTTTGACTAGAATGAAACCATCCACGCTGTAAGCAGTGCAAGAAAAAAAGTAGAAGAGCTTGAGGAAATAGAGCAATTAAAGACCTTACTCAAATCAATCAAGGCCAACGCCATTGAATCCATCCCCAAACTAAGGCTCATATGGAAAATACTTACAACTCGCAACAAAATTGACCTCGATTTAAATAACCTTTAGTCGTTCCATCAAATTCCGCTTTTAAGTAGGGTTATTCGTTTGGATGAAACTTTCAAGGCTTATCTTGAGAATTTAAATAGATAGACTAACAGAAAAAGAATATTTAAGCAAATTGTTTGCACTACTCATAGATTCTATTTGCAGCTTAATGCATTGTCTAAAAATATTAGTGATGTAAAAGCAATAATAAAGAAATTGACAGAAATAAAAGGAAATAGTGTTACTAAATAAAATTCATAATACAAATTAAATGAGATTTACCAGGAACTGAGTGCTTGTCCTTTAAGAAGCTATGAGGCCTACCTCTATATTTTAAACTAAATCCAAACAATCGCCAAAACACAGAAAAATGGCAAATTATAATGCATAAATCAAGCTTTTTCTATCACATAATCACTAAATCTGCATCATAAATTCATTAATTATGCACTTATTAACAAGCAAATTAAATAACTGATAACTCTCATGAAGTCCAAACATCAATCTTAGCTTATTGCATTCTAACTACCTAAATAACAGCTTTTTTCACTATTAGCAGAAATTTCTAAGGAAGAGGAAGATTTTCGATAACTTTTCTTTCATACAGAAAAAGAAATTATTCTTCAAAAATATGAAAAGCTAATGCATCGAATAAGCAGATCATTATTCAATATAATGAGGGAAGTAAACAAATGCTAATAGATTAGAAAATTGTATTATGAGCTCTATCAAATAACTCCCTTTATCTTCACTATCGAACAAGTCAACATATTTCATCTCATTTAAACTTCAAACATCAAGTCTTTTTTTAGAAATTTTAGTTAAAATAAAAAGATACATTTAATCTTAAATGGGCAACCAGGAACTTTGCTATAATTGTCTCACCAGCTAATTATTACAAGAAGGCATTTCCAAAATGGTAATTAGAGTGCTATAAAATATATAACTGCAACTAATCACCATTCAATAGCCGCTATCTTATTGGCGATTGGGGTGGGGGATGAAGCTTTAATGGAATAGATGGCTGGAATATAATCGTTAGTCCGTACCAATGCTGCAAGTATTAATGAAGATGAGTTCGATTTGGTAGAACTATTACTCAATAATCCCCACAATTAAGATGATCATACAGAGGAGCACCAAGATTTATACCTCAAGATCGCCTTAAAGTATAAGGAAGCTTTCAAATTGTTAATTCGCTTGTAAAATTAATATGACGCCAGTGTCTATCATCTTTACTAGCTCATTAAGCACTATGATTAATAGAACGATTCTTAGTCAACCTAATGGAAGGAAAAAGAAATCATGATGTTCTTGCAAGAAGAAATAAACGCACAATCTGAACTAGTGAAGAAGGCAGAGCTAATAATATAGAATAAGGATATGATTGGGGATAAGCTGAAGACAAATAAGATAGGGATTAGATTCATTATAAGATTTTTATATCGCAACATAGAAAAGGAAACTAACTGGTTCAATATACACAAATCCAAGTATAAGACCCTATAAACCTACAAGAAGTATCTTAAACTGTTGTTAAATAAATACAATATTGACGAAAATATCACACTTAGCGCCTTTAATAAAATAAATTCCTCCCAAATAGAAATAGGCTTTGTTTTAGCCAATTATCATCAGAACAAATATTAGCTGTTTAACTCAAAATAAAAAGGATATGTTAAGCTAATTGACCTTATACTGGCTTCACTTTCTGTCCCTCTTGATTTCTCTCCCAAACTCATCAATATAAAACGAATGTCCAACCAATAGAAGATTTCCTTAGCTATTAATAAAAGTAATCATAAATTTGCCTAATAATATAGTGGGCAGCTTTATTGGTCTAATTTCGGCAATAATTCAGCACCTTTTAATATTTTACAAGCACATTCATAGGACTAAGCAATACTTTACTGCAGCTTCTAATTTATTCCTCAAAATACAGAGAGACCTGAGGAAAATAGCCTACCTAAAATGAAGCCAAGCTTAAGCTAATAGAAATATAATCTTCGAGCTATAGATCTATTGGGTATGTGGTGGGCAAAGAATAAGAAGTTAACTCCTGAGCTAAAAGAAATATTATTTGGGTCTATTTTCAATAGTCCTTTTCTATACTACTACTATATTGTTCAAAATAGCTCATATTAAGCATTACTTTTCAATAGGTAAAAGAGAAGCCTAGTTGATTTAAGCTGTGGTTCAACTGATCTTTATAAAAAAGGGAAAATAATAGGAAAAACAATTTGTGGAATTTAGGGTTCCCTTATACTAAGAGCCAAGAGAAGAGAGGATTCGAATTATTTAGACATATAATTGATAAGAATCAGCAATTTTTTGTAGATTAAGATATAAAAGCTAAACTTATACTTAAAGTAAGGCTAAGTCTGTAAATTGAAAAACGAACCTTAAATTCCCTTAGTTTTATATCACCTTACCAATAAAACTTTGCATTAATACAAAACAAACTGGGCGGTAAATGATGAAATTTAGTACTACTAACTAAAAGTTGGTTAATAAGATATCAGATTAGGCCCAGTGGATTGTGAGTTAAAACCAAAATTATAGATGAATCTCAGGACCTTTCCTCTAATTACTTTCCATTCCTGTAAATCTTTCAAAGAAATTGTATAATAAGGCATTTGCTAGAAATGCAATAATGAGTAAAATAAAATGATTCGAGGTAATATGAACCTATTTCTTTTAGGACGTGAGTCTTACCTGTCTGAGTACAATGATCTTAAAAACAAAGTTATTGAGGAGGTCCGCCAATCTTTAACACTGAAGACCATCAAGGATAAGTAAAAAGAGAAAAAGAATAATTATTTGTGTTTCTTATGTTGCCTGACCAAAAATTCTGATGAAGCGAATTGAAATGTTCAATGAATATATGTTTTTCCTATAATTAATATTATTTTCTGATGATGATTGCAAATTGTACGATGAAAAGGCTATTCAATAATATGAATTTCATAAAGAATTTATTCTCACAAAAAAAAGATATGTCGAATAACTACAAATCAAAAGAATAGCTGAAGAAAAGGCTTACTCCCCTACAATATAGAGTCACACAATAGAACGGTACTGAACCACCCTACAAAAGTATCCATTACCTTAATATAGACTAATACTACAATACCACAAAGAAAGGAATTTACAACTGCATTGTCTGTTATAAGCCTCTCTTTACTTCTGATACCAAATATGATAGTGGCTGTGGATGGCCAGCATTCTACGATGAACTTAAGGATGCCAATATAACCAAGAAAGTGGATTATACTCATGGAATGATTAGGACTGAAGTTCGTTGCAGTGAATGTGACAGTCACTTAGGACATTTGTTCTAGGATGGCCCGAAAGACAAGACTGGAATTAGATATTGCATAAATAGTGCAAGTGTGCAGCTCTAATAAAAGAAATGATTCAGGACTGAGATCATAATTATGTCACATTCATTTCAAGATAAAGCCATTCAACCCTTGTTTAATCTTTGTCTTCGAAGGTTAAAAATTAGTCCAATTTCGTCTGAGATGAGTACATCACCTTTTCAGTTTTTTAGCCTTTAATTCTCCCTCTACTTTAACAATTTGCTTGGAACAGTCCCATGTTTTCTACTTCTTAGCACATCTCTTTACACATTGGGCACTCTGATTTATGAACCTCCATAGTCATATTAAACTTGCCATATCCTTTTGTAATCCATACTTTTTTATTATTGGCTTTGCAACCCTTGTTTCTGCAAACTCCTTCGAGATTAAGGCCAGGGCCGATTTCTCTCCATTCCGGAGCAGTCGATGAGAATTTCCCGATAATCGGCTCATTCATGCTGTTGAACTTGATATTTTGAAATCCACCACCTCTTAGTCTGAGGACCAAATGCAGTGTTGACTATTTTTGTATATTATAGTCACAGAGGGTCTTTTCTGGATTCAACTATCTTCCTGCGAAAAATATTTTCTGTTGATCAGGAGGTACTCCTTCTTTATCATGGATGATTTAATTGACTGTTTGTATTGAGTCAGCCGGAGATACATCAATGGTAATAGTTTTGCCAGTTAAGGTCTTCACATAGATCTGCATTAAATACTTATAATGTAATAGCTCTTGGAGAGTAAAATAAGTATAGGGATAATCATGATATTTTGATCTCATACTAAGCAATAACTAGTTCTTAGCTAGGCTGTTTAGATGATGTGATCCCCATCTACAATTAGAGTCGTTATTAGCTCGCATCTCTTTG
>JACCDV011065032.1_pt1 | contig 14096 bp, 13 predicted proteins | sample 7446131 | NCBI WGS metagenome assembly JACCDV01 (sample SAMN15323448, study PRJNA562643) | freshwater metagenome | isolation source: river surface water | place: USA:Blue River Watershed | collected 2017-08-17 | reverse complement strand
TTAGTTTGTTTAGGCCTGAAGAGTTGCGGCTGACCAGCTGACCAGCTTTGAGTGTGCCGCACCGCTCTCGAGTGCAGCTCTTGATCTATCAATTGCCACAGCGAAGCTGCTCAGGATGTCCAGGTCCGAATTTTTTGAAAGTTCATAGGCAACTATTCCTGCGGCAGCATTCAGCAGAACGACCTCTGTGATAGCCCTGGCATTTTCGAAATGACCACCGCCAAAGAGTTTGGTTGCAACTTCGGCGTTATGGCGTGCATCGCCGCCAAGCAGTTGCTCTTGAGTGGCCGGGTGCAGTCCGAAGTCAGTGGCATCAAGCTCGATTGGTAGAACCTCACCTCCGGCCACAACCAAGATTCGGTTTCGAGCAGTTGTTGAAAGCTCATCAAGACCGTCATCAGATCGCATGACAAGAGCTGTCCTGCCTCTATTGGCTAACTCCTGCGCCATCACAGGAGCAATCTCCTGGTTCGCGACACCCAGCGCGGTTGCCCTGGGTTGGGCGGGGTTTGCTAGCGGGCCGAGAAAGTTGAAGGTGGTTGGTACTCCCAGCTGCTTTCTTACCGGCGCGACAAATCGCATAGCAGGGTGGAAAACAGGTGCAAAGAAAAAGGTGATTCCGACCTGACGGAAAACGTCAGCCACTTGCGCAGGCGCCAAATCCAGCTTGATGCCCAGCACCTCCAGCATCTCGGCAGAACCGGTCTTGCCCGACGCCGATCTGCTTCCATGCTTGAGAACAGGTATTCCTGCTGCAGCAACTAAAACCGAAGCCATCGAACTGATATTGACTGTTCCGACCATATCCCCGCCGGTCCCCACGATGTCAACAGCATCTGCGCCGGTGTCAAGCACAACGGCGTTGTCCAGCATTACGTCTACTAAGCCCGAGAGCTCTTCGACAGTCTCCCCCTTGGATCTCAGCGCAAGCATGAATGCGCCAATCTGCCCTTCTGATGCTTCTCCCGCCATGATTTGACGCATAGCCCAATTGGACTGTGGACGAGTGAGGTCCTCCCCCGCAATTAGCTTGCTGAAGATTTGACTCCAAGAAACAGCTGTCATTTTCCAGAGTTTAGTGACTCAACTTACGAATTCGAGTCTAAAAATTCTCCGAAATGCCCACTCTGAGGGGATTCGACAGTGAATTTGAGTTAGGCTTGAACCATGTCTGCAACCACTTCAGCTGCTCCTGCAGTAACGGTAATTAACAGGCCGAACGCGGTTTCGGTAGGAACAATCGTCTGGCTGGGCTCCGAAGTTATGTTCTTCGCCGGTCTCTTTGCGATGTATTTCAGCCTGAGAGCTGGTGCTCCGGACCTATGGGCTAATGATGCACAAATCTTGAGCGTGCCATTTGCTTTGATTAACACCCTGATTCTGGTGGCTAGCTCCTTTACTGCTCAGTTCGGTGTTTTCGCAGCAGAGCGAATGCAGCCTAGAAGAACCGGACTCTCCCCCACGAAGTGGGGCATGATCGAGTGGTTCTTCCTCACTTACTTCATGGGCGCGATTTTCGTTGCCGGTCAGGTTTGGGAGTATGCAATTTTGGTTTCTGAAGGTGTAACTCTGAGCTCCAACTCCTACGGCTCGGCCTTCTACATCACTACAGGTTTTCACGCACTTCACGTGACTGGTGGCTTGATTGCCTTCCTGCTCGTTATCGGAAGAGCGTATGCGGCAAAGAATTTTGGTCACCGAGAGGCAACCAGCGCAATCGTCGTCTCTTACTACTGGCACTTTGTAGACGTGGTGTGGATCGGCCTCTTTGTGGTCGTCTACATCCTGAAATAAATGGAGAAATAGTTGAACAACGAAAAGCCAATGCGTCGTCGCCCATGGGCGGCCGGCCTAGTGATTTTCATGGGACTGGTGCTATCTGGCGGTGGCTACGCTGCGGCAACCAGTACTGTCCAGGCCGAGTTTGGCAGCCCCGAGCAGATTGAAGAAGGGCGCAAGCTGTTCCTGTCTAACTGCTCCAGCTGCCATGGGGTAAATGCCGAAGGTGCCATTGGTGGCCCCAGCTTGATAGGCGTCGGTGCTGCATCGGTTGACTTCCAGGTAGGAACTGGCCGCATGCCAGGTCAAGCATCTGGCCCTCAGCTTCACAAGAAGCCAGTTCAGTTCACCGAAGAGCAAATTGCTGCGATGGCTGCATATGTGGCATCGCTTGCCCCTGGGCCTGCCATTCCTGACGAGGAGTACCTGAGAACTGACGGTGATGTTGCACACGGTGGAGAGCTTTTCAGAATCAACTGTGCAATGTGTCACAACGCTGTTGGTGCTGCAGGTGCGCTAACTGAAGGAAAGTGGGCGCCTGTCCTTGATGGTGTTTCTGAGAAGCACATCTACGAGGCCATGATAACCGGGCCTCAGAACATGCCCGTATTCAACGATGCCAACCTAACCCCCGAGGACAAAAAGGACATCATTTCCTACCTCAAGTACGTCGAGAACAACCCATCAGTTGGTGGCTTTGAGCTCGGCTCGATTGGCCCAGTGGCTGAAGGTCTTTTTGCTTGGATCTTTGGAATGGGCTTCATCATTGCGATTACCGTATGGCTTGGCGCCAAGTCGAACTAGGAGCGTTTGTAAATGAGTGAACTAGACAAGGCTTATCCGAGCGGACTTGCAACCAAAACTGACCGCCCAATTTCAGATCCCGGTATTGAGCCTCACAGGCTCAGGATGACGGATAAAGACGAGAAGGTTGCCAAGACTGCCGAGCGCGTCGTTGCCGCACTGTTCTTGCTATCTATCGTTGGAGCAATCATTGCGGTCTGGGCCTTCTTTGCCTTCCCAATTGTTGACGGTGACCTATCTGCGACAAGGAACAATTCGCTTTGGATGGGCCTTGGAATGGCGCTGAGCCTGTTTGGTATTGGCTTCGGTGCAGTGCACTGGGCCAAGACCCTGATGCCAGACCACGAAGTCTCTGAGGACCGCCACATCGCTCGTAGCTCCGATGAGACCCGTGCTCAAGCGATTGAAATCATCAAGCTTGCAGATGGTGAGTCTGGGTTCTCTAGGCGCAAACTCATCCGTCGCACCATGTATGGGGCACTTGCTTTCTTCCCAATTCCAGCAGTAGTTATCTTTGGAGACCTAGGTCCCTCGGTTGGCGATACCCTCAAGCGCACCATGTGGCGCGCTGGCACTCGGCTAACGAAGGATCCGACCGGTATCCCAATCAAAGCTTCGGATGTGACAGTGGGATCTGTGTTCCACGTCATTCCTGAGGGCCTCAAGGAACTGGACCACGAGGTCAAGCTAAACGAAAAGGCGAAGGCCGCAGTTTTGCTTGTCAGAGTGAACCCTGAGGACCTCAACGAAGACCCAGCAAAGGCATCGTGGAGCTACGACGGCATCGTGGCTTACTCCAAGATTTGTACCCACGTTGGCTGCCCAGTGGCTCTGTATGAGCAGCACACTCACCACCTGCTTTGCCCTTGCCACCAGTCGACATTCGACTTGGCTAACCACTGCGCGGTCGTATTTGGACCAGCGGCAAGGCCTCTCCCACAGCTACCAATCACTGTTGATGCTGAGGGCTACCTGGTCGCACAGAGCGACTTCCTTGAGCCAGTAGGCCCAACATTTTGGGACATAAGGAACGACTAATGAGTAACGCAACTGCTGAAAAGAAAAAGGGCGGCGCCCTAGCCGGAACTGCTAACTACCTTGATGAGCGCCTGGCGGTGGGTTCGGTCCTGAAGAACTTTGGTCGCAAGGTATTTCCTGACCACTGGAGCTTCATGCTCGGTGAGGTTGCTCTCTACAGCTTCGTCATCCTGGTGATCTCTGGAACCTTCCTAACCTTCTATTACCAGCCCTCAATGGCTGTGGTTTACTACCAGGGCTCTTATGCACCTCTAAAGGGCGTTGAGATGTCGATCGCTTATGCATCCAGCCTTGATTTGAGTTTTGACATTCGCGGTGGCCTAATCATGCGACAGGTTCACCACTGGGCTGCCTTGTTGTTTGTAGCGGCTTCGGGTCTACACATGCTTCGAGTCTTCTTCACTGGAGCGTTCCGTAAGCCACGTGAGCTGAACTGGCTCGTCGGATTCATGCTCTTTATTCTCGGAATGGCCGCTGGATTCACCGGTTACTCTCTTCCAGATGACCTACTTTCTGGAAACGGTCTGCGCATCATCGATGGAATGATCAAGGGTATTCCCTTCATTGGACCTTCGATTTCTTCCGGTCTTTTCGGGGGCGAGTTCCCTGGCACTGAGGTAGTAGCGCGTCTCTACAGCCTTCACATCATGATCGTGCCAGCTCTCATCATCGTGTTTATTGGCTTGCACCTGATGATGGTCATCATCCACAAGCACACCCACTACTCGGGTCCTGGCCGTCGCGACGATAACGTCGTTGGCTACCCGCTAATGCCTGTTTACGTAGCGAAGGCTGGCGGATTCTTCTTCCTGGTGTTCGGTGTGATCATGGCAATTTCAGCCACTTTCACAATCAACCCGATTTGGAACTATGGGCCGTACGACCCATCACCAGTTTCTGCCGGCACCCAGCCTGACTGGTACATCGGTTGGCTTGATGGTGCTTTGCGTCTAGCGCCGAGCAACTGGGATGTTGCAGTTCTCGGCATTGTTTTGCCAATGGGTGTCTTGGTTCCTCTGGTGGTCTCTCTGGTCTTCCTAGGCCTGGTTGCGGCATACCCATTCCTAGAAGCATGGGTAACCGGTGACAAGCGTGAGCACCACGTTCTAGACCGCCCTCGCAACGCTCCTACCAGGACCGCTATCGGCGCTGCCGGCGTCACCTTCTACGCAGTTCTCTGGGCTGGTGCCTCCACTGACCTAATTGCAGTGAACTTCGAGATGTCGCTGAACCAGGTCCTGATTGCGATGCAGATCTTGCTTATCATCGGTCCGGTAATTGCATACTGGGTCACCAAGCGCACCTGCTTGTCGCTTCAGCGCAAGGATCGAGAGATGGTTCTCCACGGCCGCGAGACTGGCCGAATCGTCCGACTCCCCCACGGTGAGTACGTTGAGCTTCACCAGCCTCTAGACAAATACGAGCTCTGGAGACTAGTGGACTTCAAGGACTACCAGCCGACTCTTGCTCGCCCAAACCAGGACGGGAAGATAACCATCGGTTCACGGATCCGTGCCAAGCTATCGAGCATTTACTTCGAAGACAGAATTGCCCCTGTCTCAAAGTCGGAGTACGAGCTTGCTCATGCAGAGCACGCTCCTGAGCCTGCCAAGGTTGAGAAACCCAAGGCAGCTCGCAAGCCTAAGGCCCTGGCTGGCAAAAAGTAGTATCGACTGAAAACCCCCGACTCCATGTCGGGGGTTTTTCTTTAGGTAGGGATAACCCTAGTAAGCAAGCGGAAGGCCTTGTCGCCCTCGAATGCTGCAATAGTCTGGTTTTCGTTGCCGAAGATAGGAAACAACCATGAAGCTCAAGTCACTACTTACAACAGCCGTCATAGCTGCCTCGATGCTAGTTCCAGCAAGCGCTGCCCAGGCTGATTGCTACTGGGGTCCCGACGGGGTATTGGTCGTTCCTGACTCCGGGCAGTGTGTTATTCAGATTTTCCCGATTGGCCCAGTGCCTCCGAGTGCTACCCCTGGGACTCCTATGGCAACACCCTCTCCATCAGCGACGCCGACTCCCACCGCCACCCCAAAACCAACTGAGAGTGAAAAGCCCAAGCCGATTGTGATGCGCCGAATTTTCATCACAAGCGTGTTGCACTGGGAGCAATTGGTTTCGCCGAATTTGCCCAATGTCACCATTGTCAGCGAGACCGATCCAAAGTTCTCTACCGGCTGTGGCCAGGTAGCCTTCTGCGCTCTTAGCGTTCCAGATGGCCATACATTGAGAATCGGAATCGTCAGCCCCTATCGATTTGGGGTTACTAGCCCACAAGAGAAGAGCCTTCTTTTGACTGGAGCAAGGGTCTCGGGAAGTTTTATAGCCAGCTACAAATACGAGGTCGCGGGGAATCTGGATCTTGACCTAACCTTCGTTGATAATCCCTTCACCATGGCAATTAAGAATCCCGTTCTACCTGACCTAACCTTCCCTCACAGCAGTGCTGATAATGGCGTGGTGAACGCTGGGGGTTTCACCGTAGAGCGAAACAAGACAGTAGAGATTGCTCCGACATGGGCCATGAGCACGCCACTAAGCTGGCAAGGTCTTCCACCTGGACTATCCATGAATGCTAATGGGTCAATCACTGGGGCCCCGACCAAGAGCGGTACCTATGTGGTTACTGCCAGAGCTGGACAAAAAGCGAGGCCACTCACATATCGATTTGCCATCGAAGTAACAGCAGATATAACACCACCAACAATCACCAGCAGCAGCGCTATTGACTTAACCAGTCTCCGCTACGAGTTTTCTCCGAGCACATTGCCCAATCAACGATCCACCGATTTCTACAAAACCCGAGTAACAACATCGAATGGCACTTTCGTGCGTGAAATCTTGGTTGATGGTGGAGCGAAGAGCGCTCTAATCACAGGCCTCTCCCCCAGCACCAGCTATAACTTGAGCATGGTGGCGTGCAACATCGCCGCCGACACTTGCTCTGACTCCAGCGCCGCAGCAACTGCCAGCACCCAACAGAACCCGATCGTGCTTCGGTCCTCGACTTCTGGCGTAACGACCAGGAGTACATGGATTGCCGGCTCTCTAGACTCAATGCAGACAACAATTCGAGGACGAACCGGTCAGTCCTTCAGGCTGATGAATGTAGGATTTGGCAACGCTACCAAGGCTCAAAGAGAGGCCTTCGAGGATGCCTTCCCAGGCCTGCAGTTAGCTTCCTCGGGGACCATAACTGGGACCCTGAAAGCGACAAACAGAAAGCAAGAGCGGGAGTTCTTCCAGATTGGAACTGTTTTTGTGAAGTTTAAGATAACAACAACCAGATAGAAAAACACAACCCCCAAAGGCATTGCGCCTAAGGGGGTTGTGTCTAGGTGGAGATGCCGGGAATCGAACCCGGGTCCACTGCACCGTTTGTGACTCTTCTACGGGTGTAGCTTCATAAGTCGTTCTACTCGGCCTCGGAATTTGTCTGAAGCAACTACTCCGACAGGCCCAGTCACAGTGAAAGTCCCGATTGAGCCTGCAACACACTCAACCAGCAAGATTTCTAAATGACGTCTGGGTCTAAGCCGAAATCAAACTTAGTCAGACGGACTTCGGGGCTAGCTATGCAGCTAGGGCGAAGTCGGCGCGCTTTGTATTGGCACCTATGGTTTTGCACAGATCGTTTACGAGATAACTGTGCATCCTCGACCCGCTTCATTCACTCATCAATACAATGTCGAAACCGATCATCCCCATGTTGAGTTGTTTTAGATACTTACTCGAATATCTTCGAGCCCTAAAGAATAACACCGATTTCAGATTCAGATTCTGCTGGTTACTGTGAACTAGTTGATAATCTCTGCTGTATTCAAAACTGAGGCAAACTCTCCGTCCAGGTTGGCTGAGGTCATTTTCATGACCAGTTCCCCTGGAATTGCCTCCCCTGTCTTTGTTGATAAATCAAAAGCTGTAGTTGCATCGATAGCAAAAGTGACCTGATAACCAAGATTGCCAGCCATGCGAGCGGTCGTCTCGCAACAGAAATTCGTTGTTACGCCGCAAATCACTAACTCTCTAAAACTTCGTTCGGTCAGCCATCGGTGCAGATCCGGAGTTCCGTAGAATGCCGAGTTCACGGTCTTTTGAATCACCAGATCGCCAACTCCCCCGAGCGAGGGCTCAAGTTCATTACCTTCGAAGGAGGGGTTTAGGGGTGAATCTGGTATGACTGAATTGTGCTTCACCACAACTATTGGCCAGTTCTGAGCTCGCCAATGGGCTGTTAGACGTTCGATATTGGCTAAATAGTCAGGGTTTGCAGGCTTACCCCAAAAGGCTTCTTCGCGAAATCCAACCTGAGGGTCTATGACCAGCAGGACTGGAGTCTTAGACATGGGTTAGTGTGCGTGCGCGTAGCGATCGTATTCGAATACGAACCCAACAACACCGACCAGTGCGAAAGGTACCGCAATCGCTATAACCCAAGGGCCTACAGCGAGGCCTGCGAAGGCCAAAGCAGTTGATGCACCCAGAACCAGTGGCCACCAGCTCCATGGGCTATAGAAGCCCATCTCACCAGATTCATCTTCGATGTTTCCATCAAGCCTGTCTTCGGGGAGCACTGCAGTGCGCTTCATCCCTGCGTAGAGGTAGTAAGCGATGAAGAGGCCCAGGATTACCAGAAGGCTCATAGCTGCAGAGCCGATAGGCTCAATTGCACCGTACTCAAGGTTGGTCCAAAAAGCGTATGCGGCTGCCGCGATGGCAAAGTAAATGGACATTACAACAAGGATTACGACATTCGTCTTCATTAGATTCTGCCTTCCTTGGCGTAAGCGGCCTTTGCCTCAGGCGCTGCATACTCTGGGTGGTTTAGGTCAAACGCAGGAGACTCAGACCTGATTCGAGGAATCTGGTGGAAGTTGTGGCGTGGGAATGGCGACTCGGTGGCCCACTCTAGTGAGCGGCCATAGCCCCATGGATCCTTGAGCCCAACCATGGTTCCCTTGCGGTGAGTAACCCAAACGTTGAAGAAGAACGGAATCATAGAGAGCGCAAGTATCACGGCGCCAGCGGTCGAGAGGATGTTCATCTCGGTGAAGCCATCCTCAGGAAGGTAAGTCGCGTAGCGACGAGGCATTCCGATGACGCCCAGCCAGTGCTGGACCAAGAAGGTTGTGTGGAATCCGATAAACAATAGCCAGAAGTGCCACTTGCCTAGTCGCTCGTTGAGCATCTTGCCGGTGAACTTTGGCCACCAGAAGTAGAAACCTGCGAACATCGCGAAGACCACAGTTCCGAAGACTACGTAGTGGAAGTGGGCAACTACGAAGTAGCTGTCAGAAAGATGGAAGTCAAGAGCTGGGGAAGCAAGAATGACACCCGTTAGGCCACCAAATACGAAGCTAACCAAGAAGCCTAGGCTCCAAAGCATTGGGGTTTCAAATGTGACTGAGCCCTTCCACAGTGTGCCGATCCAGTTGAAGATTTTCACACCGGTTGGCACCGCAATCAGCATTGTTGTGAAGGCAAAGAACGGCAGGAGCACCTGGCCGGTCACGTACATGTGGTGAGCCCAAACAGTCATTGAGAGCGCTGCAATAGCTATCGTTGCATAGACCAGGGTCTTGTAGCCGAAGATTGGCTTTCTTGAGAAGACCGGGAAAATCTCTGAGACGATTCCAAAGAATGGTAGGGCGATGATGTAGACCTCAGGGTGACCGAAGAACCAGAACAAGTGCTGCCACAGCATTGCGCCGCCGTTTGCGGGGTCAAAGATGTGCGCTCCAAACTGACGGTCGGCTCCAAGAGCGAATAGTGCGGCCGCAAGTGGTGGGAAGCACATGATGATCAAAATTGAGGTCACCAAGGTGTTCCAGGTGAAGATTGGCATGCGCCACATGGTCATACCTGGGGCTCGCATGGTGATGATTGTGGTGATGAAGTTAACGCCACCGAGGATTGTTCCAAAACCGCTCATAGCGAGACCGAAGACCCACAAATCTCCTCCAATACCAGGAGAGAAGGTTGTGTTCGAGAGCGGCGCGTAAGCAAACCATCCGAAGGAAGCCGCACCCTGAGGGGTAAAGAAGCCGGAGACTGCGATCAAGCTTCCGAAGTTGAAAAGCCAGTAAGCGATGGCGTTCAGGCGCGGGAAAGCAACGTCAGGGGCACCAATTTGAACTGGCATTAGCACGTTTGCAAATCCAGCGAAAAGCGGGGTTGCAAACATAAGCAACATGATTGTGCCGTGCATGGTGAACAGCTGGTTGTACTGCTCCTTTGTTGCAACAACCTCTAGTCCAGGCAGTGTGAGCTGTGCGCGAATGATTAGCGCCATGACTCCTGCAATCAAGAAGTACATGAAAGAAGTAATTAGGTACAGGTACCCGATCTTCTTGTGGTCGGTGGTAGTTAGCCAGTCGACCAGAATCTCACCCTTTGAACGCTTGCGCGCTGGGGTGCCTGCCTTTACCTGGGTCTCAGTAAGAGTTGCCATTTTCCTTATCCCCTCTTGCCTGGGTCGCCACCAGGAAGATTCTGGTTTCGGTCGTACTCGGTTGAAAGTTGACCTACGTTGCCTGCAGCAGCCAAGGAAGCAGTGTGTGCTAGGTATTCAGCTTCTGAAACTACCTTGACGTTGAAAAGCATCATTGAGTGGTATTCGCCACAAAGCTCCGCGCACTTACCAACGTAAGTCCCCTCCTTGAGAGGAGTGAAATACATGTGGTTGGTCATGGCCGGGAACATGTCCTTTTTGTACAAGAAGTCCACTACCCAGAATGAGTGAATTACATCTCGAGAGGTGAGATCAATCTGGACTGTCTTTCCAACCGGAAGGTAGAGGGTTGGGAGAGTTTCCATGATGTTCTCTTCAGTTCCAGTGAACTGAGCCTGGATTCCCGAATAGTAAACGTTCTCGTTCACGTAATTGAAGTCCCAGCTCCACTGCTTTGCGACCACCTCAATAACGACATCTGGGTTCTCGGTCTTTGCTTCAATGGCTGCCATGTCCCTCGCTGTGAACGCGAAGAATCCGACCACCAAAATCAGTGGGATTACGGTGAAAAGAGTCTCGATAGGCATGTTGTAGCGAAGCTGCTGAGGCATTGCAGTTTCGCCCTTGCGGCGGCGGTAAACAATCAAAGCCCAGGCCATTAGACCCCAGGAGATGAGGCCAACCAGAAGAAGGACAATCCAAGAGGTGTTCCACAGGTTGATGATTCTGTCTGTGTGGTTAGTAACTCCCCAAGCATCTGGCAAGAAGCCGCGCTGGATTTCCGGGGTGCAACCAGACAGCAAAACAGCGGCAATAGCTGCCATTCCTAGAGCCGCAATACGGCGTCGAATCTTGTTCAAGTGAAACATCCTTCTGAAGCAGATGCCTCAAGTCTAAACCCTCGAATCATCAAAACTCAGGGCTTGACACCCGATTTAACTGAAGGAATCTCCGCAAGCGCAACTTCCGCCAGCGTTTGGGTTGTCAATCGTGAAGCCTTGTTTTTGGATGGTGTCTTCAAAATCGATCGATGCACCGTCTAGATAAGGGACGCTCATAGGGTCTACCACAACCTCGACGCCGTCGAATGATGCGACAGCATCTGCTTCCTCAAGTTGTTCGTCGAAAAACAGTTGGTAAATCAGTCCAGAGCAGCCACCAGGCTGAACGGCAACTCGGAGTCTGAGGTCGTCACGACCCTCAGCGCTTAGCAAGCCCTTGACCTTCTCAACAGCAGTAGGGGTCAACACAACACCATGGGAGGTAACTTGACTCATTTTTATCCTTCGGACTAGGTCTTTTATTTTAACTAATTGGCTCGGAGGGAATTCCCATGTAGCAAAATCAAACTCTCCGCTGCTATAGCGCGTTTCAGGGTCGGCAAATGTTGAGATTCATTTGGCGAGTGAGCCCTGGAATCTGGCTCCTCCACTCCAGTCACCAGGATCTCCGCATTCGGGAAGGTTTGGGCGAAAGTGGCGATAAATGGAATCGAACCGCCGACGCCGATTTCAACGGACTTGTTGGGCCAGACGGAGCTCAGGGCCTCGTGGGCCATCTCGGCAGCCCAGCCACTCTTGGCAAAGTAACCCGGACCCTGCTCTGAGGGGCCAAACTCGATGAGCGACCCCCAAGGTGCATGCTGAAGAAGATGCTTTTTGAGAAGCTCAAGGCCAACACTTGGATCCTCGTTCGGTGCGAGCCTCAAGGAGATTCGAGCCTGAATCTGAGGCTGCGCGGTGTTTGAGGAGGTTGCCACCGCCGGACTATCAAGACCGATAATGGTCACCGCTGGGGCACCCCAATTCTGCTGCAGAATCGGTGCGGTTCCGAGCCTCTGAACTCCCGGCAGCATGCCAGCCTGCTCTTCAAACTCCTGCTGCGTAAAGGGCAGTTCAGCAATCTCGGCTGTCTTCAGTCCGTCAATTGCCACATTGCCCTTTTCGTCATTGAGCGACGCTAATAGACGCACCATAGCTGTCATTGCGTCTGGCAGCGGGCCACCATACATCCCGGAGTGCACCGCGTGGTCGAGGGTCTTCAAAGTGAATGTCTGCGAAACCACTCCCCTGAGGGTTGAGGTGAGCGAAGGGGTGTCGATGGTCCAGTTGCCACTATCCGCGACGATGATGACATCGGCCTTCAGCTCTTCCCGGTTGTCGGCAAGGAAGTTCTCAAAAGATTCGCTTCCTGCCTCTTCTTCTCCCTCGAGGAAGACGGTGATTCCTAAATCGACTGAGCCTGTGATGCTCTTGAGTGCCTTCAGGGCAAAGATGTGAGTGATGATGCCCGATTTGTCATCAGAGACGCCTCGGCCAAACAGTCGATCGCCGCGCAGTGTGGCTTCGAAGGGCTCAGAGTCCCATAGCTCGCGATCTCCCGGGGGCTGCACATCGTGGTGCGCATAGAGCAAGAAGTGTGGGGCACCGTTTTTGCTGGCTTTTCTGGCCAAAACAGCTGGTGAGCCGAACTCGCCATCCGGCTTCTTGGAGCGGCGCACCTCGACAAAGTCAAAGAGTTCTAGATCCTGAAGCAGCTCTTTCACCTTTTTGGCAGACAGCTCCAGGTTGTTTGGATCAAAACTTGGCCAAGCAATACCCGGAATCTTGACTAGATCCCCAAGGATTCCGACCGCATTGGAAAAATTCTCAGAAACAAAGTTCTCTACTGGCTCAATTAGGTTCGAGTCCAGCGGCTTTTTTGCAAATGACATGACGCTAATCTAGTGCCAGATCCCGAAAGGTTTTGATGTCCGAGAACACTGAAAAGTCTGGCAAAGGCCGCCCTACTCCCCCGCGCAAAGAGCGTGAACAGGCAAGAAAGCGCCCGCTTGTAGGCGATCGCAGCAAAGCAGCGCGTGATGCTCAACGTGCCAAGCTCCGCGAGGAGCGTGCCAAAGCTCGCGAGGGAATGATGGCGGGTGACGAGCGTTACTTGACCCTGCGTGACCGCGGTCCTCAGCGCAAGTTTGCTCGAGACATTGTGGACAGCCGCTTCACAGCAGGTGAGACAGTTCTCCCCGCACTATTCATTGTGGTTTTAACAACCTTCATAGACAGCTACACGGTGCAGCTCATCTCACTATTTGCAATGTGGGCCCTGTTTGGAGTGGTTGGTATCGACGCCTGGTTTGTCTCGCGAACGGTCAAACGCCGCGTCGCCGAGAAGTTTGGTGCTGACAAGATGGAGAGCGGTCTTGGCTGGTATGGCGCGATGCGATCTATTCAAATGCGCGCACTTCGCATCCCAAAGCCTCAAGTAAAGAGATTTGAAAAGCTAACGAAGTAATCAGACAACACAACTAGGAGTTGCAATGAAGCATCGCTACCTCGGCGATTCGGGACTTAAGGTTTCCGAATTAATCTATGGAAACTGGCTTACCCACGCGTCCTCGGTTGCCGAAGAGCAAGCTCAGGCAACCGTGAAGGCTGCCCTTGAGGGTGGAATCACCACTTTCGATACCGCAGATGCATACGCCAATCAAGCGGCAGAGAGCGTACTCGGCAGGGCGCTTGCCTCAGAGCGCAGGGAGGGTATCGAGATTCTCACAAAGGTCTACTGGCCGGTTGCAGAGAAGGGGCCCAACGACTGCGGACTCTCTCGAAAGCACATTTTCGAATCGATCAATGGCTCGCTAAAGCGCCTTGGCACTGACTATGTTGACCTATACCAGGCGCATCGCTTCGACTACGAAACACCGCTGGAAGAGACGATGGCGGCATTCGGAGACCTAGTTCGTATGGGCAAGGTTTTGTACGTTGGTGTGTCGGAGTGGAATGCCCAGCAAATCCGTGATGGCCAAAAGATTGCCAGCCAACTCGGATTCAAACTGATTTCGAATCAACCTCAGTACTCGATGCTGTGGAGGGTTATTGAAGCAGAAGTGATTCCAGCCAGCCAAGAGCTTGGCCTTGGGCAAATTGTTTGGTCACCGATGGCTCAGGGCGTTCTGAGCGGCAAGTATCTGCCGGGTCAACCAGCCCCAGCGGGATCACGTGGCGCCGAAGCTGCAACCGCCTCA
>JACCDV010031703.1_pt1 | contig 14102 bp, 14 predicted proteins | sample 7446131 | NCBI WGS metagenome assembly JACCDV01 (sample SAMN15323448, study PRJNA562643) | freshwater metagenome | isolation source: river surface water | place: USA:Blue River Watershed | collected 2017-08-17 | reverse complement strand
TTTGCCGGCATTCATTGCCGAATAATAGAAATACAGTTTTGCCATGACGCTGGCAATTATAACGGGAATCCTGATAATTAACTACTAATAGTGCAATGGATAGAGAATAATTTTTGCTAAGCGAGTTCGAGGCTGGCTACAAAATGTTCAGCAAGTCGAATCATGTCTTGGGCGATGATATCTGCATAATATAACGTTTCAGCATGGCTCAGATCATGATTGCCTAAACCCGCTGCGAGGTTAGTGATCGCCGATACGACGGCGACTCGCAAACCACAATGTCGCGCGACGATGACTTCTGGCACCGTCGACATACCGACAGCATCTGCTCCCCAAATTTTAAACGCACGGATTTCTGCTGGGGTTTCAAAACAAGGGCCAAGCGTGGCTAAATAGACACCTTCATGTAAAGTGAGATTTAGCGCTTTGGCGCTTTGACGTAGTTTTTCTTGTAAATTAAGGTCATAGGCATGATCCATGGAAATAAAGCGTGGCCCAAAATCTTCATCATTTTCCCCCACTAATGGATTACAGCCTTGAAAATTAATGTGATCAGTGACCATCATTAAACTGCCAGGGCCTACCTCGGGGCGTAATGAACCGGCGGCATTAGTGGCTAATAAGATTTCACAGCCTAATAACTTGAGGGTGCGTACCAACGATTGGACGCGGTGGTTAGAAATACCTTCATAATAATGGGCTCGCCCTTTTAAACAAGCGACGGGCACGCCTTGTAAGTAACCCAGTACCATTTGGCCAGCATGGCCTACGACTGAACAGTGACCAAAATCCGGTAATTCTTCATAAGGAATGCAGATAGCGTCTTCAATACGGTCGGCTAACGCACCTAATCCCGATCCTAAGATAATGCCGATTTTAGGGGTGAAATTTTTAATCCGCTGTTGGATGATAGCGGCGGCTTGAGCGGGTTGTGATGGGGTATTACTATTCATGAAATGATTACCTTTAAAATTGACTGACCATACTTTTGTAATCCGTTAATATACCAGAACTACTAAAATGCAGAATGATCGTCGTCGTATACGTCATTTGTTTAATTTTAAGTGAAGTGTCTGATTTCCCAGCGGCTAACGTTAAGATACCGTTTTGATTATTAGTTTGGCTAGTAATATGTGAATTTTGATAAATCCAAATGATATCACCATTGCGATTTTTCGAGACGATATTAGGCGCACCTAACACTTTGGTAATTTGTTGTTGTTGGGTTTTACCCTTGATTAACGATACGGTGGTAGCGTTCACGGTAGGGTGAGTCGCACTAAGGGGTGTCGGAGGCAGGGTTTCGCTGGCACAAGCTGTTAGCAACAAGGCAAAAATAATAAGAATGCTAGGGGCTAATAAGCGGTTCATTATAATCTCAGATTCCGACACTCTAAATAAATACAAGCACAAAATTGTAGCATAGATTCATGGCTGAGGATATCTGGATTTTGCGCTGCGCGCGAATACTTTATCTTGCTATTTAATAGAAGGCTATGTTCAGATTTTGACCTGAACAATAATAAAATATAATATCTTTTATGTTTCCTCTCTCATTACATATAGAAAAAGTTAGCGTTACCGGAGTTACGCCGGGGGTTTGTTTTTATTTACCATTTACGCTGCAAAAAAAGCATTTTTTTATCAGTGATTATGGCAATTATCTCGCTTTATTTGATGCGCAATCCAATTTTATTAGATTTTTCAAAGGCCATGAAGGGGGTATTATTTCTTGTGTCACTTATCAAACTAAAGATAATGATGTAAGGATTGTTTCTATGGATGGAACTTCTAAAATAATAGAATGGGATATTGATGGAACCCCACTTCGCATTATGGCGAATACGTCGGTCATTGATCCTGAGAGAGGGGTGCAGCTAACGAGAAAAAAATGTTATGCCGTTCATCTCGATAAAAATAAAGATCCTATTATCTTTACGTGGGATCAAACGGGATTAGTAGAAGAATGTTTTCCTACCCACGCAGGGTTTGACTTTCAAGCTGCGATACAATTACCGGTAACGAATAGGATTACCTGTTGTTCCCCTTATCTAGAAGGAAACAAGTCTAGAATGGTGCTTGCCGATGCGCTATCTATATCGATATATGATCTCGATGTGATGGCGGTTAATAGAGAATTAATAGGTAAATTTGAGCATGACCATCCCGGTGATACGATAAATTGCGTAGTCTTTCGAAATGAAGATAATCAACTACGATTACTGACCACCAGTAGAGAAGATAATATCATTCAATTGTGGAGTGTCGAACGCTCAGCCATTAAAAAAATACTTATCAAAAAACAACAAATCGATTTGCCACCGTATGGAGATCGAGGTTACAGCACTTGTATGCCTGTTGTAGGCTATGATGGGAATAAAATAATCATCATAACGGGACATGCAGGAGGTATAATCTATAAATGGAATTCTTCATTAGAGCTGATTGGGCCACCACTTAGAGTGACTCTTGTTGCAACTCCTATTGTGAGCTGTGCAATTTATTCAATGGGGCCAACCACAAGAATTTTAGCACTTGGCTCAGATGGCTCGCAAAGTTATTTGACCCAATGGTCGATAGCAGATGACGATTCGTCTTCTGCTTCATCGGTTAATGCTCCCAGTTCTGATCCTGATATCATTTATAATAGGATTGAGGGGCCTGCCGTGCTGTTAGAGCGCCCGGAGCCAATGGATGATGCAGAATTCTATCAAATTCAATCTGAGATAATGTGTATAGCCGCTTATGTTAGGGGAAAAGAGTTATTTATTATTACTGGGGATAGAACCAAACTATTATGTTGGTGGGATGGTCAAGGTAATTTATTATTAAGGAAGAAACTCGGACAAATACCGATAGGGTTAGAGATTCAAGATGGCCAATTGTTGGTGTTATTGCAGTCTGGCGCAGTCATCCGTATTGGATTTAATAAAAATATTTTAGGGTCAATTATTCGTTATCCGCGGATTGGACCGGGCCCTAAAAATCCTCTGTCACGTTTGGCTCAGAATAGGGTAGACGATTATCTATAATTTTTCCCACTACGAAGCATGCTTGTCTTGACAAAGATCAAGGCAATATTTTTGCCATGTACTATTTTTATTACTTAATAACTATAAAAAAATATCAACAGTTTTTCACAATAGACTTCTTAGATTAGCCCTTAATCGAGGTTTGGAAAAAACTCTACTAAAAAGTATACAAAATAGGTGAATGGCATGCTGAAATGGATCTTAATTTTTCTCGGTATCTCCCTCGTCAGCGGCATTTTTGGATTTACTACGATTTCAAAAACCAGCATGGAAATAGCAAAGATTTTATTTTACCTTTCTCTATTAGCATTAATCGTCATGGGGATTCTATTTTTAGTAACTCTCTAAATGGGTTGAGTGTCACTCGCCCAGAAAAAGAGGTTAGGCACAAACTCTATTAATAAAATAAGGAGAATATTATGAGTACAGTTAATCACCGCAATGAGATGTTATCAGGTTTATCCATGTCATGGGCCGCCATTTTTAGTGGGTTATTCACTTCAACCGGTATCGGTGCTTTGTTTTCACTATTAGGTATGGGAATTGGGTTGGCGCTTTTTAAACCGGAGAGTGATGTTATCAATAATTTAAGTATCTTGGGAGTAACTTGGGTCATTTTAGGCGGTACCGCCGCGATGTTTATCGGTGGAATAGTAACAGGTTATGCTATTCCTAGTAGTAATAAATGCAGAGGAATAATGCATGGGTTAGTGATGTGGAGTTTATCGTTGGTATTAGGGTTGATGTTGACTGCCACGGGAGTCGGTAGTGTGTTAACAGGATCTGGCCAATTGATTGGTAAAGCTATTGATGTGAGCACCCAAGTCGCTTCTTCTGCCATGAAGCCGATGGTGGACTCATTTTCAAATCAACTTAATCTCAGCGAAAATAAATCATTGGCGAGGATGGCTAAACAGGCGGGTAAATTAGTCACGCAAGCAGCGAAAAAAGCTATCAATCAACAAGCGGGAGTGAATGCAGGGTTATCTTCTGTTGAAGCAAAACAAGAAAAATTAATCGAAAGCATACAAGCATTTATGCTGAATACGAATGATGCCGTTGCCCAGACTTTGTATGATGAGGCAATTAAGCAGCTTACTCAAAATACTAATCTCAATCGGCAGCAAGCAGAACAAATGTTAAATCAGTGGCAAGAGGCTTATCAAGAAGCGGCGGATAAATTGCAAGAAAAAGCCGATCAATTTACTGCAAAAGCAAAAGATGTGGCGAATTCTACTGCGAGTGTGCTAAGTTCCATCGCATTGTATGCTTTTTTCACGATGGTTCTCGGGCTTGCCGCCTCTCTCGTGGGTAGTTGGTTAGGAACCAAATGGGACCATGACAGAAGATAAAATTTTCTGTCGGCTTCTCGACCGAAAAAGCTGGGATAATCTAAATTATCTCAGCTTTTTTACTATATGATTCCCAATTCTTTACACTGGCATAAGTTTATGCAGCTGATTAGGAGTCAGTTGAGGAATTATGTTATAATTTTTTCAATTTCGATTAAGGAATGAAAGTATGACTGACAAACAAGCAAATATGCAACGACGTTATGAAATCGCTTACGACGATTTACCGGTGAGTTGTCCGATGGCGGATATGCGTTTGTGGGATTCTCATCCAAAAGTTTTTTTGCCGGTGGAAAAAACGGGTTATGCTGTTTGTCCTTATTGTGATGCCAAATTTATTTTAAAGAATTTTGATCCTCAACAAGCAGTGGATGTGGAATGTGACGGCGACGATCACGAATAAGGTTAGCTCGCCAAATAAATATTTGATTATTGCGCCGGCATGGATCGGTGATATGGTCATGGCGCAAGCTTTAATTCGTTTCTTGAAGCAGCGGGATCCTCAAGCTAACATTGATGTAGTCGCGCCGATCAGTACTTACCCTTTGCTGAAATTGATGCCGGAAGTGGACGGAAAAATCGAAGTTGACTTACCTCATGGCCAACTTAATTTAATTAAACGTTGGCATATCGCTAAACAATTGCGAAAAAAATATTATACTCACGCGATTGTATTACCTAATTCATTTAAATCGGCATTAATTCCCTGGTTAGCGAAAATTCCTCAGCGTCGTGGTTGGTTGGGGGAGCAGCGTTATTTTTTATTGAACGATAGTCGTCGCTTAAATAAAACGATTTATCAATCCATGTTAGAACGTTTCATCGCCTTAGGGATGGATAAAAATGCTATGTTGCCCACCTTATTGCCATGGCCAAAGTTAACGGTTTCAGCAACCCTGTTGGCGCAAACTAAAATAAAATTTTTAAACGACACGCCACAACCCTTGATCGCTCTATGTCCGGGTGCAGAATTTGGTCCCGCTAAACGTTGGCCTGTCACTCATTTCGCACAATTAGCCACTTTATTAAAAGCCAAAGGCTATCAACCACTTTTGTTAGGCGGACCTAACGATAGCGAATCGGCAGCGGCTATTCAACAACTTAGTGGGGAGAGTTGTCTTAATCTCGTCGGGCTGACGACGTTATCGGAAGTCGCTGCGTTATTATCTCTCACCGACATAGTCGTGACGAATGATTCGGGATTAATGCATATTGCTGCGGCACTGGATAAAAAAATTGTGGCAATTTATGGTTCATCATCGGCGCAATTTACTCCACCACTGGCAGAAAATGTGAAAATTTTATCGTTGAATCTGGATTGTAGCCCCTGTTTTCAGCGTACCTGTCCTTTATCTCATTATCATTGTTTAATGCAATTGTTGCCACCACAAGTGCTGGCTGCTATAGAAGGAATAAAAAAATAATGAATTATCAGCAACGTTTTGGTTATCGCTGGCAACAGTTAGCTATTATCATGGGATTGACGTTGGCTTTCTTTTTGCCGTGGTCAACTGCATTAACGGCGATATTCAGTGGCATAACGGTCATTTGTGTGTTATTAGCAGCTAATTGGCGTGCCTATTATGCTTTGTGGCGCGGTAATTTGGTCGTGATAAGCAGCATGCTTTTATATCTATTGTTAATCGTAGCTTGTGCCTATGGCACAGCGACATGGCCGCAACGTCTCAATGAATTACGCCACTATTTAGTTTTTTTATATATTCCTTTATTCATGCCGATCTTTCAACAAGAACGTTGGCGGCAATATGCGTTGCATATCTTTTTAATCAGTATGACCTTGATTTTAGTATTCAGCATCATGAAATATTATTTGCAATTTTCCATTTCAGCTAAAAGTGATCCGGCTACTATTATTCATGATCATATCAGTGAAGGTTTGTTGCTAGCATTTACCGGTTATTTATATTTGGCACAATGGCGTCAACTTAAAAGTAATTGGCGATGGCTATACCTAGGATGTTTTTTAGTAACGGCTATTTATTTATTGTTTATGAATACGGGTCGTACCGCAACCCTGACTTTTATTGGCTTACTGGCGTTATTTATTTTTCAACAATTATCTTTACGTTATGGGTTATTGACGTTGTTAGGATTAGCTATCGCAATAGTATTGACTTTCCATTTTTCACCGAACTTCTCTAATCGATTTCATTTGGTGTATCAAGAAGTGAATGCTTATCAGACGGGGAAGGGTATGAATACTTCTTCGGGTTTGCGGATTACATGGTGGGATGCGGCAGGAAAAATGTTGCAAGAACATCCATTGCTGGGTGTCGGTACAGGCGGCTATGAAAATAATTTTAGTCGGTTATATGATACCCAGAAATATCAAATCACTGATCAAGCTAATAACGACCTATTAAATATCGTTGCGCAATTAGGTATTATCGGTGGGTTAGTATTATTACTCTTTTATGTAGGGCAAGCCTGGCAAAGTTGGTATTTGCCAAGCCATTATAGACATTCTGCGCAAGCATTATTGTTGTTAATGTTAATTAGTGGCTTATTCAACTCAGTACTACGTGATGCTGTAGAAGCTCATTTCATCGTTTATTTTATTGCTTTATTCCATGCACCGTTTTCGCAACGGAAAACTTCTGTTGATACCAACGCTGGATAACTGCCGCGACTTGGAGAGGTGTGATTTGTGTTACACATTGACAGCGACCGACGATAGCGCAAGCATTACAATCTTTATCGATAAATAAACTTTGAGCTTTTGGCCCCACAGGCCCCCAACGTCCGGCATCAAAGGGGCGAATGGGTGCATATAACCCTAGCGTATAAATACCAAAAGCCGCTGCGATGTGCACGGGTCCAGTAGAGCCGCACACTAAACCATCGGCGTGATAAATAAAATCTAATAATTCATCTAAAGAAATTTTGCCACAGAGATTATGCACGTGAGGGTGAGGGTCGAGCATGGCCGCACGAACTTTTTCGCCCTCGACAGCATTGCCCGTAACAAAAATATTAAATTTCTCTATGGGTAACATTTGGATTAATTGGCTAAATTGTTCAGGCAACCATTCTGTGTGTTCACCGCGAGTCTTGGGGTGTAAAATTAAATTAAATTTATCGTTATCTAATAATTTAATTATCGGGGCAGTTCTGGGGAAGTGGCGGAAGTGGCGTAATTGAATGATTTCTGCTTGGCTATATAATTTCTTGCCACCCAAGGCACTCATAAACATCATATCTAATTGTGTTTCATGTAAACGTGATTGACTGCGACGAATCATGACAAAGCGATTACAGTACCGTAAAGTATAGAGTCGATTAGCTGAACCAATGCGAATAGGAATTTTGGCTTTATAAGCCACTCGACAAATTTTATCGCAAGGTTTATTTGCCATCACATGGATAATGATATCCGCATTGAGTGCCGCCATTTGCTTTATGGCGTTGGCCTCACCTTCGGCATTCATGGCTTCCCAATCGGCAAATTCATCGACATCTTGATAATGTTCAATCAAGGCGCGTGTGTATTCCCGCGAGAGGAAAATAATCGTAACGCTAGGCTCTAATTGTTTAATTGCGCTGGCTAAGGGTAAAGTACAAATGACGTCGCCGAGTTGATTAACTTTGCTGATGATAATGCGCTTATTTCTCAAATTCATAAAGAGGTCCAGGTTTTTTTATGATGCTGGTTACCGTTTCCCATACTTTTTCTGGCGGTAAATGAGTAAAACAAGCCGGGAAAATTTGACTGGGCTTATTATAATGGCACTGGCGATTTAAGCAAGGCGCACAAATAAATTTTGCTGGTAAATTAATCTGGGAATTACTTTGTGTTCCGACTAAGGTAGGGCTGGTCGGACCATATAACATCACTGTTCGGGCTGCTAATGCGGCGGCGATATGGCCCAATCCTGTGTCGACTGAAATGACAGCATTAGCGTGTAATAAAATATTTGCCATGGTCGTTAAACCTAAGCGTTGCGTAGAAACCCATGTGTCAGTTAATTGACTCGCATATTCATTGACACGTTGCTGTTCTTGCTCATTACCCCACGGTAACACGACAGTGAAACCAGCTTGATTAATTTTTTTCATCACTGCTAACCAATAATCACGAGGATAATGTTTATTTACCCAAGTAGTGGCAGTGATACAGACTATATATTGGGAGGGCAAGTCTGTGTTGCGAGGTCCTAAGCGTTGCAAATCAATGCCATAATTCGCTGCTGTGTTGGGTAACGAGTAATTTAACGTAGTGGCAAAAAATTGACGGGTGCGAGTAACGACGTGGTTATCTTTTTTAATTGCGATGGTTTTTTTATAAAATAAACTGGCTAATGCTTCGCGCGCCGAATGCCAATCTAAACCATAAGTGGGTTTGCCGGCCAGTCGGCTTAATAAGGCGGTTTTGATTAAACCTTGCGGGTCGATGATGTAATCATAATGTTCTGTGCGTAGCGTATTTTTAAATTGATGCCATTCTTTCGATAGCCACGCTTTAAGCGGATGTTTGCGCCAGCGGCGCAGGGCCACGGGGATGATTTTTTTTATCGTAGGGTGCCAAGAGGGGATATCAGTAAAACCTTCTTCAACTAACCAATGAAACTCAATATTAGGAAAAGCCTGAGCGGCATCGGTGATAGCGGGTAAGGTTTGCAATACATCGCCCATGGAGGAAATTCTGACAATCAATATTTTCATGCCAGACATTATAGCGTATTCATGTTATGATTTCCTACATGAAAATTTCTGTCATTGTTACCACTTATAATAACCCTAAGGCGTTGCAATTAATATTGCATAGTTTATTGCAACAAACTGAACAAGCATTTGAACTTATCATTGCTGATGACGGGTCCACCACTGAAACTCGCCAATTAATAGAAAAATTTGCCCAGTCAAGCCCTATCCCCATCCAACATATTTGGCAAGATGATCAAGGGTTTCGTGCCGCGGCTATCCGCAATAAAGCGATTATCGCCGCGAGTGGCGATTATATTATTTTTTTAGATGGCGATGTGGTGCCGCGCCAAAATTTTATTGCTCAACATCGGTTGTTAGCCGAAAAAGGTTGGTTAGTGGCGGGTAATCGCATTTTATTATCTGCCACTTATACACAACAAGTATTAAACCAACAATTGCCGATTGCGACTTATTCTTGGTTGCAATGGAGTTGGTTGCGGTTAACCGGTAAAATGAATCGGCTATTACCTTTATTGACATTGCCATTAACGGCATGGCGTAAAAAGAAACCGACGAAATGGCAAGGAGTCAAAACCTGTAATTTAGCGGTATGGCGCGAAGATTTAATAGCGGTCAATGGTTTGGATGAAGCCTTCATCGGTTGGGGTTTTGAAGATTCAGATTTAGTGGTGCGTTTATTTCATCAAGGGATTCAACGCAAAGAAGGCCGTTTCGCCGTGCCGGTATTGCATTTATGGCACCGTGAAAATGACCGCAGTTGCGAAGCAGAAAATTGGCAACGTTTTGTCGCGGTATTGAATTCCACTAAAATCAAAGCGGATAAAGGTTTAAATCAATATTTTTAATATTAACCAATCCCGCATTGAGTCAACAACGCTGAAACTTGCGGTTCGCGACCACGGAAAGCGATAAATAATTCCAGCGGATCGCGGCTACCACCTTGTTCTAAAATATGGTGCAAATAATCGCGGCCCGTTTTTTCATTAAAAATACCTTCTTGTAAAAAACGTTCAAAAGCATCGGCGGCTAATACTTCGGCCCATTTATAACTATAATATCCCGCGCTATAACCCCCTGCAAAAATATGGGCGAAACTATGTTGGAAACGATTCCAACTCGGTGGTTGGATAACGGCAACTTCATTACGCACGGCTTGTAATATCGTAAATAATTGATCATCACGCGCTGGATCATATTCGTAATATAAACGAAAATCATATAAGGCAAATTCTAACTGTCTCACCATCTGCATAGCCGATTGAAAATTTTTAGCGGCCAGCAATTGTTGTAACTTTTCGCTGGGTAAGGGCTCACCGCTGATGTAATGAGCAGAAATCAAAGTAATGGATTCTTCGCGCCAACACCAGTTTTCAAAGAATTGGCTAGGGAATTCTACGGCATCCCATGGCACGCCATTGATTCCCGCGACATCGGTGTAATCGATCTGCGTTAATAAATGATGCAGCGTATGGCCAAATTCATGAAATAAGGTGACGACTTCCTGGTGAGTTAATAAAGCGGGTTGATCCCCCAGCGGTGCTGTAAAATTACAGGTTAAATAAGCAACGGGTAATTGCAAACTTTGCGGTGTGCGCAAACGAATACAATAATCATCCATCCAAGCCCCACTGCGTTTATTCGCTCTGGCATATAAATCTATATAAAAAATTCCGCGAGCTTGACCCGTTTCATCCGTAATCTGGAATACTTTGACATCCGGATGCCAGGTATCGATGCCAGATAATTCGTGCACAGACATACCATATAGACGGTGGATAATTTCAAACATGCCCATCAATACGCGAGGTTGTGGGAAATAAGGACGTAGCTCTTCTTCGGCAATATTAAATTGCTGTTGCTGCAATTTCTCTGAAAAATAAGCAATATCCCAAGGCTGCAAATCCATGGAGGGGTCAATAGCGTTCGCAAATTGTGTTAACGCTTGTAATTCTTGTTGGGCTTGTGGTTTGGAAATATTGGCTAATTGTTGCAAGAAATCTAATACGACTTGAGGAGTCTTGGCCATTTTAGTTGCTAAAGAATAGTCAGCATAAGTAGGAAACCCTATTAAGTTCGCCTTTTGTAAGCGCAACGCTAATAGCTGATTAATAATAGCCGTATTATCATAACGTCCGTCATCGCTTAATTCCGAGGCGCGGGTTGTATAGGCGCGATAAACTATTTCGCGTAATGCGCGATTATCGGCATACGTCATGACCGCGAGATAACAGGGAAATTCTAAATTAAGTAGGTAGCCGGGTAATTGCTTTTCTTCGGCTTTAGCCCGCGCTGTTTGGATAGCATGCTCAGGTAAACCGGCGAGCTGAGCAATATCGCTGACTGGATAACTCCACGCATCGGTGGCATCCAGCAAATGATCTTCAAATGTGGTCGTAAGACGGCTGAGTTCTTGTTGTAATTGTTGATATCGTTGTTTATCGTTAGCCGGTAAATTAACGCCGGATAATGTAAAATCACGTAAAGCATTGTCGACCACTTTCCGCTGCGCGGTATCTAGAGTAGAGTATTCTTTATCTTTGAGTTGTTGATAAGCTTGATATAAAGCAATATTTTGCCCCATTTCTGTCGAAAATTCGGATAATGCCGGTAAGCAGTCATTATAGACTTGACGTAATTCAGGATTATTCATCACCGATTTTAAATGAGAAATAGGCGACCAGAATTGTTGCAGGGTATTATGTAATTGTTCTAAGGGTTCTATCAAATTTTGCCACGTAAATGAATTTTGTTGCAATAAAATGGCGATTTGTTGCCGTTGTTGCTGAAGTAATTCATCTAATTGGGATTTAATATTCGGTAAATCAATTTTGCTAAATAGTGGCAAATGGGTATGCATAGAAAACCTCAAATGCCAAAGTGTAAAGTAATATTATTTACTTTGCAAATCGGGGTTGGCGTCAAACTCGTCTACATTTATGGTTTTTGCCTTCATCACCAACTGGTGCAATTCATCAAGGTTAACACCATAATGGGCAATACGAGGAGGTAATCCATATTCCGCGTTCATCACATTTTCACAGATTGCCGATCCTCTAATAGAGTACCATTCTTCTTGACTGCTCCAATATTCTTGAGTAGCAGGGTGCATAGGAAAATTCGTGCGAGATACATTTTTTAAGATCGCTTTAATATGTAGACATTCATGCAAGAATGCATGTGTTACCGGAGAATAAAAAGTTTTTACTTGATTATCTACGTTAGTTAAGAGCAAACCCTCTGGAATATAATTATGATAGCTTTCTTGTTGAGGGATGTAGAAAGAAATATCGCTGAATTCGCCGGGCGTGTAACGTTTGAAGAAAGTTTTTTCAGTTTGTGCTTTTTTATATAGGCAATCTTTTTTTATCAGATAATCTGCACCAAAATCTTCATTACCACTTCTAATGGTGATACGCTTTCTCCGTGTTACAGAATATTGTACCATTTTTCTTATTAAATATCGGCTTTTGGGTCGGGAAAGGGTTTTCGCTAACCAGGAATGTAACGTGTAGCTTTCTATAAAATTTTTAGCATATTCCTCTTCTGCTGCTTCAAAACAGGCTACACTGTCTTTCCACAGTTGATCGATGTCTTTAACCGACTCTTGCTCAGTCGTATAATGTAACGTGCCGTCATGTTTGCGTGCTAATGAAGCATCTTTTACCCAGATAGGAATAAGGTTTTTCCAGCAATATTCCACCAATACGCAATGACAGGTTTGTAAGATGCGTAATTGCTCAAACCCATGAGGTATCAGGAATTGTGAGTTTTTTACATCGCTCGAATACAGGAGATGATTATTGATAGCACGATTAATCATCCATTCTAGAGTATCTATGGTCGCAAATGAGAGGCGGGGGTCGGTGATTTTTATTTCTGTTGTAAATACATAATAAGCAAAATGAGATTGAGAAAGCAAGCTTTTTGCATGATGAATATCGTCTGTTAAATTAGCATCTGGAGGCGCTAATTGAGCATAGCTTATCGCGTCTTGTATAAGTTTGTGAGAGGTAATGATCATTATTTTTATTTTTTTATTGTTATTTTGCCCAATTATAACGCAAGTTGGAGTAAATACAATAGGACTTTCGCTGTTTAGCGCGAATGCACAAGAGCGATAAGTCAAGGAAGGGAGAATATTATTACCTTCGGAGAGGAGGATGGTAATGAGGATTTTTATGAATATCCGCAATCTTAGTCCTCGTGATGTAAGTTAAGAATTTTTCTAGCTTATCAATAGAAAAGGCTTTATGACCCAACCGCTCAGGTAATCCTACCTCACGGTTCATATTATTTTCTGATGTGCATGAAACGCAGATGGTATGGTATTCTTCTTGGGTACTCCAATATTGCTCAAAAACGATATCAGATAGAAAATTGTTACGATTGACATGTTTTAATATAGTTTTCAGATGTTGAAATTCATGGGCTATTGCCGCGGATATAGGCGAATAAAACAATTTTAACTGTCCTTGGTGCTCAGTTAACAAAAAATCTTTCGGTACCCAGTTATGATAATCGTCGCTTTCTGCAATTCCTAGGGTAATAGGACCAGGCTTATCTAACCAAACGGTGATATGACGTTTAAAAAAAGGTACTGCCTCTGGGGCATTCTCATTATATTCGCAATAGTGACCGCCGTTAATAAAAAAATCTTTTCCTTTTTTGACAGATACGAGAATGGCTTTATTGCGTTTTCTCGCATTTTTTAATATTTTTCTTAATAAATATCGACCCAGGGGGCGGGAGATAATTTTTGCGAGCCAAGAATGAAAGGCGTAACTTTTAAAAAGTGGGGTAGTTTTAGGATCGCCATCGGCTATGAATAAATTGCAACTATCTACCCAGAGTTGATCGATGTCTTCAGGAAATTCTTTTTTATCAGTATACTATACTATAGTATAGTCAGGGCTCCCGCATTAAAAATTGCACAATTTAGTTAATAAGGTCTGCAAATACGGCTCAGACCATCCTGCTTTTTTACGTTTACCTTTCAAGCTTCCCTTGCTGGTATCTTGTTTGAGTAGGTTTA
>JACCDV010150907.1_pt1 | contig 14104 bp, 13 predicted proteins | sample 7446131 | NCBI WGS metagenome assembly JACCDV01 (sample SAMN15323448, study PRJNA562643) | freshwater metagenome | isolation source: river surface water | place: USA:Blue River Watershed | collected 2017-08-17 | reverse complement strand
GCTACGTTGATGATGCGCTCTTTGTCCGTTCGATACTTAACGAAGTCCCTGAGGCCGATCAGCTGACTCGTCGCCGCCTTCTTCTTTATATTATATCTTCGATTAATCATCAATAAGAATATAAATCAAAATTTCTCTATATTTACATCTATTGGGGAACACTTAAAATCAAGAAACTTCTCGCCTTGATATTATATTTAAATAATTAAAATGATTAGTTATATAATTTAAATTATGGATAGTCAAATTTTCTATAATAAAAACTCAAACATTTTATCTAAAAGTAAAGGGGGTAGAATGGTAAGCGAAAAATCTAAGAAAATATTTAATCAGATTAAATTTTGTCGGCCTTATCCCATCTAAACAGCTCTTAGCTATCGCATTATACTCTTATTCTTATACTTCGTTTTTTTAGTCAATATTATCTTAGCCTTCAAGTTTTCTGTCGCTGACTCGACTCTACTTGGAATCAATATATAATTCTTGAAATTATATTTTGAACCTCAAAGTTATTATTATTTTGGGATTGTCTTCATAATTAAACTGACTGTTTTAAGTAATATAACACTTTAGTTGATGATTGGTGATCAAAGATAACACTTTAAGATACTTTTCTCAACAATGTAAAAACTAAAAAAAAATCAAAGAATATTCGTGGAAATGGACATTCAAATCTCTTTCACATTGCTTTTTACTCAATCAATTACCTCAATAGCAAACTTTTTGATTTCAGTTATCATAATCCTGTTTTCTTTAGTTTTTCTTGAGAACTACTATGACCAAAAAGATAGATTTTATATAGGCAATTTCTACTATCTAACTGCCTTTAGGCTAACGATAATAATTGGAGCAATTTTAAATACTCTCTTATCGTTCATAGGCAGTATTCCTGCAATATCTATGATCTACCATACATGTGCCTCAACATTAATTATGTTATTTTACCTATTTGGTGGGTGGACCACCTACAGAGATAGTTTACTCCGTTGGGGACACCTCATTTTTCTTTCACTATATTTCACTATCTCAATCAACTTACTTGTATACTATTATTGTATCCCCAAAAATGGCTCATTCCTAATTCATTCTATTTTTACCTTTAGTGCTGTGTTGTTTTTCTTAGAATTGAGACTTAATCGGCAGGAAGAAGATTCAATAAAGCCCTCATCCAAAATTGAGCATTAATACTTTTCAATTTTTAGCTTTATATAAAGTAGCTATGATGAAATATAAACAAAAGGAATCGTTTCAGGCCTCCTTAAATCTCACTCAGTGTCTTAATTTGGCAATATTAAATGTTATTGTCTTTTAGATAATGTTTATGATAGTAAAAAGATCAAATTATGCGAAAACAAAGATTTTATCAATGAAAGGGTCTCCCTAAGTAAGTTTTATCTTCAGTGTAAATTTTAAACATACATCGAATACCATCCAATAAATATTAGAGTACTACTTATTTATTGCGAATTGTTATATTGGAAATTTAGAAATATTAGCAAAACCATTTATTGGCTTGAATTCATAAAAACGAATATCACACAAATGAGTCTTAGTTCTCTAATTAAGTACAATGGGCTGCTTGATATTGTAAAGAAAGACAATCAAAATTTTTCACATCTTTTATACAATCAAAGCTTAGATATCGAACATTTGATTGAGGCAGAAGATATTTATTAAAATATAACCTTTAACATAGCAGTAACACTAAATGAAAGGCTATAGACTTGGAAACTAATTGAAAAGCAGTAAATAGATTTGAGTTGCATCCGGCAAAAGATTGAGCCGACGTTCGCGAGTATCCTCTCAATTTAGTAAGATTGGAAAAAAATCAGAAAACACTTGAAACACTGTAAAAAGTGGAAACAACAATACCTTTTTTTTATTCTCTACTTAAAGAATATGAAAATGAAATATAAGGTTTTATAAGAGTTCGAATCAACTTAGAATAATATTGGAAAATACGGTAAGTAAATTAATTTATAGCCGAAATCTCTTTTTACCAAAGATACTTGCTGCTTAAGTATCTATCTTAAGAATTATAAGGCATTGATAAAGAGAGTAAGTAATAACTTTGCAATTTTAACAGGTTATTCCTCTGAGTAAGTAATTGACGCTAGTATTAACATACTTTTAACGAGTTTTAGCAAAACCTATCATGAAACAGTTATCGAAATTTTGCATAAAGAGGGTAAGTTTATAGATGAAAGCATATATAAACTCAATTAAGTTTACCTGGTCAATAAATAAGGCTTTATTATCCCTGTTTTAAAAATATTTAAAGAGTTTGTAAACTAAGCAGGTGAACTTGAGTATATATGCTTTCTAAAAGCAATTGAAAAGAAATAGGTAACCATTTTATGTGATTAATATTTCTAAATACAAAATTTTACTTTTAATTTCGTTGAATCTCTTGACATCACAAGTAACGTTTCAAAACGTCTAATCAACTTAAATTTCTTATCCATGGCTCCTCGCCTTAAATCTATTAGTTTGTTTTCATCAATGAACGAAAAAGCAATTTAAAAAGAAATCTTAGAAAAGGTCTGGACAAATATCTAAGAAATGTTCGTGTAGATTCAGTTCAGTAAATATTTTTAAGATAGATATTTTTAAGCCTACAAAGATTAAGTATAATAGCTAAACAAATAAAATATAAAAAAATACTTAAACCTTATTGAATGCTTACAATCCAAAATTAGTGAAGAATGTTTGAAAATAAAAATCAGTATCCTTGTTAATTGTATTACAAATCAATACAGTAAATACTATGAAATAAAAATAAACCAGGCTGACCTAAAGAAATAAATCAAAAGAATAAATATTAATAAAAATGGCAACTAGGCAGTGATGTAATAGTTCGGAGGAGCTTCTTTCGTATAATCTTGCAAATATATTCCATTGAAATTCAACAAAAAAGACAGGATTATGGAAATCAATGGAGAACCGCTTCTTGTCAATATTTTTATAAAATAAGAGGACAACTAAGTTCCGCAAGACAACGGCTATTTGAAATCCTTTAGATATATGTGGCTTTTCTTTCTATGTCTTTTGATGATTTCTATGAATTCAAGCTTGATAGGGCTTTCCTCTAAATTTCGGTAGATTTAAGACTTTTCCCTTAAAATGCAATCTGTGCTCCAAATTAATTCTTTATCGAGTAATATCCTTGCATATTATCAATCTTACCTCCTTAATGCGACTTCTTTTACCTATATTAAGCCCAAGGTCAAGAGTTTTACAGCAAGCTTACAAACTGCATTTAAAAACAAGAATTATCAATAACTAATTTTTGATAAAAAGGTCAATTCTGCTGGAATTTATTATCCAATAACTTCCTTCCTTTAGCAAGGAAATTTCTCATACAATCAAGTTGATTTGATTTTCCTCATTCAATCCCTTTTTCAAAGTTTAGCCATATAAAACAATCTTACAACAAAATCATATAACTATCAGCTGCTGACAAATTATTACTACCCATCCTTTATAAAGCTTACAAACAATACTAAGAGTAATCTTCACTAATCTTTCTAACACCATATATAAGGAATAGTAAATTTACAAGCAATAACTTATTCTATCGAATCGTTGATATTCTTAGCAATAATACTGACTACTATTTATTTTAGTATCAAATTCTTTAAGTCCATGCTAGAAATGGTCAAACTGCACTGCCAATTTCACTCTCGTGATATAAAAACCATCATAAAATATTATCAAAAGACCATAGAGATGTTGAATAAAATTCAGAATACTTTATCTACAAAGTAGGAACCGTGTTCAAATCTATCCAATTTGGCCATCGAAATGTAATAAGCGAGGTCTAACGATAACTTAAATAATCGATCAAAATAAATCATAATAGGAAAGAAATAGATCAAATAATATATTATTTACGTAATAAAAGTATTAGTGTGCATTTTTCTACTAATAGGATTTAGGTTTTGGTCCATCTATTACTTAAACTCATTAGTTCAGCCAATAGTTAATATCTAAGCCTACGGGTTCAAATAGTTTTTATATAATCCCAATAGAATTATTACTTCCTTCATTATTTCAAACTAGTACATTTACCCAACATAGTTTGCCCCTAAAATTATCTATAAAGAGATTATGAGCAATTCTTTTATCCAATCTAATATTCCTTATATTGCTGAACCCATACTTAACACAAAGTTCTATACGTATGTGCAAAATGTTTACTTTACTAATTTATGTAGGCTATTTTAAAGTACTCTAAAGAAGAATAACTTTGCACTCACTTAATGCGAGACAATTGCTGCAAGTAGCTTTACAAGAGGAACAGTATCATACTCAGGCTTCCAATATAATAAAATAGATCGAATTTTCACCTTTAATTAAAGTCTGAGTGCACAATAAATAAAAGAATTTTATCGATCAATGTAATTTTCAAGACTCTTTTTTAGTAACTTGGTCTCAATTTGGCAATAATAAATTTTTAGCCTTTGCGAATAATCTCTATGGGTTATACAGGCATTATTAGTTACTCTTAATTTAATCTTGGTGGCTGTAATAGCTTTCTCCTTTCTATGCATGTTCAACTACCTATAAAAGGAATACAAATATTATAAATAATTCTATCAGAACATGATGCCATAGTTTATCGTTTCCTCCGAAAAAATAATAAAATCGAAGCTAGTTGTGACATCTTTTCTATGATTTGTATTCTCATTTCTAATTAGCATTTAAGATGATTGTAATACAATATAAGCTATTTTTTCTATCTCGATCGACTAAATGGATCTTTCTTTGAGTGTTTTTTGTATAGTGAAAAGCATTATTACTGCAATTATTTCTAGAATCCTCTCATATAATATTAGCCAAACTTAATTTTAACCAACAACACGTGAAATGCTTAACATTCTTGCAACCAAGCTAATTAACCCATGCAAAATGCAGTTTAAAAACGTCTTCTTTCGCACGGCCCAAAAAGCAACCAAAGATTTATATGGTACCATCCTCTATAATTTAGAGCTATTGGGAGTGGCTAAAAATGCTGACCCCAAATAAATAAAAAAAGCGTATTATAAGCTTGCACAGTAATACCACCCTGACAAAAACCCAAGCCCTGAGGCCAAGTAAAAATTCACCCAAATAAATAAGTATATTCTTGGTAATGTAGTGCCTATTAAATCTTATCTGATCCTACGAAAAGACAGATGTATGATCAGACTGGCCAAACTGGCTAAGGAAATGCGGCTGGTTTTAACCAACAAAATGGCAATTTTAATCAAGAAGATATCTTCAATCATTTTCGGGGAGGCTTCGGCAGAGGCCAAGCCGGAGGTTTCGAAGATATATTAAAAGATTTATTTCGGGGAGGATTTTAATCGAATCAAGGGCGAGGGCAAAGTGGAGAATACGAAATAAGTACCATGAATTTATCCTTATCTTTTTAGTAAAGTGTAAAAGGATGCAAGAGAGTAATTGATAACTAATATAGACTTTAGAATATGAGAAAAAATGTACTTGTTCAGCCTGTAAAGGGACCAAATGCAAGCCTGGAACTCAGCCGTAGAAATGTAAAAGTTGTGACGGGTCAGGAATGCAAAGCATAAGGCAAGGGCTATTTGTTATGCAAACAACATGTGGCTCATGTGGTGGTGTTGGATAGAGGATAAAGCATTATTGTGGCTCATGTAATGGAAGTGGAATCGAAAAGAAAAGGGTTAAATAATAAATAAATATCCCTCGAGGAATAAATGATGGGATGACCATAAAGCTGCAAAAGAAAGGTAACTTTGATGGAGATTTGATAATAAAAGTGCAAGTTAGAAAAAGCACTATTTTTGTAAGGGAAGGTCATAACGCAGTTTCTTAAATTCAAATTTCAGCTTTGGATGCGATTTTAGGAGCTGAGAAATAAGTGGTGACTATCGAAGGTTAAAAAAGAAAGATAAATATTCCCCAGGGAATTCAACATGGATAAAAAATAACTCTTAAAGACTAAGGATTTTACCTCGTAAATAGTAGCAACAAAGGAGACCATATCATTACTATAAAAATCGTGATACCAAGATAATTGACAGCATAACAAAGATCCCTTTATTAAAAATTGAAGGCTATTGGTAAATGATTTTAATTCACTCATGTTCATATGTTAATATTGGAAAATCATTATTATTATCTTTGGAAAACCTTCATCAAAGCTTTTATCCTATCTTCCTTAGCAACCAGGTCTTTAAAGTTGACATGGAGAGTGATGCTTTTGAGGAAAATTAAGAGTTGCTCAATATCGCCTTCTTGAAGAAATTTGCAAATATAATAGTAATCTAATAATTTCTCAGTTGCGACCTGATGAACTCGTGAATCTTTCCTAAATTTTAGTAGATTTATCAACGATTACAAATAATACAGAATCTTGCGATAGAGTTACTCTGATACCGAATGATTTTCGCAAAGAATGTATTATTTCTTCATTTCTTTCAGGCATTTGTTTTAATCCCATTTAAATACATTTGTTAGATGAGTAAGACTTTTAGACATAAAGGAATACAATAGATTATCTGCCTATAAAAAATGAAGGCTATTTTTGATCAGATAGTTAATGAATTGACATAGAACAACCTGCTCTGTTACTCTAGACAGCATAGAATGTAGATGTCTGTTTATTTCCTTGATGGATTTTTGGGTTTAGAATACATTAAAATTACAGTTTGTAATTTGAAGTCTTTCTTGAATGTTCTTATCACATAAACCCTTTACAATTCCTGCTATTTACAAGGGTAAAAACTAAAACCTTGCAAAATCTATATTTTTACTGTGACAATTTTTTATTAGTTCATTTATATTATTCCCATGCCATGGAAACTCCCTAAAAATCAGCAAATAAATAATAACTCCCAATGCAAAAGAGTCATTTTTGGCAGAATACATGTTCCGTTAAAGGGTTTCTAGAGGCATAAATAATGGGCTACCAATTTTATATTTCTAAATGACTAAATAGTTTAAACTGGGTATTCTTTTAGAAAAGCCGAAATCTCCAATCTTCCAAACTCCTTTCCTCAAAAATATATTGGCAGGCTTTAAATCTCGATGAATAATACTACTATTAGCAAGATATTAGCACCCTTGTGAAATTTGATAGATTATTTGTCCCCACTAAATTGACTAATTTTTATTCATATATTGCTCGAGGGTACCACCTTCACAATACTCAGTTACTAGATAGCAGTGATTACAAGTGTATTGTACGTCAATAAATTTGACAATGTTGTGATGATTGAGTTTCTGCATGATATCAATTTAGTTGTTGAGTAGATATAGATGAGTGGTATTGATATCCTTTAACTTTACTACTTTGATGGCATACCATTCGGATTTGTTATTATCTTTGATCCCTTTGTAGACCTTACTGCTGTACCCACTCCCAATCATGTTTTTCAAATAGAAGCTATATCTACCTATTCTCTTCTTGCCCTTTATCTTATGGCTTACAGGTTATTCCTTATCACTGTCTTACATGTCGATGGAACAGTTAGTATTTGTTAGCTATACCTTGACTTTTTACATTTTTGCTCACTTCTCAATATCTTGATTTTAAAAAATTATATACGTTAAATTCAACTTGAGAATTTACAAATCCTCATAGCTTTATATAAGGAATAATATTTAAAACAAAATTATTTTGGACTATCTTGCAAGTCTTTAATATTCACAGCTGTGCCCAATGGCTTGATTTGAAGATAAAGCAATCATTAATTATAGAATTCTTTTAGGATTTGGCTTTTTATTATGCTATAAAGTATAAAATAAGCTCAATTATAATCATATTGAATAACTAGATGACGTAATTGATAGTTATTCTAGAGAGATGGCTTCCTAGAAAGAAACTAGACATATTTGGCAAAGACAGCCTTCTCAAAACCTCCCTACCATACTACCTCCTCACTGTCTTGCCCATGCTTAATCTATTTAATCTTTCCCCTAACCCATACGTCTTTATTGCAATCACATACGCAGTCTTCCCTCTCCTAGACGAAATATTTAGCCTTGACGAACGTAACCCTAGCAAATCTGAGCGTATCCAACTCTAAGAAGACGATCCCTACTTTAGAATGACACTATATTCAGCTATGATTCTATCATGGGCAACATTTTTCAAAACTCTTTACATGTTCTCCACTATGGAAATTACCATTGAGAAGGTTCCCTTTGTACTCGGATACGTATTCATTGCGTCAAATTATTATGCATCTCAGTTTTCAGTAGCTCATTAGGTCATGCATAAGCCTGGCAAATTCTATAGGGTTTTAGGAACAATACACATGCTCAAAATGTATTACATGCATTTTACTTATCATCATCTGTATCGTCATCATTATTAGGTGTCAACGCCGATGGATCCTTCAACTGCAAAAAAAGGAGAAAATGTTTATAAGTTTATAGTTAGGTGTATTGTATATTCTTGGAAAGGAGTATATGACGATGAAAAAAAGGTTGGCAAATCATTTATGACAAATTATGCTGTGCTTAGTGTATTAAGCAGTTTTCTCTTTGGTTTGGCAATCTATCTAATCTTTGGACTTCAAGCACTCGTTGTGCATTCAATTATGGCACTCGGGTCCATCATATACTTGGAAGGCATTAACTATATCTAGCACTATGGCCTAATGAGAAAATTACTTCCCAACAACCAATATGAGAAAGTTACCATCTTGCATAGTTGGAACGCTCCACATAGATTCACAAATTACTTCTTTTTCAAATTACAAAGGCACTCGGATCATCACGAAAATTCGTCGAAACCATTCCAAACTCTTCTCTCGTTGGACGAATCCCCTTTTCTTCCTCACGGCTATACTCTCATGATAGTGATGTCGTTTTTCCCAAAAGTACCTCAATTATAATGTAGGTGTGGTTTAGGATTATGGATCCTTTGGTTGAAGCGTACAGCAGTTTATCATTATAAGATAAAGATAAGATTGACAGTTCAGTCAAATAAAAAGCAATAACTGAGACTAGAAAGTTTTTGATTTAAATTGGCTTGGCTTCAATTGTTCTATTAATATCTTCGGCTTTTATTCCATTTTGAAGCTTGAATGATTCATCCCTATTCAAATCAATATTTATAATCCTTCTATTAAACCAATTTGCTCAAAGATTCATTGTTGGCATCAGATGCAAATTAATCCATAGCCCATTATATAACTTTATTGAAAGTGGAATGACCCATTTAATTGATATGCTTGAGGGTTGGCTCCCTCGTAAAAAGATTGATATTTTCGGCAAAGATAGCCTTCTCAACTCTTCAATACCCTACTACATGCTCACAATAATCCCCGCATTTGTATTCATATCATAGCGTCCCAATCCTTACATTCTCATAGCAATAGCCTACTCAGGGTTAGCCTTACTGGACTAGATATTTGCTTTTGACAATCGTAATCCTAGCAAAAAATAGCGATTACTACTTGAAAAGGACGATTCTTATTTTAGATTGCCATTATATACAACTATAATATTTTCATGGGCTATCTTTTTCAAAACTCTCAATATGTTCTCAACCATGGAGGTCAATCTTGAGACATTACCATATATTGCTGGATTCGCTTTTATAGCTTCTAACTATTATACTGCCCAGTTCGTAGTTGCCCATGAATTAATGCATAAGCCGGGTCCATATTACAAAACCATTGGAACTCTTCATACGATTAAATTTTTCTATATGCACTTTACATATCATCACCTTCATCGGCATCATGTTTGGGTGGCAACTCCTTTGGATCCTTCAACTTCAAAGAAAGGAGAAAATATTTATAAGTTCATTATCAGATGTGTAATAAACTCTTGGGTGGGAGTTTATGAAGACTAAAAGAAACTTGGCAAATCATTTTTCACCAATTATGGAGTATTAAGCATTCTATCAACTTTAGTGTTTGGATTTGGAATTTACTATATTTATGGAGCTCAAGCGTTAATTATTCACTGCTTGATGATTTTCAGCGCTATTACTTATCTTTAAGCAATCAACTATGTTGAGCATTATGGCTTGTAGAGAAAACTCTTGCCAAATAATTAATACTAAAAAGTTAACATTTTGCATAGCTGGAACGCTCCTCATCGTTTTACGAACTATTTTTTCTTCAAAGTTCAAAGGCACTCAGACCATCATTAAAATTCTTCGAAACCGTATCAAACTCTAACATCAATGGAAGAGTCCCCTTTTCTACCCCACGGATACATTTTGATGATTGTTATGTCATTTTTCCCCAAAGTACAATCTGATTTATATAGGTATGGTTTAAAGTCATGGATCCACTCGTTGATTAATACCGAAAGCTGAACCCTTAGATTAAAGGAAAGATAAATCCTTAGGTGCTTGAGCATTCAATAAGATAAACACGAAAGTTTTTAATAGAAATAACCATCGTATCTCTTATGCTACTTATCTTATCTCTATTGGGATATTGCTGATTTATGATGAACATTTCATTAAGATAATATCGTACCAATTAAACTTTCTCTTTTTAATAACTATATGATATCGTAATATAACAGACATCCCAGCAATAAAATTTACCCTTTAACCGATAGGGGTTATCGCCAAGCATAAAGAAACAATTCCCATCAAATGTATTACCTTCAAACAATTTAGTTGGACACTCTTAAGCTGGAATGAAGAGACACAATCATCCATTCCTAAAAATCATGAGTAAACTTTTGAGACTAATCTTCAATAATAAGCGAAAAATAATCGTGCTCAATAAACTAGCAATGAAAAGAAAGATAAATAAGTGAGCTTTAAGCTTTCTAAGAATAATGATGCAAGTCCATCTAAAAAGTAATAAGAACTAAATCGGTCTTTAAACGCAAGAAAGGCAAGATCTATTATGGTAGACAACAAAAGATAAGAGGAATTACCTATGAAATAATAGACAGAGTTCTAAAAGCTAAAAAGAAAGTCAATTGAAAAATACATTAAAGATCAAGTTCCCTTCACACGTACTCTATCCAACTCTGCCTTTCGAAAATTTTATCAACGTCCCTGTCCTGAAGCTTACGGAAACAAAAATATAAAAAGTGGAGGAGTTTGCTATGGGGATTTTATGAAAACTCACAATATCCAGCCTCATACTCTCGATAATAAACCCGAAACATATCAAACATATACATCAGCTTTAAACTTTGGTAAACGCACCAAGTTGGATTTGTAAGATAGATGGAAAAGAATCGAAAGACAGCTGGCGAAAAACTTGGATTACAGGTAGTTAGCAAATATGAAGGCCATGGGATAGGTTTAAATAACAAATTAAACAAAAGACGGAATTTTGAAATAAAATATAAATCGTTATGGGTAGAAAAATGGAACACTATACCCTTAGAGAGAAAAGGCTTAGCTGGCAAAGACGAGCAAAAGCTTAGATAAAATGACAACTAAAGCCACCTTTAAGAACTACGAGCCATAAAATGAAAATGACTAAAAGATCCGATCAAAATCTTCTGAAAAGCCATTATATTATATTTACAAATACGTTGAGGAAGACGAAGGTTATAATTGCACTCGATATGCTCGAGACAGACACGGAATCACTTGTTATGTGGATAATTGTTTCCGTTAGAATGATGAGGCTTTTTTGAACTTCCAAAAGAAAATAAAGCCTATATACGCTGAAAAATGCAAGCCCTAAGACATCAATATCGACAACATCCGCATCGCAAACAACAAATAAAGCAAATAGCAATCATTTCCTCGTCACTATCTGACTCCAAACGTCGAAATTCCATACGTTGCAACTAAATACTCTAGAAAGAAGAATACAAGCATTGCTTAGACAACAGCATGATGTTTTATTCATAATTTTGACATAGATTTGAGTTGTATGCCTATTGATTTTAAGCAATATATATTCGTTAATGATTGTATAATTTAAATTAGTAAATCAAAATGCAAAAATCCTTTGTGGCCATCACTCCTCAGAAGAAATCAACCAAGCATCACTTATTTGAAGAGCATCCCAAATAGCTTTCTCCCTTAATGCTGACTGTATTTTCTTCCAGCTATGGAAAAATGTCTAAACTAGAGATGATGCAATCGCCTGCTCCAACTAACAAAGATCTCTTCTATCAGCTACTGGCTTCATAGATAAAGGTCATTCCTTAAAATTATGCGGAGAACTATGAGATTTTGGACTAAAGTGAGGACAGCATTGATTTCAAGAATAGCCGATAGATTCTGTCTGAGCAATAATCTGACCAATTTGAGGAAAACTAGTATGAATAGGATGAGAACGGCGTCAAAAAACGTAAGAGAAAGAGCACAAATCAAATTAAAATGTTGAAACTATAGCTTGATGCCGAGCCCAACTGGAACAAATAGAAAATCGCTGAGATGTCAGAAGTTACAGGACTGTCCCAGTCACAAGTTTACAAGTGGTGGTGGGATCAAAAAAAGAAGAATATGAAGAATGAGAACTAGTCGATAAGAATGGCTAACAAACGCAAGATAATCAGGAAGGATTTCAACCACAACCCCAAGGCTTCTTTTGCTAAATACTCATCCAACGAGTAAATGGAATATACTGGCATTCAGACCAAGCCAAAGGTTGTGGTCTAGATCGAATAGCTTCCTTAGACATAGAAAAAAGTTAATAAACGGCTAATCTTTTGATTCCTGATTTCAATTAACTTACTGTCATATTTACCATCCTCTCCTTACATATTTATTTGTTATATTATGTTAGAAGCTGTAATATCCAAAGATTTCAAATTAATTTCAAAGATAGGAATTAACCCCTTTTATGAAGTATTTAAGGCCATCAATATTAAAAATGAAACCACTGTAGCAGTTAAAATATAGCCGAGATCAGTCAGTGAATCTAAACTTTACAATTAAGCCAAAATACTGAAGGAAATTCAAGGCGAAGATAATATAACTGATTTGGGAATTCCCCAGATTATTGAGATGGGCTCTGAGGGGACTTTTAACTATATGATGGTTAATTTTCTAGGACCTTCTCTTGATCTCTACATGATGAATAACGGAGGAAAACTAGACCTAAAGCTTGCATTGGACTTTGGTGTGCAGATGATTTAAAGAATATAAATGGTCCATTCGAAAGGATTAATCCATCGTGATTTAAGGCCATAGCATTTTTTATATGGCAGATAAAAAAGACCTAATAAACTGTACTTGACTGGGCTATCACTTGGCAAAAAGTACATAAGGATTGATAAAAAGCATTGCGATTACAAGGACAATAAGCTTGGCTTCAGTGGGACAGCCCGATACTCATCCATAAACACAATGCTTGGGATTGAGCAATCAAGAAGAGACGACATTGAAGCAATAATTTATATTTTAATATACCTTATAAAAGGGTACTTACCTTGGCAAGGGATAAAAGGCTACGATAAAAGATAGAAGATAGAGAATATTTTAATTTCTAAAATGACTACTTCTATTTAGGTTTTATGTAAGGATTTGCCCTTAGAAATATCAAGTGCTCTGGAGTATATCCGACTCGTAGAGTATGAGGAGGAGCCGAAGTACGAAGATTTGAAAAAAAAACTTGCCAACGCATCAAGTAATATTAAGTCGCAATTAATTTTTTAATGATTTACCATGCAAATGCAATAATGAAAACTTCAATCATATAGCTCTTCTGAATTTATAATAATCAGATCTAAACATATAATTTTCCCTCTATTTATGAATGAATTTCTACCTCTTATTGGCTTAGGCGAAAATGATCTTTTGTAAAATACAGGGACAATTATAGTCTGATATATTCGATCAATTAAATTTAAAATTGTTTGAAATTAGTGACTCCAAAGAAGATCAACAACTACATAAACCATTTGAAAGATGACCTTGGTGAGGGGTCCTTTGATAAGGTATTTAAGTCTTCAAAGGTTACTAATAAAATAGCCAACCAGATTGTCGCTGTGAAAGTCCTGTAGAATATGTTGGATTCCAGAAGCAATTATTGCAAAGTGAATGGAATAGCCGAAAACCTTTAAGTACCATAACATATCACTCATATTCTCACTCAAAACATTCCCATCACCATTCAACTTCTATTCATTCTCATCAACACCACCAATATAGTTGAAAGTTAAAAATGATATATTAATTACTTTTGAT
>JACCDV010643922.1_pt1 | contig 14113 bp, 16 predicted proteins | sample 7446131 | NCBI WGS metagenome assembly JACCDV01 (sample SAMN15323448, study PRJNA562643) | freshwater metagenome | isolation source: river surface water | place: USA:Blue River Watershed | collected 2017-08-17 | reverse complement strand
TACAGATGGGAATCAAAGAAGTCATCCAAGTGAACCTCGACCATATTTGGAAGTACGGAGTATTGAAGAAAGGATTCGGCTTATGCCATGGAATATCAGGAAACGCTTACTCTTTCATATCTCCCTCAGTCCAGCAAGTAATGAACTAGAAGTCATAGTAACTTCTAAAGAAAGCGCAGCTATTCGCCTTGCTCCACTAGGAAGAGGGAGTAATGAAGTAGATCAGGGAGTTCAAATTCACAGACCGAGAGGTGGTAGGAGTGAGCGACGAGCCCTACTCTTTACTTTTGGGCGTGGCTGGAGACATCTGCTTTACTATGGACGTGCTGTCGGGAGGAGGCTACTTCCCGGGCTATGATCTTTGATGGATTTGTTATATATTTGAATGATTACTCGAGTTATAAGGCGATTTCTATATAATAATAGTTGAAATCGTGTATATTACATTAGAGCCTTCTCGCATTGATAATTAATAAGACCAGTGTAGATCTCACAATATTACAGCCATTATTCGTATTAGCCACTTGAATAAGTGTTAAAACCGTTAAAAACGAAAATTATGGTCAATTTTTTATTATTTTCTCGCCCAAACTGAGCTTATCATTTGCTCAAAGTCCATGGATCAAATCCATTATACTTTTATTGTTATAATATGTGTTTTTTTCTATTTATTAGCTTAGCCGTTAGACCTTTAGCTCAATCTTCTAGAAGGAAAATTAAACAGAAGCACGGAAAGGAGATAAAATGCGTATAATTGGGAGTAAAATAGACGATTGATGCATATTAGCGCTATGTTAAAATATTATCAATATTTGAGTTAAGTTTCTCTTATTGAATCATTAAGGAAAATATAATAATCAAGCATTGATCGAGTTATCACAACCCTCAATTGTCCCACAGATCGATCCCATTAGTCCCCTCCATCCACTTTATTGCGATTATGGATGAAATTTATGCTTATTGGAGTTTATTGAGAGTAATACTGAGATTAAAGAGGAATTGATTATTAAAAAGTATAAGCACATCACCAAATATAAAAAAATTGTTTGAAAGTAATCTGAGTGATCAGTTCTATCGATTGCATGAAAATAAATCCTTGATCTTTATATGCTTTTAGTTCGCCGTCTAGTTCTATAATTATATTATAAGGTAAGAAAACTCATGGTAAAAAAACTAAGAAACAGAGAAATAGAATAAGATACTGATGAAGATTACTCAAGTCAACTCCCACTCCAGTAACCTGCCCTTGCCATGGGACCTAACAAACTCAGAAGGGTTATTCAAAACAAATATGGAAAAAACAAGCAGCTCCAACTCCAAAAACAAAAGAGTAATCCCAATCTTATCTTAGAATTCAAAGCTCGCATGTCTGACTCTGAGTTTGGAGGGTTGATAAATGAAAGTTATTTTGAATGCTCCATCTGCCTTTAAATTATGGTGTCTCCTACCATGATGCTCTGTGGACACACCTACTGCCTGAAATGCCTTTAGTCAAGCTTTGTCTACAACCACAAATGCTGCCTCTGCAGGAACGAGCAAATAAACGAGCCCTTCATCCATAACTCAATTGCCAGCAAAATCATTGAAAAGTAAGATCCCTCCTATTTAGATCTATTCTACCCCACTATCCACACTACCTCTCCTATCTCTGCAGGTCGACAGACTCAGAAGAGTGGCTCAAAAGACGCACCCTCACTTCCTTAAAGAACAATCTCGTCATTGACTTCCAGGACAGTACTTCGACTTGGCGCAAAGGAGTCGTGTCATCGTTATTCACTCAATCGGATAAGGTGATGGCTAAGATCAAAATAAAGATTAATGACTATGACCTTTATAATGTAGTGTAGGCGAGCAGTCGAAGAATCGCCCCCTTCACTTTCTTTACTCGTAGGAGATATCTATAGTAATTTTGGCCTTCCCTGCCTTAGTCAGATAGGGTCGATAGATAGCTTTTCTAACTCTAGTACAAGCCACTGGTGCATTAGGATGAGATCTGGATGTAATAGAATGGGGAAGTATCTGAAAGTATTATAAGGGAATAATAAACGGATTAAGCTATGAGACTGTTCCATTTCTAGATGTCGATGTCATAAAACATTCTTTTATGACTTGTTTTTATATTACTTTTTATCATCCACTATGCCTACACATCTCAAAATCAGCATTTTATATCAATTGGGTGGATTTCAGTCAGATCTTTTTAGATGAGCTTGAAATGAAGATTATAATATTGAAAGAATTATCATTATTATTGAGGACAAACCTTGTAAGAGTAATCCTTGGAGATCACTCTTTAATAAAATTATATACTTTACCACTAAAATTTTATTATAAGCACACACTTCCCTCATGCACCTTAACATCCATCATAGCATAGAACATCTCATCACCTCCAAACTTTAAAGGAAATAACGCAGTGGATCGAAGTACGTTGTTGTGGACAGTGAGAACTAAGAAGATGTGGGGAATTAGATCAAGTGGAGCCTTAATTCTACCCGCAATAATACCAACAACACATGGAAAAGATAAAGAAATAGCATAGTTACTAATAATTAAGTCCATATTGATAGGTAAATTAGATAGGCCCAGAGTAAAATATAATCTTTGCAAAAATAGTGTAATCTTTTGGACCATATGATCTCCAGAATGATACAAGAGGAAAGCGAGCTCATAGTACAGCATAGAAAGAGATAAAGAAGTCAAAGCCTAAAAAAATAGCATAAGTCTGAGCCTAAGCCTAAGCCGTGTCCTATACATAACAATAAAAAGATATCCATGCTCAAACAGTAAATTGATGAAATAATCGACTTCAAGCTTTCGAGGCAATCAATGGATCTCAGTGAAGTCAATAATACTCTGCCTTTTTGCAAAAGGGAAGTAAAAGGAAGACCATAGCTTGAAGGAAAGGAAATAAGATAGATTAAGTACAAAAAGAAAGAAGGGAAGAATATAGGTCCAATAAAAATAAGCAATAAGTAAAATAAAAAACTAAGCCTTTCAAGGAACACCAGACATTCATTTAAATGATCTATCTATCTTATCTCTACTCAATCATACGGCCTAGCATTTTCATAACAAATATGGATGGATGAGTTAATGTGGGGCAGATATTGTTTTTGCGTATAGGTTTTATTGGGCTAGCATTAAATTTAATAAGGCTTGCTCTAGCTGGTCTTGTTAGTAGTTATTATATTCGATAAAACTAATCATGAAGCCAAAAAAGAAAGCAGGAGGGGCAGTGAAGAAGCCACCCAAGAAGGCCCCACCCACCAAGCCCACAATCTTTGTGGATAAGACAATCGTCACTACCAAGTAGAAGACCCATACAACTCTGTAGGACCATTTTGAAATAGTGGAGTTGAAGAAGACAGTTCGGGCCAATAAAAGCATAACCCCCAGAGAGGAGGACAGATAAAAATTCAAATAGTATAACCTCTCCCCTTTTTCTAACGGGACAGGACCATCCTGCAGTCCACAAATACGCAAAAATATCAGCCCTCGCTTCAACTAGAACAGAGACAAGAAGAAGCACAAAGCCAGAAACGCATGCCTGCCCTAAAAAGGAGGCTAAAAAAGGAAAATATAAGTAGTTAAGAAATAAGGCAAATAAAGGAAGATGACCAAAGAGGAGTACTCGCATCAGGAAGCCTACCAAAACCTACTTTTGCAGAAGATGGACTAAAAGAAAATCACTTAACTTAGTGAAGAATCCTCCCTTTCCATTCCTAAGTTTTCAAAACTACAAATCAACTATGCCACCGCACTGTAAGTCAAACCCGTCCTCAAAAATAACTGTTAAAGCATTAGATAGATGAGAGACAAAATCCACAGAAAGTACAGGAAGGAGCTGCCTGGGCTAAAAAAGAAAGAGTTGGCCTTTCTATGTTCAGTAGTGCTAATACAAAGGCTATGGAGGCAAAGCAAGACCAAAAAAATTATTAGCGACTTCCTATATCATTCTCCTCGTTCTCATATCGACCCCAAGATATCCGCATAATCACAGCGCGATTGCAAATTGGACCTAACCTCCAATACACTCTAGCACACTTCCGAACTTATTAAGAAATATAACAATGCTAGCTTAAGCTCAGAGAGAAAAATGCACATGGTATGCGAAGTCAATTCGACTGAGATGGAGAGCAACCGTAAGAGATAAGCAGTTTGCCTGAAGGATCTAGAACTGTCTTCCTAGCTAAGCCCACAAAAGTAGGCCAATATGATAAGATTTGTCGAATGCATCAGGGATATTTCATTCTTCAAACCAACCAAAGCTACAAAGACAGGGAAGATGAATGTTTTCAATCTACAGTCTTCGCTCTCAGAGAAATGCGTGATGCAAAAGCTTTATGCGAAAGTTTTTAAAGACTCCCCAACAAAGAAGAACAACTTCGAAATCTTTAGCCTGAAGAAAGAAGAAAGGCAGCTCGAGAGATCCATTTAACTCATCAACACCATGAAAAGTCCCGAAAAGGTGTAAGTTATTTAATTCGCATAACGCTTTTAAACGTAAATTCATTAACCAGAGCACCACAAAGCCACCGCTGAGGTTTCAGTCTCAACTGAGCCATTCTAAACCCAGGACAAGCAAGAAGTAAACACCTTAAAACAATTAAACCTAATTGCGGATGAAATCATCAGCATGCTTCAAAGTGAATTTTCTTAAGAATTCTATGGCTTCACCACTCGCACTATCCTTAAGAAGAAAAAGAAAGCGCGCCTCCCTGGACTCAAAGTTACCAGCACGAATATTAGGCAATACCTCGATGGATTAGTTTCGTATATGCTCAAATAGTACGAGTAAGAAGTTGTTAAGAGATTCAAACTGACTAATCCTCTTAGTTTCCTTAAGATACATCATGAGTACGATGATGAGGATTAGTACATCGAGGACGAGGATGATTAGTAGTTCAACATGCCCATAGTTCCCAATACTCTCTTCTATTAATACCAACTCATCTATGAAGAAAAAGTATTCACGATTGCAGAGTAAGACAAGAAGTATAGTAACTTCATTGAGGGACTTATCAAAATACATAACCTCCTTCTTGCCAACTGTATCTCGGAGCTAATGGAAAAGACTAGGATGGATAGAATCGTTTTACCTTGGGACAACAAGTTTTAGCCCCAAAGGACACGCAAAAAGCTATACAGTAAAGTGGAATTGTAGAAAGATCTGTCAAGGATGATTGAAAGCGTATGCAGTGCAGCCTTCATGAGGGTAGGACAGTTCCATAGATCAATATAGGACAGTGAGTAATAAAGAAAGATGTTGAAGAGCATAAACTAATAGTACAAATCCTAAGGAAACGACTGGAGTGCTCAGTACTAGTACCTGGAAATGAGACTGGAGCTAGCCAAGCACGCTTAGTAATATTTATTAACAGAAATAATAAATGACCTCAAGATATTCTTATGATTTTTTTACCATCTAATAACCATATACTCAACATATCAAAGTACCTCATTATTTGTTCAAAAAGACAGATTGGTGCATAGGTTATTAGTGCTGTGATAAAACAAAAAAGGAACAGACCGGAATTGAACCGGTGACCTTAGGACCTGCAATCCCACGCTCTACCACTGAGCTACTATTCCTAAGCTGAACCTAACACCCACAAATCCTATATCATTGCTATTGCTTCTGCATTTTCATCAACTCACATTATTCTTTTATAATTTTTAAATATGCATATACCAAATTAATTATAACTCAAAACTATAACAAGCGCTTATATCCCTATCAAAACCTACTTTTTTTGTATACTGTGGGTAGATTGAATTTAATGTTGTCCTTCTTTGTTTGGCTGGAGCTCGAACGCTTGAGATTCATTCTTGAATCAACGATTAGATTTGCTTTATTGTTGTCCACATTGCCAAGCTTGGTTAGGTTGAGGCTTGTCTTTGCTTAGTGGTTGTTTGATTTCTTAAGCTTTGGTGGTTCCTTGCTCTCCTTATTACTTATGATCTTCTATGTCTTTATATGCTTTTTGGTTTAGGACTGAACTTGCTACACCTACAGCTCTTTCTCGTACACCTGCTTGTTCCTCACTAATATCTTATGGATGAGTTCATAGTCTTTGTCGACTTCCTTGAAAGACTAAAGGGTGGCTTGGGCCATCAATGAAACCTATTTGTCTTTGTCCTCCATCAGCTTAGTTACAATTTACTTTACTGTATTCTTTTCCTGTTGCAGGGTTGGGTCAAAGTATGAACTGTATAATAGAGTGAGTACTATGCTTTTTGAAACTACTTCAAGAATTCCTGCTTCACATGCACAATCTTTTCGTTGAGAATGTTTTTATAAGAAAGGGGCGGAAAGAGGCGATTGAACTCAAAGGAGGCATTCATTTTCAAGTAAGCATAGAACTTGATATAGTTCCTTCGATGTGCCCAGGACCTGGAATTCTGATACTTTTCTTTAATCTTCTGATACATTTCCATATTTTTGCGATCGTTGAGCATGAGGAAGAGCACTACTGAGTGTATCTTATCGATTAAGAAGTAAGGACAGTTCTGATACATCTTTATTATGCTGGCCATAATGCGCTCGTATTGCGTTTGATACAACCTTACCCCTGCTATCTTCTCTAAGAAGAGCTCGATGTTGCTCCATCTTGAACTATCCACTTGCTTCCCCAGCAGCAGGGTAAAGCAAGTGACCTCCTATTCATTGTTTAACTATATGATCTACAGTAAGCCTTATGTCGTTTTTCTATCAATCTTCATATCGAATTCGTGATATCTTAGTCCTTTCAGGATATGCTTCTTTATATCTTCCTTAAATTCAATGTGGTTGATCCAACTATGGAATGAAATGAGGTGGCAAATGACTGTTTGGTTCTCAAGGTCGAATTTCTTGAGTTAGAGCTCATTCACTAATAAACTTTAGGGGACACAATTGATGAGTATCTTATAGGAATCAATAACCTTGGAAAAGTACAGTTCGAAATTCTTACGCAGTAACCTATTCAAGAAGGAAATAACTTTGAACTGAAAAGAACTATCTTTCTTGAGTTCCTAAGAAAACTGCATTATTCCTTGAATTACATTGTGGAAGATGTGGGAGCAAGATTTAACAATGATGTCAACATGCTCGGTCTCTTCGTTGGAAAACTATTGAAAGATTAGCTCAGTATTGGCCTTGCAGTAGACTTGAGTAATGATTTGGAAGGCCCTTTCCTTGACCATCCTGGATTTGTCGTTATAGTAGTATTCGTGGACACACTTCCATATTTCGGTATTGTGCCTATTTCTGAGGAGTATTTTGTGGATGATGTTGCAGATGACGAGGCGGGTGGAGGGGTTGAGGTCGCTGTTGAAGAACAATATTTTATTGTCTGTCTGCTTCTCAATCTATTAAGACAACTGACTTAGTTAGTAACCTATTTACATCCAGTAACGCATTTATCAACTACAGCCCTGTCTTCCTCCTTTCGGGAAGCGTGCTCATCGAAAACGAACCGTTTATGTACTCCTTCAACTCGTTTATCTTCCCCTTCCTCCCCTTGACCACTGGCCCATTCTCCGGAAACTGGAAGAGAACCGTTATGGCCTGCATCCAATCATTGAGGATGTCGCTCCCCTGATACTTGGCAGCTGTAACAGTCCTTAGGAGCAGCCTGAAGAGAGACTCATAGCACTTGTTGCTGATAAGCTGAGGGTTGGAGTAGGCCTTCTGTAGATACCCGTGCAGTCCCTACCCAATAATGCTGATAAACTGTTCGTACTCGTGGTAGTTTTTCTGCATGGATACAATCTTACTTCCAACTACAGCAGAATCCTCTCGGCATTGTCGGAAGAGTGGACGTAGCGAGGGAGATTCTAGAAGATGGACCACTTCTGTATCTTTTCGCCCCTCGTCAGAATGTACATGAACTTGTCGATGTGGGATAGCTGCTCATTCACGCACATCGCATTAACCTCAGTCTCCGTCTTGATAGGGATGGCGGTACGAGCAAATGCTTGGCGTAGTCAATTTTGTCCCCAGTAATCAGGTTGATCCCCTCTAGGAACTTCTCATCATCCTTCAGTCCTGTGTTCTTTTAAACCTGCCCCTTCATTATAACTTTATAATCCAATCATGAATAATCGTCAAATATGCCAAACCTAATCTATTATGCAGGATAGTCAAATCAATAGTAGTGCTTCATGTATGGATTGTTCTTCAACTTGAATGGACAATTCTCTTATCCTTGGGCCTTTGACACTGTCCCCTTCCCACTACTAAAGGGGCACTTCGAAACCTACTGAACTATGTTTTTGTCTTTCACTTTGAACTATAAGTTTTCGGCAGTTTTCTCCTTAACGATGTCTCCTTGCACTGAGTAAAAGATGGCTTTTAGTTCATCAATCAGTACATTTTCTACCTGGAAATGCTTGAGCGAAAGTTATAGATTTTCCCATGTTACATCGAAGTCAGCCTGCGAAATGTTAAGCTTGCAGTGCGCACTCTTCATATCCGTGCCCTAGTAGTTGTGAGGCCCACCAGTCACCATAGTGATGAACTGCTTCTGTCTGCATCTGAGCTTGGCGAGGTCCACTGCCTTGTAGAAATGGCTTACTCTGTCATCGGCAAGCATGAGGGTGTAGAAATGATCGACCACTGCTGAGATGGCGGCCTCGGAGCCGAGTCTTTCGTAGAGGGACATACAAAGATTGGAAATTTATATTATGGAAATAGAAATCGAATGTTTGTTTAATAGTTATTAACTGGAATGCTTTAAAACGACATTAGAATGTTAGATATGCTTTTGATGAGAGGTATGGTTGGTTAGTGGTTTGACTTATTTCTTTCGTGGAAACTAAAAGATAAAGGCATAAAAGAAGTGCAACAAACTCAGCGGATTGAGTGGCTTCAGTAGGTACTTCCTTGAGCGAGGCAACAGCATGTACAGCTTGTAAGAGAGCATAAACTCAATAAACATGTCTACCAGCAAGCTAAACTGCAATCCCCTTGGAGAGCTATCCTTTTTCAATCAATCATATACATACTGCTCTGGTTATACTAATAATAGTTAATTTTTATCATTATGGATCTTGTTGCCTTATCTACCCATATCCACCACACAAATAATCGGAAAAGTATATGGAGTGCATTTAGGGGTTGGGGATGAGTTTGGGAGGGTTGGGGTTGGGGATGGTGGTGTGATGTAATTGATTATTTTTTAATACTTTCTTCAACTTATAAAATATATGATTTAAAACAAACTGGAATCTCAATGGGGGATTTGGTTCATCTACCAAGGTGAATCCTACGAAGGCAACGTCCATCTGATTACCACTGTTTCGACAGTGGCTGATTTCGCGTACTTTTGGACTCAGTCCCCCATTGCCTCCCTCTCCCAATTCTTCCTGAAGGATGACTACAAGCAGAAGAGGTAAGTATGTTGGTAAGTAGCTACTAAATCGAGGGGAGCGGCAAGAAGATCAACTCGATCGAGTTCTTCAGGAAGGGGATCGAGCCCAAATGGGAGGATGAGCAGAACCAAAAGGGAGGCAGGTTCATCTTCCAGGTCCCCAAGGCCCAGCCCAACAAGAAGGAAATCTACGAACACTTCACCTTCAAGTTCATTGGGGAAGACTTCGACAGGAGCGAAAAGGTCAACGGCTTCAGGTTCATCTCCTCCAAGAACCCACAGTCCTTCAGCTACCGCATCGAACTCTGGGTCAACTTCGATGAGTCCGACTTCGAATCCATCGAACACTTCCAGAACCTATTCAATGAACTCTTCAAGAGCCTCAACTTCGAGGTCAAGGAGATCAGCTTCAAGCAGATGAAGGGCGAGGGCGTGAAGAAGGCAGACCCGAAGGAGGGCAAGGGCGAAGCAAAGGGAGAAGGCAAGGGAGACGGAAAGGGAGACGGAAAGTGACTATGATTATATTTGTAGATATTGATCTTTCTTTCCTAATAATATATATATAACTTAATGGAGTAGGCCCTTTTCGACCCCAAACAGGTCAACCTCCCCTTCACCATCGCCATCATCAAGCCAGACACCGTCCTCGAGCCCGAAAAAGTAGAACAGATAATCACCAAAATATAAAACTCCAAAGAACTCGCAGTCAAAAATATGTTCCAGCGCGAACTCCTCAAAGAGGAAGTCATCAACCTCTTCTACAAACACGAAAGCAAACCTTACTTCGAGGATATACTGCGCTATATGACAAGTGGAGAATGCTGTGTTATGGTCCTTATCAATGCGGATTAGTCACAAGGGGATCCCATCGTAAAATGGAAGAAAATGATCGGCAGCATGAACCCTTAATAGGCCAAGAAGAGTAATCTTTAGTGCCTTAGAGCCAAGTACGGGAAGAGTATCATTAAGAATTAGTTCCATGGAAGCGATAATTTGGTATAGGCGAATAAGGAAAGGAAAATATTCCAATTCAAAGTGCCACAGGAACCACCGAAGTTCGTAGATGACCCTTACAAAATCACATTGAAGTCAATCCATCAGTTCCTCAGGCCAGCCAACCTGGAGCACTCATGCATCAACTAAAGGATGGATCTATTGGCCACCTATGGTCCTGTTGTCGACTGGCACTCCATCGAACAATGTTTCTGTGTCAAGTGCAAGGGCACTGCGAGGTAGGCTGCTAAGAGAAGGAAGATGTCGAACAAACTCCCTCCCAAAGTGCTCAAGGAGGCCTAAATACGATAGATCTTTGAATAGCTTTGCAACAAATGCCGATAACATTGCACCACGTATACACACTTGCCTGGAGGCAGAGAGATGCAGCACTTGCTCACTGATAACTAGCTCAGCGAAATGGGCAAGGAAATAAACAAGAAAGAGTTGATTGAGTTACTGGCCATTGAGAAAGGATCAACTGCCAAAATCATGGCAGATTCAATGTCCATCAAGGAACCACCCTAAATACAGTACAATATGGACTTCTTCAACATACTGGTCAAACAGATAGAGCCCGATTACTACGAAAGATATCATTTCACTGAACTACAGAACCTAATACTCGAAGATAGAAGAATACGTTTGGCCTACTGGGTTGCGAAGGTAACAGGGAAATCGGTAGATCGATTCCCTCCCGTCACCTCTCTTGATAATACCCTTACTCCCCAGCAGCTCAATGACCCCAAAGGACCCTACTTCACCCTCAACCGCAAACTCCCTCTCACCTTACTCATTAAGCCAGAACAAATTAAGAACATTCCCCTGCTCTACCCGCCCAGCATCCTCGATAAGAAGAAACTGGCAAGTATGGAGGAAAACTTAGTCATTGAGAAACTTCTACATCGCAACCTGACCAAGGTTACATTGGTTGGGGAAAAATCATAGGGAATTAGGGAGGCAGTGACCTTACTGAGGCCTTACCACGAGGGGAGACACGGGGACTGGGACAACTACAGCAACCTGAAGGGAAAGAGCATAATTGGGGAGGTGGGAGGTAAGCGTATGAACGAGTACATGAAGGAATCAAGCTGATTGAATAATATCTCACTTATTAACTATAAACATATCGAGGTAATCATTATATACTTTAATCGCTAGCATGGACACGCCCTTCTCCCTCTATATCGATCACCAGAAGATTGCTCCCCTTGTACGCCTGCTCGAGAATGCAGTTGAAACCTGCAGGGAGGATCTGGAGGACGATTGTAAGTATTTGCTCACTCAGATGAGGCGCATTAAATCAGGATGACTCTCTACCAGGAATTACTCTCCACCCTCCACAGCCTCTACCTGAGCATGCACCCTGAGATCAAGTTCGAAAATGGGTAGATGAAGGTCTAAGACTCAGCATGCCCCCTGCCCCTCCCCAGCCATAACCCCCACATCGAGGGACTCAGCACCATCATCAACGCCCCAACCCTCCCAAAGAAGTAAAGGTATGTTAAGCATAGGACCCGCGGACTGTCAGCTAGAAGTTTATAGGTGGAGTTGCAGCTTGTCCAGTGGATACAATCATGCGAGAAGCGCATTTTTACTAAGAAGGAAATCGACTTGCAGTACCAGGAACTGTGGGGCGACGAGAAGAAGACAATTAGCCTCAAGGCGATCAAGGGATTGGTGGAAAAGTTTAACCTTCCCGCACTCATTGTGAAGACAAGGAACAAAGAGGAGCACTTCTTCGGGGTGGAACTCAACGCCTCCACATCCACCCTCCCCAAGGAAGAAGAGAACTCCTTGAACCAGTCAGTCTGGCTCGATGACGACAACGATACTGTGAGAGACTACAAGCAGAGCCTGCCTGAGGAGATAAAGGAGGAAAGCTGCTCTGAGATGAGTTCGATTGACATAGAGGAAAGGCTGGTTTTGGAGTAGGTGATGGCCGAGTAATAGTCTGTGAACTGAGTGATGTGTTAATGCGATGAAATTATAGTAATAATGGGACCATAACTAAAGCAGAGACTGCTCTAATAAATCCCTTGATCGATTTGATGATAATCACTATTTTCTCTGAAGTAAAAGCTTGACCAAGTGGCGTTATCTTCTTTGGACTTCCATCTTGATTTATAGCTTATACAGGATAGTGCTGTTAAAAACGACTAATGAATAAACAGCATCCGGTGATTTGTCATTCAGTTATTTCTTGTATATCTCTTCCCACTTTCTGCACCTTTTCTATAAATCATGCAATTTGATCTTTGATTTTTTAAGCTATGCCATCGCCTTTGAAATTTAAATTTGCTAAGGGCAGCAATGCTTTTACCTAATTTAGAGAGAGGCTGAGCGGGGCTTGAGCTTCTTGGGAAGGACGAGGTTATCGCTGCGATTGAGGTCTTTTTTGGTTTATACTTGGCTCTTATCCAATTTTGCAGGTCCGACTCTCTCAGCTGACATCAATCTTCAAAGAATATGAACTATCTATAACCTTAATGAGGCTATTATTTCATTTTGCATTGCCTGTAGAAATAAGTGCGAATCGAGAATTATTTGTGATTTGCCTATTTTCATATGAAAGCAAGCCATCATATGACTTACATAATTTAGTCGAAATAACGATAATAAAGTTAGTGGAACTGTGCTCGTATCATAGACAAACAAGAACCACCTCGATTAAGTAAAGGCTGGTTTTGTAGTAGTTGAACTGATGTGCTAATGCTGATGGATTTATAATAATAAGATATTGATTTAGCAATGGGCGTCTACCTCTCCGAACCCAACACCGAAAAGCACTACCAGTCCCAGTAGGGCAACCACTATTCCTACGTCTCCGCAGAAATGCAAGGTGCCTCCCCTCTTATTCAGGATGGAGAAACACCATGGAGGATGCATGCATTCACAACCTCGACCTCAACGATGGCAACGCCCTATTCGGTGTGTTCGACGGACACGGAGGTAACCCCAACCCCTTAGATAGGTTCCGAGGTGAGCAAATACGTGAGCACTATCTTCGAGAGATAGCTGAAGAACTCACAAGCTTACAAGCAGAAAGATTACAAGAAAGCACTGACTGAGACCTTCAGACGCGTAGACGAAATTATGGAGAGCGCAGAAGGGCAGCGAGAGTTATATATCATACGGTATGGGGAGAACTCAGCCAAATCTTAAATCAGTGAGGGTAATAGAGAGTTCATTGGCTCGGCAGTTGGGTGCACGGCCAATGTTGTCCTCATTACTCCCACCTCATACTTCGCGGCCAATGCTGGAGACTCCCGCAGTGTCCTCTCCAGGTAGGGCAAGGCCTTCGACCTTTCCAAAGACCACAAGCCGGACTCTCCTGTCGAGGAATCCAGGATAAAGAAAGCAGGAGGCCAGATAGTGATGGGGAGAGTGAACGGAGGACTGAACCTGACTCGTTCGTTCGCGGACTTTGACTACAAGAAAAACAAAAACCTTCCCTATGACGAGCAGATGATCACCTGCCACCCCGATGTCGAATAGTTCCCAATCACCCCTCAGGACGAGTTCATCGTGATGGGCTGCGACGGCATTTGGGAGAAGTACGTGGAGAATAGCCAGGGACTGATAGAAATCGTAGGGAGAGACATCCAAGGAGGGAAGGAGCCGAAGAAGATTGTGTAGGACCTGTTGAATGGTCTGCTGGCGACCAACACGAACAGTGGGATCGGGTGCGACAACATGACAGTCATCCTCATTCTGATCAAGCATTGATTGATAAACCCTATTTTAGCAATAAATTATTGTCT
>JACCDV010583480.1_pt1 | contig 14113 bp, 6 predicted proteins | sample 7446131 | NCBI WGS metagenome assembly JACCDV01 (sample SAMN15323448, study PRJNA562643) | freshwater metagenome | isolation source: river surface water | place: USA:Blue River Watershed | collected 2017-08-17 | reverse complement strand
TCCCTATTCCTTACTTGGGAGCTTATAATGGATGGGTGTGCATTTGCCACGGCTCAGTCTACGACAAATTCGGACGAGTAAGACAAGGTCCTGCCCTCTTGAACCTCCCATACATTAACAACTCCCTATATGAGAATGGAACCCTTCTCTGCATTGAAGAGATGAAGTTCCCAAGAGAGCCCTCAGTTCGTTTCTGGACGTGATAATTCTAAAATAAACTATAAACTTTGCATGAAAAATACCTTATATTTCATAATACTTCGTGTATATGGATAAACTTCGAATAAATATCATGTGCTGTATAATGATGTCCTCATTACAGTCTACCTTGAACGATTATGATGATTGTTCTAGGATTTTTTTAACTTCTATTCCAACAAAGCTATATTCTATAGACTACTTTGAGAGAAATGTTCGAAGCTATCTAATTAAGTTCTAAGGAAGTCAATGCAGATATTCTTATCTGATAATTGTTGCTACATTACTCCTACAATCAACTCAATCTTTTGTAGCTAGCTTACTTGTTATTGAAGCTGTCTTAGCTAATTACAGTATCTTTATCGTTATTCGATAAGCTCATCATCTTTTTGCTTGCATAAGAAGCAGACAGCTGAAGGGACAAAGGATATACTTTCATAGTCATGGGCGTATTTTTGCCTTCGGGACTATTTGGCGTGAGTTAAGGGGTTTATTTCGACCATTGATGATTTGCTTTATCCAATCATAATACTTTATGTTTAATGAGCCCTACATTTTAAGGCGTTGTTTTAATTAGTTAACTGTTTTATCTTTACTTTAAGAGATTCGTTTTCTTGTTTCAAATTTTAGAGTTATTTCTTGTGATTGTTTTGATTCTGATGTAGAAGTGTCTTTATTGCATCTAACTCCTTTTTCAGAGACTGCATATCATTGAGCTGTTAACGTAGGCGGTATTAAAGAACATCGTTTTTTACCTGAAGTTCCTAGGCTTATTTCTTATGATGATTGGCAAGTTAAAGGCAAATTTTCAAGGACTGCTTATCTTCATTCTTATTTTTGCTTTTTGTTTGGGAAGGAATGTTTTCCTTGTTTTTTTGTTTGCTGAGAGTGTGAGGAGATTGTGCAAAGCGGTTTTCTTTTTGGTTTTTGATACTGCGATTTCGAGGGGTGATATTTTTCATGTTGTCGTTGTATATATTATTAATATTAATCTATTGCTTCCAATATAGAAAAAATCAAAATGCCTACTATACAACTGACTCTTTTAGGTTACCTAAAAGCTTCTTCTATACTTTTGCTATCCCTTGGCCTGGAGATTTACGTAAAATTCTCTTGGGGGAACCGTTAGGAACCGCTAAAGGTTTTTCTTTTTCGAAATTTTTTAGAGAGTTAATCAAAAACCCTTTTAAATCATTACTAGATTTGATACTGGCCTTTGGACTATAATTTGCTTTTTTATTTTATCCTTATGGAGACCTATTAATATTTGCATTTTTATCAGGCTGAACAATATTTTTACCTTTTATATTTTAATTGGTGATTGATTCCGAATGATTATGATTAGAAAAAAACTGAGTAATTTTATTAATGTTATTTGATGGGCTAAATCCTTTTTTAGATTCTATCTGCCTGCTAGTTTCATCCATGGGACAATTTCCTTGATTTTTGCTTATCTTTAGGTTAGTATTGGGCTGATTATGCATTGCTGGGCTCATCCTTTTATCAACCTTTTTTTCATTCTATAGACTTTTTTTCAATAGTCCCGGGGAACTATTCTTTTTTTGCTGTTTAGGCTCGTTGGATTTTCCTTTTTCATTTGCTAGCTATTAGGTAATTTTGATGATTTCTTGCTGATGTAATTTAAATTACTCGCGAAGCATATTAATTTATGAATTTAGAGAGGCCTGCTTTCTGTTGCGCTCTGTAAGGATGTTTTTTAGATCTTTTATTTTCTTAAAATAATCTGACTCCATCTTGGAGTAATTTGTCTCGAGAGCAGTAAGCTTTTATTGCAGTTTTGACTATATATCAGTCGATTTGTCATTGCTTTGCTTGTGATCAAGAAGGCTTTATAAAATTAGTGTTGCATAACGTTTATCCCCTTGCATAGTTCTATAAAATTCTTCTTAGACCAAAATAAATTAATATCGCATATGAAAGTACCACATCATACAAAACCCAATTAAACTTGAATACACAAACACTGATCTTCAAAGTAGATATTTTTTGTTTTTATTGAAGAAAGAGTATATATGAATATTTTGGATGTATTTGATGATAAGTGTAGTTGGTATATTAAAATCATATCTGAATGCTTTAAATCTAATCCCTTATTCTATAGAACTATTATGATCCAAGGGTGGATTAGGAGAAGTCGAATAGTATATTCTTTCTCTATTTAGAGTTTTGATTGACAGCCATCACCCGGCTCTGCTATGATCCCACTGATATATTCTTAATGTAGTTGTAATATCGGCTTTGATAGCTTAGAGCCTGAGTAATATGCCTACATTTATTCAATTCAAATTGCGTCTTTTCATTATGTTTTTGTATGAGATTTTTCATCAACTAAATGATGAACTCCTTGAGATTGGCTACACAGCGATAAGTAAGATTCTTATCATAAGTGAGTTAGTCAAACTTTTTGTTTATTTGGCGGATTGTTAGAATACTTTTTCTCCGTGACTCATTCTTGAGGATTTCCTCCATCTTCTCTCCAAGTTACGTGGCTTAAACTACAAGTTTCGAATAAGACTAGTTTTTGAGGTATTCCTCCCATTTCTTGAGCCCCAAATAGTTCAACTTGGTCTGCTTAATTCTTCTTAGTATATAGGCAGCATGCTTTGATAATACAGTTAGATAGTAATCCTTCTAAGAATCATCGTTCAATTACAGAACTGAGTAATTTTTCATAAGAGAGATCAAGATCTGACACATCTCAAGCTATCTCTCAATGACTGATGCGTTTCCACTGTAGATTTGTTGGCTTGATTATTTCTTTGTTGAAAAACTTGTGGCCTGAGAAGGGCAACTGCTTGCTGGAATGCTGTATTACTTTACTGTGCAAACTGATTTGCTTGATGGCCTAGTTGAAATGGATTATTGTTGCTCAATTACTTTTATTGAGGTTATGTTTGGTTTTTAGTAATGCTTCCAAAAGCTGAAGCCTTGAAAGTCTTATATACTCATTCTTTTTCTTTACAAAGGCTCACAGCATTTCGTGATAAAATCCAAGATATTTTTGTTGCTAATCGAATTTAAATTTTATAGATTTAGCTTTTGCTGCTTCATCATGTCTAATAGCACCTTCTCATTTTTATGCTCCCAAGGAGGAGATCCAAAAAGCATCTCATAGCACATGGCTCCTAGGGAGAAGAAGTCAGTTTTTGGAGAATAGAAGGTCCTTTCTAAGGATTCAGGAGCCATATAGGAAGGAGTTCCAACATTTATCTCCCCAACCAAATTCTTTTTGCCAATCACTGAAAATCCGAAATCACAGACTTTCCAGCTATTCCCTGATTTGAGGATATTGGCAGGCTTAAGGTCTCGATGCAGTATCTTTTTGTCCAAAAGATATTTATAGGCTGAAATTATTTGTTCCAAGATGGTAACAGTCGTACTTTCTGTAAGTTTTTAATATTTCTTGATATAGGTATCAAGTGTCCCTTGTGGGCAGTATTCGAGTATGAAATAGTAAAAATGACTCTTTTCGATGATTTTGAAGCATTTAACGATGTTGGGATGATCTAGTTGCTGATGGATAATAATTTATTGCTTAAGGAGCTATAAGTTTTATTTTTACTTGCTTACTTTCCGCTTATCCACTACTTTTATCGCAAATTGCTTTCGACTATCCTCAGTCGAGTTCCCCAAGTAGACTTTACTTGTATAACCCATCCCTAACAAATTTTACTATTAATATTCATATTATTCTATTCTCACACGTCCTTTGCTGGGCAGTAAATGGTTGGCCTGTGTGTTATTTGCGGGGGTGGTTTTGGGGAAACAGCTTAGTTGGCTATTGGTCACTCTCTTTTTCCAATGGTAGTCCCTTGGAAAATCCATTTTATCGGATTGTCTAAAAGAAATTATATTAATCATAGTATTAAAATTTAATTGATAATTTAATACTGAACTAAAGAATTTTTATTAATGCTGACAGATAAAGAGAGTGTTTATTATAATAATGGTCATTGATCATCTTACTTCTCCATTGAAGACTAACCTCCCATAGGTTTCGAATATCCAACTCTTGGAGGCGAATAATTGGTTGTTGTCATATTATTCCAATTCAGTTTGGGTCCAATCCTCCCTCTCAACTTCTACACCTTCTTTGAGCAGCTAAGACAGTTGAAGCCTTTCCTTACGATCATGGCATCTTCAGTATCTGGTTCAGTCAGGAAAAGATAGAGCTAAATAACAAAAAAGATACTTGTGTAATTTTATTTTATAGGAAGGCAAATCCTTTCTTAGTTCCTTAGGCGTCTGCCTTCTTCTATAATGCCTTCTTTATCTCCTGAATCTTGAGCTAAAGGTCCTCGAAATTCTATCGATCCTTGTTGTCTTCGAATAAACTTTTAATCCAAGCCTACAAATCGGCCTTAAGTTCAGACAAATCCTTACGAGTTATTCCTGATCTTTACTTCTCAAATCCAGTCATATTTGGATCTTTCTTCTTGGGACGAATAGCAGGCAATTTTTATGGATTCTTTTCCTCACTGAGGTTGTTCTTACTGCCAGCCATGAGCTTCTCAAGATAGGTGACTCGATTGATAAGATCATTTACTTTATCAGCTAAATCATCCTGAGATCTTCTATTGGTCTTTGAGTAATCTTCCTCAGTGTTGAGCCTTGATTCTTTTTTGTTTAAGCTTTTCAGCTGATTCTTCAAGTTGTTTATTTATTCGAGTAAATTTTTAATATCCTTTATTTCACGTTTATCAACTTCATCTATTTTCCTCTTGAGGTCATTTAAGTCATGCTTTGATACATTTGTCTCTTATTTCGTTATATTTTTGGTTTATCCTTGGTTTTAGTTGTTTCTTTCTCTGTCCAAGAGGCTTTATTTGATTTAGTTTATTTATTGCTCATGGTTTTCATAATCAGACTGTAAGTTATTGATTTTCTTGTTGATAATCTCTATCTTCTCCTTAAGATCTTTCTTGAGATCCTCTAAGCTGCCATCATCCTTATTATTAGTGTTCTGCTGATTCTTGCTTTTGTCCTTGTCCTTTTGAGTGAGGAGCTCTTTGATATCTTTATCATGTTTGCTGACTTGCTATTCTGTTTTAAGCAGTCTCATCTCCAGCTATTTCATCTTCTAAGCTGACAATTGCAACTCCTTACTCATGTTGGCAGCAATATCCTCCATTCCATAGCCTTTCTTCTCATCTTTCTCCCCCTCGGGCCGACTCAGATAGACCACTTGACTTTTGAGATCTTCGATTTGCTTCTTGAGATCGCCAAGTTCCTTGTTCATGAGGTTGATGTCTTTGATATTTTATAAAATGTTGTTCTCGTTTTTATCAATTCTTGTGATCAAGTTATTGAGATCGGAGTTATTGATTTGAGTATTTTTCCCCTAAGTTGTTTCTTTGATAGTCGTAGTGTTATTTTTCTCGATTTTGTCAACTTTCAACCCCAATTGATCAAATTTGTCCTTGAGTGATGATAAATCTTTGATCTGAGATTCATTATTTCTTTGAGCTTGCTGCAATTCTTTGAGAGCATTGATGATGGTTGTAAAATTTTTAGCAAGGAGATTCTGATCGACTTGCCAATTGAGTGTAAAGTTAAGACTATTCTCGATTGAGATATCACCAAGTTTCTACATTAATTATATTGCAATAATTTATTAAAATCAATTTACCAATCATAATAGCAATCATTTACAATTTTATTTTATCAATAATTTCATGGGGGATCATTTTTTTGAAATTAAGTAGAGCAATAAATATATTAATAATGATTACAGGGCAGAGTTACAAAGAGTACCTGCTGGAACAAGGATAAATACAAAAAGATATTGTTGAAGGCTGGGGCTACTCGATCAATCCCAAATAATTCATACCGGTAAAGGAAAAAGTATCAACCAATATTAAAGTTGCGTCCATTACACCATTGAAGAAAGTATTTGATATTCCCATATCACATGAACTGGCAAAAGTAGAGGAGGAATTACTCATGCTTCAAAATTAAAGGAAGCTTAATGAACTAGCTGAGAAGGCACAGCAGGTTAGTAAAGATAGTGAAGATGTGCAAGATAGTGCAGTAATCAAAATGATGAGGCAGTGCGTCTAATAATATAATTTCATTATCGACCACCGCCACATCAAATAGAAAAATACAGAGAAGGCAAGAAGAATAATGGGTATACAAAAAAGTTAATCCAAATAACTCTTCGAACAAATACATTCATTGAAATAACAATTAGTCAGCTCAACGCTGTCCAACACTATCAAAATCAATAACCAAATCGCTAAGCTTTACAAAAAGTATAGCCAAATTATTCCAAAGACAATCAATACTTAGAAAATGACACAAAATAAATCATCCTCAGTGAACCACGCATATACATCAGTAAACTCAGAGAAGAACTCCTAAATCAATTTTACAAGTGGTAAGATATCGCCCAATAAAAAGACAACAACAGTTCATAAATACAGTTCATAAAAGAGTGAGTTTAAGGATTCTCAGACTAAAAAAGATTCTAATTTTTAGCTCAAGGATTTAGTGATTATGCAGTAATTGAACGAAAGCTAAGAAGGATCATAGTTAGAATCTTCAAGAAAGATCTAAGAGTAATTAAGATATGAACCTCAATCTTTACTAATCCATCATGCACTGAAAATGCAGAGAAGGATTAGTGAATATGTTCCAAGGCGCCGTTTTATCACCTTAGCTGATATCAAACAAAAACAAAAAGAATAAAAGAAGGAAAGGATGGCCACCACAATAGAATAGGCATATTAAAAGAAAGAGATTATTAACAAAGGGAAAAAGTTGGATAAGATTTTACAGGAGCATAGCGATGTTGCATAAGTTTGGAAGCAAAGAATCAATTAAAATTCATAGAAAAACAGAAATTTTCAACTCAAGATTCAACCCAAAATGAAGGCTAAAAGATTTGTCTCTGTCAAAAATACAAAACGAGGAGATAATGAGGACGAAGCAAAGTAAATACAATAGGCGAGCACTTGTAAGGTTTATTATAGGGCTTAAGAAATCAAGCAAGATTTAGTTTAAAAATAAAGAATACTGTCCAATATATTAAGGAAAAAATAAAGTAAATACAAAAGAATCCCTGGAACGCAAATTATGCAGAAAAATGATGTTAATTCCACTGCCAAGACATTTCTTGGGATTTCTAAGAAAGACCAAAATCGGAAAAAGAAAACTTAGACAAGTGAAAAGAATATAATGAAAATTGTTATTGACAAACCATAGTGGTAAAATTTGTAAAAAGATGATGAAAAGATGTATTGGTCGATGTGTAAGAATGAAAAGCTAAATTTACTTCTTAAAAATAAGAAGCAGTAATGAATTATTTCTATTAATTTTCTTAACCACAATCATTTCTTATTGAATTTACATTATCTAACTCCTTCTGCAAAACTTAGAGAGATTTTGGTCTGAAACGCATCTTCATAGTCAGGAGAAACATTAACGAACATTAATGTCTTGCTATCTCCTTAAAGATATCTTTGTAGTACATGTGTTAGTTTCGAGTTTCTAAAGGGGATATGGTCTGACTTCCTTCGAATTCCGTTGATTACTGTTCCAAGAGAGCTTAAAGATTTATTGATGAATTGAGTTTCTTTTAAGTTATCTCCTTAGACTTTGCTCTGCTTTATTCTTTAGCTCCCTGCCAAATCAATCAAGACCAATGACCCATTCCTTAACTCATTTGTTGCTTGGTTAACTCCTTCTAGTCTTAGTGAGACAATCAAATGAGATCTGCTTGATCTTTAGTTCATATTAGTAAATGCAGTTTTTCGGCTTAATTTAGCTTACTTAAGATGTGTTTCGACTTCCTCTGCCGAAAAGACTTCAATCTATCTAATTTTATCCATAGTAGTTGTAGTTTTGCCAATGAGATCGATAATAGTCTACAAGTAGATTTATTGAATTGAAAGAAAAGCACTATATTTCCATTTGAACGATTCACTTAAGACGATTTCCTCGAAAATATACTCAATACTTCTTGGGGTCAACCCTCTTTGGTTATAATCAGTAACACATTAGTTATGAAACGTCTAAGGGCCTATTAATGTGTAAGTTTTACCTGAACCAGTCTGTCCATAAGCAAATATACAAACATTTTTACCGTCGATTGAGCTTTGAACGAGTTGAGATATTTCAGCAAATACCCTATCTTGGCTATCTTTTTATGCAAATATTTGTTAGAAAAAATAATTCTGCTCATAGATCTATTGCTTTTAAATAATATGATCTTTTTAAAGTGTCAGTTTTAATGTGTTATCTGATGTCGCTGAAATGATTGAATGCTCACTTTTATTAGGTCTAATACGACAGTAGACTCGAATATTTCCCTTGTAATCTTGCAGCTCATTATTGAGCTTTTTCTTAAGATTAAACATTTATTGCTGCTGAGTTCCACTTTTTATGAATACTCTTTGTATCTTTTCGCACTATTACTTTTTATTCTGTAAACTAACAAACACATTTTATGTTTATAATAAAATTGCGTCGTAAATTGACTGCTTTAAGCAAGCTTTTTATATCATTAGGGCTCTTTACATTTTCCCAATTGAAAGTTCTTAGCCAAGTTGGTCATGTTTGATTTTCATTTATTTTGCTAGTCTAGGATTCGCTTCAATAGTCTTTTCAAAATCACTAATTACTTTTTGATACATAGATCCTAGATTTTATTTGAATTCTTGAGTGAGCTTCCTGTTGATTTACTGTTCTCGCGTAATTTATTCTTAAATATTGCATATCAATGTTTCCTACCGATACATTTCATCGTTAATTTGTTTGTACAAATACTTAAGCATGTCATCCTCACTTTTAAAGTCCTACTTTGCATTTTACATAAAGTGGGCTGTAGTCTTTTTGTGGCCAAGCCAATCTTACTCGTTAATGAATAGGCCTTTTGCTTTTTACTTAGTCTTTATCATTTAAATTATATAAGCAGTGATTTATATAAAGTGGAGCGGTAAGTAAAAAAGAGTAATAAAATCAAATTTTTAATACTTTTTTCTGCATAAGTTGTTTTCCACTGTTCATGAATATCTCTTTATTTGTTGGGTCCACTTGCAGTTAGCGTGCTCGCTTAGATTTTTGTTGATATTAGTATTCTTATATTAACGGATCGCCAACTATATTCATTTGTCTTACGTCTCGACTAGCTTGATGTTTGTAGTTTTGCCTGTAAGGATCATTTTTTGGCTACTATCTATGCCTGGGAGCATTTTTATTACTCTTTCGACCTTAGTTTATCTACTATTCATATTACTATCGAAGCGCCTTATTTTTAGGTTAATTTTTATTTACAGTACTATTTCTCTTTTGATATAGGATCAGGATTTATTGTTTTTTCCTTTATATTTCTGCTTCAATCTGTTTTCTTCTTTATTATTATTTTCGCAAGTCCTTTGTTGAGAGATTCTTTTTATTTTTTTGGGCATTGTTTTATCTTTATTTTTATCTTTAAATATTCTTTTTATCCTTTTGTTTTTTGATATCTTTATCTTCCTTTTTCAAATCTTTAGGCGGCTTTATCCTTGCATCTTTAACAATTTTCTAGCACCACTATTCTTATTGGGATTATCCTTGCACATACCTGCTTTCAACATTAATTTTAGAATGTATTTGAGGATGATCCTCAATAAGTTCCTCCTACAAATTTTAATAAATTGCCTATTATAATTGTTTCCCATCTTTAAGGGCTTCCTTTATCTTCTTTCTTTTTTTTCTTTATTAAATCTTTTATTGATTATTCAGCCTTAGCTATGAAAAAGTACTAAAATGATCAATTGAGTTATGAAAACTTGTTCTTTATTCGTCTTTGTCATATTTTTTAGATTTAATGACCTTTTATTTGCATTTTAAATCTATCGCCCGAAGCTTTGCCTCTTTTATTTTTTATTTATCTTTTTTTTATTGTTGAGCTTTTAATTGAGATTATTTGTAGGCCTTAACATTTTTTTGAATAAACATTTATATTTAAGATATTTTTTATTTTGATGTTCTCATATGATGTCTTGGACATTTGTCAGGGCACTAGTAAGGTTTTTATTTATGCTCTTTCACATATTATTCTATTCTTTTATTAATCTTTTCAATTTACTCCTTCTTTTCTTCTAAATTTGGCTCATAGGTCTTAAGTTTTCTACACTAAACTCTACTTTTACAATGATAAGGATTATGACCCCATTTAAATCTGTGAATCTACGATTAAGCTCTTTCCTATTACCCCTCTATTTCCTTCTTACTAATTAAATTTTTAACTGTATACTGTAGTGCTTGCAGATTCTCTTTAATAAGACTTTTTAATTCATTCTTTTTTTGTTGCTCACTTCGCTATAAACCTTTTCGCTCCTTGAGGTATTCACGAGCACGATGCCGAGTTATTTTGATATAGTCGTTTATGCACTATCTACTAAAAGTGGGAGATTTGCTCTACTGATTTTCATAAACCTATGACTTTTCATTTTACTATCTTCTTATAGCAGTTTTAGGACGTGTTTCTCTCATTTTATCACTGCTTTTAAACCCTCCTATTCTCGCTGTACTTTTATTTTCAATGATAGTATTTCTACTAACTTCTCGAGTTTGTTTATTGGAGGCTGGTCTTGTACTTCCTCCCCTTCTATTGTTATAATAATTTTATTCTTTTTCTAGATTCTATTCTTCTTGTTTGAGTTAGTTAAAGGCCTAGAGATTTGCTTACAGGCATTCTGAACATGAGCAATCGGATTATCCAACTCCTTCCAGAGAAGTGTCGAGCATTTAGCATGAACAGTCTCCATAGTCAGATTATTCTTAACTGATTTTGACTTATTTGGCTGCCTTCTTGCTCTTCATGCAGTTAGAAAATAATTATTATGTTTAAAAATAGTACAAATGCCATCAATTAACTTCAATATTCAATCGAAATCTATGAATAAGATAATTAATCTAAGAATATTGTAATGTCTATCAAAGGATTATCAAAATATATTTCCGTTTTCTTTATGAGTCTATGGAATTATTAGCGTCCAATCACTTTCCCAGATTTTTCTTATAGGAGCATGAAGGTACGAACTTCTATTTCTCTACAATGAAGGGTCAACTTTTTCGATAAATACTGTCTTCTCTGTCCCTTTTTCATTTTTGATTAAATTTTGAGGGAGGTTGCTGAAATCATTTCGTTCTCTAAGTCCAGTTGCTCCTTGTGAGATGGGTGAAAAATTATGGATTTGCCTAATAATCTGAAAAGGTTGACTTTCGTATCGGTGATGCATTTAATATTAACGGCTAAGAATTATAAATGACAAACAAATAAATCATATGTGAAAAAAAGTATATTCTTCTCTATTATTGATTTCTTATACCTATTAGGTGGAGCTAAAATCTAGATTAAAAGTTTGATTACATTTGCAGATAGAATTCTAAGAGAAAGATACTTTGTTGGGTTTAGGTTTCTTGAATGGAGAGCCTAGTTTATTAATAGTTTTTGTTTTTCCAATCATTTGTAAAGCATTTTAGTACTAATTTTGGCTAGCATTGCTTTAAATTTAAATTTTTGATAAATTCCTTTTGCTGTCCGCCGAATCCTTTCCTTTTCTCCAATAATCGTGCTAATCCAATTTTTGTAAGTACCTGATCCCAAGCTTTTTGAGAAAGTGAGATTTTTTTCTCGAACTCAGATGTTGATATGGAGGCGTATTCATTTTGATCCGATATAATTTCTCACTTAACTACCGAGATGAAAATATTTGAGCATAGCCGAGTCCGTCAACTTTCGTGCACAATGGACCATTGAGTAGATTGAAAATCTACGTTGATTCCTAAAAGATGTTATTCTCCATCTTGCTTAATTCTTCGAAAAACTCACCCCCAAGCTTTTCCTTCTTCTCTTCCTCTGAGTTAGTCGATTTAGTTGTTGTCCTATCGACAACCTTTGATGGAAAGTCCTCACGGCAAAAAGTCTAGTTCTCTGATAAATCAAGCAACATTTCTCTTACTGTTAAATAAATAACAATAAAATAGAAAATGATTGAGACTGTGTCTAGAATAGATATTGATAAAATCTATTATTTTGGGGGAATGTTTATTATACTCCCATTTTCTTCATATAACTATAATATAATTCATGAGAACAATCATATCAGTTATCCCTGTCCTCATTTTACTCACTGTTGCAGCCTCTCAGAATTGCCCAAATCCAACCTCAATTGTTCCTTATGCTTTCCTAGATGATATCTTCGACAAGGTGTTTCCCTCAGTGACAGGGCAAGCTGACCTTCGTGCCTTTTTTACTAATCCCAGTGTTGACACTCTCAGAACTTACATAACAAGTCAATCTTCATACCTAATAACTCTGTGGACATTCGGATGTCTTTCACTAACCCTCTTTATAATCTGCATAATCCAAAAATGCTGCTTCAATTGCTGCGGATCAAAGTACATCTTTATTAATTCAGGAAATGTGGTAATAAAATAAATTTCAACACATACTCTCCAGCATCAGTGACCTGCTGTGTCTATTTCTTCATGTTCATGAGTTTCCTCTTGCTTGGAGTCGCAATTGCATCTTTTATTATTACTTCAGATTTAATTGCCAATCTCAATGATACGACATGTGATGTCAATACCACATTCGACTATATTTTTGATGGGACCCCGGCAGGGTATACTCCGGCTTGGTCGGGTGCAGATAAATTCGAAGCTTATGCTTTGAATCTTTCCATCAATTATCCTAATACCATGCCTATACTTAATGATGTCTTCCAAAGTAGCCTTTATAGCTCAGTTACCAATACCAATGGGATAACTCTTTATAGTTCTGCCACCTTATATGCTTGCCCATTTAATTTCGCTAGTGCTAGTGTTCCTTGTCCCTTTAATGATAGCAGCTTATGCGTTAATAATGGAACAAACCAAATTCCAATCTTTAGTCAAAACTTCTGCAATCCAAATATAACTAATACATCTGCCAATTTAATTCAACAATAGCAAAGTCAAAATACAACTGCTTGGAAAAATAGTCTAATTTCCCTCCAACAAAGTATTAATTCATCGATTGATAATCCTGTTAGTTTCTCAGATCTTGTCAGTAAAACTTCATCCCTTTCAAGCTCATTCCAGAGTTTCAAGCCATCCCTCTCATCTGCGATCGATTCAGTAAATATTCAATAATATAGGTCAACAACAACTTCGATCAAACGAAATTAGGCAGCTTTATTTTCTATGCATGCATTATCTTCATTGCTCTCATATCTTTCTTGAGCGCTTGTTGCATATTCTGCACTAGAAATTTTGGATGCATTAAGATTGTATACATTCTTTGGGTCCTCTTTGCATTCTTAGCAATACTCTTCTTTTTGATTTCGAGTGTCCTCCTCTTCCTATCCTTTACAACCTTTGGAACCTGCGTTTCATATGATTACTATACTAAAACTAACAATGCTTTTCAGAGCTTCTCCTCCTACAATACGAATGATGCTCTACAGATCTTAAACACCTGCTTTAGCAATCCAACAAATACAAATATATTTGATGCTTTCAACACAACTAACCTCCCTGCAGTCTAGCAAATGTCAAACCTCTATTATGCAAGTCTGCCCTCCCCTAACTTCACAACTGTAGTCACCAATATTACCAATATTCTCAGTGGCTATATCTTGAATCCTAATACGGCTAATCTAGTGAACGCTACTTCTAGCCAGAATCCACAAGCAGCACTCAATGCCATCAACCAAAATGCCCAATCCAATACCTTCTGTGGAGTAGCTGGCTCATCATTCCAATATAACCCTACTGCGTGTTATCCATTGCTGATCAATCAAGTATTAATTATTTAATGTAGACTAATTCCCCCACATGTATCCTCATCACTACCAACAATTAACCAACAGTCAATAGCACCCTCAGCTGTGTATCTTCAAGTTTCTCATCACTCTTGAAT
>JACCDV011255068.1_pt1 | contig 14117 bp, 10 predicted proteins | sample 7446131 | NCBI WGS metagenome assembly JACCDV01 (sample SAMN15323448, study PRJNA562643) | freshwater metagenome | isolation source: river surface water | place: USA:Blue River Watershed | collected 2017-08-17 | reverse complement strand
GCGCTGTCGGAAGGCGTGCGCGACGGTTCGATCGAGACCGACACTGGCTTCAACAACAGTGTGCGGGTGCGCAAACACGACCTCGCCAGCGAAGACAGCAGCTTGGGTGTGAACGTCTCGTCGATCGACATGATCAACGAGCGCTTCATCCGACTGTTCCGTCTTGGCTTGCTAGAAGTGCTGCGCACCAGCCCACGCGTGAACCCGACACGCGTGCAAATCTTGAAGTTTGGCGACTACCTCAAAGGCCTACGTGCGCCCTTGTCGGTCAACATCATCCGCATGAACCCTTTGCGGGGCAACTCGGTGATCATCATTGACCCCAATGTGGTGTTCAGTTCGCTCGACAGCTTCTTTGGCGGTTTCGGCAAAGGCGTGGGCGAATTGCCGCCCAGCCGTTTGTTCACCCCCACTGAAACACGCATCATCAAGATCATTCTTGAAGTGTTCTTCCGCTCCCTCACTGAGGCGTGGGGCCCCCTGATGCCCATCGAATGCGAGCACGTGAGCTCTGAGATCAACCCTCAGTTCGCGCAAATTGCTGACGAAAACGACTTGGTCGTCTTGAGCCGTTTTGAGGCCGATGCCACCGCCAGCGGCGGCAAGGGCTTCATCGACTTGGTCTACCCCTATGCCACCTTAAAGCCTATTCGTGAATTGCTGAGCAGCCGCGTGCAAAGCGGTGAAGGCAATGAAGAGTCAGACCGAAAATGGCGCAAAGCCCTTGCAGATGCAGTGGGCGATGCGAAGCTGGAGTTGCAAGTCACCATGGGTGAAATCAAAACCACGCTGCACCATTTGAACCATCTACAAGAAGGCGATTTGTTGTTCTTCAAGAAAGACGACACAGCACTCATGAGCGCCAATGGCGTCCCCGCCTTTCACGTCAATGTGGGCACACGCGGCTCGCAAGTGGCAGTGCAAATTGACCACGAACACGTTCACGGCAAAAACTGAGACAGGAACACATCATGACCGACGAAAAAGAAAACCCAACCCCAGAACACGACGACGCTGAAGCCCAAGCTGCAGCGACAGAAACTGAGCACGACAGCCACGAAGAAGTGGCGGCTGTTGCTGCGCATGAGGAAGATGCTGAGCCTAGCTTGGAAGATTTCAAACCCACCATGCCAGGCAATATCAACCCCGAGGTGTTGCAAAACATCGTTGTGAACTTGTCCATCGAAGTGGGCCGCGCTCAAATCAAGATCAAAGACTTGATGCGTCTCACACAAGGCAGCGTGGTCGAACTCGATCGCATTGCAGGCGAACCGCTCGACTTGTTGGTCAACAACTCGGTTGTGGCCCAAGGTGAAATTGTGTTGGTCAACGACCGCTACGGTGTTCGCCTGACACGTGTGGTGCCCTCTTCAGAGCGTCTCAAGCTGATTTAACAACACCCAAGATTCGGCGCTGGATCATGTCGCTTTTGACCTGACACCCGTGCGCCATCTCGATCTTGCCCTACGTCACAGGCCGCGCACGCGGCCTGTGCTACGTACGGGGGCAATCGTTTCACCAATCCTGATGCACCAATCCGTACATCGTGCGATGCCAGCTCACCATCGAACTTGCCAGACATCACGGCCTAATTGGGTGATTTGATCGTTCATTTGTCTGAGGAGTTAAATATCTGGCAGAACTGTCGATATTGCTTCAAGAATCCACTTGATGGTTGATTCGCCAGAGGGCGTACAACAGCACCTTCTATCGATTTCAATAGACCTTGAATGCCATGAACCCAGACCTGATCGACCCCCAAGCCATGCTTCGCTTGCGCGTTCTGTGCAAACTTGACCACGCGCGTGTTGCACGTTTGTGTGGCCTCAGCGTGGGACAAGTTCGCGAACTTGAAGAAGGTGGCTTCAGCCAATTCACCACCCGGGACTCAAAAGTACAAGCGGCACTGAAAGTCGCCATCACACTCAGTGGCGCGCAGCCCAACGGCATGCCGGTGGTCAATGTGTTTCGCTCGCACGCAATTGCCGACGGTTTGGGAAGACCCTTGCCTGCATTCAGAGTTGAACAACCACCTGCACCGCCACCCAAGTTCCCAGACTCCCCTGAATTTTTCAAAATGGTGCTGATCTTTGTCGTCTTGGTGTTCTTGTTGGTGGCTGTAGCCATGCCTTTGTTGTACACCCTCCCCTCTCCGCCGCCCAAGATGGGGTAAAGCGGCCGCCTCGCTTTCGGGTTCCATTTGCTCTTGCAAAAAAACGCCTGCTCTGATAACTCAGAGCAGGCGTTTTGTTTTGGAAGCCATGTGCGACTGACTAGTGCACTGAACCCTTCTTAATTCGCATTGATCTTGCGACCATTCAAAGGCTGCACAGGGCGCGCATTACGCTTGAAGGGGAAGTCCATGACTTGCTTCTTGCTGATGTCCACAGGCGTCTTCAAGATGTAGAAGTTCACGCCTTCGGTGCAAGGTGGCGTGGTCAACGAGCCTTCGTAGCTGTAGTGCGTCAAAGCGGCAGGCACCAAGCTGCTGGGGTCAAACTTAACTTTGTCTACCACCACCTCTGGGCCTTCGGCTTTGGGCGCGTTGTTCCACAGGGTTTGAATGGCGGCATTGTCTTTGCCATCGTTGAGCAGCACACCTAACACGGCCAACTTACCTTCGGCATTTTTGTGCACAAAGTGCGCCACCATAGCCATGGGCTTGCCGTCAATTTGCTCTTCGCTCGGACGGTGGAAGTGGAATTGCAAGAGGTTGTACACATCCTTGTTGATCTTCAAGGTGCTGCCTGGCTCCACATTCACTTGAATGGTGTGCCCGTTGTTCAAAATTTTCAGCGGGCCTTCTTTGTAGTTCACCACCAAGACGTCCTTAGATTTTTCAAAAGGACCGGTGATGTTCAAAGGCGCTTGTTTTTGGCCTTTGCCGCAAACCGGAAACTCGTCACCCCAGTTCTCTGGCCCCATATCGCCAGCATAGTCCCAGTGCACCGCATGGCCCTTTTTGTGCGCCTTCTCTTCTTTTTCAAGCGCGCAATCGGCCAAAACTTTCACTTTTTGACCGGCAGCGGCCAAGGCGTTTTGAGCCGCACAAATCGACTTCACGCGTGAGGACCACTCTGCCATTTCCAATGCTTTTTGGAAGGCGCTCACAGTCTCTGGATCTTCAGCACCTTTGGTCAGCAAGCGCAAGGCGCCCAAGCCCAATTGACGCTCGCTGGTCGTTGGACCTTTTTGTGCCTTGATGAAAGCTTCGTAATCGGCCAAGACAACGCCGTTGGCAAACGACTCTTTGACTGCAGCCAGTTGCTTCGCCGCTGGCTCGTATTCTTCAAGATGCTCTTTGGCTTCTTCCAATTCCTTGGTCAGCTTTTCAAGTTCTTCTTGCGCTTCGCTCACACCTTCGCTGGCTTCGTTGAGCTCGCTCATGATGTGGTTTTTACCGGTGTAGCTCCAGTAGCCAAAAGCCAAGGCGCCTGCCAGCAGCAGACCCATGACAATTTCAATGATCAGACGTAAATATTTTTTCATGGCCATTCACTTTTGAGTGGGTGCATTGGATAAACCCAAACAGACGCGCGCAACGCACGGCCTGTTTGGGCAAGTCAGTGGGTATCGGCTCGATTTGACCCAAGCTTTAATCCCATAGAGGTAGGCAAATTATTGCCGCAACTGACAAAAGCAAGAAACATACACAAAACAAGCCGACACTACAATATTCATCTTCTTTAACAGCCTCTGGATGTACACCATGAAACGCTGCATGTATCCCCACGGGGAGGCTCAATCATGAGCCGCAAAGTCTTTATCAAAACCTTCGGCTGCCAAATGAACGAGTACGACTCGGACAAGATGGCCGACGTACTGGGCGAAGCGCAAGGTTACGAAAAAACCAACGATGTCGAAGAGGCCGATCTGATCGTCTTCAACACCTGTTCGGTGCGCGAAAAAGCTCAAGAAAAGGTGTTTTCTGACCTCGGCCGCATCCAGCACTTGAAAGCCAAAGGCGTCAAGATTGCTGTGGGCGGCTGCGTGGCCAGCCAAGAAGGCGACACCATCATTGCCCGTGCGCCCTATGTGGATGTGGTGTTTGGCCCGCAAACCTTGCATCGCTTGCCCGACTTGCTCAACCAACGCGACAGCTTGGCCAAGCCACAAGTTGACATCAGCTTTCCCGAAATTGAAAAGTTCGACCACCTGCCGCCGGCACGCGTGGAAGGTGGCAGCGCCTTTGTGAGCATCATGGAAGGCTGTAGCAAATATTGCAGCTACTGCGTCGTGCCCTACACCCGTGGCGAAGAAGTAAGCCGCCCGTTTGACGACGTGTTGGTCGAAGTGGCGGGCTTGGCCGCGCAAGGCGTGAAAGAAGTCACGCTCTTGGGCCAAAACGTCAACGCCTATCGGGGCGCCATGGGCGGCACGGCTGAGATTGCCGACTTCGCGCTGCTCATCGAGTACGTGGCCGAAATTCCTGGCATCGAACGCATCCGCTACACCACCAGCCACCCCAACGAGTTCACACAACGCTTGATTGACGCCTACGCCAAGGTGCCACAGCTGGTGAGCCACCTGCACCTGCCCGTGCAGCACGGCAGCGACCGTATTTTGATGGCCATGAAGCGCGGCTACACCGCCATGGAATACAAGAGCACAGTGAAAAAGCTGCGCGCCATTCGCCCGGACATGGCGATGAGTTCTGACTTCATCGTGGGCTTCCCCGGTGAGACCGAAGACGACCACCAAAAGCTCATCAAGCTCATGCACGATGTGTACTTTGACAACTCGTTCAGCTTCATCTTCAGCCCTCGCCCTGGCACACCGGCTGCGAACTTGCATGACGACACACCGCACGAAGTGAAACTGCGCCGCCTGCAAGAGGTGCAAAAAATCATTGAAGACAATATGCGCGACATCAACGTGCAACGCGTTGGCACGGTGCAACGCGTGTTGGTCGATGGTTACGCAAAGAAAGACGCCACCGAGCTGCGCGCCCGCACCGAGTGCAATCGCATCGTTAACTTCAAAGGCGGCCCCAACCCTGAACGCCTGATGAACCAACTGATTGATGTGAAGATCACGGAGGCTAACCCGCACTCACTGCGTGGCGAGGTGTTTGTGAAAGAGTCAGCCTAACAGCGACGCCATATGCCCATGAAAAAATCCCTGAAGCTGCAAGGCGTCAGGGATTTTTGCTTTCAGGGCAAGAAGCTCAGCGCATACCAGGAAAGCCACCGCCGCCCATCATGCCTTTCATGGCGCCCATGCGTTTCATCATCTTCATCATGCCGCCGCCGCTCATCTTCTTCATCATGGTTTGCATTTGCTCGAACTCTTTGAGCAAACGGTTCACGTCTTGCACTTGCACACCCGCGCCCGCGGCAATGCGGCGTTTGCGCGTAGCTTTAATGAGTTCGGGCTTGGCACGTTCTTTGGGCGTCATGCTGTGGATGATGCCTTGCTTGCGGCCAATGTCTTTCTCGGCCTTATCCAGATCGACCTGACCGGCCTTGGCTGCCATTTGGGTGGGTAACTTGTCCATCAAATTCGACAAGCCGCCCATTGAGCGCATTTGCTGAATTTGCGCAAGGAAGTCGTTGAGGTCAAAGCTGTCACCGCGCTTGACCTTCTCAGCCAGCTTTTGCGCCGCCGCCATGTCCACGCCAGCGGTGACTTGCTCAACCAAGGCCACGATATCGCCCATTCCCAGCACACGACCCGCGTGACGGTTGGCATCGAATAGCTCCAAGCCATCGAGTTTCTCGCTGGTTCCCGCAAACTTGATGGGGGCGCCAGTGATTTGCTTGACCGACAGGGCCGCACCACCGCGTGAATCACCATCGAGCTTGGTCAGCACAATGCCGGTCAAGGGCAAGGCATCGCTGAAGGCTTTGGCAGTATTCACCGCGTCTTGACCTTGCATGGCGTCGACCACGAACAAGGTCTCAACAGGGTTCAACACGCCGTGCAGTTGTTTGATTTCAGCCATCAAGGCTTCGTCAATGGCTAAGCGACCGGCCGTGTCGACCAGCAACACATCAAAGTAATGTTTGCGGGCGTAGTCCAGCGCCGCACGAGCAATGTCGGCCGGTTTTTGGTCAGGCGAGCTGGGGAACCATTCGGCACCAGCTTGGGCGGTGACAGTTTTGAGCTGCTCAATCGCTGCTGGACGATACACGTCACCAGAGACCGTCAGCACCTTTTTCTTGCGCTGGTTGATTAACCAACGCGCCAGCTTGGCCGTAGTGGTGGTTTTACCGGCACCTTGCAAACCCGCCATCAACACCACAGCAGGCGGCTGGGCGGCGAGGTTCAAGTCGCTCACACCTTCGCCCATGGTGGCGGCCAGCTCTTTGTTGACGATGGCCACCAAGGCTTGGCCTGGCTGCAAAGAACCAATCACTTCTTGGCCGAGGGCTTTTTCTTTCACCCGGGCGATGAAGTCGCGCACCACGGGCAGCGCCACGTCGGCCTCAAGCAGGGCCATACGCACCTCGCGCAGCATGTCGGCCACGTTGCTTTCGGTGATGCGGGCCTGTCCGCTGATGCGTTTGACCAGGCGCGAGAGTTTGTCGGTAAGGGCTGAGGCCATAGAAACGCCTTGATGGGGCTTGGTTTTTCGTGTGTAGCGAAAGGCTAAACTGTTGGTCATGATTTTAGCCAGCGACATCCCGCTCACCCTTTGGCTCGCATTGCCCACTGCGGCGGCTTATACATTGACAGCGCTGATGGGGCCACGTGTGGCGCCAGACATGGGACACCGACTGCTCAGTGTGCCGTGGGCGCTGCACGGACTGGGTTTGATCGTGGCCCTCTTCGCGCCACAAGAAGGCGGCTTGCGCTTTGGCTTTGCCCCCGCCTTGTCTGTGACCGCATGGCTGATGCTCACGTTCTATGTGCTGGAACACCATTGGTTCCCACAGCTGCGCACGCGCTGGACCTTGGCCATGGTGGGCGCCGCAGTGGTGCTGTTGGCAGCCGCTTTCCCAGGCACTGCTTTGCACACCCAAACATCGCCTATGTTGCCGCTTCATTTAGCTTTAGGCGTTGCGTCCTACGGCTTGTTTGCGGCAGCGGTGGTCCACGCATGGCTCATGGGCCGTGCAGAAAAAAATATTCGTATGGGCAGTGATACCCATGTGGGCTTGCCGTTGCTGACGCTGGAACGTTTGACCTTTCGCTTTGTGAGCGCAGGCTTTGTGCTACTCACTGCCACTTTGTTGGCTGGCTGGGTATTTGGCGACTTGCTCTACGGCACCCAAGCCGCATGGCGCTGGGACCACAAAACCGTGTTCTCACTGCTATCGTGGTTCACCTTTGCCGTCTTACTGGTAGGTCGTCGCCGTTTTGGCTGGCGTGGCCGTAAAGCCGTGCGTGTGCTCTACATTGGCACGGGTTTGTTGCTCTTAGGCTATGCAGGCTCGCGATTTGTGTTGGAAGTGGTGCTGGGACGTGTGGCATGAAGTACCTCGTGCTACTGCTCATTGTTTTGGCTGGCATTTGGTGGATTCGCCAACAGCGAAAGCCTGACCAAGCCACCCGCAAAAAATCAGGCCCTCACATCATGGTGCCTTGCGCACACTGTGGCGCGCATGTGCCTGAAGACGATGCCGTACGCGGCATACGCGGCATGTATTGCAGTGCTACGCACCGCGACAGCCATGAAGGCTGATGCCATGAACACCTTGTGGCGCGATGGCTGGTATCGGTTTGCCAAACACACCCCATCGCCCAATTTCGGTCCTCGCCCTGTGGGGGTTTCCATTGACTTGCTGATACTTCACTCGATCAGCTTGCCGCCTGGTGTTTATGGGGGACCTGAAATTGAGGCCTTGTTCACCAATACGCTCGATTGGGCTGCGCACCCCTACTTACAACACATTCGTGGCTCCGAAGTGTCCGCGCATTTTCTGATTCGGCGTGATGGTGCGCTCATTCAATTTGTCAGCTGCGATGACCGCGCATGGCACGCAGGTCAATCCAGCCATCAGGGGCGCGACAACTGCAACGATTTCTCAATTGGCATTGAACTCGAAGGCTTAGAAGGCCACACCTTTGAAACGCCTCAATACGAAACCCTCAGCAGTGTGTGCGCAGCCATCGCTCAGCAGTACCCACTGCACCACATGGCAGGTCATGAGCATGTGGCGCCCGAACGTAAACAAGATCCGGGAAAAGGATTTGACTGGGTACTTTTGCGGCAATCGCTGGGATGGTCTGAAGATCAGTTCCCGTCAAAAAATTAAATTTTTGTTATCTCTAAAAAATATTTTTATCGCACACTTTTTGTGCGTTGATTTTTGGGATTTAAGCACCGTGGGCATCAGCGCTTCAAACCCTCAAAAAAATGGCGCCAACACTGGATTTGAAATTCAAATTCGCGCGGTGGCTTAGCTCAAAACAGCTTCATGCAACAGCTGTGTCAGCGACTTCATTTTGTGAAATTTAAAATGTAAGCATTTCCTACCAAAACACTACCAGTAGCGTCTAGACCCCATCCGAAACACCAGATATAGTGTCGACCTGAATTTCACACAAGCGGTCATAGCACCGCTTTTTGTACGCACTATTGAACTGCTCACAAGGAAGAAAAAAGACATGCAAACAGCTGAGACCTCTGTGCACGCCATCAACCCCATGGCCAACCCATCTCTCGGGCACGACCGTGCTGCGCAAGAAAACCCAACCATGTTGACCCACTATCAAATCATTCGTCGTAACGGCGCTGTGGTGCCCTTCGAGCCCGCCAAAATTGCCGTCGCGATGATGAAGGCATTCTTGGCCGTACATGGCACCCAAGGCGCGGCCTCTGCCAGCGTTCGCGAAATGGTGGAAGCTTTGACACAAGGCGTGGTGCGTGCCTTAATGCGTTCGCGTCCAGGCGGCGGCACCTTCCACATCGAAGACGTACAAGATCAAGTGGAATTGGGTTTGATGCGCGGTGGTCACCACGAAATCGCACGCGCTTATGTGCTGTACCGCGAACGTCGTAACCAAGAGCGCGCGCACATCAAAGAAGAGCAAACGCCTGCGGCCCCCACATTGCACGTGACTGACAACGGTCAACGTGTCGCTTTGGACGTGAACCACCTGCAGCGTCTGATCAACGATTCATGCGCAGGCTTGGGTGCAGACGTCAAGCCAGAACCGATCTTGGCAGAAACCATGCGCAATCTGTATGACGGTGTCCCCATGGACGAGGTGTACAAGGCTGCCATCTTGGCCACACGCACCCTGATCGAGAAAGACCCTGACTACACGTATGCGACAGCACGTTTGTTGATGCACACCATCGTCAAAGAAGTGTTGGGCAAAGAAGTGCTGCATGCCGACATGGGGCAACACTACGCTGAATATTTCCCTCAGTTCATTCGCAAAGGCGTGGACAACGACTTGCTCGACCCAGCGATGTTGCAATTCGACCTGCCACGTTTAGGCGCCGCCCTCAAGGCGGGTCGCGACTTGCAGTTTGATTACCTCGGCCTGCAAACCCTGTATGACCGTTACTTTTTGCACGTACGCAAGACCCGTATTGAATTGCCACAAGCCTTCTTCATGCGCGTCGCCATGGGCTTGGCTTTGAACGAAGTGGACCGCGAAGCACGCGCCATTGAGTTCTACGAAGTGTTGTCGTCGTTTGACTTCATGTCGAGCACGCCTACGCTGTTTAACAGCGGCACGTTGCGTTCGCAACTGTCAAGCTGCTACTTGTCCACCGTGCCTGACCACTTGGACGGCATTTACGAGCTGATCAAAGAAAACGCCTTGCTGTCCAAATTTGCCGGCGGCTTGGGCAACGACTGGACCCGCGTGCGCGCTTTGGGCAGTCACATCAAGGGCACGAACGGCGAGTCACAAGGCGTGGTCCCATTCTTGAAAGTCGTCAACGACACCGCTGTGGCGGTGAACCAAGGTGGTAAGCGCAAAGGCGCTGTATGTACCTACCTCGAAACATGGCACTTGGACATCGAAGAATTCCTCGAGTTGCGCAAGAACACCGGCGATGACCGCCGCCGTACGCACGACATGAACACGGCGAACTGGATTCCCGACTTGTTCATGAAGCGCGTGATGGAGAAAGGCGAGTGGACTTTGTTCTCTCCTTCTGATGTGCCTGATTTGCACGATTTGTTCGGCGCTGAATTCGAAAAAGCCTATGTCGCCTACGAAGCCAAAGCCAAGCGCGGCGAAATCAAGCCAAGCAAAACCGTGCAAGCAACCGACATGTGGCGCAAGATGCTCACCATGTTGTTTGAAACTGGTCACCCATGGATCACCTTCAAAGACCCTTGCAACGTGCGCTCACCCCAACAGCACGTGGGCGTGGTGCACTCGTCGAACTTGTGCACGGAAATCACACTGAACACCAGCGACACCGAAACAGCCGTGTGCAATTTGGGTTCGGTCAACCTGTCTCAACACTTGAAAGATGGCCCGAACGGCAAAGAACTCGACCATGACAAGCTCAAGCGCACCATCAAAGTGGCCATGCGCATGCTCGACAACGTGATCGACATCAACTACTACGCCGTCAAGAAAGCACGTGACTCCAACCTACGTCACCGTCCTGTCGGCATGGGCATCATGGCCTTCCAAGACAGCTTGTACGAAATGCGTGTGCCTTACGCCTCTGCGCAAGCCGTTGAGTTCGCTGATCGTTCGATGGAAGCTGTTTGCTACTACGCTTACTGGGCATCATCCGAATTGGCCAAAGAACGCGGCCAGTACGCCAGCTACAAAGGCTCACTGTGGGACAAAGGCATCTTACCCATCGACTCACTGGACATGCTCGCCCAAGCGCGTGGTGGTTACCTCGAAGTGGATCGCAGCCAAACTCTGGACTGGGACGCCTTGCGCGCCAAAATTGCCAAAGACGGCATGCGTAACTCCAACTGTGTGGCTATTGCACCCACAGCCACTATCTCCAACATCATTGGCGTAGATGCGTCGATTGAGCCTTGTTTTGGCAACTTGTCTGTCAAGTCCAACTTGTCTGGTGAGTTCACCGTGATCAACCACTACTTGGTACGTGATTTGAAACGCCTCGGTTTGTGGGATGACGTGATGGTGATGGACCTCAAACACTTCGACGGCTCATTGCGCGCCATCGACCGTGTGCCACAAGAAGTCAAAGCCTTGTACGCCACTGCGTTTGAGGTTGAGCCACAGTGGTTGGTGGAAGCTGCATCACGTCGCCAAAAATGGATCGACCAAGCACAGTCACTCAACATCTACATGGCAGGTGCGTCCGGCAAAAAATTGGATGAAACCTACAAACTCGCATGGTTGCGCGGCTTAAAAACCACGTACTACCTGCGCACATCGAGCGCACAGCAAGTTGAGAAATCAACTGTGCAAGCAGGCTCACACAACGCTGTGTCTTCAGGCCCAGCAGCCGGTGGCATGAGCGCACTCGAAGCAGCAGCAGCGGCAGCACAAGCGCAAATGAATGCGATCCCTGCGACTGACATCAAGTTCTGCGGTGTGGATGACCCCACCTGCGAATCGTGTCAGTGATACAACAAAATTCGGCAACGAAGTTCATGAATGCTTTGCGTTTGTCTTCGTTGCATTCATAATTCGCACATTGGATAAATATTTATGTTGACCTGGGACGAAGAAGTCAAACCATCATCGCCATCACCTCTTGCAAGCGGCACACCTAGTCGCTCGATGGAACTCCCTCCTCTTTCTGCAACGCCTGCTATGCAGCCGGTTGCAACCAGCCGCACGCTGAATGACGGTGCACCGGTACCAAGCCCCGCACCAGCAGTTGCGCAAACAGCATCTGCAGCAGCAACCAGCACTCGCCGCGTGACGGCTGCTGATAAGCGCATCATCAATGGCCAGACCGATGTCAACCAGTTGGTGCCATTCAAGTACAAATGGGCATGGGAAAAATACCTCGCCACTTGCGCCAACCATTGGATGCCGCAAGAGGTGAACATGACGCGTGACATCGCCTTGTGGAAAGACCCCAATGGCTTGAGCGATGACGAGCGTCGCTTGGTTATGCGCAATCTCGGGTTCTTTGTGACCGCCGATTCACTGGCTGCCAACAACATCGTGTTGGGTACTTACCGTCACATCACGGCACCTGAATGCCGTCAATTCTTGTTGCGCCAGGCATTCGAAGAGGCCATCCATACCCACGCCTACCAATACATCGTGGAGTCTTTGGGTTTGGACGAAGGCGAGATCTTCAATGCGTACCACGAAGTCAAATCCATCCGTGACAAGGACGAGTTTCTGATTCCGTTCATTGACGCGATCATGGACCCCAACTTCCACACCGGCACACTGCAAAATGACCAAACGCTCTTGAAGTCTTTGATCGTGTTTGCATGCTTGATGGAAGGCTTGTTTTTCTATGTGGGTTTCACCCAAATCTTGGCCTTGGGTCGCCAAAACAAAATGACAGGTGCGGCTGAGCAGTACCAATACATCTTGCGTGACGAGTCCATGCACTGCAACTTTGGCATTGATTTGATCAACCAAATCAAACTCGAAAATCCACAACTGTGGACACCCGAGTTCAAAGAAGAAATCAAAGGTTTGTTCATGCACGCCGTTGAACTCGAATACCGCTATGCCGAAGACACCATGCCACGTGGTGTGTTGGGCTTGAATGCATCGATGTTCAAAGGCTATCTGCGCTACATTGCCAACCGGCGCGCCACGCAAATCGGTTTGGACGCCTTGTTCCCTAACGAAGAGAACCCTTTCCCTTGGATGAGCGAGATGATCGACCTCAAGAAAGAGCGCAACTTCTTCGAGACCCGAGTGATTGAGTACCAATCTGGTGGTGCTCTGTCTTGGGATTGAAGGCATCAACACATGTCACCGAACTTGTTCACCACCACACCTCGTGAGCGGGTGTTTGTTAGGGTGGTAAACAAGTTCGGTGACATGTGTGTGTTTAGGCCATCAATCCCAAGACAGAGCACCACCAGATTGGTACTCGATCACACGGGTTTCGAAGAAGTTACGTTCTTTCTTGAGGTCGATCATCTCGCTCATCCAGGGGAACGGGTTTTCTTCGTTAGGGAAGAGGGCCTCTAAGCCGATTTGCGTGGCGCGGCGGTTGGCAATGTAGCGCAAGTAGCCCTTGAACATCGAGGCGTTCAATCCCAACACGCCACGTGGCATGGTGTCTTCGGCGTAACGGTATTCGAGTTCAACGGCATGCATGAACAAGCCTTTGATTTCTTCTTTGAACTCAGGTGTCCACAGTTGTGGGTTTTCGAGTTTGATCTGGTTGATCAAGTCAATACCGAAGTTGCAATGCATGGACTCGTCACGCAAGATGTATTGGTACTGCTCTGCAGCGCCTGTCATTTTGTTTTGACGCCCCAAAGCCAAGATTTGGGTAAAGCCGACATAGAAGAACAAGCCCTCCATCAAGCAAGCGAACACGATCAAAGACTTCAAAAGCGTTTGGTCGTTTTGCAAGGTGCCAGTGTGGAAGTTGGGATCCATGATGGCGTCGATGAACGGAATCAGGAACTCGTCTTTGTCACGGATGGATTTGACTTCGTGGTACGCGTTGAAGATCTCGCCTTCATCCAAGCCCAACGATTCGACGATGTATTGGTAAGCGTGTGTGTGGATCGCTTCTTCAAACGCTTGACGCAACAAGAACTGACGGCACTCAGGTGCCGTGATGTGGCGGTAAGTGCCCAACACAATGTTGTTGGCAGCCAAGGAGTCGGCGGTCACGAAGAAGCCGAGGTTGCGCATGACCAGACGACGCTCGTCATCGCTCAAGCCATTGGGGTCTTTCCACAAGGCGATGTCACGCGTCATGTTTACTTCTTGCGGCATCCAGTGGTTGGCGCAAGTGGCGAGGTATTTTTCCCAAGCCCATTTGTATTTGAAAGGCACCAACTGATTGACGTCGGTTTGGCCGTTGATGATGCGTTTGTCAGCAGCAGTGACGCGACGTGTGCTGGTCGCAGCTGCAGAAGTGGTTTGAGCAACAGCGGGTGCAGGGCTAGGTGCAGATGCGCCGTCATGCAGAGTGCGAGTTGCCGCAACAGGCTGCATGGCAGGTGTCGCAGAAAGAGGAGGGAGTTCCATCGAGCGGCTAGGTGTGCCGCTTGCAAGAGGTGATGGCGATGAGGGCTTGACTTCTTCGTCCCAGGTCAACATAAATATTTATC
>JACCDV010453412.1_pt1 | contig 14118 bp, 12 predicted proteins | sample 7446131 | NCBI WGS metagenome assembly JACCDV01 (sample SAMN15323448, study PRJNA562643) | freshwater metagenome | isolation source: river surface water | place: USA:Blue River Watershed | collected 2017-08-17 | reverse complement strand
TGGATAAGAGATGTGGAGTATAGTGTGGTACTATAGGGCGTGATACTGACATAGAATAGGCTATATATACGGGTTGTTAGAGTAGTCAAATTTAATTAATTAATAGAAGCACAAAAAGCCCAGGCGCAGTGCTTCTATATAGTATATAGTATATATATCGATATGTATAATTGGGAAATACCTGTTAGAAGTATATAGATATACAGAGTATATACATAGAGATGTCCAGATGTTTTCCTAATCAGCCAGGGCGGCACGACGAGCGGATCACTCGTAAGGCGCCACAGGATATATTTACGAAGTTCATTGTAGCACTGGTGCCCGCTATCGTGGCCGAGTGCGCGCGGCGGGCGGACATAATTAAGTCGCCCCCGGACAATATAGAGGGTGTTATCACACAGATATCTGACGATCTCGCGGCCGAATGCAACTTTACTATTGAAGAGGACGAATATGGCGGCGAATGCGGCGCCGAAAGTAACAAGGTGATTGATGTGGCTTGCAGCAACGAGGTGGTTGCCGCAGATAGTATTACGGCGAGCCCAATACAAAACCTCAAGATAGATTTACAGGATTTGTATACAGAAGTCTGCGCAGAGATCGTGAATGACGTCCGGATAGCCATCAAAGAGGAACTCCGCGTGGAGATGTTCCTGGAACTGCAGCGCATGCGCGAAGAGATGTCGAGCGCGCCACAAGCAACATCGGAAACTGGTCCGGGAATGCTCCCGACATTCTCTGTCGACCCGGGAGAGGGGATATCATTTGAGGAATGGCGTATAAAGAATGATATCGACGAGGAGGTTGTAAAGAACCATGCAGAATATGTCGAGGCGGTAATGAAAGCGAGAGAGCCCACGGCGATTACACCAGGTAACGGTGAAGATAATGAGGGGTGTGCTGAAGCAGAGATCGAACCAAAGAATGCGGACGACACTATGAAAGATATCGAACTTCCCGCCGCGGGCGATGCAGGACATGCTGTGAATATGGTGCGCGAGAGAGCGATGCTTGATGCACGGACGACACATAACGAGCCCAAAGATCCTAGTCAATGTATGCGGGCTCTCGAGAGTAATCCACTCTTTGCAAGGGTTAATAAGAGCCTCGAAAAAGCGCGGCAAGGCGAAGATACTTATGAGATTAATGATATTATTGCAGCTAGGCCGAATAGGTTCGATGCAGAAACACTCGAGCAATTACGAGAGGCAGAGGCAAAAATACAGGTATACAAACTGAAGAACATGATTAGTAGATACGACGAGGAAGACGATGAGATGACGAGCGCTTGGGACAAGATGTTAATGGCGAAATTCCATTAATGTGATTGAGTAAGCGTGTGATATAGAGCGTCATAATAGTCCTTTTTTTGTAGCTTGGTTATGTCGTGTAGTGGGAATTTCCCCTAAAAATGTCCTCGCAAGTATATATAAGCCATGCAGAAGGACAGCACTAAGAGAGTACCAATTTCGAAGCAGGTAGGAGGAGCCACACGACAGGGGCCAGTGACAGATGTCAAGAGCAATCTAGCGCGAGATATTCTGATTACTAACGAGATAACAAACCAGTTGCGCGAGTTGAAAGCACAGTTGAACAAGGAGATCGTCGAAGACCTCCAAGTAATGCGCAACGAGATCACCAAGGCAGTCACGGCGCACGTCGATGAGAAGATCGCGCAAGAGATCGAGAGGCAATTTAAGGCGCACCATACAACGATCGCCGCAGAGGTCGACAAGAAGCTCGCTGCGTCCGATAAGCAGATAGCGCTCAGCCGTCAGTCAACAAACGATATAGTGCAAAAGATGGGACAGAACATATATAGCGAAGTGTATGGGCGTATAATGGGAGATATCAATAAGCGTATAGTCCCGGAAGTTAACAAGATGGTACAGTGGGTCAATTATAATATGCAGGACGGCAATGCAATCGTTGACTCCTACCGCCGAGATGTCGAGAAACAATCAGAGGCCGAGCGCGGCGTACTGCACCTCACTGACGGAAAAAAGGACGAGCGCATCATCTCGCCGCATGTTCGCACGTTCTTTAGCGAGGCGGATTGACAGAGCTGGGCGGTTGGAACGTTAGTGAGGCGCAAATGTAATGGAACACAGTAAGGAGCAGGTGGGGAGCGATGTATGAGCGGGAGGGCGACAAGTAGGATAGTGGGCTGATAATACTCGCCCGGGATTATATTCGGCCGATTTTTTTGGGGAACCAGGTATATATATAGAGATACCTCAATGTACAGAGCTATAATTGCAGTAATTATTATCATAGTTATACTCCTGCTTATCTTGCCCTATGGCCGCGAGGCAATGACCAAGATCCGCAGGACAGTGGGCACGGCTAATGAAGCTAACGAGATACAAGTGGCGGCCGGAGTTGTTAATTCCGTGCCAATCATGGATTACACGTATACTTACTGGGACGGGGATAAGATAACATCGTGCGATGAGTGTCCTAACGCAATTGTATGCCCGCACTGCCCACAGTTCAGCACATCAGAGCGGATGGGCGCCGAGCACTTTGATCTGGCAGCGGGCACTCATGGATACGAATCGTCTGTTGTTGACATTAACGCAGATTACACTGACTCTAGAGAATATATGGGTGCATGTCGCGGGCCAATGCGGACAAGGAAACACAATACAAACTGTATATCGCGGCAGGATGCGAAGCTCATGGAACTGAACGCGGATGACAAGTTCAATAACGAAATACGCGCGCTCGGACGCACTGATCGGCATAGTTGTTCTCCGGACAACGGTTGCCCTCCAAACAACACCCGCGAGATTACTGGATTTTTATATGGCAACACAAGGTATCCGCCTACAAAGAACGGGTGTATATTCTTCAACACTGCTGGGTACGAGTACGAAGAGCCATGCAAGTATTCCACGCGGGTTACACAACAAATGAACATGGATCTGGCGCCGAACACTGATGAAGAGCGCGGAGAAGTTTACTGTTAATATATGAGGAGGTAGATGTTGGGGAGTAGTGTGCGGGAAGGTATATAATAGGTGTTGTATGTATTGCAAATTATATATATTGAGGACTTTGAATATACATTGCGCGCACGACTCGTACGTAATGGCGGGATCACATATACGAATAACTGACTACCAGCGGCAGATTCCGGGAGAGCTAATAGATAAGAAAACATGGCGGTTCCCAGTAATCGAGAGCATCAACACACATGGGCGAAGGATCATGTGGGTCATTTATGTGAGACTATTCAGGATGCGACTTGGTATCGTACTGCCGGCGGTACCAGATGATGCATTTGTCGATATTGAGGACTACTACTTTAGCTCGCGGCCACTAGATGCTGATATGTTTGCATGGATCAAGGTAGACAGTGGTCTTGTGGGCGGCGGGGCGAAGAAATCAGTTCCCACAATTGTAAAAGCTGGCAAGAACATCGGCCGCGCATCTGCAACCAATGTGTGGACACAGGCACTGCGCGATGCTCTTGGCAAATATAACAAACAGTTTAAGAAGAGTACCAGTGAGAGTACAAACACAGTCACAAATACAACAGTTGCGCTATATCCGCCAATGTTGGCGCAGATACTCTTGGCCCAAAAGACCCCGCTAGACGTTGATAACGAGCACCCAGTGTATGTGCAACGTAAGTATAACGGAGTGCGCACAATATCCGTGCTCGATGGCGAGGCGGTCATAATGTATTCACGGCGCCGGAATTTATATCCGGGGTTTGGTTATATCAAGGCAGAGTTGCGCGACCCGCTCGCCGCCTTGAGGTCGCAAGGGCGAGTTGTGTACCTTGATGGCGAAATGTATAAACATGGTGTGTCGTTGCAGGAAATCAGTGGATACGCCAGGCGCGAGGATCAACTAGATGATGTTAAATATGACTATATGATCTATGATTGCTTTGTTCCTGACGAGCCGGACCTTTTATTTTGTGAGCGGAAGTGTATACTAGATACTATGTTTGCGGCCGCGTTCACTTATTGTAAGGAAGTTGAGACATTTACAGTGCATTCTATGCAAGAGATTCAGGGGTTGTATGAGAAATTCGTAGCGGAAGGCTTCGAGGGCGCGATGGTACGGTTAGACGCGGCATATAAGTATTCATATAATGAGCATCACTCCAAGGTTCTGCTCAAGATGAAACCAGTGCTCGATGCAGAGTTTGAAGTTGTTGGGTGGACCACCGGCGAGAAGGGGAAGTCAGCAGAGGCACTAATGATTATATGTCGCACGGCAGAAGGTATAATCTTTCCGGTTACCCCAGCACTAGAGTTAACAGAGCGGGTGGCTCTTGTCAAACAAATGGGCGCAGTCGAGCCCAATGGCAAGACACACTTCGAGAACCATTGGCTCGGCCGCGAGATCATTGTATCATATGATGAGCTCAGCAAAGATAAGGTGCCGCAGCGGGCGCGCACAAAGATGGAGCGGCGGGTATGGGATTAATTGATAGCGGGGGCGGTAAAATGAGGCGGTGGACAGTTATACTTCCTTATTTTTTGCAGTGTTGTCGTGCAATTGCCCGAGCACTGGCGCGCCGAATGTTGGTATTGCTACTCTTCGAATATGAGTGGGGATGAGTATGAGTGAGTAGAGTCGGTCGGATGTGATAGCGCATACATGCAAAAAAATGAATAAACATAAGCTAAGAATACTATTCTATCTTGAAGTTGTGAGTGTATAGGGTGCCATTCGGATTTAGTATGAGTGCCCCGTAGAAATCTAGCGACATCATCTGTGACTGTTCTCTTCTTATAGCGTTATTGAACTGTTCCGTAGCTACATTTGTCTCGCTATATACGGCCGCAGGGAGGCCGTCGCATATCTCGATAGACATACCGGCTATCGTTAGCCGAATGATCTCAATGATCAATTGTAGCTTATCGCCAGGTAGGTTGGTGTAGAACTTGTTGTCCGGATTCGCTGGTGGGCTCAACTGGTCATATTTGTCCCGGGAGTCAATACCGCATGTACGCAGGTTAGAGATCAGTGCGTTATATACTGTTTTCTTTGGAGCTTTGAAGGTGAATACCACTCTCGCGATGTACTTGCGGTCAAAGCGTGGCTGCAAGGTAGCCGGCGGTGGTTGGTCATCTATATAGACGCAGCAGGTATCCTTTACAGGTGATATACCTACTGTGATATACCATTGTACCTTTTGGAAGTTGCGATTCATAAATCGAATGTATATATAGCCGGTTTTATTTCAATTTTAAAATTGACTTCCTGACATATCATGCACTGATCCATAATAAACTCTACAAATAATCATATGGAACCTTCTACATATAACTACATAGAACTCTCCACATATACCCCCATAAAATCCTCTACAGACAATCTCATAACTCCCGTACATACTCACACAGAACCTTCTACAGATCACACTACGTACCTTGCGGAACTAGAACTGGCGCTAAATAGTATGAAGCGGCCGTTGCGGTTGGCGATCGGGCATCAAGCGCGAGTGGGCAAGGACACGTTCGCGGCGCATGTCACTTACTACACCGAGTGCAAGACAGTCGCGATCGCGACTGGAGTCTACGATATAGTGACATTCTGTCAGAAGTATCTAGACAAAGAAGTGAAAAAAGACACACACATGTTGCAGTTTATAGGTTTCGGGTTGCGTGAATACTATGGCGCTAACATATGGATTGACAGCGCCATATCTAAAATAAAGGCAGTGGCGCAAACACAACCACGGGCGGCCATCATCGTAACAGACATGCGGTTCCCAAATGAAATGGAGAAGCTCAAGGCCGAAGGGTTCACAACTGTGAAAGTAGTGCGTGATAGTCGGCCAATTGACCGCGACCCAAACCATCCATCTGAGACAGCACTTGCTGATGCAGAGTTTGACTATGTTATTGATAACAATGGTACACTGGCTGAGTATATTCAGGCCATCGATGAGCTGCTGTTTAAACTCGCCAAAGAGTGAGGAAGTATGTAAGATGGAGGCCGAGCAAAGACTCTGCGCACTATTGTTTTTTGACCGCAAGGGGAGCGCAGGCTTTATATTTTCCATTAGATTTTTATGGAGTGTATATAATACTATGGAAAACACAACAGATATACGACGTATACCAGTGTACAAGTTACTCATTCACAAGTGTATACTCAAGCATTTCCTGTCCTTTAGTGCAACTGTCGACAGATGTAACTTCACATATAGATCTGGATGGGGAGGCAAGCGATATGTTTGTGATGAGGGGCATGACGTCAATGACTACAAGCCTGACTTGCGCGGAGTGGATATCCTTGATATTTATTACTTGCGCCCAACCGATGTTGTGGTACTGACCGAGGCACAATACAAAGACTATAAGCTTATATCCGGCGGCATTGGTATCTAAAGGTAATTGGCCGATTGTTACGCGCGCAGTGTGCGGAAGAATAGGTAGCTACGGTAGCTACGGCCGCTACTATATATAGCGCCTTTACTAACTATACTTGACTGGTTTAGTGATTGGGCGGTCTTAGTACTTGGGCTCGGCCATGGCTTTCGCCTTATCGATAGTCATCAGGTACGATATAAGGCAAGGGTAGCGTGCGTCCATTTTTTTCTGTATATTGTAGAAAGTGCCAGTGCAAACATTGCTGGCAAACACGTTCTGATTGTTGACCTTAATGATCCTTGCGCCAGCTTTTACAAGCTCGACACGTAACTGGGCCATGATTTCGTCGCATATTGCGTCGACAATTACATTGTACGGGCTCTTGACCCACCAGTTACATAGTTCCTTTCTGATTAACTCTGCAATGATTTTCTGGGTGGGTGCTGGTATGGACTGGACTGCATACCGAGCGCTTAATAGATCCTGTACTAGTTGTTTCTCCTCGCGATACTCGAACGTATTGTTGATTTTCCTATCGGCCAGGCCGCCGGCGAATACAGTGGCACGCAGATGTATAAACCCGATCTCTTGCATTGCTTTTACTTAGGTTACTACTTAGTTATGAGATAATTATTATTTTTTGTGGAGAGACATTGCTTTAGGTATAGTGCGCCAGTTTAAGATCGTAACTGAGTGTATAGGATGTCAAGTAAGTCCCGCAAGTCAAGCAAGTCACGAGCGCCGCGAAAGTCCCAATCACAAGTTGGTAGATCACGAAAGTCACATAGATCGCCCAGATCAAAGAGCTCTGCCGATAAAGTAGTGCTGCCGCGCCCAGAGAAAGGCGCGCTAGGTGATTATTCCACAAAGAACCCCGCTGCCGAGCGCCGAGTGTCGCTCAAAAAGAGCGTCAGAGATAAGGGATATGCGACCACTATGCGAGAGATCAACATCCGCGCGACATTGAATAAGACCACCAACCCTGGGATTGCGCGGAAAATGAAGAGTGACATGGAATATCTTCGCAAGAACAAGGCCGGCCAGTGAGCGCCAGACACGCGAAAAAATAAGCCACAAGGTCGCGGCAGTAAACTATGTGCTTGGCCCACTTACATGTTCTCTAGAAAGTGTTCAACTTCCACATCATTCACACTTGTGCTGGGTGAAACAGTTGTATTGTTGATGGATGTAGAAGTGGCCGCAGTGCTCGCTATCGCAGACTGATCATTTTGGTCCTGTGGTTTAGGTTGAGTCTGCGCGAGGTTGTTGTTGGCCGCCGCCGCGATCTTGCTGTTTGCAATGAGCATGTTGTCCAAGAACACCTCGGGACCTCCTGGTTCAACAACTACAGTGGTAAGTAACATTGGCAGTGATACCCATGATGAAGAGAACGGTACCGACTGTATATATAGCCGCGCGTATCTTATTATGGAGTTCCTTGTAATAAACAAGTGAACATTGTGCTCTGTTACTGGCACATCAGCGCCAGTTGCCGGGTCGCGGATCATCGCCGCACGAAAGCGTATGCCCTCATTCTCGTCCGTGTACCGCTGCCTGTAATCATATATCTGTGTCCTCTGTTGACCGGCAAGACAAGCAGGGCGGAACTTCGCAGGGAACTTGCTGAAGTCCATCTTGAAGCGGATAATAGGATCCTCGATAGGTGCGTTAGGGTTCTTTTCATTACGCTCGCTCAGTTTATCCTGGAGGAGATCATGGATCTTTCTGGAGCCGATAGATAAGTTTCCTGGTTGCTGTGACCATGTCTGGATTGCTTTGCGCCAGTGTGGGTTAAACGCCACTAGAAACTTGCCAAACTCACCAGCTTGCGACAGAGTCGTCTGCAGTTGCAGACGCGTACCCTCGAATTCATTACGCGGATCCGCAGTGTCTTTGGGGTCAGCAACTCCATTACTCAGCGGAATATCTCCTATGCCAAACCAGCCAGATGCCTTCTTTTTGTCGCCGATATTCCATGTCACATTGACAAACTTGGTGCCCTTGTAGGATTTATCGTCTGGCTTCTTTGAGAAGTTAATTATACCATCGGGAGTTGCATTAAACGCAGCCAGTAGTTCAGATGTTGTAAATACGGTGATCGACATTATGGTTAGATTGGTAGTTGTTTCTAAATAAGAAAGCGTCTCTTATTATAGCTTGTATAGCCAGGAATTCAATTTTATATTTCTAAAGCGCAAGCCAGCGCGCCAAACAGAGCGGGCATAGTCCAAAGCAGAAAGGGCGGATCAAGCGCGATAGGACATTGGATGGGGCTGAATGCAAGCGGGCCAGATATCGAAGGCTGATAGTAGACGCCCATTTGTCTACTATATACAAAAAATAAGGGCGGGGAGGGCTATGAATAGCTGGTCAATATAGTGACTTGAACTCAACCTGAGTGATTAGCTTTACTCGACAGCACATAGTGAATATCTTGAGACTGTTTAACACATCACCGAGCTCGACTCGAATATCCTCAATTATGCAGAGAATAGCTGGGTCGACATCATCGTCAAGCTCGCTCAGTGCTTCGGAATACTTAGATATACGCATCAACTTGAAGACATCATAGATGCTTCCAATGTCGCGTCCACAAGAACAAAGAATGTAGGGCCACATATCTCTATATACTGCGGGATATACAGTATATAAGTAAAAAATCAATTTTCTATAGAGCCCGCGGCTGATTAATAAGCCTGCATACCAACCACCTCTACATATGAAACCATACACAAGCATCCCTCCTTATACATTGAATTTTTTCAGTATTTCTGCTCTAACGGCTGGGTCCAGAGTGGCAACATCGAGGGATTTCAAGGCCGCGATGATGTCCGGCGTAGTAGCGGAGTTAGTACCAATCAGGCGATCATGCTGCAGATATAGGTTCTTTGCAATGTTGAACACAGCGATATGGTTAGGGTCTGGGCGCTTTACCGAGTTCTTGACTTTTAGGGTATTGGCCTCAGCGCGAGTCAATGGGATGTACAGTAACATTGTAGAGTTCACGAAGATTTTGATCTCGCTAATCGTTTCCCCTGGGGAAATCAGGTACTTGATCGTGTTCTTGTCCAATAGCACGTGGCGCCGCTCGCTTGCTTTTGCGTCTGGTACATATAGGCACTCGCCGATCATGTTGACAAGTTCGTGGAAGTTACCTATGTCAAATCCCTCAGTCTCCAGCCGGCAGAATGCGCCGAACGCTAAAAAGCGCAGTTCGTCTTGCACGAGTTTTAGACCCGGGGACTCTTTATAGTACTGCGCCAGCGTTGGCGGATATATAGGGCCTAGCCCATTAATTTGGTTGTTGTTCTCGAGCTCTTTGTAGTAGCTTTCTATGTCCGCGACACATTCGCGCGGCTTGGACTCTATTCGCGCGCAGATAGCGAGGCGGACACTGTCAATCTTCGCCAATATACTAGCGCGATCGCTGTATACTAGCGCGGATGACGAGGTGTTGTTGGTTAATAAATGCTCTATGTCGTCCAGGATTGCGCGCGCGTTACATGGGATCATGTGTTTATTTACCCACCATTCATGAATGAGGGCGTCGTCCAGTAAGTACGATCCAGAGAACTTGTGCGGCTCGACAAGGAAGTAAAAGTCCATTTTGTCAAGGGATATTATGGGCAGTACTCTCTCATAAAGGAGCGCGAGATCGTTGCGCTTTACATATATGTAGTTGATTAGACTGAGCGTTGTCTCGAGATATACATCGCGGTATGGAGCTCGCGCGGTGCTGGATTCATATTGGAGTCGGCTCAGAGCGTAGGAGTTCTCAACGGCGAGCGCGATCTTGTATCTCTCGTTTTGTTCTATAACTGACACCGGGTCGTAACTGCCCAGCTTGCCTTTCGGCTTCATTGATCTGTGCGGCGCAGGTTTATCTGTCGTTACTGGTATTTCTCCAGAGATGAGTTTCCAGACTGCTAGATTCTTCTTGCGGCTAGCATCGTTAAAGCCCTTATCTATAACAGCTTTGGCGCCGGACTTAAACACTACTTCTGTCGTCGAGGTGCTTTCTACTTCCACAAGCTGCGAGGGCATCAGAGAGTTGATTACCTCCTTCGCTTTCCAGTCCGCGGGGGTCTTGAACACATCTCGGATAATCAGCGCGTTGATCATGTCGCCGGCCTTCGTGGCTTCTTCGGTTTTATCTGAGTACGCTAGCTTTTCTAGTTTTGTTAGAAAGGCCTTATCCTGCGGCATCAGAAATGTGATACCGGGCTTACCCTTTAGCGAACCGAGGGCCATATCTGCACATAGCCCCCGAATAATGTGTGCAAGATCTGGATTGACCTGCTCGACATACTCTATGATCCTGCAATGTGTTTTAAACTGTTTTGCCATGTATAGTACTGTAAATGACCTAGGTATGGTGTCTAATATATCTAGTAAGATATTTTTTAAACTAATAAATAAAAATATATCCGTCCTTCTGCCCAATGGCTAGCGGGACGATACTGATGTTGCGATCTGTCTGTCTTGAGAGTCCGCAGTAGACAGTGTGTATATATGATGTTGCGCGTGGAATTATTATTTAAAGTCTATATTGCGACAGTCATAATATAGAGGGTAGGGTGGATTACCCACCCATTTATTTTTTCCGTGTTAGAAATTCTTTGGTTGCGGATATATACCACACATCGCGAGCCACAGAACCGAAGTATGGGAGGTAAAGCAACCAAGGAATATGGTCAACCCATTGGCTCATGGGTATCGACAGGAAAGGTTATTTTTGAGAATTCGAACGAAGCTATGATTGTTCGTGATGGTATCAGCAAAGGGGCGTACAAGAAGGTACACAACGGTGTTATAGAACCGAACCACGAGTTGTGGTTCCGTCTTTGGGATAAACCCGGCGACTCATCAAAGTATACGTTATATTCTCACCAGATGAACGCCATAAAACAATGGTGGATCAAGAACAAACAGAGCGTAGTAGATACGATAGCCACCACAGTAAAAAGTAAAGTACAGGGATCGGTCGATGGGATTACTCGCATCGCTCGTGTTGCAATGCCGATACTAATCGAGTCCGGGCGCAAGACAGCGGAGGAGATACTAAATAAGGAGTTCGGCGAGGGAACGTCCAAGAAGTTCTCTATAGTACTTGACGAACTGGAAAAGCACGCCAAAACGGCCGGGCCGACAATTACAACGGAACTAAAGGACGGGAGTGTCGGCAGCGCGCAGATGATGAGGCGCGAGTATCAAGGCATGGGGGAGTTTTACAATTACGTCCCCAACTATGCATATCAGGGTGCTGCAGCCGAGCTCCTTGCGAAGACCGGCGCGGGAGAATATGACACGGAAGGCAGTGACAAAACTGGCGGGTGTGGATGCGGCGGGCGATCGGGTTTCATAGGGGCCGCAGAGCTAGATTTGACCTTAGTGCGCGACTATTCTAACTCAGTCAACAGCAAGGTAAAGAGCAAGATCATTGACGAGATAGTAGACGCAGTTAATAAAATGGGCCTGAAAGTGAGCGGCGATGATCGGCAAGCTAAGATCAAATCACTACTTGCCGCGCTGCCGTCTGACACGACCACGATCAAGAGCGCCGATCAAGCAAAGGCCTGTATTTCGATTGCCACCGCCATTAACAACGCGCACGGTAACGAGATCATCGACAAGAGTCTGCCGCCGGACGTGATCTGCCAACATGTTGCAGAGGTCATATCATCACTGGCCGCGGGCATGCACTCAGAGTTCCTCGCTGTATACAATGATGTGCGCAAGGTGCTGAAGAACCTCTATATACTGAAGGACGCGCTCAAGCAAGACCACAATTTGATCGTCAATCGTATAAAGGAGAGCAGCGATGCGTTACTACCACAACAAATAACAACGCTGACTGACCTGCATAAGATACTAACGAGTGAGATCGAGCGGCAGATAACTATGTTGTCAAGCTTGCTTAATGTCACATTATTGCCTGCGGAGAGGGACCTGTCGGAGCTCATAAAAAAGACAAAGGATAGACATGGTTATATCGAGAAAATAGACGTCAAGCTTGGCTCTGACAAGTTCGGTAAGGTAGTTGCAGATATACTACGCGGGTTTGGACTTACTGCCAACTTCGCGCTATTAATTGAGCGCGCGCTGAAAACAGTTGGGATGACAGTGGACGAGTATACAAAGGGCGAGTCTATCAAGACCTTGCGCGAGAAAATAACACAGGGGTTAGTTGGGAAGAATCTCGACGAGAAGCAGTTACACGAGTATCTACAGGCCGCAGAGCTACTTTACAAGAACTTCCACAGGAATCAGGACATCGGCCGAATAATCGCTGAAAAGACCGGGCAATACGAAGGCGGCGACAGTAAGTTCCAGAAAACTGTCATGGATAAGCGCGTCGCTGACCGTAAGAAGCTGCGAACCATAATCTTTAATGTGTTTTATCGCCAGATCAACGATTTGTTCGACCAACTAATTGGCGCGCTGGATGTATTGACTGGGAAAGTTGGCGTTGAAATTCCGCTCTCCGAGCAACTCAATTCCTTCCGCCATGCCTTGCAACGTATCGAAGAGGAGCTAATCCGGAATAAAACTATCTACTACGCACTGATTGGTTACTACAACGATGCAATGAGCAAGTCCAAGAAGGACAAGCTCCTTGGTGATCTCAAGATACTATCTTCACATATTGAGACCATCCTCGAGATGCCGCTATACGCGCAATCTAAGCAGTACTTTGTGACGATACAGAACTTCATAGACGCGATAGTCAAACTGATCGACAAGTTCAGTGATGAGATCGCTGCCAAGTTCGGCCGCGGAGAGTCTGATGAATGCCCCGTGATTGAAGAAAAGGGCGAAGGGGCCGTTACAGGTTCCTTTGAAATGCCCGACGCAGTGTATGGCGGCGACGAACTCGACATAATGCCGAAGAGGATTTACAAGTCCACAAAGACAATACACGACGCCATTAGACAGTTCGACTATAAATACCGGGTCGCACAGATCCGCAACAACCTGTCCGCAACAAGCGACGAGCTGTCTCACTATTCAGAGAAATACGACAAGATCATCGCGAACTCCATCGCAGACATCTTGACTGAGGACCAGAAAGTATATGATCGGCTGCGCAAGGAGCTCACCGATAATCTAGGCGCTGATGCAGATTATGTAGTACCTGGCGCGCGTGGGTTTGAGAATGCCGAAAAGTTCAAAGCCGAGCGCACGGCCGCGTTGAAGTTCTTTGACATGCAGTGGGAAATCAAAAAGAAGTTCTGGGCGACCGTCGAGGCCGTGGACTCATACATGAAGAACTTTACAGATGCTCTAGTCAAAAACCCACAAGATATCAAGAATATCAAGTCAATGCTGGACTCTGTCGAGGTAATCAGCCGATGGTATAGTGATAAGACTGGCGAGGACCTAGCCGCGGTGTTTGAGCAGTTCCCCTCGTATTTAAATGTTAATGGTGTTGCTGCTGGCGCGGGTAATGGTATATTGACGACCGTTGCGGGGCCCAATACATACCACGAAAGAGAGGTTGTGTACCCGCCTGAGGTATATTCCACCGGCTCTGGGCATTACTATCAACGTATCGGCGACAGATACGCGAAGAAGAACCCTGCTGCTGACGCCGCGCAAGTAACACAGGATGATATAAACATATCTGCATACCCAGGGAATCCGTACAATGTAACCATACCGACACTTGGAGAAGCCGCCCACGCCCACGCAAAAAAGACAATCGGCGGCTTGACCGTCCTTAAGAACCTGTTGTCGGCGTTCAGTAATATTGGCAATACCTTCGGCGGGGAGGAAC
>JACCDV010978921.1_pt1 | contig 14119 bp, 16 predicted proteins | sample 7446131 | NCBI WGS metagenome assembly JACCDV01 (sample SAMN15323448, study PRJNA562643) | freshwater metagenome | isolation source: river surface water | place: USA:Blue River Watershed | collected 2017-08-17 | reverse complement strand
TTTCTCGCGTTAATACATTTAATTTTTCTTTTAAGATTTTCTATATAAATATTTATTAAATATTGATTATCTTCTAATATAGTTGCTGTTGAGTAAAAATCAAAACTTTTCATTGACATATCATTAAAATTAAATGTATTTATGCATTTAATAATATTGTTTTTTATATTAAAACAAATAAGGTCAAAATGTTTTTTATTTTCACCTTTTAAGAATACATAACCATTATAGAGATAATTATCAATTATTTCATTTTCTTTATATAGTTTCATGATTGATATTAATATCATATCTACCTTTTCCATATTTATTTTTGAAAAATTAGAATTATTTAAAATATTTTTTGATATATTGTCTAAATTATGTAATAATAAGCATATATCAATATTTGCATTTGATAACGCCATAAATATTATTGTAGTCTGTTCTCCGTATGTTTTCATTATTTAGTTTAGCGTTTTTTTTTCATTTTTTCTAGTATAGGAGACAAGGGAAATTAAAAAAACATAAATGAATAATTAAATATCCGTATATTTTATTATGCCTAATATAAATACTAATCAATTCCAAAATATTTTTATGAATTTAGAGATTATATAAATATATTAGTTTAAATATTTAAATTTATATTATTTAATGAAAATTATATAAATAATTTACTATATATTATTTTCATTATTTTATGTGATATTATCCCCCGTATTAATATATTAAAAATAAAAATTTGCCCACAATATAGATGAATTAACAATATTAGATTATCAACATAGTTTGATAATTAAACTAAAATATATTAATACATCATATATATAAATCATTAATCTGTTATATAAATAATTTATATATTATCTAAATTTATTAATTATTGTTCGGTTCTCTATATCTAAGAATTCTTCTTTGATGTAATTGTATAATTCAATTGGTAAATTATTTATATATTTTAGTCTTGTAGAAAGTGTTAAAACCAGTAAATTTCCTAAATACAATATATATCTTACATTAATACATTTCATGGTGCATGATGGCCACACATCCATTTTTATTAAGGAGCCTTGAATATTTAGTTCATTAACTCCAAAGGCATAGCCATAACATAATACTTCCATTGGTATTGTTTTTAAATTAAATTGTCTTACGCATTTTATATAATTACCACAAATTATATATAGATAAATAATAGATTGAGCTTTTTCATCTTGTAAAATCATATAACCATCATAGTAATAATTATCCATTATATTATATTTTTTATATAGATTCATAATTAATATTAATATTTCTTCGGCTAATAGATAATCACTGTAATATGGTCTTTGCCTAATTATCTTATATTTATAAAATAATGTGCATATGTCGATATTAGCATTATGTAATTCCATAGATAATTCAATTATTTTATGTATTTTTATGTATTTTTATTATTTTGTCTATTAGTTTATAAATTTAATTTTTCATTTTTATTTATTAAAATATAAATTTTACTCATCAAAACAGGAAAAAACACATTGGATATTATTTATGTTTATTCAAAGTTATTAATTATAACTCTTACAAGATTGATATGGAATTGTAAAAGGAGAAATGAAGCAATTTTAATAATATGCCATATAATAGACTCTAATTTATATCTAAAAAAATTGATAATATAATATTTATATTTTTCATTTTTGTAAAAAAAAATAGTGATTACGTATATTATATAACATATTTGGTTCAATAAATTCGCAATATATATAGTTGTATATTTCCGGTGGTAATCTTTGTTTAGAAGAAATATTTCGTTGGGTTGATAAAATTAAAATTAACATATTTAAAGGATACATATAGCAATCAATATTTTTATATAATTTTATATATTGGAATATGTGTTCATTATAATAACAAAATATGTTATTTATTTTGTTATCATATGATATATTAATATACTTATTTTTATTTTTAACGGTATCTATTAATGATATGATATACCCATCATATTGAATAGACACATAATAATTAAATATATTAAATTTAAATAACCGAACACTATTTGGTGAAAATATTAATTTCTTTGAAATTTCCACTATTATATTTGTAATATATTCAAATTTACTTATATATATAGATATAAATGCATGTGCTGTTCTTTTTAAATAGGTATTATACATTTCATCAAATTTTATATCAACATCCCTTAATAAATAATATAGTTCAATTACCTTTTCCATATTTTGAAACCGTTATATACACGCCGGATGATAATAATATGGCAATATGCTATTATTTTTCATTTTTTTATAATTAAATAATAAAAACGGATAGATAACATATATATACTTCAACAAATATATTCCTGATATATTAAATCATATATTTCATGTGGTAATCTGTTTGTATAGTGTATTTTATGATGTGCAGATAGAATAAGGAGTAAAATATTTAATTCATGTATATGATGGTCTATTCTTTTATATAAATCTTGAAAACACATACACGATTTATTTACAATTGTTAAATATTCACCTATAAAATTAAAATCATTATCATACTTAATCGATATATATTTAGTTGTGTCCAAATGAATTATTTTAATTTTTATTTTTTTTTTTAAATCAAAATTATTATTGGATATATAATATTCAAATATACGGTAGAAACCATTTATTTCTATATCGACAATTTCCCTTAATATATAAATAAATTTCTGTAATATTAGTCTAAATTGTGGAGCTTTTTTTAAAGAATCTGTATTTTTATATATTGTGTGCATATCTTCAAATTTAAAATCGATTTCGCGTAATAATTCATATAATAAAACTATATTTTCCATGGTTTATTATAAAATAGTATAAAAGTATTTATAATTTGTTATTAAATAGGATAAAAATCATTTTTTACAAAAAAAAAATAAAAATTGGATAGCGATAGTATATGAATATAAATAAATATATTATTATATATTTATTCTAACAAATAAAATTTTGATATATTAAATTATATATTTCGGGTGGTAATATATTTTTGGGATTTAGTTCATGTTGTGTAGATAAAATAATAATTAATGTGTTTATATTGTATATATCAATGTCTAAATTATAAATTTTTCTCTTTGAGAATTTTTTTTTATCCGCAGAATTATATATATGAAAAGAATCAAATTCATATTTATCTTTATGTGAATATTCATGGCCAAAGTCAATATTATATGTAATATCGATGGATACATCTATTTTGTAAATATTAATTCTTATATATTCTCTAAAAATACAACATCTTATGGAATCTTTTTCCATGCTATATATATCACCATAGCAATCGCTTAATTCCTTTAAACATTTCATTATATTGATGATATCTTTAAATTTATTATAATACTTAGGTATATATCTTTTATGTCGATTCTCAAAATCGCACAGATAACATATATAATCATCATGTATTTCCTTATAATTTAATAGAATATTTTTTATTACATAATATAATTCAATTTTGTAATGTAAATTATTTTTTTCCATTTACTTGAAATGAATTATTACTATTTATATTTATTATTTCTGGAATAACAAATCATTTTTTCCTATTTAGTTAATATATTTTATTATAAATTAGGATATTTTTATATATTCATTATATATTAAATTATATATTTCATATGGAAGTCTGTTTTTATAATGTAATTTGCGTGTTGAACATAGTATAATCATTAGCGTGTTTATTTCATATTCATATATATAATTTGATAAATCAATATACTTATTTGGAAAACCAAGTGGAATTACAGGAGTAGTTTGTAAGAGGAAATTCCTTAATATTAGGTTGTTATTATAAAATATGGAAATAGTTTTTTGTAATTCAATATTTATATTAATATATCCTAGGTCAAAATAATTGTATATATAATAATTTTTAATTTTATAATATGCTATGCGATAAGAAGAATTTTTAAATTTAAAATATTTAAAAGGGATAATTATATTAATAATTAACGTAAATCTATCTTTATATTTCAAGTTATAACCCATATATGACTCATTATAAATCTTGTCAAAATTTAAATTAACATATTCAAGATGACTATATAATTCGCTTACTTTCCTAGACATATCCATTGCAATAACACGCAGATTATTTAAACGGAATAGATACACTAATGATGATTATTTAATAGGTAAGACATTATGATTTACTCTTTCATTTTTTTCTTTTTTTTATCTATTATCTACATTATAATAGTATTAAAAAGTAAATAATAGATAAATATAATAAATAAACATAAGAAATAATATAAGCATTAAAAAATATTTTTGTTGTTTGGAATCATTTTCCCAATATAAATATATATATATCCTTAGCAATAGTCAATATAATTTAATATAATAAATTCGTATATTTCATTTGGTAATAATGATTTAGCATGATGTTTTTTCTTGGATGATATTATTAGAGTTAATATAGACATATTAGATATGAATTTATTTATGTTTATACATTTAAACGCCCCGCAAATATGTTTTTCTGCAGAAAACATAATAATCTCATAATTATTATTTATATATACTGTATTTGCGTCTTCAAATACAGACCCAAAACTAGATATATTATTTATAATAAAATTATCATTATTATTATTAATTATTTCAAGAGCAAACTTTATATTTTTCTTACAAATATTATTCCTTTTATAATTATTTATAGGATATATGGCTATACTTGTATCACAATAATATACTATATAATTACATACATATAAACAAAATTCATCATATGAAGCATTTGCATCTATTGAGGATAATATCTTAGTGAAAATATTTTTTAATATGTTAAATAAAACGCGAGGGTTTATTTCTTTACTATTATTTATAATTAATGCCGTATTTCTTTTTATATAATCAAATAAGTCTTGAAATAAATTAGCGCATATATTACCTATTTTAACATAATTATCCGTATTCAAATCAATCAAATCTATCAAATTCATCTTATATTCCTTGTGTTTAATTATATTTAATTGTTAAATATTTATTTAATTATTTTTCATTTTTAGGGATATTTACATAAAAAAATGTATTAAGTGTATCTATAAATATATTATTTTTCATAATATATATTGGAAACCTATAATGTAATAAATTCTTCCTTTATATAATTATATAATTCAATGGGTAAATTATTAATGTATTTTCTCTTTGCTGAAAGTATTAAGATAACGAAATTACGCTCGCCATCTACATTTATAAATATAGCAATTATTTTAATGATGTTAATATTTTGACATCTAATTATTATTGTTTTATTGTCCCTATATATATTTAGTATATTATAAGAATTATTAAAATGTGTATTAATATCCATATTGGACGGATATATAGAAAACAAATTATATAAGATATATTTTGATACATAATCAATTTTAATCATTCCATTATATATTGAAAATAAATATCCATCGCAATAATATTTTATATCATCTATATTTATATTTTGTTCTGTTTGTATCCGGTTATATATATATTTAATTTTATCAGTATTTTTGTAAATAAAGTTATAATAATAATTATAATCTATAATACCCATTAATATGCGTTTCAAATCAATTTCTTTCAATTGAATTGTAAAATCATATAATAACGTTGATAGTTTCGCATTATCTTGCAATGTAGTCATTTGTTTTGTGTTTGTTGATTATACTCAATTAAGTATTTTTCATTTTTATAATGTCGTTGTATATAAAAAAAATAAAATTATAAATCAATATCTAATAATTGAAAAATACTTCTCCAATGTAATTATATAATTCAATAGGTAAGTTATTAATGTATTTTCTCTTGGAGGAAAGGATTAAATTAAGAAAATTACTGTTAAAATTTATTAATATAGCAATGATTTTAAAACTTTTACATTTAATAGTTAATGTATTATGGTCTTTATATATATTATGTATTTTATTATAATCATCAAAAAATCTAAAGACATCCATATCAATTAAATCTATTCCAAATAAACAATATAAAACATATTCATGTTCGCATACATAATAAATTTCTATCGTATAATAATATATCATAAATATATATCCATTACAATAATAACATCTTCTTTCATCATTTCCAGATATATCTATATTTTGTTTTTCTTCAATTGAAATATATATATTTTTAAATTTTGTTATATTTTTGTCAATAAACTTAAAATCAGCATATACGTTGGAAAAATATTTTAAATCAAATTTTTTTAATAAAATTGTTATATTATATAACGATATAAATAGTTTTGAATTATCTTGCAATGTTGTCATTTGTGAAATTGCTTTTTAGGTTTTTATATGAATATACGATTATGTTCGGCCAGTTATATTTCATTTTTTTATTTTTTTTATTTTTCATAACATTATTACGAACAAAAAAAAAATAAGATATAAATTCATATCTAATAATTGAAAAATACTTCTCCAATATAGTTATATAATTCAATGGGTAAGTTATTAATGTATTTTCTCTTGGAGGAAAGGATTAATACAAGCAAATTTCCTAAATATAATACTACTTTTGCATTAATACATTCATATGGTATTTTATATTGTCCTACATACAACTGTGTTAGAATTCCTTTATTTTTTAATACCACTGGCCTAACGTATAAACTAAAATTATTCTCAATGGACACACTATTAAGATAAAATGATTTTATCAGTCTAATGCCATTATTCCTAATATTATATAAGTGAAGGTCATAATGAGCACCTTTTTGACATTTAAAGAACACATGACCATCGTAATAATAATTATCAGTTATTCTGTGTTTTTTATATATTTTAACAATTGATTTTAATTCCATATCTATATCTATATTTGAAAATCCAAAATCATTCAAAATAATTTTTGTTTTTTTTTTTAGTTTATGCAATAATGAGCATAATTCGATATTTGCATTTGACAATTCCATAAATAAGAAATTCGCTTTTGTGTGATTTTAATTATTTAATTTGGTTTTTTCATTTTTTTAGTATAGAAGACAATATAATTAAATAAAATGATAATTAATCTGCGTAGTTTTTTATTTGATATCATCCCCCGTATTTGAATAGTGGAAACTATGACTACTCGCAAAGTAGATAAATTAACAAATTTGGATAATCAACATGGTTTGATAATTAAATAATAATATGTGGATATAATATGTAAATATATCATATTTATGAATCATTTGATTAGCATATAAACAATCCATATATATATGAATTCATCGACAATTCTTTTATTATCGACATATGTTGATTATCTAAATTTGTTAATTTATCTACTTGGCGGATGTGGCTATGTAATATGTAATTATATATATTTTGAAAGGAAAAAATAAAAAAATATCCATCTTTCGGTAAATTAGACGACGCCGATGGCGTAATATTATCCATTTTGATATGTTTATGATAAACATAATGGAAATAATTATATAATATGATGGATTCATCAAGATATGTAGATTCATATATATTATTTCCGCCGCGTATATGCATTTACATATATTGATGTATTCATATATTTATTATGTTTATTGAAAGTTGTTGATTATATCAGGCACAAGATTGATATAATATGGTGGAGGCGGGCGGCGGGGCGACCCTGGTATGTTGGGGGTTGCAATACGGGGGACCCTTTGGCTAATTAATATAACTTATTTATTTGAGTTATGTATGTTTATATTTTGAGGCAATGTAAAAATATGGGGAAAAGTGGATTTTAGCGACTATCATCTATAAAAAATAAATAAATCTATAATGGAATATATGGAATATATGGAATATATGGGTTATATTGTATTTGTGGGGATGCGAAGATGCAGGTCAATGTTCTTATAAATAGATTCTACAATTTATATATATTACGATAAGAAGTAGGGTAATTGCGATGAGTTGTCTAATATGGGTCGTATATGCAATTCTACGGCGATATTCCCGCAATGGATAGCTATAATAGTATGGGATTAATAGACTTTTGCAATAACGTTGGCCGCTACTTAATCCGTCCTGTTTGCAGAGGTCCGCATATGTAATATGTCGATATTGTGTGTCCTTTGCATACTGGGAAATGGACATTTTATATATTTGCAGACGAAATGAATCGATATCGTCGCCTCGCAAAATTTGGGCGCTTTTCTGCATGGCATTCTCATATGTATGATAGGCATCGCAATGAGACCTTAATAAGTCGCAATCGTATCCACAGAATACATGATGGTAAAGACATAATCCGCCACTTGCGATAGTTGGGCAATTAGTGAAATCTTTGCATAATGTTGTATTATTTATATGTGGAGAATTGGGGCCATTGGTGAAATTATTTTCATCCATGGTTATGTATATGGAATATGATGAATATATATTAGGTTTTGCTTTTTCATTTTTTTTAATATAATGTAATGCGGATAGGATTAACATTCGAAAATAAGAAAAATAATAATTAATTATATTGGTATTATTTGTAATATATGCGCACATATGTAATAACAAATCCATAAACATATACAATATATTTGAGTTATTATATATTTAATATATATAAATGGACCTATAAATATAGTATATATATAATTACCGACTGTATTTATTTTTTTCTCTGCTGCGGCATTTCCATATATACACATATAGCAAAGACAAATAATATCCATAATTAAAAATACAACCGCAAATATTAATAAATATTTTTGAAATGGGGTTAATTTATTATTTTTTATATCATTATATTTAGTTTCATTATTATTATTAATGAGATTATTATCGGCTGTTATTATTTCCTCATCGATGTTATTTATATTGTGTTTTGGATGTTTGTTTCGCTCTCTATATAGTCTGGTTTTTTTACAAGAATAATAATACGGTATATTTTGACATTGAGAATATGCCTGGCCACTACTAGGTAAATAATTGCTCTCTTTTTGTCTATTTAAGAGAGTTTGATTATAGTTTTCAAATGTATTAATAGCATGTCGCAGAACGATGTCATCATAGAGTTTCGCACGAAAATAACCTGCACTATCACCTCTTAATATTTGAATTTTCTTCTGGGTTTTATTAGCAAATATATGATATTTGTTGCAATCTTCTGGTAATAAATTACATTCCTTTCCACAATATACGTGATGATTATTACAGATATTATTATTTAATATATTAACACAGTTAGCATAGTCATTACATAATATAACTCTATCTATATTTATCTCTTTTATATTATTTGCGGTGTTATTATCAATGTTGTTATCAGTATTATTATCAATGTTATTGTTGGTGTTATCAACATTATTATTATCGAGTATATTTGCACCTGTATTTTCCATTATGTAATTATTGCAACTATGGTAGGCGGGATATATATGTCTTAGCTTATTAATTTAGATGAAATTGGTTATTGTATTTAAATAAACCTTTTGCAAATATATTTTCATTTTTTTAACATAATATTAATTTTAAGAAAAAATAGAATAAAATTGTAGCAATTTAAATCATTTTCATATTCAGCCGCGATTTGTCATAATTAATATTATCAATGTGGAAATAAATATAAATAGAAATAAATATACTATATCTTTTACTGGGATGGTATCTTTTACTGGGATAGTATCACTTGCAGATATCTGGGATGTTTTTCCTATTTTTAACTGTGCATTTCTCCAAATTGTATGATATGGTTCTATATTTTCATAAATATATGGTATTGATTTCAATTGGGAATATGTTTGTCCATCGCTTTTTAACACAATATGCCTATATCCTTTCGTAAGTTCATCATACTCATTAGGAAAATCAAGGATAATTGCTTTGTATAAGTCTCCGCGTAATTTTGTTATATTATCCCCGCGTTCTAATTGCGCTATCTTCTGGTTTTTATTTTTATATATATGAAATAATCTACAATCATCAGCGAATAGATTACATCCATCGCCACAATATACATGATGATTTTCACATATTCCGTTGTTTTTTATATTTTTACAGGTGTTATAATCTTTGCATAGAACCGTGTTATTTGTCATGGGTTCTATGTTTTCATTTGATTTTATATTACCCATATTGCGATATAGAATATGGATAATTTAAATATATATAAAATCATTATATGGATTATGTTTTCATTTTTATTTGCATGTTGTATATTAATAAAGATAATAGATTAAAAAGAGTAAGACTAGACAAATTATAAATGATGTAGCAACTGTTTTAATACAATATATTTGGCGATTAAGGCGCGATGGATAGTTGTAATAATAAGATATTTTTCTATATCTACAATATATTTGTCTCGCGCTATATGAGACAAGGGGATTCAATACTCTTATATTATTAAGCAATTTTGGATAGCTAATACTAAGCATTAATTCGCCAACTGCCTTATTATAAACCATATTACGGAAATGGTCGATATCATCGCCGCGCGTTATTTGATGGGCTTTCTGTCTATGTTGATACATATGATATTTATCGCAATCGACGGGTAATAAATCGCAATCATAGCCGCAAAATACATGATGATGAGGACATAAACCATTGTCGGTAGCGATGTTATTACAATTATTGAAATTATCGCATAGTCTTGTGGCCATATTGAAATTGGGTAAGTTATGTTTTATATTTATGTATTATTATATATGTATTAAGTATCATTTTTTTATTAATAGGAAAAAAATGAAAATAATAATATTGTATTATAATTTATTTTTTATAATATTTTTTTATACTTTTTTTTTTTGGTAGAAATTTTTTTTGTTGAGTCTTATATCCTGCCTCCTGTGGGCGTGGGCTTTCACACATTTCACAAAAACTTTTGTTTTGCGGATTTAGATATGTGCATGCAGAGCATTCCCATTCTGTTTTCTTTTTATTTGTTAGGATAGCCTGTGGTTGTGGGATAGCCTGTGGTTGTGGGATAGCCTGTGGTTGAGGTTTTTTTAAAGTATATTGTGCATTATATAACATGTTTTCCACTGAAAATATTATTTCATTTTCAAAGTCGTTATTATTTATATTCTTTTTATTATTGGTATATGGTATAAGTATTTTTTTTATATTACGTAAAAAATCTAAAACCATATTATCTGTAAATTTAAATGTTGTATTACTAGATATATCTTTATAATTAAACATATATGTATATAACCATTTTATAGACATATCTATACTTTTTTTATTTAATAACATATTATTATATATTTCATTTAAATATTTATTCAATTTATCTAAACCTAATTCATTTATTTTAATTATCAAATCACATAGTCCAAAAAGTAATCTTTGGTCTAAAACTTTGATTTCATATATTTTATTATTATCATGACGATTAATATAAAAATATTTACGTTGTATTTTTATTTTTAAAATTGTTTCGATAAACAATATAATTATTTCCACAGATAATATTTGTTCTATTTCATCATCATAGTATATATATTCATATCTGTTAAGTAATCTTGAAAATAAATTCATAAACATTAGATATTTATATTCGAATAGACCTGGGTAATCTCTTTCATATTTTGTAAATGGATGTTCAAAAAATTGGCTATTTATAATATTCAATTCATATACTTTTAAGAAATTATTATAAAAACCCCCAATATCTCCTCTTGCTTCAAACGGAGTAATTACACCATTTATATTTATATTTTGTTTTTCCAATTCTTTTAATAAATTAACACGATACATTAAAATTTCTTTATGGGATCTACCTTCAAATATAGCATCTGCTATACTTTTAATTCCATAAATTGTTGAAAACATCATTTTTGTAAATAGATAATTATTGTTTTGAACATAGTTATTTTTCTTTGCATGATCTATTGTATGTGTAATAATAATATTATCGTTTTGATTAACTAATGTCCCATCAACATCAAAGAGCAAACCTTTTTGTTGTTTATTTTTTTCCCCATTAGTTAAATTTTCAGCGGCTGCCATTAATTATATATTACAAAAAAATTATTTTAAAAAAAAAATAAAAAAAAATATGTTTAAAAAAATGAAAATAATATTCGTTAAATGGTATCACATTATATATTACATATATATAGATATTTAGATATTTATACATATAAATAAATATACGTATATAAAGGATTCATTAATATCATAAATATTATATAAATAACAGCTAAATTAATTAAAACAGAAAAAATAAATATGGAAACGGAAACAGATACGGGAACTGAAAAATTGCTTCCGTATCAAATACCACACAAATATCAACTACATGAAGCCTTATTAAATAGTCCAAGAGTATTAGATGCAAGCGACACCGGAACAGGTAAAACATACGTCGCAATTTCATTATGTCGCGAAATGGGATTAAGACCATTTATTATATGTCCAAAGGCGGTTATCCCCGTATGGGTCGATGTATGTAAATATTTTAAAGTCAATTATCTTGGCGTTTCAAATTACGAGATGTTAAAAAATGGCAAATATTACACAGAAAATTTTGAACCAGCAAATTGTCCCTACATGGATATAGAATATACCGAAAGAAAAAAAAGGATAACACGAGCTAAGCGGGCAAAACTAATAGCCGATGCAAAAATGGCGGAGACAAATAAAACCCTGCGCAAATTTAGTGAAACTGTTAAAGTTATAAAACTTGACACCGATGGGAATCCACTTTCCCCAACTGACGGCATAGATGTAGAAGATGACGATGACGATGATGACGATGATGGCGATGATGATGATACAACACATGCGGCTATTGGCGAAGAGATAGTTAAGGATGCAAATTATATATTTCATTTACCGAATGATGTAATGATAATATTTGACGAAGCGCATAGATGCAAGAATATGGCATCGGCCACGAATAAATTACTCATAGGACTCAGTAAATGCGATAATAAAATAATTATTTTGTCGGCAACTATTACGGATAAAATAGAATGTTTCCGTCCTTTTGGATTGTTCTTCGGCTTTTATGATAACCACCGTAAATATAGGAAATGGATTGAATCGCGATTCAAATTGTTTAAATACACGCGTTATCGCACCAATATATTAACGCAGAAGATTGAATTAGATATAATTCACACAGAGATTTTCCCTCGCCATGGTTCGCGTATGAAAATAAAGGATTTAGGTCCATTGTTCCCTGAGAATGCTATCGCGGCAAATTGCTACTATTTGGATAATCATGCAGAGGTAGAAAGTATCTACGGGGAGATAAATAACGCATTGCGGAACCTCTCCTTTAAAGAGAGAAGGGCTCATCAATTGGCTAAAATAACATACGCTCGTATGAAAATTGAGATGTTAAAAGTATCTTTGTATATTGACCTTGCACGAGAAGGCATAGAGAATAATTATTCCGTCGCCGTGTTTGTCAATTATAGTAATACCATGGATTATATATGTTTGCATATGGAAAAATATTGTGGTATTTCTATTATCAAGGGGAATCAAACTATGCAGGAGCGGGAGGAAAATATTGCGGCTTTTCAGGCGAATAGAAATAGGTTAATGGTTGCGATGATACAGGCGGGGGGTGTGGGTATATCTTTGCATGATATTCATGGAGGACATCCGCGGATGTCTATCATATCTCCACCATTTGCGGGCGATATATTAAGGCAATGTCTTGGGCGTATTCATAGGGCTGGAAGTAAAACCCCCGCAATACAGAAAATAGTCTATATCGCGAAAACATACGAAGAGCATATTTGTCAGTTAATTAAACGGAAACTAACAACGATAGATGCAATTAATAATGGAGACCTTATGGGTTCCGGGATTGAAATCGATAAGGAAGCATACGATGTAATAAATAATACGGATGAAAGCTCCACCACTTTAAAAAAAATGATTAAATCTAAAAAAGATACAACCACTAAATTGTGAAATAACCAGGAATAATTACGGTAGAATAAAGTAAAAAAAATATAAATATATATTGAAAATTAATATATTAAAGTATTTAAGAAATAATTAAACATAGATTCTTATTTTGATTATTTTTTTGTATATTTTATACAAAAAAATAATAAAAAAATAATAAAAAAATAATAAAAAAGACAATTTTGTTTTTTCACTTTTTTCTGTGAAGGTAGATAAAATTAGGAGTTGGTTCTTTGGTCTCTGATAGACACATTCATTCCCCTTCCCCCTTTC